>Ga0209593_10000028_pt1 | contig 84880 bp, 66 predicted proteins | sample PPLLaktember2015_3_FD_187260 | JGI IMG/M metagenome (GOLD analysis project Ga0209593, IMG submission 187260) | Freshwater sediment microbial communities from Prairie Pothole Lake near Jamestown, North Dakota, USA - PPLs Lake P7 Core (6) Depth... | ecosystem: Environmental > Aquatic > Freshwater...
TGAAGTCCATCGGCGAACATTCGGGTCCTTCCACCTTCACATTGTCGGCATAGAAGTAGCCTAAATCGGAACCCGGCAGGCCGCCTTCGCTGAATGCCACCACCATATAATTGCCGCTCGCTGTGAACACACCGTCAGCAGGTCCATTTATCTGCGATGCCGTTATCGATTCCCAGGACCATGCGCCGGAAGAGTCTATGTTTTGATTGGCAACGCCGAAGACTTTCCCGTACATAACCGCATTCGGGTCTGTCCATATTGTCCACGTATTGGCATCGGCATTAGTCTCGAATGCCACCAGCACTCGGGCCCAGTTGCTGAGGTTGCATGGGTCTGATGCCACCAAGCCGGAGAGATCGCCCGTCCACTCAGTTGAGAACTTATACTGCTTACCTATCCTGACCGGCAGCACCTGATAAAAGTAGTGGCCGCTGGTCCCGGTAGTATCCGTATAGCTTCCTACCCCGGCTGAGCCGGCCGGGTTGCCGCTATAGTCGTCATACATGACAATTAACGTACCCACGGCCGAAGGCAGGTCGAACGTCTGCCAGCCTGGCATGATATCAGTATCGAATGTGCCGTTGACGGCAATGTTGTTGTTGAGCGGCAATGTCTCGTTCCAATGGCTTGTCATCAGTGCGTAGTCTAAGAAGTCGACTTCGCAGTTGTTATCGAGGTCAGAGACAATGGGGACGAAACAGTTGTATTGCATAGTTGTTGCGTTTGCCTCGCTGGACCAAGCGGTCTCATTTTGGCCAAGACTCTTGTCGCGGGCTATGACACTGTAAGTGTAGGTCATATTATTTGTGAGTTCTGTATCGGTGTAAGTGGTATCGTCCTGCCAGCCGGAATCGTGATTCGGGTCTGTTATGTTGGCAAAATAATACTCGACACCGGAGATATCTGTCGCCGTAGTCGCTGTCATTGTGATGGAATTGATGTCGGTTGCGTTTGGCTCAATTGCCCATGTCATCGGGTTTGGCATCGGAGGTGTTGGATCAGCCTCAGTAGTTGCCGAGGCCGGACTGGATGCGGCTGTCTCATTTTGAGCGAGGCTCTTGTCACGGGCCTTGACAGTATATGTATATATTGTGGAAGGCAGCAGTCCGTTATCGATATAAGTTGTGCTGTTCTGCCAGTCGGAATTATGTCCGCCGCCTGCTGTGCAGGTGAAGTAATATTCAACGCCGCTGAGATCGGATGCTGTTGACGCAACCATAGCGATAGATGCCTCGCTTATTGGGTAGGGTGCAGTCTCAAATGTCATTGGGTCAGGTGTCGGAGCCGTAGTGTCGGTGAGTGTTGTTGCCGATGCCTCAGTAGACGCAGCAGTCTCGTTTTGGTGGGAACTCTTATCGCGAGCTTTCACAGTATAGGTGTATGTAGTATTTTCTGTCAGGCCGATATCGGTGTAAGTTGCGCTGTTCTGCCAGCCGGAATTGTGCCCGCCGCCTGCTGTGCAGGTGAAATAATATTCAACGCCGCTGATATCGGTTGCTGTTGTTGCGACCATAGTAATAGATGTATAACCGGACGCATAAGGCGAGGTCTCAAATGTTATTGGGTCAGGTGTTGGAGCTGTAAAGTCAGCTGGTGTTGTTGCCGATGCCGCAGTAGATGCAGCAGTCTCATTTTGGCAGGTGCTCTTATCGCGAGCTTTCACAGTATAGGTGTATGTAGTATCATCTCTTAGGCCGGTATCGGTATAAGTTGTGCTGTTCTGCCAGCCGGAATTATGATTTGGATCTGTTATGTTGGCAAAGTAATATTCAACACCGAAAGGGCTGGCGGCTGTTGTTGCGATCATGGTAATAGATATATAACTGACTGCATAAGGCGCAGTCTCAAATGTCATCGGGTCCGGGGTTGGCAGTGTGGCGGTAGTAGTAAAGCTCCATACTTCGCCAGTTGTCGTCCCTGCAGAATTTTTCTCATCGACCCGCCAATAATAATTTACATCGGCAATCATTGCTCCAGTCGCGAACGATGCGTCCGTTTGTTCTGCGACAAACTCCGGCGGGTTGGTCGTTCCGAAGTATACCATATGTGATGTAGCACCCGCACCGGCCGACCATGTCAGTGACCAGCCGCTTGTGGGAACCCCCGTCGCTCCGTTTATCGGATTAGGCTGCCATGCGGCAGTGGGCGGATCGCTGACAGCTTTTGGATTCCATGGATTATAAGAGAATACATTATTCACATCTCTCCACGTTACGGCCTCTTCGTCGGTTAGCTGCCTTGAGCCGGGATTGAGCCTGCTGCTTACGTTAATTAGAACGCCCGACGGCGTTACCGACTTGTACTCCCACCATCTCAGGTTATCCGTTGTTGTACCGCTAGCCAATTTCCACCCAACTGGAAGAAATAGTGTGCTTGGCATTATGCAGTTTATATAAACGCTCTGACAGTATGGATAGCTGTTATTGGTCGTGCGTCCCAGATCACAGCCTGAAATTCCGCTCGGCGAAGTCAGGTTGCAGTCAACCAGAAAAAGACCGTTGGTGTTTTGTGCTGCCCTCGGCTGTGTTATGTGTGATGTGTTACTCAGCGAACGCATTTCACATTTGTCGAAATATACAGTTCCGTAACCCCAGATATAGTCCGTGTCGCCTTCGATATAGCAGTTCTTAAAATATGCCTGCCCGTTTAGAAGCAGCGTGTCCTGATAACTGAGGAACTTGCAGTTTTCCGCAATATATTTTTGCCCTGAATGTTTTATCGTCTCGGCCTGGCCGCCGCCATCTGGTGTCGTATTGTGCAGTGTTAGATTATACATTCTGAATCCGTTGGCGGCAACCTTTGCCACCATTCTGTAGTCGGTGCCGGGATTGAACCCTTCTCGATTATAGGCTTTTAAAATAGTCATGTCGCGGTTTTCACCGAGCCAAGTCACATTGATTTTGGTGCTGGGCATGTAAACTATTCCTCTATAGGTGCCGTTTTTAATTTTTATGAGTGTCCGGTTAGGGTCGTTATCAGCAACAGCATCGACGGCACCCTGTAACGTGCAAAAATCGCCTGCACTGTAAGGAGCGATTATGTATTCGTAGTCAGCCGCCGGTGCAGATGCCTTGGTCGTAAATCGCCACGTTGTATTGTCGGTTATCGCCGGCGAAGTATTGCCGCCGGAATCGGTACAGAAACCTGCCGTCATCTTAACGTAATACTCTGTGTTGTAAGCAAGATATGTCGATGGGTGTATTTCTAATGTATTTCCGCTTACCGCGAAAGGCAGGTAGTTTATTGTCAGTCCATTCAGGGTGATTTGATATGGCCACCCTGATGCTGACGGCGGATTTGAAAGTGTCTGCAAATTAAGCTGATAGACCACCGAATCGTCCGATACTTTGCATATCTGCAGATTGCCGCTGGTTGCGACTATTGGCGTTGTGCCGAAAGTTATCCATAGTTTTGTGTCTGCGCATACCCCAACCGCGTTATTTGCGGGAGAAAGGCTTGTTATCGTCATATCGGCAGCTTTAACATTTGAAAATCCAAATGCTGCAAACAAAACAATTGAACAGATACACCATGTCGTCAAATACTTACGCATAACTAATCCTTTCCTTACCGGGAGTTGTGATGTATATATCATAACTTATTTTTCAAAATAGACTTAACGCTCCTGCCTTTACAGGCTGGTATTCGAGTGTAGACCCTACCAATTATGTTATAACGTAATGACAGGGCGGAATAATAGTGCGTTTTGCGCAAAAAAACTGCACGATTACGCAAATCCTTGATATCGGCCCGGTATTTGGTTATTATTGTAATATGCAAACGCGCCATAAGCGGACAAACGATATTAAAGTCGCATTTGTTGTGCCGAGTATAAGTCTCAACCTGCGGCATATTCTAAGGGGTATCTGCCGTTATACAATGGTCAATACAAACTGGCATCTTCGTATCGCGTCTGGTATTCCGGAACACATTTTGCCGTCTTTGAAAAAAACAGGGATTGATGGAATGTTTGCAGCGATTCATTCAAAAGAAATTATGTCAGATGTTTCTGCTATGAAACTGCCCTGCATCGGTATGGATTGTCTTGAAGTGCCGAAAGTTATGCCGTACCTGACAGCAGATTCGTTCCAGGCCGGCTGGCTTGCCGCCGGACATTTTCTCGAACGAGGATTTAAAAACTTCGCTTATTACAGCCCCAGCAGTTATTTCTGGTCTATTCGGCGAAGGGATGGATTCTGTCAGAGAGTTCAAAAAGCCGGCTTGGCAGCCAGTGTTTACGACCCCGCTGCCGCAAGTAAAAAATACGACAAATACGACTGGCAGTCCGGACGGACATGGATGAAAGGCCTTGAAGGGCTGGTTAAATGGCTTTATTCGCTGCCTAAGCCTGTCGGGCTGATGGCCTGTGACGATACCATCGGTTATGACCTTATCGAGGCCGCCGGCGAATCAGGTGTTCATATTCCTGAAGAGGTAGCTGTAGTAGGTGCGTTTAATGACGATATTCTCTGTAATGCTGCAAGACCGCCTCTTTCAAGTGTGGCAATAAATCTCGAATTGGCAGGATACCAGGCCGCTCAATTACTGAACAGCATTATCACAGGCACCAAAAAAATGGCAGGTCAGTCAATTCTCGCCCCGGCTACCCATGTCGTTACAAGGCAGTCATCCGATATAATGGCGATAGAAGACACAGATGTCGCAAACGCAGTCAATTTCATACGAAAGAATTTCAACTCGCATATTCAGGTTGCCGATATTGTCAGAGTGGTTGCTTGCTCAAGGCGAAGCTTGGAAACCAAGTTCAGGGCGGTTTTAGACCGCTCCATTATGAAAGAGGTAATGCGGGTGCGAATCGGACACATCGCTGCTCTTCTTCTCGAAACTAATATGTCGATAGACCAGATAGCCAAAGCCTCGACGTTTGATTCGGTCAGTCACCTGATAAGGGTTTTCAAAAAGCACAAAGGTGTTCCTCCCAGCATTTTCCGAAAAGCACATAGTATCATCTGATTCAGAAAGCACTTGCGCAATTGTGCAATTTTTTTGCGTAAAACGTGCTATCATATTGCCTTGCAGTTATGTTAGAATGAAAAATGAGATAACAGAGGCAAGTTGGGCAATATGAAAAAGTCCGCTTGACCAATATTTATAAGTGCTTAATAATAAATAGGTTGCAAGTAAAAATATTTCTGGTTATATTGAGTCTTGTTATTGTCGAAGGATTTCAATATGACTGAGATAAAATTTGCGCGTTATTGAAAGCAGAGGATACTTCTGAAATAGGAGTTTTAAAATGTGTCAATTCAGGCAGCGTTTATTTTTTCTGCTGTTTTTGGTTTTTGCAGCTTGTCCTGCATATTGCAGCGAATATTTTGTCGACCCAAACGGAAATGATACCACCGGTAATGGTACTATAGGCTCTCCTTTTAAAACAATTACCAAAGGCGTGAGTACGGCTGTAGCAGGCGACACTATTTATCTGCGCGGTGGAACTCATACATATACAACGACCATTTCTATTTCTAAAAGCGGGACAAGCGGCTCCAAGTATTATCTGTTTGCCTATAATGGCGAAAAGCCTATCCTCAATTTCTCAAGTATGTCAGAGAGCAGTGGCAACAGGGGAATAACACTAAGCGGAAGTTACTGGCATATCAAAGGTATCGATATTTACAAAGCCGGCGATAATGGTCTGAATATAAGCGGTTCAAACAACATCATCGAACTCTGCAACTTTTATGAAAATCGAGATTCCGGCTTGCAAATAGGCGGAGGCGGAGCATACAATCAAATTATAAATTGTGATTCATATTATAACGCAGATTCAGACAATGGGGACGCGGATGGCTTTGCGCCGAAACTCGATGTCGGTACAGGCAATTATTTTTACGGCTGCAGGGCGTGGAACAATTCTGATGATGCGTATGATGGATATCTCAGGGGCGCAGATGACGTAACTACTACTTATGAGAACTGCTGGGCTATGAAAGCCGGGTATCTCAAGAGCGGTTCAACAGGTACCGGCAACGGCAATGGATTTAAAATGGGCGGAAGCGATGATAAGCTCTTGAAACATAATGTCATTCTGAAGAACTGCATGGCATTTCAGAATTGGAAGAAAGGATTTGACCAAAATAGTGATAAAGGTTCAATGACACTTTACAATTGCACGGCATTTGATAATGGTACCTATAATTACAGCATTCCATTAGCATTAGCGAGCGGCAAAACGGCAACACTTACCAACTGCACTTATTTTACAGGCTCAAATGACCTCGGCGCTTTTGTCGTGCAAACCACAAATGACTGGTCTACTACCAGTTCTGATTTTGTCAGCGTTGACCCTTCTGCGGCTTATGGTGCTCGACAGGCTGACGGCAGTCTGCCGGACATTACTTTTATGCACCTTGCAACCGGAAGCGACCTCATTGATGCCGGAACTGATGTTGGTTTACCATACAATGGCAGCGCACCAGATATCGGATGCTTTGAGACTGACGGCAGCAGCCTGCCCGGTGCGGCAACTAATCCGACACCAACTAATGGTGTAACAAATATAAGCTTAACTCAGGATCTAAGCTGGACAGCAGGCGGCGGAGCTACTTCACGCGATGTATATTTCGGAACTGTAAGTACACCGGTAACCAAAGTCATTGCTGATGGGACAGCTTTAACTTACGACACCGGAACGATGGCCACGAACACTACATATTATTGGCGTGTCGATGAGAAGAACACTAACGGCACTACTACTGGTACAGTATGGAGCTTTACTACTGTTCCTCCTCTGCCCGGTGCGGCAAGCAGTCCGAGCCCATCCAATGGCGCAACAAGCGTAGGCATCACTACCGACCTAAGCTGGACAACAGGCAGCGGTGCCACATCACACGATGTATATTTTGGAACGGTAAATCCTCCGCCATCTATCGGCAATCAGACCGGCACAACTTATGACACCGGAACAATGGCTTACAGCACAACATATTATTGGCGCATAGATGAGAAGAACGCCGGCGGAACAACTACGGGCACAGTATGGAGCTTTACGACTGTTGCTGTGCCACTGCCAGGCGCGGCAAGCAATCCGAGCCCATCCAATGGCGCGACAAGTGTAGGCATCACTACCGACCTAAGCTGGACAGCAGGCAGCTACGCTGTTTCACACGATGTATATTTCGGAACAGTTAATCCTCCGACATTTATAGGCAATCAGGCCGGCACGACTTATGACACCGGAACGATGGCTTACAGCACAACATATTATTGGCGCATAGATGAGAAGAACGCAAGCGGTACGACTACAGGTACAGTATGGAGCTTTACTACCGCTGCCGCTCCACCTCCGGGCGCGGCAACTAATCCGACACCGGCTAATGGCGCGACAGATGTCGGCTTGACTCAGGACTTAAGCTGGACAGCAGGCAGCGGAGCTGCATCTCGCGATGTATATTTCGGAACTGTTAATCCGCCGGTAACCAAGGTCATTTCTGACGGGACGGCTTTGACCTATGACACCGGAACGATGGCTTACAGCACGACATATTATTGGCGTGTCGATGAAAAGAATACAAGCGGCACAACTACAGGTACGGTCTGGAACTTTACAACTGTGGCTGATACCACACCGCCGGCGGCGCCGACAGGATTAGAATCAATAGCCGATGATAACGCGGTTGTGCTTGACTGGAGCAGCAACAGCGAGGGCGACCTTGCCGGTTATAATGTATATCGCTCAACAACTTCAGGCAGCGGATACGGCAAGCTGAACGGCTCGCTTGTGAGCGATTCGAATTATATCGACTATACCGCTGCTAATGGAACTACATATTACTATGTTGTTACGGCAGTAGATACAGCTTCCAACGAGTCTGACAACTCAAGCCAGATATCCGCTACGCCAAGAATATACGGCGATTTTATAATTAACGGCATCGTAGAGATGAACGACCTTAGTTACTTCTGCGACTTGTGGCTGGTGGACGATTGTAACGCAACTGCCGATGTGGACCTTGACGACGATTGTATGGTCAATTTCTACGAATTTTCTGCATTTGCTGATAACTGGCGCAGAACTTCGATTCAGCCGCCTGATACAACTCCTCCATTGGTGCCAACTGGTTTGACACCAACAGCAGGCAATAGTACGGTTGGGCTTGACTGGAACGACAATAGTGAAGGCGATCTGGCAGGCTATAATATATATCGTTCGACAACCTCAGGCAGCGGCTATACTCAACTTAACGGCTCGCTCCTGACGAGTTCAAATTACACAGATAACAGCGTTACAAATGGTACGACTTATTATTATGTCGTTACGGCGACAGATACAAACTCGAACGAGTCCGACTATTCAGGCGAAGCATCAGCTACGCCTGCCGATACGACTGCTCCGGCAGCTCCAACGGGTCTGACGGCAACAGCCGGCAATGCAAAAGTTCTGCTCGACTGGAACACCAACAGCGAAGGCGATTTGGCGGGCTACAATATCTATCGCTCGACAACATCAGGCTCAGGATACAGCAAATTGAACGGTTCGCTTTTGAGCAGTTCAGATTATAACGATACCGGCGTTACTAACGGCACAACCTATTATTATGTTGTTACGGCGGCAGATACGGCTTCGAACGAGTCCGACTATTCAAGCCAGGCATCAGCAACACCTGCCGGCACAAGTACGATTACCATACAGGAAAATACTACCGGTTTCTGCAGTTGTAACGGTGACCCGAATGAAAGTAGCAATAGCGGCTACACCGGTACAGGATATGTAAATACAACCAACTCTTCCGGCAGCGGTATTAACTGGCAGGTAAGCGTGCCATCAAGCGGCACATATACTCTGGCATGGAGATACGCTCTTAGCTCAGGCGACAGAACCGCAAAACTTCTTGTAAACAGCAGTACAGTCCTGACAGGCATTAGTTTTCCATCCACTGGTTCGTGGACAACCTGGACTGAAAAATCGGTTACTGCAAGTTTGGCCGCAGGCTCAAATACTATACGTCTCGAAGCGACAACGAGCGGCGGTCTGGCTAATATCGACTATCTGAAGGTAACCGGCACAAGCCCTGCGGCAGCGGCTTGTCCATAAAAAGCCGGTACAAATAAACGAGTAAGGAAATACAAATGCATCATCGTGTCCTGTTTGTGTTGTGCGTACTTTTCGCGGCTTGTTCTGCATATTGCAGTACCTATTTTGTCGACCCTAACGGTAATGATACTACCGGCAACGGTTCCATAGGCTCTCCTTTTAAAACGATTCCCAAGGCAGTGAGCCTGGTAGTCGCGGGCGATACGATTTATCTTCGCGGCGGCACGCATAATTATTCGGCCACTATCACGCTTTCAACAAGCGGCTCATCTGGAAACCTTATAACATTACAGAATTATCAGGATGAAATTCCGATTCTGGATTTCACACTTCAACCGAACGCAGATGCCTACCCAGGCATTGCTCTGACTGGTAATTACTGGTACTTGAAGGGTTTCATTATCCAATACGCTGGGTTTAACGGTGTGCGAGTTACTGGAGCTCACAATATTCTTGAGCGACTTATTACGCGCAGCAATGGTGATACAGGACTTCATTTACACGCTCCGGCTGCAGACAATAAGGTGATAAATTGTGATTCATATCTTAATTACGACCCGGAAGAAGGCGGTCAGGACGCTGATGGTTTCGGCGCCAAAGGTCCTACCGGAGGCGCATCCAGTCTTGGCGCCGGAAATGAATTTCACGGCTGTCGGGCATGGAACAACTCCGATGACGGTTTCGATTTCTGGTGGGCAGGCGCTGCTGTTATCGTTGAGGATTGCTGGGCGTGGCGAAACGGCGACGATGTCTGGGGTGATGGCGGGTTTACCGGAAACGGCAATGGCTTTAAGCTGGGACACGGCGGCGGCGCACATAAGCTGATTCGTTGTATAGCTTATGACCATAAAACGCACGGAATCGATTTGAACGGCAATACATCAGGGGTTACCATTTATAACTGTACGTGCGTGAGCAGTGCTGGCTATAATTTTTTCTTCGATGAACATTCGAGTATTCATAAAATGCGCAATAATCTCTCGCACTTGGGTTCGGTAACGATTTATGATGAGATTGACGATACATATAATTCGTGGAATGGTTTTACAGTTACTAACGCGGATTTTGTGAGCCTGGATCCTAAAATGAACGATATTACAAACCCTGATACATACAGTAACGCGGACTCTAACGGAATTGACAGGCCTCGCGGGCCGAACGGTGAATTGCCTAAACTGGCTTTCCTTCGTCTTGCCGCAGCAAGTTCGTTGATAGATGCGGGAATCGATGTAGGCGAGCCTTTTGTAGGGGATGGGCCCGACTTGGGTGCCTTTGAGCATGCAGATTTGACTGGTGATTGTGAGCCTGACGGCGATGTCGATTGGGCCGATTTGCAGTGTCTTGTCGAAAACTGGCTGGATGCCGACTGTGGTTATTGCAGCGGCGCCGACTTCAGCGGCGACAACAAAGTAAATTTCTACGATTTTGTTATGATGGCAGAAAACTGGCTGATGTAATTTTTTATATAACCCCTTTAGTACATAAATTTTACGGGTCGAAAAACAAAGGCTTGCAACTGAGGGGACATTTCGATATAACCAATTCCTGATTTTTGATAAAATCCGCGAAAAATACTTAAGGTTTTTTACAGGAACAAAAGAAATGAAACACGATAAACCGAATTGTCCGGGCAAGGCAAAGTACCTTGCGGGAAAAAGAATTCTTCCAAAGCCGGCATCCAAAGACTCAACCATAGTCGATATTATCGATAATATGGATGCCTACAACGGCGGAAGACTGCGCGCCGCCTGTCATTTACTCCGCGATAAATATTCGCAGGATGATGTAACAGTAGGACTTAGCCTTGCCGGAGCATTGACGCCCGCAGGACTGGGACCATCAACGATAATTCCGCTGATGAATCACGGCTTTGTCGATTGGATTACCGCCACCGGCGCAAATATGTACCACGATATCCATTATGCCTTTAACCTGCCGATGTTTCGCGGCAGCCATAATGTCGACGACGCAGACCTGAAAGCAAAAGGCGTAACGAGAATATACGACATCCTCTTCGATTATGAAGATGTCCTGATGGAAACCGACCGCAGACTGCGTGAAATTCTCATAAGACCTGAATTTCAAAAAGAGATGGGCACTCGTGAATGCTATCATCACCTTGGCAAAATACTCAGCGAACTTGAACAGAAAAACAACCTCGGACAGGTAAGTATCCTCGCCGCCGCGTACCGTAATGGCATACCAGTATTTACGTCGTCGCCGGGCGATTCGACAATCGGAATGAATGTCGCTGGAATCGAACTTCTTGCTGAGGCGTCAGGTCTATTAGACAAATTCAAACTCAAAATTAACCCGAGTATCGACGTCAACGATTCGACCGCAATTATCTTAAACGCCAAGAGATATGAAAAAGGCAAAACCGCCGTTATCCTAATCGGCGGAGGAAGCCCGAAAAACTTTATGCTCCAAACAGAACCGCAGATTCAGGAAGTGCTTATGATTCCCGAAGTCGGCCAGGACTACGATATCAATATAACCGACGCAAGACCTGATACAGGCGGACTTTCCGGCGCGCCGCCGAGTGAGGCGGCAAGCTGGGGCAAAATCGACCCGACAAAACTCGATGAAACCGTAACGGCTTACCTCGATGTAACCGTAGCATTTCCAATAATGACGGCTTACGCCATTCAATCGGCTAAACCCAAGAAATTAAAAAGGTTATATGACAGAGCAGATGAACTGCATAAGAAACTAATCAAATCATACCTGGAGAATAACAAAGAGGTGGAAAAACTTAAAAATCTAATAAAAAAGCTGTAAACTAAATATTGACAAAGCCAAATCTATCGGCTAAACTAAAGTTTTAGTTTATATTGGACGATACATTGGTATGTACTATTCAAGGTCGCTAAAAGACGTCTGGCTGAAAGCTTCAAGGCAATTCGGTGTACTTCTGCTTACCGGTCCGCGGCAGGTCGGCAAAACAACTTTCCTCAAACATATCTGTTCTGCCGAGCGGTCTTATATAACATTAGACGACCCGCCGACACGGGCATTGGCAAACGAAGATCCCGGCCTGTTTATGAAGAGATTTACCGGGCCGCTTCTAATCGACGAAATACAATACGCGCCAAATTTACTGCCTTATATCAAAATGGCGGTTGATTTGAGCGGGAAAAAAGGACAGTTCTGGCTTACCGGCTCGCAGCAGTTTTTAATGATGAAAGGCATATCTGAAACTCTGGCAGGCAGGGTGGCGATTCTGAATCTGCTTGGATTTTCGCAGCGTGAAAGAGAGCGTTCAAATCTGGATATTGAACCGTTTGTGCCTGAGAAGAAAATACTGTCGGCACGGCTGAGCTGGGCAAAAAAGCCTAATCTGAAACAAATTTACAAAAATATCTGGCTGGGCAGTTTCCCTGCACTGATTGCAGGAACGGCGAAAAACAGAAATCTTTATTACAGTTCTTATCTCCAGACATACCTGCAGCGAGATGTAAGAGATTTAACGCAGGTCGGGGACGAAACGTCTTTTTTGAAGTTTGTAAGGGCATGTGCCGCAAGGACAGGGCAGCTTTTAAATCTTGCCGACCTTGCCAGAGATACCGATATAAGCATTCCAACGGCAAAAAATTGGCTCTCTATTCTCCGAGCCAGTTTCCAGGTCTTTCTGCTGCAGCCCTATCACAGCAATATTACCAAAAGGCTGGTCAAAACGCCCAAATTGTACTTTCTTGATACCGGCCTGTGCAGTTATCTGACTGAATGGACGAATCCTGCGGCTCTTGAGGCGGGCGCGATGTCAGGGGCTATTTTTGAAACCTTTGTATTCGCGGAAATATTGAAAAGCTATTGGCACAGGGGATTTGAGCCGGCGATTTATTATTACCGCGACAAGGATAAAAAAGAAATTGATTTTATCATCGAAAAGAACGAAAAACTGTATCCCATAGAAGTCAAAAAAGGCACTATACCGAAAAAAGACTGGGTAGGGCAGTTTTCTGTTCTGTCGAGATTCAAAAAAGAAATCGGCAGGGGAATTGTAATTTGTATGACAGAAAAGGCTCTGCCAATAGACGAGAAGAACGATGCAGTTCCTATAACCATTCTTTGACCGCCTAAAGTCTTGTTGATGTTTTGTTGCAAGTAAAGTAAAATGTTTTCAAGCAAAAAGTGTGGTAGATTATTATGTTAGGTTTTAAAAATGGATGAGAAACACACAATTAGAAACGGTATAGTTATTAGCGTGGTGTCAGGTCTCATTCTTGCTGTGCTTTTCAGTTCATGGCTCAGGGGTATTTGTGCTACGATTTTTCATTGGCTCTGGTCTGTCATAGTATACATAGCCTCTTTTTTTACTCACAAAGTTAATGTTCCTATCTGGCTTCTTTTGGTCATTATCTTTTTGGCGATTATCTTAATGCGCATAATCCAGTTCTTCATCAAGGGAGATGAATGTGAAGACCACACAGAAGATTATACTCAAGATAGTATATTTGGTGTTGTATGGCGATGGAATATGAGTTATGGAAATATTCACAATCTTATGGCATTTTGCCCTCGTTGCGACCTTGAGCTTGTATATCATGAGCAAAGACATGATCATTATAAGCCATCACGGTTATATCCTGCGGAGTTCACACAATTTGAATGCGAGAACTGTTCTATCGGTTCTGATAAAATCAATGGTGAACATTTGCACTACTTAGATCGCGTTGAGAGAGAGATTCGTCGAAGGTACCGGACAGGAGAATGGAAGCAAGAAAAAGAAGTGGAAATAAAACGTTGACTTAATGTTAAGAAGATTGCATTTTATGTTTTTTTGATATTAGTATAATGACAGGATAAAATTGGTGGGAAACGTGTAGTATGTTGTTATGTTAGGCCACAGGCCAACAGGAAAGTGAATTTCTTACTTCTTATATAGGTGAATTGATGACAACTGACCCAGAAACGCGTGCTGTAATCAAGGAGTACTTATCACTCGATGAAACATCGCTTTACAACCTCATCCCATTATACGTCCCAGCTTACAAACACACTTTTTTTTCCCCCGAGGGTGAAGTGGAAGCCGGCCGTAAAGAATTCCATGCCATTCGGAATAAACTTTACCAACTCGTCTGCGTGGACTGGGGGTATTGCAGTCGTCGGAATGATCCTGACCTTCAAGACTCAATCGCATTGGTGATAGCTGTTGCTGATGTCATTTCTGCAGCTTGTGGTGCCATACCACCGTTCCTGATAGCGGCGTTACTTGTTAAAAAAGGCTTGAACGTTTTTTGCAACTGCCAAAAAAATATTGCTTCGGAGACAACGAAGCCAACATCAAAATGAACGCTCTAAATACGACATAATACTTAATAACAAACTTGAATCTGACGACTTTAAGCCCACAAGGACAATTCACTTGATTATAACAATCCTACATATTATTCTTACAACAGCTATCAGTTAGAGAAAAGAAGTAAAGATATAAGGATGCAAGGAAGCTGGAATGAAAGATAATTTGATAAAACTGGCCAACCCTTCGACGGTTCGGCGGAGCTCACCGCAGGCAGAACTCAGGGCAGGGGAAAATATGGAAGATAATTTAGTAAAATTGGCAAGGGAACATGGGACGCCGTTGTTTATTCTTGACCACGCCAAAATTCGGGAAAATTTCCGCACTTTTAAAAAAAATCTGCCGAACGTGCAGGCCTATTACGCCGTTAAGGCAAACTCCGAGCAGGAAATAATCAAAACCCTGTTCAACGAAGGAGCAAGTTTCGATGTCGCTTCCTATAACGAATTTATGCAGATTTATAACCAGATAAAAGGCTTCAAAAAAGCGGAAAAAGACTTCTTTATCTGGGACAAAATCATCTTCTCAAACACAATCAAAGACAAAGACACCCTAAAGAAAATCAAAAAATATAAGCCTCTGGTTACTTATGATAACGCAGAGGAAGTGGACAAAATCAGGGAAAATTGCGAGACGGCAGGTATGGTTTTAAGGTTAAAAGTTCCCGATACAGGCTCGCAGGTGGAGATGAGCTCGAAATTCGGGGCTGAGCCTAGCGATGCGGCGGCGCTGATACAAAAGGTGTTCGATTCGGGACTTGCGGTCGAGGGTTTGAGCTTTCATGTGGGGAGCCAATGCACTAATTTCGATAATTACGCGGTCTCGCTGCAAATAACATCGCAGATTTTTAACGATGCGAGAAAGAAAGGCTATAACCTGAAAATAATCGATATCGGCGGGGGATTTCCGGCGGCTTACGATTCGGGCGTCCCAAAATTTGAGAAACTTGCGGAAGTAATAGAGTCGGAAATCGCAAGACTGTTTCCGGCGGATGTGGAAGTTATAGCCGAGCCGGGCAGGTTTATGGTTGCGACGACGGCGGTGCTCGTTTCGGAAATTATCGGCAAGGCGGTCAGAAACGGCAAAATCTTCTATCATATTAACGACGGAGTTTATCATACGTTTTCAGGGATTGTTTACGACCACTGGATACCGAATTTTCAGCCGTTCAGGAGCGGCGAGACGGAAGTTTGCGCCGTTGTCGGGCCGACGTGCGACAGTTTTGATAAGATTTCACTGTCGGAACAGTTGCCGGTAAATCTTAAACTCGGCGATTTGCTTTATACGGAAAATATCGGAGCGTACAGTACCGCTTCATCGACGAAATTCAACGGGTTCGAAGGAGCGAAGATACTGAACGTTAATCAATAAGAAGTAAGGATATTCGTCAAACGGCAACGGTTACGATGCCCGTAACGGTTACGATAATCGTAAAACGTCGTTGAGATTGCTTCGGTCGCTGCGGCTCCCTCGCAATGACAGAAAGGCTGATGAGATGAAAAGAATAATTTTTGCGTTATTTTTATTCAGTTTTTTATCATTTGTCTGGGCAGGTGATATGCAAACCAATATTGAATACGGCAAGGCGGGAGATGAGACGCTGTTTCTCGATGTCGGCATGCCGGCAGGCGAGGGGCCTTTTCCGATAGCGATAATCGTGCACGGCGGCGGCTGGATTCGCGGCGATAAGCAGGGCGATGAAAAGGTTTTATTCAAGCCTTTGGCCGATGCCGATTTTGTGTGGTTTTCAATTAATTATCGGCTTGCGCCAAAGAATCGATGGCCGGCGTGTCTGGAAGATACTCAAACAGCAATCAAATGGGTCAAGGCGAACGCGGCGAAATACAAAGGCGACCCGAACCGTATCGCGATAATCGGATACTCGGCGGGCGGGCAGATTGCGTGCCAGGCGGGTGTGCTCGCGGATAAAGATATGGCGGTTGCGGCGATAGTGGGGCTGGCGGCGCCGACGGATTTGGTGTTTGACTCGCTGCGGCGCGGCGGGATGTCGACATATATGAAGGATTTGTTCGGATTGCAAAGTGCTGACGTCAATTCGCCCAAGGCGGTGCAGAAGCTTTGGGACGCTTCGCCGATAAATCATCTTAAGCAGGGATTGCCGCCGGTTTTGCTGGTGCATGGGACTGCGGATAAATCCGTTCCGTATCAGTTGTCGCTGAATTTTAAGGCGAGGCTCGATGCGATTGGTATGCAGTGCGAAATTATTACGATTAAAGACGCACAGCACAAGATTGTTGAGTGGAGTCAATATGACGGCGATTTTTCGAAGAAAATTGTCGATTGGCTGACAAACACGCTGACTGAGTAAAAAATAGAACAGGAGCAAAATCATGCAATTCGAGCATTTTGGAATAAATGTGCCGGACGCAACGGCAATGGCTCAGTGGTATGTGAAAAACTGCAATATGAAGATTGTCCGCGCGATACCCAAACCGCATCAGGCTCATTTTCTTGCTGACGAGAAGGGCAGGGTTTGCATGGAGATATATACTAATCCCAACGCCAAATTTGTCGATTTTCCGTCGCAGCATCCGCTTTGCTTTCATTTCGCATTTGCGGTGCCTGACCCTTATGCGATGAAGGATGAGATCGTTGCAGCCGGCGCGACGGTATTTGAGGAATTGAATCTTGACGATGGTTCTTGTATAATAATGTTTCGCGACCCGTGGGGCGTGCCATTTCAATTGTGCAAACGGGCAAAATCGATGATTTGACAATAACAGGAGGTTCGAAAAATGGAAACGCGTTACAGTGCCGATGCTATACGTTTTGAAAGAATGACTTCCGGCGAGATAAGGGACACCTTTCTGGTTAGAACGCTCTTTGCTCCCGATAAGCTGGAATTGATTTATTCATTTGACGACAGGGCGATAGTCGGTTCGGCTGTTCCCGGCAAAGACCCGCTGAAACTACAGGCGGGCGAGGAACTGGCAAGTCAGCATTTCGCAGACCGCCGTGAATTGGGCGTTCTCAATATCGGTGATGCCGGAATTATCACTGTTGACGGCAAAAAATTTAATCTTGCTAACAAGGATTTGCTTTATATAGGCAAAGGCAGCAAGGATATTCAGTTTGAAAGCACAAACGCCCAAAAGTCTGCGAAATTTTATATCGTTAGTTACCCCGCGCACGCGGAGTATCCGACCACATTGACGAAACAGGCTGACGCTCAGCCGGTAAATCTCGGCAGCGATGAGGAGTCCAACAAGCGAACCATATATAAGTATGTCCATCCCGGCGGGGTTAAAAGCTGTCAGCTTGTTATGGGCTGTACCGACCTTGCGGCCAATAGCGTCTGGAATACTATGCCGGGCCATACGCATACGAGAAGAACGGAAGTTTATATGTATTTTGGAATGGAGCCGAGTTCGGTCGTGTTCCATTTTATGGGTAAGCCCGACCAGACACGGCATGTCGTTGTTCGCAATCAGCAGGTTGTGCTTTCGCCGAGCTGGTCGATACACAGCGGAGTAGGACTGAAAAATTACAGCTTCGTCTGGGCGATGGGCGGCGAGAATCAGGACTTCGCGGATATGCAGGGTTTTTCACTGGACAACTTAAAATAAAACGAGAGGAAAATATGATTTTAGATAAATTTAAACTCAACGGCAAAGTTGCAATAGTTACCGGCTGTTCCCGTGGGCTGGGCCAGGCAATGGCAATAGGTTTGGCCGAGGCCGGCGCAGACATCGCTCTTGTCGGCATAAGCGATATGAAGGAAACGTGTCAGCAGATTGAAAAACTCGGCCGTAAGTACATAACGATAAAAGCAGATTTAAGCTCGACAGACTGTATTGAAAGAATAGTAACTACTACCGTCGAGAAGCTCGGCGCAATTGATATTCTCGTAAATAATGCAGGCATAACCCGCAGAGCGCCTTTCGTTGAGTTTAGCGAAAAGGACTGGGATGATGTAATGAATGTCAATATCCGAACGCTTTTCTTCTTGAGCCAGGCGGTTACGAAAGTATTTATTAAACAAGGCAGGGGAGGAAAAATTATTAATACCGCCTCTATGCTGAGTTTTCAGGGCGGCATTCTTATATCATCATATACGGCTTCCAAAAGTGCCGTTGCAGGCCTGACAAGGCTGATGGCGAATGAGCTGGCAAAGCATAATATAAACGTAAATGCCATAGCGCCGGGCTATATGGCCACGGATATCACATCTCCTCTTCGCAAAGACCCTGTGAGAAACAAATCCATTCTCGAGCGGATTCCGGCAGGCAGATGGGGTGAACCTGAAGACCTCAAGGGCGTGATTGTGTTTCTTGCTTCTGCGGCGTCGGAGTATTTACACGGCGCTATAATATCCGTCGATGGCGGCTGGCTGACGCGATAATCTGGTGATTATTTTTTCTCGTAAAAATCAGCGGGGTGGTCGGAAAGCTTTTTTTCTTTAATCATTGTGCGAATCTTTTGCAAATCAACATCCCGAGGCTGGCCGGCGGAAGAAGCCGGGGCGGGGGTTAACTGGGCAGGCGATGGAAGAGTATATAAAAATTTATCTATGTAAACAAACGAAACTAAAATTGCAAATACCAAGACCAGAACCAAAAGCCAGCGAGCTAACGGGGCGGGTGGAGACTGAGGCTTAATAAGAGGCAATGAAGATTTTAAATAATAACGGCACCTGTCGCAATAAATGCAATCCATATTGTCATTGGCGGTCAGGCCGAATTCGCATAGGCCGAATAATTTTGCGGGAATGAATCGCCTGAAAATAATCAAATTATTAAATAAAGACAAAAACGCGCCGACAGGACAAAGATACCTGCACCAAAATCTCCTGTAAAAGACAGAACCAACAAAGGCAAGAATTACTATCGCGGAAACTATAAAGACAAATGATATATGAAAGTTAAAGGCCAAAATAAGGGGGTCGGGGACGAGAGTCTGCTTGCCGCGGGAAAGGAAAAATACAATTACCATAATGAAAAGCAGCACATACTTTACGAATCGAGCTTTCCGCATTGTTTCATAGGCGGCGGGTCGTTTAAATTTGTCAGGGATAATGTAACTGAGCAGCTCCTGCAAAGCACCGAAGGGGCAAAGATAGCCGCAATAAATATTTCCAAAAAGCAAAATCAGAATCGGAACGCCTGTAATAAGCAAAAACACACCAGAGAGGCCTGGAGAAAAAACCTGGCCCGAAAGCAGGGTGGCTATCTGGTCGCTGGAATATTGGGCGTTAAGGATAAAGCCGCCAACGACGACGTTAAACGCAAGGACAATAAGTCTGCTCCAGAAGTTTCCTTTGTATATGACCAGAAGAGAAAGAAAAACAGCAATTAAAAGATAAAGGCCTCTGTGGTCGGGCGAAAGAGAGAATTTTCCCGAGGCGGAAGGGGGAGCGGTAGTTTGACTTAGAACAACATCATTAAATTTTTTACCGGCTGTTTCAATTGACGCAACAATGGCGATCGCGCTGGTTGTCGCACCTGTTGTCGTATCGATATCGGCAAGCGGATGCGGCTTGAAGAGCAGATGACCTTTTAGTTTGGTCAGCCAGTCGCTCAACAGAGCCAGATAATCGGGCGTTTCATTAGAATGAATAATCTGAAAATTCATCAGTTTGCCCGCGGTATCAATGTAAACGGCGAGATTAATACTGCCGCCAAAACCGCTGATGTCGGGAGCAAAATCCTGAGTGCTGAAGATGTAGCCGGTGAGTTTCTTTTTTTGGTCGTAAACTTTAAAGTAACTGAATTTTTCAAAAACGGAAGATTTGAGTTGCAACCGGCCAGCAAGAGTTTGTGCATCAGAGAGGGACAGTGAAGGATTGCTGCGAGCGGCAGAATATGTAAGTACATTCGAGCAAATAATTACAGAGGCGGCAATGGCGAAGAGGACATATCCGATTTTTCGAAAATAGAGTGAATCGGCGGCAAATGCGTGATTTTTCTTGAATGACTGGAGCAAGGCGGCAGGAATATTGGCAAACAAAAGTACGACACAAACGGCTATTGTTCCTTTTGTTCCAAGAATGGGGACGAGGACAAGGCCGGTGACGAGGCTGCCTATCGATGCGCCGAAGTGGTCTGCCAATTCGAGTTTAACGCCGGCAAGACCTGTCTCGAAGGACCATTGGGCAAGCTGGTTTGCAGCGATGGGGAAATATGCGCCGCTGCACAGGCCGCAGAGGAAAAATACAAGCGCGAAAGTCCAATGCGTCCAGAAATCAGCGGGCAACAGGACAATGGCGATGAGCAATATCGCGTGAGTCGGAATCGCAATGAATAATTTCAGATTTAAACGGCCAGGTATGTATCGAATTATGGCGGCGCCTGCGGTAAGGCCAATCATAAATAAAGACGAGATAACACCAATATGCAGATACAAAGAGCCGAAGCGAGTCTGATAGAGATACATCAGAACGATTGTGGCGCCGATGCCGAGCCAGCCGGCAGTGAAAACAAGGAAACTGCTGTCAAGGCTCGACGGTTGTCCTGGATTTTGAGTGCGGGTAATATAAAAAAGGCGCAGGATTACGAAAACAAAAATGGGAATTAAAAATACGGTGACGCCGGTCAATGCGAGAAGTTTTACGATTTTTGTTACAGGCGCTCCGGATTGTCTTGAGGCGAGTAAAAGGCTGTAAAGGTTTGTCAGTGGCCTTGAATCTGTGTTTATGAGTAAATGACCGGGCAAATCGGCGCTATCGTAGTTTTCTATCGCGGCGGCGGCACGGTCGGGAAGATAAACCGAAAGCAGGGCCGGGGGGGCGAAAACGGCATCGACATTTTTTATTTCCGAGAAGCGCTGCTGTAAAATACCGGGGGAGCCTGTAAGATTGTCGGAGTCGGAAGCTATGAACCAACTGTCGTCGCCGGGGGTTAAGACAAAATGCGAAAAAACTTTTGCGAGAGTAGATTTTATCGAAGCACCAAGGTCAATCAATTCTGTCCCCATTATATTTTCGCCGGCGGTAACGCGGACAGCGACAATGCCATCGGCGGCGATAGAATTTTTAAGCTGCTGATAAAATTCGACGGTGAAATAACGGTTCAGTACCGAACTGGTTACCTGCGGCAGATTAATAATCACAATATCATAGAAGTTTTTTTGATTAGCCAATTGAGCGCGGATATCGCCGGGGGGACAGAGAAGGCGGGAATCATTTGTTTTGAACTGCGAGGGCAGGAATTTATCGACCTGATGAATATATTCATTGTCGCAGTGCGTCCAGGTCAACTGCTGAATCTGCGGCAGATGGAGAAATTCATAGCAAAGTCCCAGGCCGGAGCCGATGACCAGAATTTTTTTGGCGTCCGGCTTTTGAGACAGGGCAATAGCGGCGATTCGGCCGGTGGTTTCCCTGTCGGGCAGGGTTTCGCAGGTGCTGCCTTGGCTGATAACGACCCATTGGCTGCGGTATGTTCCGTAAAGATATTCGGCCTGGGCGGTTAGGAATGAGCCTGTCATAGATTCGGTGGGCAGTAATTTCGACCATTTTACGGTTTGGAGGAAGCGGTTTAAAGATTTGTCGATGCCGACGGCAAGAGAAAACACGATGCAGAGGGCAAGAACTAATGCAAAAATGAGTTTTAGTTTGAAATTCTGATTAACGAGAAATAATGCGAATGAAATTAGAAAAGCGAGCAGGAAGAAAATGGTTATGGAACTTACGCCAATGCTAAGCAGAACGGTTGCGCCGATGCCGCCGAGGAATGCGCCTGCGGCTTCGATAATATAAACGCTCGAAACCGGAAAACGGCTTGAGCTCTGAATCCATCGGCAGGCGAGCGGGAAAAATGCGCCGGTTATAATGCTAATAGGGGCATTGACAAGCAGAGACAGAAAAACCATCTGACCAGTGGAAAGCAATGTGTATGAGCTGACGGATGCGATATGGCGGGCCTGGATGATTAAAATCAGCTCGAGCACAAAAGCGGGAATATATGCAAAAAATAAAAGGTCGATGTTTTTTTGCAGGCTGTTGGTAATTTTGCAAAAGCGATACGCAAAAGCTGCCCCCAGACCAATCCAGAAAAACCATGATGCGAAAAACAGGCCGACACTAATGTCGTTGCCTTGGAAAGTTGTGATAAATTCTCGGAAAAGTAAAGTTTGCGAGGCGATAGTGAAAAGGCCGTAACAGAATATTAAAAATGCGCGAGAAAACTTCATTTTTCAGCTTCACCAAAAACTTCAGCTTGGAAAGTAAGAAAACTAGTGCCGCTTTTGTACGCGTCGGTGGGCAGGCCAGCTTTTAGAGACAGATTCTGGAGCATTTCATCGAGACTCCAGTTCTGCTCGGGTGCGACCTGCGGGAGAAAGACAGCCTGATAGTCGTCCTTTTTCAAAACGACGCCGTCGATTCCAATTCTAATGTCTTTATATGAATCGATTGGCTTTGGCGGCGTTAAGGCGGAAATTTCAATGATAATATCCTTTAGCTCATCTTTGCTGACCGAATTGAAACGGGGGTCGTTGACGGCGGCATTGACTGCGTTGGAAATTACAGATTCATACAACGGCTGGCGAGGGAAGATATCGCCGATGCAGCCTCTCAGCATAGTGTTTTTGCGCGGGCCGGTAATGGCGGATTTTAAACTTATGTTTAATGTGACAAAGGCGGCACGCGGAGTTTTTAATCTTTCGCTGAGGTTTGCTTCGGAGACGTTCAGCATTTGATTTTTATCGAGGTAATAAACGATTGATTTTCGCGCGAAAGCCAGGAGCTGCTTTTTGTCTTCATCTGTCAGGGCAGGAGAGTTGCTGTCCTGTTTGACGGGCGAAGCGTTCGACCACTTTCCGGAAAACGCGACTGAAAGATAACTGACGGAATTAGTGAAATCGCCGGTCAATTGGCCTGAAGTGGCGTAGTTTATTAACTGGGGCTGCGAGGATTTATCGAGCCCGCCCGAAGGCGAGGTCTCGCTGAAGGCGGACATCGAGAGCAATATTGAAATCGGAATATAGCCGCAGATTGTTGCGCCGGTTTTAGTGCGGTATTCGAGAAAGCCGGCAGCGTCCAGCTTTTCAATATATTTGAATGCACCCATATCGAGGTCTTTGAGCTGCTGGGGGATGTTGTCTTTAAATGGGATATAGTCGTAGTTGGGGCCGTAATGAGTAAAATCGGAACTGGCGATTATAAGCGTATCCTTGTCAATCATACTTTTGAGAATTGAAGCGACTTTGGAAATTGTTTGCGGCGAACATTGGCCGGCGACAATCGGTACAAGTTTAAAATCCTTTTGGGCATACTGCAAAAGCGGGACTTGTATCTGTGTGCTGTGCTCGGGAAGATTTGCCTGTTCGATAGATTGAAACTGCGGATACTCTAAAAGGTAATTAATAAATTCAACGTCAAGGGCGACTTTGCCTAGGGGAGATTGATAAATAGATTCCTGTGGGACGCTGAGCGTATCTTTCATCGGCATATAATGCGAAGGGCCGATGACTATGATTCGTTTGTATTGGCGGGCGAGGGTCTGAATTCCCATAGCGGCAGTTCGACCAGAGTATTGATAGCCTGCATGAGGCAGTATCAGTGCGATGATATTGTCGGCGGGCTTGACGTCAGATTTTTGGAAAAGCTTAGCAATGTCTTTTTTAAGTGTGTCTGCATCGGCCGGGTACCATTGACCCGCAAGTGTCGAATTAAATATGACTTGTTTTTCGGATGCCGGTGCTTCTTTTATCGCGGTCAGGAGTAAAAGAGCCGCGATAAAAAATATGAATAGTTTTTTCATTTTAACCGCTCCATTTTCCCTGGGTATTGATATCAGATAATGGTTTTATGCCGCCCGGATATTTTTTATGCCGAAGGGCACGGATATATTTTCGAGGCGAAACCTTTTCGCCGATAAAATACGCGCCGATGACAAAGGCTGAAGCTGTTTTTAGAACAAGTTGGATAAATTGGCGTCGTGTCATTTCCAAACTCCGTAAATTTCTTTGCCGCAGGAGGGGCAGGTTCCATTTTTCAGCTGATTTTTCAAAACTGTAAAGCCGCTTCGCTCGATGAGCAGAGTTTTGCAGCCGGGACAATAGGTATTTTGACCTTCTTTGCTGGTGATGTTGCCGATATAGACATATTGCATTCCTTCGGCGGCCGCAGTCCGACGGGCAGTGTCGAGAGTTTCGGCCGAAGTCGGAGGCAAGTACTGCATTTTGTATTGCGGATAGAACTGCGAGAAATGCAAGGGCGTGTCGGCGCCGAGATTAGATTTAACCCAGCGGACAAGAGTGCGAATCTGCTCGGGGCTATCGTTGAGAGTCGGGATAACCAGATTTATAACTTCAAGATGAACACCGCTTGATTTTGTCAGAACAAGAGAATCGAGAACAGGTTTTAAAGTCGCCGAACAGATATCCCTGTAAAAATCTTCGGACATCGATTTTAAGTCTATTCTGGCGGCATCCACAAATTTAAGAAGTTGCTTCAAAGGTTCTTTATTTATGTAGCCTGCGGTGACGAGCGTGTTGCGAAGGCCGGAGACCTTTGCAAGTTTCGAGCTGTCTAATGCGTATTCGTAGTAAACGACGGGGTCGGTATATGTATATGATAACGAGGGACAATTATTGCTTTTGGCAAGGGCAACAAGTTTTTCGGGCGGGCAGAAATAAGCCTGGCTGTCTTCGGGGTTGGCCTGCGAGATTTCCCAGTTCTGGCAGTTTTTGCAGTGAAGATTGCAGCCGACGGTTGCCAGCGACAGAGTTTGGGTGGCGGGGAGAAAATGAAAGAAAGGTTTTTTTTCGATGGGGTCAATATGAATTGAACAGGGATAGCCGTAAACGACGGTTTGCAGCTGGCCGTCGATGTTGACTCTTACTCTACATTCGCCGCTTTGGCCCGGCTGGATGAGGCATTGTTTCGGACATAATTGGCATTGAACTTTCACTTTTCCACCCTATTTAATAAGCTCAGGAAGTGTAACATCAAAATATATACGTCCGTTGAGCTAAGACGTTAACATTTAACTCTTGAAAAGTCAATAATTTGTGCTAATCTTTCGGTGCGAATCGGCCGGTTTGGCAGAGTGCTTAATCTTCTTGCAAAACCTGCAATCGGTCTGTAAATTATGACTGTTTAAAGGTTTTAGACAGGGCTCGTAGCTCAGCCTGGTAGAGCAGCGGACTCATAATCCGTCGGTCCAAGGTTCAAATCCTTGCGGGCCCAATATTTAAATGGTTATTGGGGAATAGTGTAACGGTAGCACGAGTGGCTCTGAACCATTTAGTCAAGGTTCGAATCCTTGTTCCCCAGTTTTTGCCCCGTTTTATGGCGGGGTTTTTTGTTTTATAAATTCCCCTTGCCCTTGCCTGCGTTTTATTGTATCATCTGCCTTTTTAGGCAGTTAAAGGCATTTTGTGGTTCTATTGTCAGGAGTTTTATTGTGGCTGATATCAATGATATTCGTAACGTAGTACTTCTCGGACATGGCGGCTCAGGCAAGACAAGTATCGCCGAGGCGATTCTCCATAAAACCGGCAAAACCAACAGGTTGGGCGTCGTCGAAGAGAAGAACACCGTCTCGGATTATGACGATGAAGAAAAGGAACGCGGCCATTCGATTCACTCAGCTGTTATGAATACCAGCTATAACGGCAAGACAATAAACCTGATTGACACCCCCGGCTATCCTGATTTTATCGGCGCAGCCTTGACAACAATTCCTGCCGCTGACTTATGCGCGATAGTTATAAACGCTTCTGCCGGTATTGAAAATAATACCCGCAAACTTTACCAGGCCGCCGAAGAAGCCCAAAAGGCCAGGATAATAATCATCAACAAACTTGATTCTGAAACCGCTGACCTTTCCGAACTGCTCAAGATCATTCAGCAGACCTTCGGCACACAGTGCAGATGCGCCAATCTGCCCTCAGCCGACAAAGCATCTGTTATCGATTGTTTGGCAAACAGCACCGGCAGTTCGCCGGTTATGGATGTCGCTCAGGCACATACAGAGCTTGTCGAAAGCGCGATTGAAGCCGACGATAAACTTATGGAAGCCTATCTCGGCGGCGAACAGGTATCGCAGGACAAAATCGCCGCTGTTTTTGCTATGGCGATTGCGGAAGGAAAAATTGTTCCGATTATTTTCACCAATGCCAGAAAGGAAATCGGCACAACCGAACTTCTGGATTTGATAACTAAGTACGCCCCTTCGCCGGCACAGGTAAAGTCGACGAAACTCATTGATGGCGAAAAGGTAACCGAGCTCAAGGCTGATGCCGCCGGCCCATTGGCGGGTCTTGTTTTCAGGGTTGGTCTGGACCCGCGTTCGAATATGAAATACGCCTCGATAAGAATCTTTAGCGGAACGCTCAAAAGTGACATCTCTATGATGAGAGGCACCGATAAAAAAGGCATTCGGCCCGGACACGTACTCAAAAATCAGGGCTCTGAAATCAGTGAAATCCCCGCCGGAGTTGCCGGCGACATTGTAACCCTCGCCAAACTTGAGGAACTCCAGATTGGCGACCTTATTCACGACGGCAAAGTTTCGGGCAAATTCGAAATACCGAAAGTTCCCGCCCCGATGTTCAGTCTTGCACTCGAGCCGACGTCCAAAGGCGACGAACAGAAATTAAGTACCGCGATGGAGAAACTGACAGAAGAGGACGTTTGCTTCAAGGTTAGCCGCGACCATCAGACCCACGAGCTTGTTATCAGCGGTCTGGGCGATTTGCACCTGAGGGTAATGCTTTCAAAAATGGAAAAACGGTTCAAACTTTCCGTCACCACCAAAAAGCCCAAAATTCCGTATCGTGAGACTATCACCGCAAAGGCCGAAGGCCATTACCGCCACAAAAAACAGACCGGCGGTGCAGGCCAGTTCGGCGAAGTTTATCTGCGGGTTGAACCTGCTCCTCGCGGTTCGGAAGAATCGCTGCAATGTACCTGGGATGTCTTCGGAGGCTCTATACCCGGCCAGTTCGAAGCGCCAATTATAAAAGGTATTCAGGAAGTGGTAAACACCGGCGTTGTCGCCGGCTTCCCGATGCAGGATATAAAAGTTTCGATTTATGACGGCAAGCATCATCCGGTCGATTCGAAGGAAGTTGCTTTCCGTGCCGCCGGCAAAGGTGCCTTTATCGATGCTGTTCAGAAGGCAAGAGCATGCCTGCTCGAACCGATAGTCAATATTGAAATTACCGTCCCCGCTGACCACGTCGGCAGTATCGCAGGCGACCTGTCCAGCCGAAGGGGAAGGGTACAAGGTCAGGACATGCTCGCAGGAAATATGATGGTTATTAAGGCTCAGGTGCCATTGTCTGAAGTCGCAAGTTACGACAGCCAGTTAAAAAGCGTCACCGGCGGTCAGGGCAGCTATTCAATGACATTGAGTCATTACGAAGTCGTGCCCCCGAACGTCCAGCAGCAGGTCATCGCCCAATACGCAAAACAAAAACAGGCGGAAGCAGAGTAAAATTTATTTTTTTCCCAGGGCTTCCAGCGTTACCTTGCGTATCGTATCCATCGGGCAATCTTTGTGCGTGAATAGTTTGAACTGCTCCGCAGCCTGGCCGATATACATTTCAAACCCGCTTACAACCGTTGCGCCGACCTGTTTGGCTTGCTGTAAAAGCAGTGTTTCCAAGGGGTTATAAACTGTATCAAAAACAACCATTACCGGCTTAATGCATTCTTTCGGCACAGGACTTGCGTCAATATTCGGATACATTCCGATACTTGTGCAGTTGATTATGATTTCAGCGTCGATATTTTTTACTTCCTCCAAACCTGCCGAATGACATCCGAATTCAGCCGCAAGGCTTCGTGCCTTTGATATTGTGCGGTTGTATATCGTTATCTTTGCTCTAATGTCGGCCAGTCCTGCGACAATTGCCCTTGCCGCGCCGCCGGCCCCGATAACCGCTGCAGTTTTGTTATGCAGTTGTTTTCTTTTTATTCCCATCGCATTTGTAAGAGCGTCCATCGCCCCGGCGTAATCGGTGTTATATCCGTTTATTCTTTCGTTCAACCCAACTGTTAATGTATTGACCGCACCGATTTTTGTCGCCAGCGGCTCGATATATTCTCCTTTTGTCTTCGCATACTCCAGTGCGTTGACCTTATGCGGAATCGTTACGCTGAATCCTCTCATATCCAGCCAGGCTCTTGCGGTTACATTATCGAGAAATTCGTTGAATTGTGCCTGTCCTCCGGCTACCAGCACCGGCAGATATACGCAGTTCAATTTTTCCGCTCCAAAACAGGCATTGTGTACAATCGGGCCTATAGAATGCCCCACAGGGTCGCCTATAATCCCGAAAAACTCAGTTTTATTGTTTATGGAATCGTACCGATACTGTTTTTTCATCTTTTCTATGGTTATTTGTCCTGATGCCGTTGCGGCCGTATCTTCAAGACTTGCAAAAGTCAAAAACGCATCCAGTTTTTTCGCGATGACCCTGCTTATAACACCGGCTTGCCCCATACATACCGCGATTGCTTTACTGCCGTACTTTTTAAGGATGTCAAACGCCGCAAAGCAATCGTTTATATGATTTACCTGATAAGCCGTTTTGGCTATTGCCGCCGGAAATGCCGCCAGCATCTGGTCGTAAATGCTGTCTAAATTTTCAAAAGGCCTTTTGAAATTATGCGCCGAGAGAATAAGTCTTGTTTTTTTGTTTTCGGCAAGTGCTTTTTTGATTGTTTCGCCGAAGTCTTTTTGTTTGAAATTCGCATATTCGCAGTCGATTAAATCAACGCCATTTTTCACCGCCTCGACAAGGATTTGGCCCCGAAGCGGGGCAGGGGTGTTATTTTGTCCGCCTTCGGCCGCGTCTCTGCACGTAGCGATTATCGGCAGAGAGGTTTGTTTGGCCGCTGCGATTAACTCTTTGACCTTTTCGATATTCAGTGCTTCCAGGTGGTCTGTCCGCAGTTCGAGCATCTCGGCTCCCGCCCTGACAGCCGCTGTTATCTGCTCTTTGCAGCCTTTTAAATCTTTCCCTGATATTGGAACTGTCAGATAAGTCATAAATCTAATTTATCAAAAAAACTCGTAATTGCGACTAAAAACTCTCCCGATATATCGGGATTTATCGTCTTTAAATTTCTTGCCCGAACCGCTTGTTAGTTGTAAAATAAGCGCCTTATGCAAACTATAGATAAGCTTGAAAGAATAGATAAAAGTTTAAAGGGCTGCTGCCTGACCATCGGCAATTTCGATGGCGTCCACCTCGGCCATCAGGCCATAATCCGCCAGGCTCGTCAAATCGCCGGCCGGCTCGGCAATTGTCCACTCGCCGCGATGACTTTTGACCCTCATCCGGCTGTTGTTCTTCATCCTGAGCAGATGCCGCGAGTCCTGACGCCTTTGCCGTTAAGAACGGCTTTGCTTGAGGCGGCAGGGGTCGATTATCTGATTGTTCTAAAGGACAGCTATCAGATGTTGACGCTTTCACCGCAGGATTTCGTCGAAAAATTTTTAATGAAGTCTCTTTCGCCAAAGGCCGTCGTCGAAGGCGATGATTTTCATTTCGGTTACGGCCGCAGTGGTGACGCCAAAACTCTTGCCCAGCTCGGCCAGACTTATGGCTTCGATGTTACTATCGTTAAAGCCGAACATATAACGCTTGATGACATATCGAGCCGTATTTCAAGTACGTTTATCCGTCATCTGCTCCACAAAGGCGATGCCGCCGGCGCCGCAAAAGCACTCGGCAGACCGTATCGTCTTATGGGCGAGGTTGTCAAAGGCCGCGGCAAAGGCGCCGAGCTTGGCTTTCCGACGGCGAACATCGACCCGCACGACCAGATTATTCCTGTCGATGGTGTTTATGCTGGCTTTGTCTCCGTTGCCGATACGATTGAGAATCTTTGCGTTCTCAACCAGAAACTTCCTGCCGTTTTCAGTCTCGGCAGGGCAAAAACTTTCGTTTCCAACCATCCTCTGCTCATAGAGGCTCATCTTCTTGACGACAAGGCCGAAAATTTGTATGGTAAATATCTCGCAATGGATTTTATCGATTTTATCCGCAACCAGCAGCGGTTCCAAACGCCTGAAAAACTCAAAGAACAGATTGCAAAAGACTGCCGAAAAGCGGAAAATATATTATAAATTTACAGGAATTTTTATGCCGATAACCGATAATTTCAAAAAAGCGATTGATTTACTCAACTCCAAAAAAAACTGGCTCATCACTTCCCACACCCGCCCGGACGGCGATGCCATCGGCTGTGTAAAAGCGTTATGCGAAGTCTCGAAACAATTTTCGAAAAGCGCGCAGCCGATTTTGCTTTCCCCGCCCGCACAGTGGTATAAGAATATTTTCAGTCCGCCTGTGCCGGTGCTCGGAAACGATATGAAAATTGAAGATTTGCAGGCCGGCCGATTCGACCTCGTTATAATTGTCGATACGAATAGTTATGTTCAGCTTCCCGAATTCGACAAATGGCTCAAAACCTCGAAAATCCCCGTCCTCGTCATCGACCATCACGTTACAGGCGATAATCTTGGCGATGTAGAGGTTATCGACGACACGGCCGCGGCAACCGGCGAAATCGTTTTCGACCTGCTCAAATTCGCCAAATGGCAAATTACGCCAGCTATCGCAGAGGCGCTCTTTATCGCTGTTTCAACAGATACCGGCTGGTTCAGATTCGACAACACCGACAGCAGGGTAATGCGGAACGCCTCGGCTCTTATCGAATTCGGAGCAAGACCTGCCGCCATCTATCATAAAATGTTCCAGAACTATTCGCCCGAAAGACTCAAGCTGCTGGCCAAAATGCTCGACAAAATCGAACTTTATCAAAACGACAGAATCGCTTTGCAGTTTATCTCACGCGCCGATTTCGAAGAGACCGGCGCAACCGGGCCGGATACCGAAGATTTCGTCAACGAATCACAGCGAATCAGTACCGTCGAGGCCTCGGCACTTTTCGTCGAGCTCAAAGACGGTGGTTTCCGCTGCTCACTGCGCAGCAATGGCAGCGTTGATGTCCAGAAAATCGCCAAAGACCTCGGCGGCGGCGGCCATAGAGTCGCCGCAGGCGTTAACCTTAAAGGCCCGCTCGAAAAAGCCAGAAAGCTTATTCTCGACGAATTTGAAAGAGAATTGCCGAAAAAGTAGCGTTTCGGCATGGAGCTTTTAGACTAAAAACACCTGTTTTTTGCCGACGCCGGCAGGGTATTTACCTATATTTAATATTTTAATTGACTTTCTAAGCTCCGGTTTGTATGATATTGTGTAATATAAGTTTTTTTGGTGTATATCCTTTCATCTCTCAAGAGTATATTTCCAAAGTAAATTAAAAACAGAGAGATAGTATTTTTAATGGCCTGTTTACAGGCTAAGGAGTTAGTAATGAGTACAGGAACAGTAAAATGGTTCAATGCAGACAAAGGTTATGGTTTTATTACTCCCGATGACGGCAGCAGTGATTTGTTCGTCCATCACTCGGAAGTTAAGACAACAGGCTACACAAAGCTTAGTGAAAACCAGAAGGTTAATTTTGAGCTCGGACAGGGCAAAAAAGGCCCATGCGCAAATAACGTAACACCGGCCTAACCAATCAGCAAGATTTGCAAAAACCGAAAGGCCCGCTTTATGCGGGCCTTTTTTATTGCGCAAATTGCTGAAAACCTGTTTTTTTCGGACGTTTTTAGCGAAAATCTCTTGACTTCTATCACTAAATGTGGTAAAATAATATTGCATTTAAATGGGGATGGGAAAACACAATTTATAGCGGTAAAGCCTGATTTTTGATATAGATACACACTGTTTTTTTAAGGGCGGCTAAAAAATAATGTTTATTGCAAAGAAACTATTTTTTATAGCATTTATTCTCTCAACTGCAGTTGTCGCGAACTGTTTTGCTGATTACATAGCCGATATTCCCATCGAAAGAATTAAAGGGACATTAACGAGTCCGCCATACGAATGGGACTACGGATACGACATAGGTTTCAGCAATCTCGAAATGAATATCGAATTGCGGCTTTACCACAGAAACTTTGGCCCAACTTCGGATGTGGCGCAGCTTTGGGAAGCCGGCATAGAAAATACCTGGAACCATAAATTCGATATTGCTGATAGAAGCTTTCATTATCATATTAATTTCGATGTCGTTTTTTGCAGTGAACTGTCAAGTGACGTTCACCACTCGTTAGGCTCGGGCTGGACATCCGATACCAGCGGTCAGGCCGCCGCGCACGAAATTGGACATCAGATTGGTTTATACGATGAATACGTCGGTGGTAAAGTTGATTTTTCAAACCCGATAATTGATATGAATAGTATTATGGGCGACCTTGACGGAGCGGCTTGTTCGAGACATTATCAGGCTTTTCTGAACTGGGTTAAACCGGCCGCAGACGGCCGAAAGCTGTCTTTAGTTGAATATGACCCGTCCTGGGTCAATCCTACAATTCCCGAGCCGGCCACATTATTGCTGCTTGGCCTGGGCCTGATATTACAGCGAAAAATATCCGTCAAACGCTAATACATCTCTCCTGTAAAAATCCTTTGCCTCATTTTTTATCTGCGGTATAATCTGTCTGAATTAGAAGGTGTACAATTATGTCATATTCAGCCGATGTTGCCTTGCAGATTGCGATGCAGATGGAACGTCTGGGACAGACGTTTTATGAGTCTTTAGCGACAAACTGCGGCAATACCGATATTGCTGTTCTGGCAGCGAAGCTCGCCGACGATGAGAAAAAGCACCTGTGGAAATTTGAGAAGATGTACCATTCGATTCCTCTCGAAAGATGCGGGCCGAAGATGACCCAGGAGCAGATTAGCAACACTGCCGGCAAGTTTTATAAACTGATTCTGCCAAACATCGATGAAGTCCGAAGGGTCGCAGCCGGCGGCGATATGTTAAAGGTACTCGCTTTGGCGATACAGATGGAGTCTGATTCTATTGCTTATTATTCGAGTATGACTCCAGTTGTCCGCCCAGACGCTGCTTATCTTTTAGCTATTGTCGAGGAGGAGAAAAAGCATTTGGCAGCACTCCGTGAACTGCGTAATCATCTATAGAATCAGGAAGTTATATAATATAGAATATTGTATATCCTGTATAGCTATTATTTGCCCGCAAATAACTATTTACTATCGATTATTTCTTAAAATAATCTTCTTGACTATATATTGAAACGTATATATATTTGCTAAATTGCAACGGGGTCGTAGAGCCTAATTTGCAAGGGGGGTGGAGTTGATTTTCGGAGAAGAATTGCGAAAAATTGTAGAAATCGTTGATTTTTGTCCTTGACTGCCGATTAGTTTATAAATACTATGTCGCGTCTCTTGTAATGTCGCTGGCAGTAAGGTTACAGCGGCATTTTTGTTGGTTCGTGAAAACGAAATAAGTTCTTTAAAAAGTTTTAAAATACGGTTCAATTGAGTCCGAACAACGGCTTTTACAAAACCAGATATAAAGTTGGTTTTGGGCTCGTAGCTCAGTTGGTTAGAGCGTGCGCCTGATAAGCGCAAGGTCGGAAGTTCGACTCTTCCCGGGCCCACTAAAGTAATTTGAGATTTCAGATTTGAGATTTAATATTTTTAGTTTCGGCTCGGGGACGTAGCTCAACTGGGAGAGCGCCGGCTTTGCAAGCCGGAGGTTGCAGGTTCGATCCCTGTCGTCTCCATTCTGCGTCGCCCCTAAAGGGCTAAGCAGAATGCCCTTCGTAGAAGGGCATTAAGTACCGCTCTTTAAAAAGTAAATAGCGTAGATGTCTCAAGGTGGGTTGTGGATTGTATATACACAACTTTCACTAAGCGCCATTATGAAAAAAACCTTAATCAGTTTTTGATTGATATGGTCAAGTTACTAAGGGTGTATGGGGGATGTCTTGGTGTCGAGAGGCTATGAAGGACGTGGCAGACTGCGATAAGTTCGGGGCAGGTGTCTAGCAACCGTTAATCCCGAAATGTCCGAATGGGGCAACCCGGCTATGGGAAACCATAGTCATCAGCGGCTGAATTCATAGGCCGTTTGAAGCGAACGCAGGGAACTGAAACATCTAAGTACCTGTAGGAAAGGAAATCAACCGAGACTCCGTTAGTAGCGGCGAGCGAAAACGGACCAGCCCAAACCCAGCACCTATTTTTGTTCAGGAGACTATTATGTACTACGTGTATTTGATAATTGAGAAAAGCAATTTGGATCGGTACATCGGAGTTACGAGCGATTTAAAACGTCGTCTCAAAGAACACAACAGCGGTTCAGGAGCCAGGTGTACAAAATCCGGCGAATGGCAGCTTGTGTATTATGAAGCTTATCTCAGCAGGAAGGATGCATATCAGCGAGAGTACAAGTTAAAGCAGGACGGTAGAAGCAGAAAGCAGCTTTATTTAAGGGTTGCAAATAGTCTGACTGGTCAAAAATAGGTGCTGGGTGTTGCGGACATCGGTTAGGAGTTACAAAGGCATTGCAAGTCGAATCGGCTGGAAAGCCGAACCGTAGAAGGTGATAGTCCTGTAGATAAAAGCGAGAGCCCTCCGTTATATCGATGTTCCAGAGTAGCACGGAGCCCGTGAAACTCCGTGCGAAACTAGGGAGACCACTCTCTAAGGCTAAGTACTACTCGACAACCGATAGTGGAAAAGTAGCGCGAGCGAAAGACGAAAAGAACCCCTATTAGGGGAGTTAAAAGAACCTGAAACCATACACTTACCAGTTGTGGAAGGGCTATGCCATGATTCGTCATGGAATGCCTGCCCACGTGCCTTTTGCATAATGAGCCGGCGAGTTATCGTTTGTGGCAAGGTTAATCCGTTAAGCGGAGCAACCGTAGCGAAAGCGAGTCTGAATAGGGCGAATTAGTCGCAAGTGATAGACGCGAAACTACGTGATCTACGCATGGCCAGGTTGAAGGAGATGTAAAAATCTCTGGAGGACCGAACTCATTAACGTTGAAAAGTTATGGGATGAGCTGTGCGGAGGAGTAAAAGTCTAATCAAACGTAGAGATATCTCGTACTCTCCGAAATAGCTTTTGGGCTAGCCTCGAGTAAATATTTGACGGGGGTAGAGCTACTGAATGGGGATAAGGAGCTACCCGCTTGCTTACCCCAACCAAACTCCGAATACCGTTGAATTTATCTCGGGAGTCAGTCTGCGGGTGATAACATTCGTGGTCAAAAGGGAAACAACCCAGACCGCCAGCTAAGGTCCCGAATTCAAGCTAAGTTCATAAGGAAGTCAAATTGCACTGACAGTCAGGATGTTGGCTTAGAAGCAGCCACCATTTAAAAAGTGCGTAATAGCTTACTGACCGAGCAGTTTGGTGCCGATAATGAACGGGAATCAAGCATGAAACCGAAGCTGCGGATTTTAGATATTGCCTTCGGGCAGTATCAAAGTGGTAGGAGAGCGTAGCAGTCAGCGTTGAAGCGATACGGTAACGAATCGTAGAGCGACTGTTAGTGATTATGCCGGCATGAGTAACGATAAAACAGGTGAGAATCCTGTTCGCCGTAAACCTAAGGTTTCCTGGGGAAGGTAAATCCGCCCAGGGTTAGTCGGCCCCTTAGTCGAGGCTGAAAGGCGTAGACGATGGACAGCAGGTTAATATTCCTGCACCATGTTGGTGGACGTAAGCAGTGACGCATTTTTGATGCTCATCCCGTGATTAGTCGTGCGGGTGCCGCAAGGCCGAGGTCATTTTTTGTTACCGAAGTGAGTTTAGGAGATGCCAAGAAATAGCTGCTGTAGGACGAAGCCAATGTGACCGTACTAAAACTGACACAGGTAGGTGAGGAGAATATCCTCAGGCGCTCGAGATAACCGTTCTTAAGGAACTAGGCAATTTGACCCCGTACGTTTGCAATAAGGGGTCCCTACAAGCTAATGTAACAGTTGGCTTGAGGGCGCAGTGAAGTGGCTCTGGCGACTGTTTATCAAAAACACAGTTCTGTGCTAACACGTAAAGTGGATGTATACAGAATGACGCGTGCTCGGTGCTGGAAGGTTAAGGAAGGCGGTCATTGGGAGCAATCCCGAGAAGCTGGCGACCGAAGCCCCAGTAAACAGCGGCCGTAACTATGACGGTCCTAAGGTAGCGAAGTTCCTTGTCGGGTAAGTTCCGACGTGCATGAACCGCGTAACGACTGGAGCAGTGTCTCAAGAACGGACTCGGTGAAATTATACTTGTGGTGAAGATACCACATACCCGCAGCAAGACGGAAAGACCCCGTGAACCTTTACTGTAACCTGGTACTGACACCTGTCATATCATGCGTAGGATAGGTAGGAGGCTTTGATCTGGTGCTTCCGGGCATCAGGGAGCCAACGTTGAAATACTACCCTTGCTATGTTAGTTGTCTAACCATGACCCGTGAATCCGGGCATGGAACAATGCTAGGCGGGCAGTTTGACTGGGGCGGTCTTCTCCCAAAGTGTAACGGAGAAGTTCAAAGGTACCCTCAGCGTGGTTGGCAATCACGCGTAGAGCGCAAAGGTATAAGGGTGCTTAACTGCGAGACTCATAAGTCGAGCAGATACGAAAGTAGGACTTAGTGATCCGGTGGTTCTGAGTGGAAGGGCCATCGCTCATCAGACAAAAGGTACTCTGGGGATAACAGGCTTATCGCACCCGAGCGTCCATAGCGGCGGTGCGGTTTGGCACCTCGATGTCGGCCCATCACATCCTGGGGCTGAAGGTGGTCCCAAGGGTTCGGCTGTTCGCCGATTAAAGTGGTACGCGAGCTGGGTTCAGACCGATGTGAATCAGGTCGGTCCCTATCTGCTGTGGGCGTAGGAATCTTGAGAGGATATTTCTCTAGTACGAGAGGACTGAGAAGTACTGACCGCTGGTGTACCGGTTGTCCTGCTAAGGGCATAGCCGGGTAGCTAAGTCGGGAAAGGATAAACGCTGAAAGCATCTAAGCGTGAAGCCCACCTCAAGATTAGGATTCCTTTGCCGCACCTACTTTGTATTCTAAAGATTGCGTTAAGCGGTTGCGGTTGCGCGACTCGTTACGGTTACGTTAAACGTAAGACGTAAAACGAAACGAGCGTCGTAACCGATTAACGATAAACACAAAATAGAATGTGAAGTTGGTGCGGCATGAAGAGCCCTCGTAGACTACGAGGTTGATAGGCCGGATGTGTAAGGCGAGTAATCGCTTCAGCTAACCGGTACTAACGCTCAAACGCTTGACCATATCAATCAAGGATTGATGATCGGTTTTTTACATAATGCCAATTGGGCATCTACGCTATTACGATATTAATAATTTGAGATTTGAAATTTGAAATCTCAGATTAGTCAAACTTCCTGGTGACTATACCGGCAGTGAAACGCCTGATCCCATTCCGAACTCAGAAGCTAAGCCTGTCGGGCCAATGGTAGTCCTTCGGGGCGAGAGTAGGTCATTGCCAGGATTATTAAGGCCAAAGGGTTTAAAGCCCTTTGGCCTTTCCTTTTGCGCAAAATTGCGATTGACATAATAAAAAGGCGGGGTATATTATAAACAGATAATTTTCGGGATAAATTATGGGCACGATATTATTTATCTGTGGTTTAGCGGCACTTATATTCGCAGCAGCGATTATTAAATTCACTTTCCGTATGCTAAGAATAGCGTTTTCTCTGGTTTTCCTGCCGATAGTTATCTTACCTTTAATCATTGTCGGGGTTGTTTTAGTTCCGCTAATGGTAATTTTGGGATTATTAGCTCTGCCGATAGTCCTGCCGATTATGCTGCTGCTGTTTGTCTTTTTTTCCCTGCCAATATTGCTGATTAAACATTTAGCATCCTAAACTTAAGTATCCTGTCTAAATTTTTCATTTTGCGTTCTTTGAGGATTTGTTTTGCGCTAATTTTATCTGACTTCATAAAAAGGCGGGGGTTAGTTTATTCACAAGCCAGTGCTGCTGTGCCAACGATGGCAGAATATAGTTTGATTATGAACAGTAGAAAGTAGAACAGTGAAAGACACGCAGATTTAACGGTTAACCTTGGTAGAGAGCCGGTCGATTAGTTCACGTAACCTTCTGCGTCCAGTTGTTGATTTATAAAATCTTTCCTTTTGACGTGCCTCTTTTAAAGAGTTAAAAGGTTCGATATATATATTACGTCGTATGGACGATATGGACGTGAAGAACTGACCTTGCCGGCATTGTGAGCTTCCAAACGTTTATTAACATCATTGGAAACGCCGGTGTATGTCCTCGTTTTTGTTTCGTTCAGAAGAATATATACATAGTGCATATTTGTCGTACCATAATTATGTATTTTGATGACGAAACCGCCTCGCTATTAACAAACAAATTAGTTTTTGCATTGTGATAAACGGAGAGGGCGGGATTCGAACCCGCGGTACAGTGTAACCCGTACACACGCTTTCCAAGCGTGCTCGATCAGCCGCTCCGACACCTCTCCGGATAAGAACGGAAAAACAATTCTAAACAAATATCTCCAAAAACTCAAGTTTAATAAATTGCTTAGACCTTGTAATTGCCGCTGGTTTGCCTGAAACCTATTGGTTATTTACCGTGTTTATCGGAAGGTAAATAGTTATTGGATCAAGATCGTGGACGACTTTATAGTTGGCCATAATGTAATCGTAAATAACCGGCGCGTTGGCTTGCACCCAATCGATTTTTGTAGTTATTATAACCTTAGGCGGGTCTTTTTTTGCCTGTTCAACAAGGGCTAAATGGTCCTCAACAGTTTGATCGCCCGACCAGAGATAATTCCACCGTGTTGGATTATGCCGATCCGACAAAAAATAATACATCGGGGCATAGGGCAGACAAAGAATCGCGTCATTTGGTTCGGCATAGAACTGTATTGCTTTGATGATACTGGTTGTTGTTTGGACATGTCCTAATTCCAACCAAATACCGCCCCGATTAAGCGGAAGTACTGTTCTGCATATATTTATAGTGTCTATAAACGAAGATTTCATATAAAGCAGAAACAATATAGTAAGCATACCGACCGTCATAAAGACGGCATTTTTTGGGCTGCGTGATGCCGGCAGGCCATACCGTATATGCCATTTTTCAATCGTATTGCGTACCAGCGTATCTGTACACCACGCGCATAGAATAAAAAACGGCGGGAGCGCAATCACTAAATGATGCAAGTCCGAGCGTGTAATTACCTGAAGGTAGAAAAGTAACGATATTACCAGAAGAAACCCGATGCCGGCATGCTCCATACGAAATCGCTGACGAATGAGAGTTTTTACTATCCATATTGCTGTCAGTACACAGACTATAAGGGGCAGATAAAACATTACTACAATAATATTTTCAGGAAGCGGCAATTCGGGGTAAAATATGGGCATTGGAAGCGAACTTGTTTTAGCGTACCTGGTTAGCAAAAAAACTATCAATTGTTCGAACATATATGAGGCAGAGCCACAAACGAGCCAATAAACCACTGACGGCAGCATTATTGCTAATATTCCTGCAGCCCAGAAGCCAAGTATTCGGCCGATATATGGTTTATAAGTAATGTTGTAATTAACATGTTTGGCTGCCCATACATAAATCAGAACAGCAGCCATCAGATAAAGGCCCTGGTCGTGGCGAAATAATATTGCGGCGGCAGTTGCCAATCCTGCAAGAAACGCCCAGAGTCGCCACCCGTTTGCCATCGCACACATAAAAAGAAATACTGCTATGAGTGTTGCTAATATGCCATGCCAGACCGCATACGGCACAAAATTAAAAAGAGGCATTCCTATCATTGCCGCTGATATCGCAGCCAAAAATGATAAGATGCGACCGGTTATGTTTCGTGATATTCCATAGATGAGTAAGGCGATTAGAATATAAAAACAAAGCCCTAATGTTCGCAGGGCTGCCAGCGAAGTGCCGAAGAGTTTGAATACTGCTGCTAATGTATAGAAAGACAGCGGCGGCTGGAGACTGACAAAATCGCGATTCGGGACCTGGCCATCCATAACTCGTACCGCGCTGTAGGCCAAAAATCCTTCGTCGCCTAAATCGATGTTTATCAGGTAACGAGGCAAACCTATTGCCAGGCAAAGGGTTATAATCAGCAGGCAGCAAAAAATATCGCCAGCCGGCAATTTGGGCTTTGCTGTCATGCTGACAACATTTTGAGAAATGTTTTTTTTCTTTAGTCTCACGTTTTGCGTCGCCCTGTCAGTTCGCAATAAGCAGATGAATTTATGGTTAATTAAATATCTTTACTCCTTCTTGTCTCAGATATTTTTTCAATTCAGGGATTTTAATAATATTAAAGTGAAAGACCGAGGCGGCAAGCAGAATAGTAGCACCGGCTTTTACGGCTTCTGCAAAATGCTTCATTTCGCCTGCTCCGCCTGAGGCGACAACCTCGGCGCTGGTTGCGTCGGCTATGGCCTTTATCAACGGCAAATCATAGCCTGTCTTTGCGCCATCGGTAGCTTTGCTTGTCGGCAGGATAACTTTTACGCCGAACGAATCGATTTTTTTTGCCCATTCGACGGCATCAGTACCGGTTGCAGTTCTGCCGCCGTCGATATAGACTTCGTAGCCGCTGGGAAGTTTTGGATTTTTGTCGACGTCAATGGCGACGGTTACTTTTTCTGCGCCGAACTGTTTTACCATTTCGGCAATCATATCGGGTTTTCGAAACGCGGCACTGCTTGTAGAGATTTTATCAGCGCCGGCATTAAGAACGGCTTCGGCGATTTTGAGGCTGCTGATACCGCCGCCGACGGTGAACGGGATAGTAGTGACAAACGCTACTTTTTTGACGACGTCAAGCATAGTGGACCTGTTTTCGACGGTAGCGGTGATATCGAGCATAGCCAGTTCGTCGGCACCGGCATCGCAGTATGCTTTGGCGCATTCTGCGGGGTCGCCGGCGTCTTTTATGTCGACAAAATGAACGCCTTTTACGACTCGGCCGTTCTGCATATCGAGGCACGGCATAATTTTTACTTTTTTGTCATTTTGCATTGTTCACCTTTTTAAAATCCATTGTCTTTACGTTCCCTTTTTACGCTGAAGAAGTCCTGCAGCATTTTTGAGCAGTCATCCGCGAGGACGCCTTTGGTTATTTCCAGTCTGTGATTAAGACGATTATCCTGAACGATATTATACAAGCTGCCGCAGGCGCCTGTTTTCGGGTCATCGCAGCCAAAGACCAATCTATCGATTCTGGCCAGAACCAAAGCGCCGGCACACATAGGGCAAGGCTCAAGGGTAACATAAATCGTGCAGTTAAGCAATCGCCAGTGTCCGATGTGCTCGGCGGCGGCGGTCAGAGCGATTATTTCGGCGTGCGCGGTAGGGTCGTTGAGCTGCTGACGCTGGTTGTAACCTTTGGCGATGATTTTGTTTTCGCAGACTATTACGGCGCCAACGGGGACATCATCATTTTCGAGGGCGATGTACGCCTGGTCAATTGCGGCCTGCATAAAACGCTGGTCTTGTTTTTCGTCCATCATCTAAAAGGGAAAAGTAAGATTATCTACCGCACTATTAAAAATACCCCCAAGGGGAATCGAACCCCTGTTGCCGGGTTGAGAACCCGGCGTCCTAACCGCTAGACGATGGGGGCGAAAAACACATCAAAAATCAAAATTTAAAAATGGCGGCGGGTGGATTCGAACCGCCGACCCTGGGCTTATGAATCCCATGCTCTAACCAACTGAGCTACGCCGCCATAAAACCGTAAACGGTTGTATAATAACAGCTTCCCGTCTTAGTTGTCAATTGTTTCATTCCCAAAAAGTGTCAAAAATAGCAAAAAGTGTCAAATTGGTGTCAATCATCTTGCGTTTTGGCCAAAATACCGTTTAATATTTTGCCCGCAAGAACCAAGTCCTCCGACCTGATGGAAAGATAATACTTTCGGGTCGTTGACATATCGGAGTGTCCTGCGAGTTGCTGAACTACCTGGATGGGTAACTTCTGAGCCCAGTTTGTAATGGCCGACCGTCGAAGGTCGTGTAACGTGCATTTTTTTACACCCGCACGGCGGCGAATCACGTTAAAGTCTCTAACCAAATTATTGGCTGTTTGTGAAGTACAGGCCGGTTTATCGGTTTTCCTATGTTGCATAATCCAAGCAAACCGCCGAGGCGAAATAAAAATGTAAGCATGACCCTCACTGGATTGCATTTGCATGTTGGCCAGCAAACTGGCCGTTTCGTCAGACATCAAAACCACCCGATTTTCGTGATCTTTTGGCTCCCATTCAAGTCTTCCAGCCATCGCCTTTTTAGTGGTAATATGGATTGACTGGTTTGCGAAATCAATGTCTGCCCACGTAAGGTTAATGATTTCGCCACGCCTGAGTCCACTACCATATGCTAAGGAAATAAACGCCTTCCACCAAAGTTTCTCAGATGCCCTTATAAGTGACCGATATTCCTCAACAGAAACATACGGTACGGGCTTTGCCGTGATTTTTCGTTGCTTTATTCGGGCAAATGGGTTTCGACCTTCCTGCAAATAACCGCGTGGTTCTATAGCAAGGTTGAATATTGCTCGCAAAGTTCGGATGTATTTGTTGACAGTTGCGGTGCTGAGCCCACAAGCCAGTCTGTCTGCAATAAAAGCTTCGGCGTCGCGAGGCTGTATCCTATATAATACGGTTGAATCACCTATGTAATTTTCAAATAGCTTTAACGCTTGCATGTGGATCAGTAGCGTTCCATAGGCCACTTGCTTTTCCATGACCCTTTCATGCTCTTTGATAAATTCATGCAGCGTTATTTTCTGGGGCTTATTTGCTTTTCCCAGATTTACCTGAACCTGCAGTTCTTGAGCGTAACTATAGGCCTCCTTTCTGGTTTCAAAAACATTGCCATACTTTTTTCCATTAGTGCTATACCAGCGAACTATCCAGTGATATCGCCTTTTCCTGGGCCATTGGGACTTTGGAATTAGCTTCCCATCTGTATCTTTTGGTACAGCACCCAACCATTTACGATATATACCTATCTTTTCTATTGCCATTGGTAACCTCTCCTTTCAGAGCAAGTGGCTACCACTGGCGACTGACAGATAGATATTCTATCACGGTAGGGCAAAAAGCGCAAATATTTTTTTGTATAAAACCTTAATATTTTTCTATTGCTCGGTTTTAACAACCAAAAAATTATCCAGTTCACTTTTGCGATACCACACATGACGAGCATATTTTGTAGCCTTAAGTTCATTTCGGTTTCGCCAATAATTCAAAGTTCTACAAGCACTTTCAGGACTATGGCCTATCCGATCTAGACGCAAATACATCGCAGCCTCAATTGATGTCATTAAATCAGGAAAAACTTCAGGTCTTTGAGGCCAGTCATTAATATTTTCCAAAACATTATTTTCTATCTTTTGTTGATACATTATTATTCTTTAACTTTGCATAAAAACAGTTTTTGTTTTCACAATATTTTTTCAATACCTGATTATCACAACCAGCAAAACCAGAATGGGCAAGGCCGAATTCGATTGCTCTGTCAATACTGTCAGGGTCTTTGACAGGATTACGGTTATTAATAAGCTCAAGTCTTTCCCTTGCTTCATCATAGTGCATGTTCAGATAACCATAGTATCTTGCTAATAGTAAATATGTGTCATGCCTTATGCCGTCGGGAAGAACTGATTTTTCAATATTCTTAATACAGGGTGGTATTCTCCAGCCTTTTTTAAATTGTGTGTTTAATCTTTTTGAAGATGAAGACCGCGTGGTTTTACTTTCTATGCATTTGATAGCTTCCTGATACCACTGGATTGCTTCTGCACAGGGTTTCAAGTTTGCAGATAAATCCTCTGGCCTTGATGATTTTGCATGTTCTATAATTCCTGTAATATCAATGTCTCTTAATTCCTCAAAAGTCAGAGAAATTTTATACAAATTACTTTTATTATTAATTGAGTTGGCTAATCTGAATATTCTTTTATTTGTATAAACAGTTTTATCAATAAATTTTACTCCAGCCTGTTCTGCTTTTTCAGCCATTTTTTTATATAAGGGCAATACATAAAGTGAGTAAAATGCTCCAAAAACTCCACACGGTACAAGGACATGAAAACCTTTGTTGCCGCTAAAGAATATTTCTAGTTGATTTTCAGAAACTTTAATCCTGTCCATTATCATCTCGCATAAGGTAATGGCACTTTCTCTTGCTATAGATAGATTATTTTGGGAATCAATGTCGAAAAACATAGGGACAATAAATTCAGATTCAAATAAAGGTTCAAGATGTTGGCAAATTCCATAAAACACATCAGTATTGTTAAATTGATTTCTGAATTTTCTAATTGCCTCAACATTTTCAACATGAATAAATTGTCCTCGTACCATTCTGCCATCAGGCAAAAGGGCTGCATATTCATTCCAGCAATAATCATGTACTGTTTTCATTTTAAGCAAATTGCTTCTTTGGAAATATCTTTGTTGGAAATAACCGAAATATTTGTATTCTCTGTGTCAAGTTGTGCTTTTAGTTCTTTGTTTTCATCGCCAGCCCCAATGTATCCACTTACTCCACATTCCTTACGCAATAAATTAATTATCTCTCACTTTTTTGCATCCTCAATCAATTTTGATGCCTGCTTTTTGGTAAGATTTTCAGGTATTTCTACCCCAAGTCCCTTCAAATAGCCAAGCTGTTTTGATGTTGCTGGCATATCGTTCTTATACCCTTTCTGCATGGCAGCAGTACGAGCATCTTTTCTCATTTCCTGTAAAATTACTATTGCATCACTGCCATTAAATTTTGCTTTTATTAATTCAAGTAAGAATGCATATTCATTAACGTTTGTTTGTATGTTGTCCATTTTTTCAATTACCTCCTTTCAATCAATTAAAGTTTAATTCAAAAACTTTATTGTTTCTTTGCCTCTTTTTTGTTGTCAAATATATATTCGCCTTTCATTTTATAACTACCATAAATTTAATTATAAATTTCCTTTTTCATAATCTTTGATAATCTGCTTAACTTCTTTGATAAATTGTTTTGCCTCTTTGTCTTCGCAGTTTAAAAGATATTCTACTATTTGCTCTTGTAGTAATTGCATTTTTTATTTTTCCTCCTTTCAATCGCTTTGAGGCTTAAGAGTACCGGATTGACAATCCGATGCTCACCCCCGTGCAAGAAATTAGCGAACTCTAAATAAAGTTTGTGCTTTCTTGTGAATTGTTTGTAACTTTATATCTTCCCTATTGTTACTATTTATTACCGATGAAATATCCTCGCCTCTCCAATTACACAAGAAAAGATTATAGCGATAGTGATAAAGTATTGGACGGGTTTATATTAATACACTTTTAATATAATTAATACCCGAAGTGGCGCGAATCCTCAACCTTCAAATTGACCATGCAATATTCATATAAGCAGGTCAGCTTCTGTGAATGGTTTGTTATTTGTTGTGGCAATGACTAGAGGTATAAGGAATTTGTAAATCTTCATCTACGATTTGAGATCGTTTCAAATCTGTATCATCAAGTCTACTGGTCCGTAAAAAGACTTGCCACTTGTACAATGATAATATCCCATATAGAAAGCCATTCCTGAAATTTGTAGATCATCCGATCCTTTTGGCTAGAAATACTCTGCTTATTGTAAGCTCTTGTATTATAAGAGGATAAACATATTATCAAACTTAAAAGAGTGTGTAACTTAGTATTTTTACCATAAATATATTGTTTTTTATGAATTTTTTACTATATTTATGTTGTTAGATTAACCGATAATTACTATATATATGTAGTTTAAAACTTGAACCTGATAGGTGAAAAGATGAAATCAAAACAAAAAAAACTTGCTAGAGAGCAGCTTGACAAAACCTTGAAACATTTTGACTTCTTAAAAACAGTGGCTACCCCCAGAAAAGGATGGATTCGCGCCATTCGTGACACGCTTGGTATGACGGGAGAACAACTTGCAAAACGTCTTGGGGTTAATCAACAACGTGTTGCACGCATTGAGCAGGATGAAAAACTTGGAAAGGTCACACTCAACACCATGAAAAGCACCGCCAATGCCTTGAATTGTGTATTCGTTTACGGCATTGTCCCCGGAGACAGTCTGGAACAAACAGTGAGGAACCAAGCTGAAAAAGTAGCAAAAAAACGCATGTCGCGTAGTAATCAGATGATGAGATTAGAAAAACAGGAATTAAGCCAGAACGAAAAATCTAATACCTTGAAAGAACTTACCAAGGAAATTACTGAAGCGATGCCAAAAATATTATGGGATGAGTAATGATTGAATTTAATTATCCAGAAGGTGCTACTCCTCTTGACCCCAATGAAATAGAAGGCCTGTTGCTGACCCATATTACAACACGAGCCGAACTTGATAGATGGGAACAGGATAACATCAATCAGGCTCTGGCATGGATAGCGCAAAGAAAGCCAAAAGATATTCTCAATGAATCCTTTATGAGACAATTACATAAAAGGATGTTCAGTAATGTTTGGAAATGGGCAGGGAACTTTAGGCAAACCGATAAAAATATTGGTGCGTCATGGTATAATGTTCCAGCGGAAGTAAAACAACTATGTGATGATACAAAATATTGGATTAAAAACAAGACTTTTACTGCTGATGAAATAGCTACCCGGTTCCATCATCGGCTGGTGTTCATACATTTGTTTGCTAATGGAAACGGCAGACATGCCAGACTAATGGCTGATATTCTTTTAGAAAATGTCCTCAATAAACCTCCATTTACATGGGGAAGTGCAAATATTATAATTGTAGGATTAGACCGAAAACAATACATTGAATCACTTATTGCCGCAGACAAAGGTGATTATAAGCCGCTTCTGGATTTTGCCAGGTCTTAATTTGTTTATTGCTTCATCGGATTATATAATCCGATGGTCATTAACCATCAAAAAACTTTTTTTGAGCATAGGCTTGTCAATCCGAAGCTTAATACATAAGGATATTAACCCAGAATTAGTATGGATGGGCTATGACTCAGACAAAAATAATTTACCTGAACCATCTGTAGAAAAATCCCATGAACTATATAAGAGGTTTAAACAGTCTGGGTAAAAAGTTGTATTAAAAACAGTTAAAAAAGATACTGTCATATCCCCCATGTCATATCCGCCGTTCATTTAAGATATTTTTGGGCACCTACTTATCCAAATATAGTTTCAAACAGAAAAACTATAGTTGATTACTTGTCTTATGGACGAATCAGATCAAGAAAGCGTTTCAGTGTAACACGTTTATGACTTTCCTTTAGAGCACTTTTAACCTTATCCTTATCCATCCATTGAGAATGTGGAATTAAAAGTGGAGCACTTATCCTAATAAGATGTAGCATATATTCTTTAATGGCGGCTTCCGCTAAAAGGTATCCATGATTTTCAAGTATTGCTATTTCGGCATCATTAAAACTGTTCATGTCAGTTCGTATTCGCGAAATATACTCACGGGCAATATCCTTTGGGTAACCTATAAATTTTAAGCTATAACTGTATGGTGAACTGCTTATCCCCCAATAAGTACCTTCCATTATTTTCTTAGTATAACTCAACATTAGCCACCTTTTTCTAAGTGAAACTGATTGTTTGCCTACTACTTCAAGATACCGCTGAATTTGTTTTATAGGAGTTATGCTCTCTTTAAACTCGAAAGGAGCTCCTCCATCCGAAACCAAAACGACCTTATGACTTTTACATACAGGTTCGAATCCCATGTTGTCATAAACACCGCCATCAGTAAGACGTAACTTAGAGACAAGCATATTCCTGTTACTAGATGTATATCCCCCACCAGTTAGTTTATCTGAGTCAACAGGTATAGGCATAGGGCGAAATAACGGGGGGAAGCAGGAAGATGCTGCTATTGCTGTCGCAACTTTGAAATCAGATGGAGTCGGACTGATGTAACCAGCCTGATAATCTCCAATTTTATCACGACTCATTTCCCAATTAACACCAAATACAAGATCGGTAGCACAGAAAATAAAATTGGGATTTTGAGGGAGTTCAGACATATTAAGTTTTGTCAACCTATCAAAATAACAGTTTGTCAGGGCTTCCACCTGTACCCTTGGTCTAAACCAATTCCAGGGCAACAATCCTTTTAGGAATGGGATTGTGCAGATATCTTTTCTAACAAAATCCTTGAAAGGTAATGCGATCTTCGTGTCCCAATCCCCAAGAACTGATCCTGATGTGGGCCAAGGCTGAAGTTTCTCTGCCAAATAGGCTGAGATAATACTACCTCCAGACACAGAGGTTATGGTGTTGACTTGCGAGAGAATTCCTAATTCGTTCAAGCGACGAAGAGCTCCAAGATGAAATATTGCTGCTCGAAAACCTCCGCCAGACAAGCACAAAGCAATCCCCTGGCGTTTATTTTGGGAATATGACACATATTTATTTTCGACAAAGTTGTTTTTAGTTGAAAGCTCTAAGTTATCCATTTTGTATCTCCAACTGCTCTATCTTATTCTGGGACATTGCAACCAAGTTAAGGCGACAACGCACCATAATATCGATACTCCACAAGAGTTTGTTTAGTTTTGTATTACAATCTGTGTCAGAACGATATTGTCAGGATGAGTGACAAATCTACATTTTTTGCCTTTTATCGGATCAGAAAGCACTGCAATTTTTGACTGACTGATTTCCTCTATAATACCTGTAACCGGCACAATGTAGCTTGGAAATAGAAAGGCAAACTCTTTTTCTTTACTGTTTTCATGTAGCTGTTTTAAAAAATCATACATCTTTCACCTCTATTATTATTTTGGTTTTTTGGGATTAAGAACATTTTCAGTGGGAATATTACTGATGAACATTTGTTCGAGAGATTCTTTCATCACATTCGGGTCTAAGTTCAGGTCTTTTGTGGCCCTGCTTAACTCTGCGGCTGATATCATCTCTACTGATATCAGAACTTTCCCATATAACTCTTTTACATCTTCGGGCCGTAAGGCACCGTTAGCATATAATTCATTAAGGCGAAAGAGAGCCTCCCGCAGAACTTGAAGGGTTTGGCTCCTCTTTGCAAGGTCGATAAGCTGAGTGCTAAATTGAATACTAATATTTGCATCACTGATTTTCCCTAGGGCGCCTGCTGAACCACGAATCATCGCTGTATACTGTTCTGCTACATCAGGAGACGGTTCGGAAACTACAATAATTTTAGGCTTACCTCCGTTAAAATCCTGCACATATACACCCCGCCTTTTTGCATCATAGTCGATAACAGAAAGGCGGCCTTTTGATACGGAAAACGTCGTGACGGATGAACACCCGACCAAAACCAGGCTTAATAAAAACAATAATAGAGAAAGTAATTGTGCTTTCATTTCGACTCCTTTTCATAAGGCCAAATTATTATGCAGTTTTAACAGAAACCTTTAGGCCGGTGCTCTAATCGTCATCATTTTCAGGGATATTCATTTTGAATACCACTGGGTCGTGGTCTGAGTAATACTGACGAAATTTGTTATGGACATATGGGTCGCCAGGAAAACGTTTTTTTGAAGTCCAATATGGTCGCACCACCTTGACCAAATTAATAACCAATATGCCCGTCTGGCTTTCTATTTCTGTAGTATATACTGGGTTATACATTATATGGTCATAAGGCTTGGGAGATTTAGGATTTGTATTTGTTGAATAACATTCATCATTCAAAGATACATATCCGCGCGGAATATCGGATAATAATTCCTTCTTATTTTTGATGTTCATATCACCCAAAACAATAAAATCCTTTTCCACTTTATCATTTCTATCTATCCATTGAGCAATGGAGCTTAATTCATGGAAACGCCTTGCTTGATTTGAACGTGAATTTCCCGGTTTCAGATGCACTGAAATCAAAACAAAATCAAGATGATTATCTTTGGTTCTGAACGGAAAAGTATAGGGAACTCGGTCATAATCGTCATTATGGGAACGGTCTTCGGCAAGGAAACCATGCGGAATATCCAATGCTTCTTCAACTACTTCGGGTTTGTAGAAGACAACCCACCATTCAGTAGAGTTTGATGCTGAATGGTTTTTTTCCCCAGGTCCGGTATCTTCTTCTGAAAGTATATATGAGAATCCCTTTTGTTTCATACATTGAAAAAATAGTGCGGCTTCATGGTCTGCCGAATAAGGTTTCCCATCAGGATAAGTCCCCTCAACAGGCGAAGCAACAAGTTCTTGCACTACGACAATATCGTAATCCTTTAGGATTTTAGATAATGTTTCATTGTCTCTTTTTTTGGAACTCCCTAAAAATTGAATATTAAAGGAACAAATATTAAGTGAAGTATTATTTTCAAGATTATTTGATTTTGAATAAAGAAAAGTTCCCCCCCAGCCACTGAAAAGAACTAAAAATATAACGAAATAGAGCAGATTCTTTTTCATATTTTTACCTCGCTTTGACTTTTTTAATATTTTCCTCTCTTACCGGATTTTAAATTTATAGGGAGAATCCATGATGTATTATTGAGATGTTGTTTAATTGGTTCAACAAAAAACCTCTTGTAGTGTCAGAATATGACACTGCAAGATAATAAAAGTTTTTTATTTCTTCTTTGGTTTTACCTATTTTAACACAAATTAATTATTTTGAATATTATGGCGTTTTAAAGCAATTAAACGCGTTCTTGATTGACAAATCGAATGTTTTCCCTGATAATGTCTATTAGCGAAAAGGCGATTTCTAAAGATTCATTTCTATTGCTGATGGCTAGCCTTTTTTAAGAGGTTGCCTTAAAAAATCTGGATTGCAGGTGCAACTTACTTTGCAGTCCTCAAGGTCGTTGTGGGCTCCGAATCTGATTGCACAAAAATTCGGAGGAAGATTAAACAACAGAACGCTTTTTACAGGTTTTGGCAGGTTAAACCAGTTTAAAATGCCAATCTGACAGGTTGGAATAACCATTTAAGGCTTTGGTCTTGCAGACAGCAGGAAAAGATAGTTGTTTACTTCTTAAAAAATGTAAAAGGCACTTCCAGTTAGCCATTTAGATTTTTTCTCTTCATTACATTCAGAGCCAGAAGTTAACAAATTCTCTTTGAGGCATTTTCCAGTGAAGCCCCATAAGAGTAAATCATATGGGGCGGTTTTTGCATAAAAATCAAAAATTTTGATTGATGCCTGAAATAAAGACTTTGTGTTAAATTGGGGAAAGTTAAAATATCGATAGTGCCATACTTATGTCACTCTTTAAAGACTTTTGATGAAATAATTAAACATTTTTGGAAACAAAATTGTTACTTGTGACAGTGTTAGTTCTTTGTTGAGTAAAAGTGTCGGGAAATTTTCTTGACAAGTATATTATCAGGTGATTAATATTTTCCTCGGAGATAACCGGGTGGGATAGGCGGACGGCCCATCAGGGAAACGCACTGTAAAGAGCGTTGGAAACTAACATGGAGAAGGGTAAATGGCTTTACACCTTATTATTTGTATATTGGCTACTCTGAGGAAAATAAAAACAAATCCCAATAAAATTGTTCCCAAAAATTCCATAAATTTTATTCTTATTGGCCGGTTAGAAAGACTAACTATAGTTTTTGCAGATAGGAGATTTTTACTATGTTGTATAGAAGACCTTTTTTCAGATTTCTGGTTTTTCTGTTTTTATTGTTTTCGCAGATTTTTGTATATACCGCAGAATCTGCTCCCGCCCTGGATACTGCGAAAGACTTGGTTTGCAGGTTGATAGATTCCGGTCAGACTTCCAAGGCTGCTACCATAACAGACAAGCTTATCGCGGATAATTCAGGGAATTCCTCTCTGCCAAAGGTAATTTCTGATATAGCAGATTATCGTGCAAAGAGATACGATTACGCTGGTGCCAAGGCTTTATACAATCGCCTGATTCAATTATATCCGCAGGAAGATTATTCAAAGCAGGCAGGTCTTAAGATATTAAAGACAGATATATTAGGCAAAATAGAAATTGGCAGTTTAGGTGATGCAGAAAGTGATGTAGGGCAATTAATAGCTGAACATTCGAAAAATTCGCATTTTTCCAGGGCACTGTATGATATTGCCAAGGGGTATGCCAAGAGGGGTTATTATGGCCGCGCCAAGAGTCTATTTGAGCGGCAGATTAAACTTTGCCCTGCTGATTATTTCACGGACAAGGCGAAGTTTGAACAGGTAAAAAGTGACATCTTATCGAAATTTGAGACTGGAGATTCTGCTGCTGCCGATGGTCTGTTAAAAAATGCAGCAAGTAATTACTCCAATAAAATACATTTGTCTGAAGTGCTTTATTTAGCAGCAGATAAGTATGAGGAGAATTATAAATACGGGCAGGCTAATGCCCTTTATAATCAGGCACTTCAGGCAGGCCCTGGTAGTCCTTGCGGCATTAAAGCAAGACTTGAGCCTAAAAAAATTGACATCTATAAAAATATAGATAACAGTGATTTTGACTCCGCAGAGAATTTAACTGAAAAGCTTATAGCAGAACACTCGAAACACTCGTACCTGCCGGAGGTTTTATATAATATTGCAGGCTATTATACAAAATGCTGTAATTATGAACGTGCCAAGAAATTGTATTTACGTTTGATAGAACTGTATCCAGGGGACATATTTTCATCACGAGCTGGTGTGGAAATTGCCTTACTTGACATCCGGGCCAAGATAGCGATGGGTGTATTCAAACTGGCTGAGCTTGAACAGCTTCAGAGTAAATATGAGAAGAATGCATTTCTGGCACGCAGATTTTATGAACTTGGCTACTATTGTCTGGATAATAATAATTATGATGCAGCGATTTCGATTTTGGGATTGGTTTGTAACCAGTTTTTAGATAGCTGTTATTACTATGGTCGTGCAAAGATTACTTACGACACTGCGAAAATATGTAAAGAAATTGAAGCCGGCGGTTTATCAGCGGCACAAACGGCAATTACAAAGCTAAAACAGAATTATTCGGCGTATTATTATCTACCGAACCAGCTTTATCTTATAGCGAAGATATATTCGGATCATGGTTATCGTGACCAATCTTACGCTTTGTGTGATGAATTGATGAATATGGGTGAAAGCAAATATGCCATATACGGCAGCATTCAAAAGTGTCGTTTGGATATTCATTCACACCTCGGAGTAAATGACTTAGTCGGCGCAAAGCAATTGTTTAATGAATTTAAATCAAGTCACGCGGGTTCACTTTTTCTTGAAGAAGGTATCCTGAATTTTGCAGGGGAGTTTTATGACAGAGGGATGCAATTAGAAGACAGTAATTCTAAAAATTGCCTGCGAGAGGCGGTAACAATATGCCAGGCAGAGAAGTTGGATGAATCTGAGACCGATTTTATAAGGGCTCAAAGTTATGTTTTACTTGGAGAAGGGTTTCTTAAATTGGGTGATTATTCCCAGTCAGCATATTACTTTCAGAAGCTTGCAGACCAATATCCTGACAGCCGTTATGCGTGGCATGCGCAGTTTATGGTAGGGCAGGTTTATGAAAATATGATAAAAGCAGGACAGATTTCGGAATCCGAGGGGTATCCGCTTGTTCGAGTGGCTTATACCAATGTTTTGAAGAAATACCCATATTGTAAAGCAGCCCCTGCAGCCAAGGCTTTGTTAGATACAGATTAATTAATAAATAAGGAGAGACTCAAATGAGATTTAAACTTGCTATTATAGTTGCTTTTTTGACAAGTATGACTTTTTGCTATAAGACGGGTCTTGCAAAGTCTCCTCCAGGTAACTACCATCCCGTTGCTGTTTTGAAAGTCAGACCTTCAAGAGTTGCAATTGGACAGAGCGTGCGGCTTGATGCTTCGGCTTCGTATGATCCTGATGGCAGTATTGCCAAGTGTGAATGGGACTTTGATAATGGCGGAGGGGCATTTATTCCGGATTATAACGAAACTCCCGGCGATAAAAAAGTGGAGCACACCTATGATAGCAATGGTATCCACATAGCAGCTTTAAGAGTTACCGATGACAAAAATAATAGTAGCAGTAATATTTCTTACTATACCATTATGGTTACGGATGAAGAGGTATTTGGCTTGGAAGAACCATATACCACCTCTTTTGAAGAGGGACAGGATGGTTACTGGTTTAATAACTGGCAGGTAAGTTCATGGAATTATGTTAACTCAAGAACTAATTATTTCCAGAGTCACAGTTATAATTCCGTCTACATTGATAATAGATACTGTAGCACAGATTGTAATGTAAGCATCAAAAGGAGTTTCAGCGTTGACGGATTTAAAAACAGAATGACACATATAAGATTTAGTTGTATCCCAACACAAGGCTCCATGATTAATGTGCTGGATGGGAATGACAAAATAGCATCTGTTTATTTTAATCCTGACAACTATATTTATGTATGGAATAACGGCAATTATCTTAATACTAACGTGAATTATGCGAACGACGTAAACCTGGCTCGCCACTTCTTTAAAGATGCCCCTTCGGATAATCCCAACTATACATATGAAAATACGTGGATAAAATTTGATGTAGTAATGGATTGGAATGACAGTACTTACAACGTTTATTGGAGCTATTGGAATGGTGCTGAGTATAAGGTTAATGATACTATCAGAGAAAATGCTGTATTTGATGGACCCTATACTGGTTTTACTCATATTGAGTTTCGCAAGCAGGGTACGTCTGAGGATAGTTTTGAAATTAATAGATTATCAGTTTCAAATGATCCTACCGGAGGAGGTGTGATAGGTGCTTATGAAGATATATGGATATACCTGCCTGAGTCAGATCCTCTCGAGCCTTTAAAGGGCAGATGTGAAATTGTCGGTTCGGTCTGGTACGAAGACATTGGTCGCTACGTTATTAAATACTGTCCGGCAGATTTCAACACTGCTAATGAAGCTAACTGGGTAGAAATCAGTCAGGGGAAGAATGTGGTTGAATATGATTCCCTGGGCTATTGGGATACTTCGGCACTTAAAAACGGGGACTATTTTCTTAGGATTGAAGTTTATAACGACCTTGGTTTACTGCATGACAAAAAGATAATCTCAAAGACAATGACTTACAATCACGATGAATTTCAAAAAGAGGTAAATATTCCTTATTCGGTATATACCAAGCTGCAGGGGGGGACTTTCAACTATGAAGAAAAACCTGATATAGTCATCGATTGGCCAGGCCAATTTCCTTTTGAATTAAAGAGAACATATAATTCAGGTCGCAGCAAGTATCCGGTTCCATTCTTTTTTGGCTGGACATATAGCCATGATATAAAGCTTTGTGAGGATTGTACTTTTAAATGGACGAATAACAGTAATGGTATTCCTATAGCAGACGCGAATGGGCTTGGCATAGGTAAAATCTGGCTGATGAACGGCGGTTCATCATCGCTCTATTTAGGACAGGTTGACCCGAATGACGAAAGGCGGGTTGTTTATAAATCTGTTCTTGAAAATGATTATATTGTCCGAACGAGCAGTTTATATGCGGGCGTACCCCATCCGCAATTCTCAGTTTCATATACTTACTATGGAAGAGACGGTATTGAGATAGTATTTGATCGACTTGATGTGGGCAATCCTGTCAGATACGATTTGAACTATGTTCCTTTTGCCGGTGAAGGAGCAGTTGACTGGTCAGTTACTGTTGGCGCGACGGAAAAGAGGGACCGTTTCGGAAATGCGTTGAATTATAACTGGCATTATCAAGACGACTCGCCTCTCTATATTACCGAGATAACCAACAATCGAACCGATGCATATATCAAATTTGAAGTTTACGATAACTACCCACTGTACAGTAAAGCATTTTTGAAAATAGGAGATGGCAGCTCGGACGATGCGAATGTAATGACGGTATCTTACAATTTTGACTTTAGTGATTTCGATGGATACCATGTAATAAGGGATGCAAATAAGGTGTTAGTGCAGGTTAGAGATCCGGAAAATCCGGACCCGAACGAATATTTGTATAAGGAGCATAATCATTACAGTTGTACTCCCTATCTGCTGACAGGAAATCCAGGAGGATGCCTATGTGAGGAAGGAACTTTTGTAGTTCATTATTGTAATAATGAAAACAGAGTTGAATGGAAGAATATTGAAAGTGCCCAACAAGGTAAAATTCGTAGAAATGATGAACCCTGGTTAAAGCAAACTTTTCTGTATGATTATGATGATGCAGATAATTTGGTGACGGAAAAGGACTTCTTGGATGGTTCACCTATGCATGGCGAGGGGGCCGTCTATAAAAAAGTTACGACCGTTCAAAACAGCGATGGCGCTCTTTTAAGTGAAAAAACAAAAACTATCCGTTCGGATGGCTATATAGACTTCTATAATTATTATAACAATGGCCGCATGGGCAGTGGCGGGATTGTAGATGTAAATCAGTTTTACGATGACCCGCGTTTCCCAACCAGGCCTACAATGATAATCGAATATTTCGATGATGATGGTGCGGTTGATTGTTATGACAATCGTGCTTATGACCGCGACAGCCGGAAAACAACGATGACATATGACCAGTTTGGCAACCTCATAGAACGCAGAGTCTATATCGATGATATTAATTTTATGGCTATACAATGGGAGTTTCATCTGCTATATGATTTCCCGGTTCGCCAGACTACCTGGCAGGGGTACTGTTATGATGATGGCGGCGAGATAGTTCCAAGTGGTAAAAAGATTGAAACTCTCTATATTTACGGCGATGCGAACGGTACATCCAACAGCCAAGGAAAATTCTTGGTTCAAAAGAAAGACCTTCTCAATGACAATGATACGCCTACCGAGATCGATGATAGCTGGGCGATTACCTGTTATACCTATTACGACACAGGACTTGTTAAATCGCAAATAGACCCGGCTGGCAATATAACCTTCTTTGAATATGACGAGAACGGCTTTACAAGCAGGGTATGGAAAGGAGCGATGCTGGATTCCGGCTATCCTGTCGGCAATCCACAGGAAAGATTCTATTATGATGAGGTCGGTCAGTGCCTCCTGCAGGCCGATGCGCTTGGTGCGGTAACGATGAATGTCTATGACGGCCTTGGCAGAATTGAGATAACAAGAAAATATCACGATGTAAATGCGGTAAGCCGTGCAGACTTTAATCCGGATGTATACGATGACCCTGATATTGTTGAGGATAACAATGACTTCGATTCGAAAAGAGAATTCTGGTATTATAACCCATTTAGTGAATATGACTGGCCGGGCACAAGATATGGTGCAGAAGAGGACGGCACGCCGCTGCTAGAAATTCTGAATGGAGCTCCGTATGTCAAGGAAATACTCGATACAGGAGGCAAAGTACGCAGACGTCATGATTATGGATATCACGCTGCATATCCCGCAGTTTTTGTTTACGATGACAACTCGGTTATGCACCAAAATGTAATGCCGGATAATACACCGATTAGAAAAGAGTATATACCTTGTTATTCCGATGATATGTACTTTAATAGTACCATTTACGAGCGCTATGAGGGGTTTATAGGTGGTTTTAGCCAGGATTTCTACAGCGACTCTATGAATAGGCCCGTACACCAAATCTGGCAGGAATATGATTACTTAGATGACGACCTTACGCCATTGGCGATAAAACATCAGGAGACAGGCTATTACGGCGACGGCAGCAAACAATTTGAAAAGACATATAGTGTGGCCTATTGGAAAAATATTTATAACTGGTGGCGAACCACTGAAACACTGGAGAAATACTCTGAATATAAATATGACCACCTCGGCAGGCTGATTACACAAATAGACCACGATGCCTGCTCTCCGCCGGGCGATGCCAATAGTCTCATCGACCCGAATAACAGGATAACAACCTTCGGATACGATGCGGCAGGAAACAGAATATATATAATCGACCCCAACGGCAATTGCTTGTTCACCGATTACGACAACGCCAACCGCAAAATAAAAGAATATTTCGCGACTGAAGCGATAATGGATGGAAATAGTCTTAATTACCAGGCCACAAAGGCCAATGCTAAACTAAGACAGCAGGTCGGGTATTTCGACGACGGCAAAGTCGCATCAGTGAAAACGTATGACAATGACGGTACTACCAGACTATCGCGAAAGCTGTTCAGCTATGACACCCGCGGCAGAATAGCACAGGTTGCCGAACTATGTTTCTCACTAATGATGGCGGGCGTAGATGCAAATGCTGTAACAAATTACTACTACGCGGATACAACCTCGGCGAGCCTGCTCGGGCCAACAGGTGATGAAAATTACCATATCCAAATTGTTGATGCCGAGGGTAAATCGACATACATACAGCTTAACGAATACGGAATGACCAAAAAGATTCTCTATCCTTCCGGAGATTATGAACTTACGGAATATACCAACGAATATGGTTTCAAATATATCCTGCCTTATAAAAAGACCGTCTGGAACAATAACGGCGACCCGTGCACGATTCAATACGAATACGACAGCTACGGCAAGGTCAAAAAGATACTCTATCCTGACGGCTGGCTCGAATATGAATACGGCCCGCGATGCTTTGGCAAATTCGGCAGGGTTGAAAAGATAAAAGATTACAGGAATTCCGCAGACAGACTCGGCAGTCCCGGCAACGCCTACAAATACACTTATGACTGCCTCGACCGAATCACGGCCTATAACGACAGTAACCAATTTATTGTGCAGTCCGATTACCGGGCGGCGGATAACCAGAAATACTCGATAAAAGTCATTAAAACAGGCGAGCCTTGCGAGACTATTTACGATGTAAATTATGCATATAACCTGTTCGGCCAGATGGAAAGGGTTTACGACCCCTGCATACTCGATGTAAATATCGCCTCGATGCAATACGATGATAACGGCAATCGCAAACAGCTAAAATACTGGCTGGCAGGCGAAATTAACGATGTCAATTACACCATAGATTACAGCTACAACATTAATAATAACCTAACTGAAATAACGGCAGGCAGACCGGCAGGAGAGCCCAATTATACGTTCGATGCTTGCGGTGTAGATGGAATCGACGGCCTTGGCAGACTTAAATACGCGGTAGAGACTATAAGCTGGCCTGCACAGGCAAACAGGAGCCATATAAGCGGCTTTAGCTATAATATGCAAAGCGGGCTTACACATGCTGATATTAGTAACGTCAACGGCTCAACATGGACGGCAGGTTACACTTATAAAAAAGACGGCAATATAGAAGAAAAGTCCACAAACGGCAGTCCTGAATCTTACGAATATGATACGACATCGGGCGGGTCTGTTTTTGACAGTGATATAATGACCAAGGCGGGCGATGACGATTTAACATGGGATGAAAACGGCAGACTTGTCGCCAAGCCGACAACTGATTTCGAGTATAACTGGGATGGCAAGCTTAGACAGGTAATATGTGAACAGGGGCTGGTTGAACTCAAATATGACCCGATGGGAAATAGGGTCTATAAGAGATTAAATGCACAAAGCGCAAGAAGATTCATTGTTGACATATCAGGCGGATTGCCGGTAATATTATGTGAAATCGACCCAAGTACAAGCTCTATAACAAATAAATATTACTACGCTAACGCCCAGATATTGAGGCAGGATAACTCCGCAGGCTCGTTCTATTACGTCCACGACCGATTAGGCAGCGTCAGATTAGTTATTAGCTCTGTGGGCTCTGAGTCCTCTGTGGCAAACAGTTACACTTATAATCCATTCGGCGAAGATTTAGCCGCCGAGTGCAGCGAAACTGTTGAGAATCCGTTTAAATTCACCGGCCAATGGTACGATGATGAGATAAGCCAATACTATTTAAGAGCCCGTCAATACGACCCGGCGTTGATGAGATTCGGCGCAAGGGATCCAGCGAATGAGGTTTATGAAGAACCGCTAACCCTGCACAGATATTTGTATTGCTTAAATGATCCAGTAGACTATTTGGATGAAACTGGCGAGTTCTATGACATGCCATACGCTGCATCAGAAGGGGCTGAGATGTATGCGCAGGATTTGGCCATAGGCGGAATGGCAATTGCCTGTATGTCTGCAATTTTGGCTCATAATGAGATATACCAGATGTCGTTAGAATCTATTTGCACAGGCATATCTAATGGGATGAACGATATGATAGATTTTGGGCTTGTGGTGTATGCATCTACTCGAACTAAAGCTGCGGAAAAAGATGTTGCAGGTGCAATGAAACAAGTTGCCCTCCATTTGGATAAGATAAATAATGCCAATCCTGGTGATCCTATGAAGAAGTGGTTAAAAGATATAAGAAAACATTTGCGAAATATCCGAAAGGCCGCAGATAGGTTAAATGGCAAGAAACAAGAAGAAGCTTTGAATAATGTAGATGAGGTGTGGCAGAAATTGGAAGGTATGGCCAAAGAGCACAATCTGCCTTGGAACTATTAGAAGGATAGGTTATGACAAAAGAAACCAAATTGTATTTCAAACTGTTCAGAAAAAACCAGAAACTATTTAAAGAAGTGATAGGGGATAAAATTAGTGATGAATACAAGCAGAATATAGTATTATATCTTACTGAAATTTATTTTGGATCACAACACATAATTAAACTAATAGAAAAAATATCAGAAACAAATACAAATTGTACTAAGAGAGATTTGGATTCTCTTCTTGGAAATCTGGTTGATTTACGGATAGAGATTTATAATGAATTGATTGATTGGGTGAAAGACCTCAAAAAGCCTCTCAAGACCGTAATTGATAAGGTGGAGGATTTATGGTATGAAACAGATAGTAATAATATAAAGAAAATAAAATGCCACTCTGCTCTCAAAGGTTCAAACAAGAAAAATAGGAAATAGTTAAAAACTTCAAGCCGAAATAGGCACGATGGATATCGCTCAAATACGACCCGATGGGCAATCGCATTTATAATGCCTCCAGCGTCTCTGGAAACAGAAGATTCGTTGTTGACATATCAGGCGGCTTGCCTGTAATATTATGTGAGGTTAATCCGGCTAATGGCTCTATAACAAATAAATATTATTATGCGAATGCCCAGATATTGAGGCAGGACAATGCAGAAGGCTCGTTCTATTACGTCCATGACAGATTAGGCTCGGTGCGATTAGTTGTTGATGATTCCGGAGATGTAAAGAATAGTTACACGTACAATCCCTTTGGCGAAGATTTAGCCGCCGAGTGCACAGAGGGCACAGAGAATCGCTTCAAGTTCACCGGCCAATGGTACGATTCGGAGATAAATCAATATTATCTGCGAGCCCGTCAATACGACCCGCAGATTATGAGATTTACGGCAAGAGATCCGGTGAAGGGGAAGCCTACGACTCCTTTAAGTGTGCATCCTTACCTTTATTGTCTCAATGATACAATAAATGATATTGATCCAAGTGGAGAACTATCTGCCGGCTATCTAACAGAGATTATCCAAGCTGGTTATGAAGCTCATTATGGAGCTATTGGCGTAACCGCATATGGCATTTCGATTGGCAGTGATGCGATGATTTCATTAGGCATTGCCATGGATCAATCAGTTGGTGCGGTAATGGCAATAGCTGCGATATCTCGGTCCAGAGGCTCTGATGATGTTGGAAACATGATAAACCGTCATAAGCAACAGTATTGGGATAATCAGATGGGAAATTTGAATTTTAATATGCCACCCGGCTGGGGCAAAGGGGCTAAATGGGCAGCTGCAATAGGAATAGGGACATTGTACTTAGCTCATGAATGGGATGATTTCATTGGTATGCTTAAAGAATTAAAGCATGACTTCGATGAATGGAGAAATCCTCAAGAATGGGTACCTTCACCAGATTCGCCTTAAATAGTTGAAAGGTAAATTAATGATAAAGCAAACAGCACAAGACATACAGAGTCTATTAAAGAATCGCTCTAATTTATGGCATATAATACTCATAGCTTCTTTCATTATGTTTATTACAGGTATTATTGTTCAGCATTCAGTTGCAAAACCACAAGACATATCGACAGTTATTTTTCTTGGGTATTCAATGATTAACCGGTTGTTCCGTATTATAATGTTTACATTTTTGTTGTCTGTCTTAATTCTTTATTTGTATATTGACAATCTACATAAATTAATTGCTTGTGAAAATGATGTGTTCCGAATTCGCAGGTACTGCCGGAAGTTTCAGTTATTACTTTTTTTCATTGGCATTATAAGTGTTGCACAAATAATCATTACATTTATCGACATTGCAAATGCAAAGGATATTAGCTGCGCCTACATATTACATTCAAAAATCTTTGGTTATTTTGGTTGCCTTTTTTTCTCCATTTGGTTTCTTGCTATTACATACAAGCATATTAGAACTATTCGAAACATTCCGTCATCTGTACTTGTTGCTGCAAAGGGCAAGAAAGATGAATGTGGGTAATAATAATGTGGATGATATATTGTTGACATAACAGGCGGATTGCCTGTAATATTATGTGAGGTTAATCCTTCAAACGGCTCTGTAACAAATAAATATTACTATGCCAATGCCCAGATACTAAGGCAGGACAATGCAGAAGGCTCGTTCTATTACGTCCATGACAGATTAGGCTCAGTGCGATTAGTTGTCAGCTCTGTGGGCTCTGTGTCCTCTGTGGTGAATAGTTACAGTTATTCGCCTTTCGGCGAGGATTTAGCATCTGAATGCAGCCAGACTGTTTATAATCGCTTCAAATTCACCGGCCAATGGTACGATTCGGAGATAAATCAATACTATCTGCGTGCCCGTCAATATGACCCGGCGTTGATGAGATTTGGCGCAAGAGACCCGGTTAGAGGAAAATTTCAGGAACCGTTGACGCTTCATAGGTATCTGTATTGTATAAATGCTCCTACTCAATATATTGACCCAACTGGAGAATATTCGATACCTGAAATTCTTATAACAATGACTGATGGTGCAATTATGGGGGCACTTGGTGGAGGTATTGAAGGTATCATAAGTGAATTTATGGATTGGGATAAAAATGGAGAATTTGATTGGGAAAATGTTGGAATCAAAGCAGGTACAGGGGCGATTATTGGTGGGTTAGGCAGTCTATATCAAGCGGCGAGATATGGTTCACTTGTGAACACAAGTCTATTCAAGAGTGTAGAGTTTGACTATTTTATATTTGGATTTGGACAGGCTCTGATGCAAGATTTCGCCTTTTCGCTAAGAGGCGGTGGTGGCCTTAATAAAACACATGCACTTGCGGGATTTCATAATATGACTCTTGAAGTTTTGATTGCAGCAGTGGATGCCGGATGGTGACAAGAAATTCAGAAGATAGTTTAAGGTTGTTGTTGTGTAATGGAGATTCAAATGAATAAGTTAAGGCCAAGAGCATATTTGAAAAGTTTATTGATTGATTCTACGTTTTTGATAATATTGCTGATGGTATTTGTAATATGTTATGGATATAAAGGTGATTATCTTTTTATTTTTCAAGCTACAAATATATTTATCATAATTTTTGTGCCCCTTATGTTGTGGCAGCAATGTCGTTTTTTATATGTAGTTGAGAAATATAGATTATCCTTTAAGCTTGCCATTGTAATGGGTTTATTTTCTGGAATAGTTCTTGCCTTTGCAGTAAAAATAGGACAGGCATTAAACTATCTTTTGTGGGCATCGAATAAGACAACAGAGACTCTGATTCATATTTTTGTTGATTTTTGGCAAATATATCTTTGGATGGGATTGCTGGGAATAATTTGTATGTCAATTGAGCCGTTTTTTAGGATTGTTTTACATAAAGATTTATTCAATACTCCAATATTTCCTGTTTTTTGGAGGAAATATTCACCATCTGCTCTCTTTTATAGATATATTCTGCATAAAGATCTATACAAGCAGGACGACACAGACTTGGATAGTAAGAATCAATAAATGTTAGCTCTATAACAAATAAATATTACTACGCCAATGCCCAGATACTCAGGGAAGATAACTCTACTGGCTCGTTCTATTACGTCCACGACAGATTAGGTAATATTAAAGCTATTATATGCAAATTCATCAGCAATTAGGTCAAAGTAATACGTAACGTACGGTGTCAAAAAAGTGTCAATCGCCACTGTATAACCACTTGTCAGTTACTTGTATATTCACTTGTCTACCACTTGTAATCCTCATTTTGGCTCAAAAAACGCATTGTAACATCTTGTAAACACTATGGTTATGGAGCGAGATTCGGACTGTCGATCCGAAGGTTGAGGGTTCGAGCCCCTTCGGGTGAACAGCAGATGCTGGCTATGGGATGAGCTTTCTTTAGGATTACCCCCTAATTTTGTGGAAGTTGACCTGTAAACTAACTATTTGTGAGTTAGTCTGATTACCAATAGCCAAGAAAGGTCTAAAAAGCAATAATTGGCTGCATTTTCCCTTGGTTGATAGCCTAATCTATCGCTTTAGGTAACCTATGCAGGGCATAATCGCTCATCATTCGGTAAACAATCGCCATTATCTGGGATTCACTTTTGGAAATTCCATAATTCTATTTATTATTGCTATCCCCTGCGATAGTAAAACAGGGGATAAGGAGATATAGATACCATTGTCTCTGCCTATGGCAGAACAACGGATACACTGTTACTTGGCATACTTTCACCTGCTGCGTTTACTGCCTTTACGAGGTATTCAAGGCGGGCGTCTGCCGGCTGGTCCGCAAGATGAATGCCGCAGTTCTGGGTGGTATCGACAAGTGTCCAAGGTCCAAACGGACCGCTACCTTCAGCCATCTGTCTTCTTACAATGATGTACTTTCGTACAGGGCCGCCGTTTGCGGGTTTTTCCCATTTTAGCCAGAGTGTTCCCAGTCCTTCAGCTATGGTGCGAAGTTTGGTTGGACTGCCCGGTAGCTGAATAGACTGAGGCTCTTGTCTGGGATCCCCTCCTATTTCGGTTAGTTTTTCCGGGTCATCGGTAATATCTGCTTCTTTGTTTGAGAACTTCGGCATTTTAGTCTTCCCTTAAAAAAGTTAACAAATTATCTCCTGCCTTAAGGCAGGGAATTTCAATTATAGTTTTTGCTCAATGGATTGCTGCGACTTGCCGATTGGATACCCTTTGCTTTTGCAATTGGTTAATCGGAGAATTAAAAGGAGGGGTTTAGTAGAAAATTTAAGATTTGCACTTTTGGCCGCTTGCAGTGACATATAGTTGGCACTATTCAAAATCTTTTGATGAAAAATGTAAACATCAAGTGCTTCATTCCGTTTGAAATATCAAATAGCATGTTTTACATTTAAAACTCCGTGTTTTAAGTATCAAATTATGCATCTTAAACCTGTTAAAAGTGATTGTCGATATTGGCTTCAAAACTCTTGATAAAAATCTGTTTGGTGTGTATAATCTGTTAAAATAGTAAAGTTAAGGAGGGAAATTATGAAAACCAGCAGAGTCAGCAGGATGATTCAACTCCTTACGGCATTACAATCCGGCCAGTCCTATTCAGCGGATGATTTGGCCGGAATATTGAATATAAGCAGACGAATGTTCTACAGGGATCTCAGAGAACTTAAACAGGTGGGTATCCCTTATCGTTTTGACAGTAAGAGCCGCCGTTACAGAACAGACCCGAAGTTTTTCTTTTCAGCGCAGAGCCTGAGTAATCAGGAGGCGTTAAGTTTGCTCCTGCTGGTCCATAAGGCAAGAAATCACATTCATTTTCCATTCAGAGATTCAGCGCTTATGGCAGCGCTTAAAATTGAAAGCGATTTGCCCGAGAAAACAAAACACTTTTGTATTACTGCTCTTCAAAAAATCTCCATAAAAGCCGACCCTCAGGAAAGACTGGAATTGCTTGACCAGAAATTTGCGCAATTATTAGAGGCCATCCTTGATAAAAGAATCGTAACATTTAATTATGATTTCCCTGCTGAGCAGGAAGACAGGATAATTGATTTGCAGCCATACCACTTGATGTATAACAATTATGCATGGCATGTGCTTGGCAGGATGGGGCAGCAGGCTCATGTTTTCAAGCTTAGTCATATCAGAGAATTGCGCATATTGGATAAGCGTTTTATCGAAGATGAGAAATTTGACTTATCTGAGCATCTCGGACGGGCATGGTCAATGGTGCCGGAAGGCAGACTTTATAATGTCAGGTTAAGATTTCTGCCTGAAATTGCCCATAGTGTTGCTGATGTCCGATGGCACAGTACACAAACGGAAATCTTTCAGGATGACGGTTCGATAATTATGGAATTCCGTGTTGATGGCCTTAATGAAATAACATGGTGGATCCTGAGCTATGGCGACCGGGTGCAGGTTCTTGCTCCGGCAGCTTTACGTCAAAGGGTTATGGAAATAGCCCAAAATATGGTCAGGCAAAATACCTGATGATTATAAGGCTGGAGGATTATTCTGGATGCAACTGTGGATAATCGAGCACATGATGTGCATCTTGCGGCTGAGATTTTCTCCGAACACGGGGATTTTATTCGCGGAGTAATTAGATGTAAAGCTGGTAAAGAAAACTGTGTGGATGATTTGTTTCAGAGTTTTTTTCTTTCCCTTGTTTATAAGCCGCCTTCAGAGAATGTCAGTAATATAAAGGGCTATCTTTACAGGGCGATAATTAATGATATTATCGATAACAGGCGTAGAATAGAAAGATATCATAATCAAATGCAAGGATATGCCCGATATCTTCAAAATACCATTATTGAAAATAATCCGGGAAATATTTTGATTGATAAAGAAGAAATGGATAAAATGTTTAAATGCATTGAAACGCAACTGCAGCATAGTGAAGCCAGGGCCATGATTTTACGATATAAAAATAATTATAAAATTAAAGATGTCGCAGCAGCGATGGGTGTAAATAATACCGTAGCGTGGAGATATATCTCAAAAGGTGTGCAAAAAATCGGACAGCTTTTGAAAAAAGACCAGCTAAAATGATTGCTCATAATTTTAATTCGTTATGTAAACAGGCTGAGCCGTATTATTATGACTTTCTCTGTGGTGAAAGTGATGAACCTGTCCCTGAGTTTATTATCAAACACATAAAACAATGCCGGTATTGCGGCGAGAAGATAAAGCGGCTTGAAGATATAATTTCAGAAGTTGTAAATTATTCCGATTTAAAACAAAAACAGGTTGATCTGACTGCAATTGCCTGGCTTAAGCTTCACTTCGCCTATGTAGGCAAGCAGGTAACCTGTAAAGCTGTAAAACCTTTTCTGCCCGGTTTTTTAGAACCGGCGTTGGATATTAAAATTCCGACGCCCATAACGGTCCATCTTGATAATTGTTGGCAATGTTCAAAAGATTTGAAAACTATACACGACCTGAATCTTACCCAGAAACAGCTATACCGGTTAAGCCAGTTGTTTGCAGAAGAAGATGACAGGAAAGATATAAACTGTTCCAAAGCTCAAGCCGCTGTTCCAGTGGTTGTATCAATGCTCTTCTGCGGGGCAAACGCAGAGACTCTAAATCATTTATGCAGTTGTTCGGATTGCCGCAAAGTTCTGTATAATCGCAGGGAGACTGTTCGTAACGAAGCTTTAAGTAATCAGTCGGGACAAGGGGATTTTCCATGTGAGGAAGTTTCCATAAGTGATATTTTTGACTATACTGTACCGTATGGTATTGATCCTGCTGATGATCAATATGCAAAATTTCGACAGTCTCTTACTTGTCATATACGCTCATGTCCGGTTTGCCTGTCAAAAATGCAGAAATTACACAGCACTGTCTATAATATTATTGATCGCACTGAATCTGAGGTTGTGACAGTATATCATATAGATGAATCGGCTAAATCTGAAACTATCGAAACCTCGGATAATATTTATGCAGGTTTCCCGATAAAAGTTGAAGTCACTAACCGTGAAAATAGAGCAAAGACTGAACAACCAACCTCAACTACCAAGATTGCTTCAAAGCAGAAAACATCTGTGAAGATCAGACCATTATATAAAATTGCCGCTTCAGCAGCAGCGGTTATACTGATAGCAACTGTATTATTTCTGAATATACCAACTGCTAAGGCAGTTACATTGGAGAGAATCTATAAGGCTATTGAGAAAATTAAAAATATTCATATCTCAAGTTTTGTTCCTGATAGGAAAGAACCGGTGCAGGAGCAGTGGGTATCAAGGGTATTAAATATTAGTATACTAAAAACTCAAAAAGAGTCAGTTTTGTGGGATATTACAAACAAGATAAAAAAAGTAAAGCATCCGGATGATAATCCAATTGAGACAACAACGTTATCCAGCGAAACGATTCCTCAAATAAAGAGTATAATAATCGGTTCTTTGGGTTTAGTGCCATTTCAAACTATGTCTGAAATTCCAAATGATGCTCGATGGAGCCGTGTAGATGATAAATATCAGGAAATAGCTGATGGGATTGAAGTATATGATCTAATGTGGATTAAAAAAGCTTTTGACGGTTCTAAGGTCTTTTGGAAATGGCGAGTTTTTGTAGATGCGAAAACAACTCTCCCTCGAAGAGTCGAATGGTACCAAAAATCGAGTATAGATAATGAGTATATTCTGAAGTCTATTAGTATAATTAAATATTTAGATGATCGAGGAATGCAGGAAGCTATAAAAAAAGAATCTTTTTAGAAAAACAGAGATTTATTTTGGCACCCAAAGAGGAGTTTTGTTTTTATAATCATTGTCTGTTTTCTCAACAAATAAATCATCGGCTTTTTTGTGACTCATATGACCATCGACAAATCCGACATTTACGGTTTTATTGGGATGCCGGCCGTTAATAGCATCCTGCTCCTGGCCTGACCATAACTTTCTGTCCTTATTGATTTTCAGACCAGGAATATAAGCGGTATCCTCAATAAAGATATTTCCAAGGGTGACAGGAGGTGTATCTGCAGCGTGCCACCAAGTTATCATGGCATAACCACTATCAACAATAAGAAAAGCTTCGGCTGGTTTTTGTATTTCAGTGGTTCTTAATGGTGTTCCAACGAATTCTTCCCTATAAAGCTGTCTATCATCAAAACTTTTACAAATAGAACGGTTTACACCGTAATTACCACAGAGAATATCATTATTGAGTCTCGAATTGGTTAACCATTTAGAGGGGCACTTAACAACAGTGGCTTTCTCATCTGATTTCTTATAATACCCCCTTATAAAATTAAGCCACCACCATCCTATTCTGTCATAACTGCATCCTGGATAACTTCCTGGAGGAGGAGGGCCATTAGGATCGTTATAAAAACCATAAGGAAGTATATGATTCTCAGTTTCGTATATAAGTAAACCGAATGTTAGCTGTTTGATATTTGAGCTGCAAAGGGCTGCCTTTGCCCGTTGTTTGGAACTGCTTAGTACAGGGACTATAACAGCCATTAACATGGCCATTATTGAAATAACTACAAGCAGTTCGGTAAGTGTAAATGAAATCCGCTTCATAGTAGTGTATTGTATGTTCTTTTCTAAATAAATCAACAGAACACTATATAAAATAAAAAAGGCGGTCAGGATTCCTTTCCTAACCGCTTTTTGAGAAACTTATAAATAAATTTAAGAACATGCCCTCATGTAATAACAAGTCCATTCACCTGTTACGGTACAATCGAGGGGGTAATAAGGATCTAATATACAGGGAGTTTCCGCATATCTAATTTTCTTGGAGGTTGAACAGCTACCATCTCCGCTTTCACAGCCATATCTTGTGTAGAACTCGGTGTACCATCCACCACATGCTCCACCAATATACTCACAAAATATTACATTATATGCTTGTAATAACTTTGTACAGGAATAACCTAATCCAGCAATTTTTTGAAGTTCACTGTCATTAATATCAGAAAAATCACCCGAAATAGGCTGGTTAGAAACCAAAAAAGCTATGCCATCAGTCCAGTCCATACCAAAGAAGTTAATGTCTGTGCGATAATAAAACTTATTACTTGATAAATCAACAGTCCAAACGTATTTATCATTGACCGCTTCAAGAACAACGAAATGTTTTTTGCCGGGGATATATAAAATTACTTTACAACCATTGAGACTTTTTAAAGTTTCGATATCTGTTTTTACAGCATGGCAATAAAGTCCCTGATTTTGGACAAAATGCTTCATCATGTAAAGACTCGTCTGTCCGTTTGGTTCATCTACCAATTGAGTAAGCTGCTGGTCAGCAATATTTTTACCTAATTGAGAAGCGACATATTTCACTGCCGTTGTTGCACAATTTTGTTTCTGTGTTCCTTCGTTTGCGGCGTATTCTAACCTTTCTGCCAAAAGTAAAGTCGTATCGGTCGTTTGTGAGTAACCATAAATTTCCGGTTTTTGGCTATTTAAAGCAAAATGTTCTATTAATGCATCAGTCTTATAATTGACATCGAATTCATAGCTTTTAGGAATATTGGTATCTACACTTGTAATATCCCACAAATCACGAGTCAACAATCTATTTGATGCTGCTTCATATTGCTCTATCAAGACAACAGCAGAAATCCAATTGCCGGATATCATTTGGTAATTGGAATACTGTTTGGAAGTGACCAGATTGCCATACTTTTTTATTAAACAGGATAGGACTGCATAATTTTTCGCAGGATCCAATACAAAAAGCATTTCTGAACCATCTGAATTCTTAAGCGTTATATGTATTTGTGTTTGACTATCTACATATTTTTCGATGGCGGAAGACTCAATAGCAGAAAGACTACTATAACTGTAATAACCATATCCCCATGGGACAAGTCCTGCGGTTAAAGGACCATTAACAACGTGTGGTTTATTGCCTATCGAGTCAATGATTGCCTGGTTGCCCGGCAGAAAGTAAGTGGTATATTTCTCGCCATCCCATGCGAATATACGTCTGGCATTCCAGTTAAGGTCAAACTGCTTGGTCATAAAATTGTCTACCAGATTTTTCTCTGGCTTTACTGAATCTACTCGTGAATCTACATTAATTTCCCAGTAGAATTTTTCTCCGTCAAATTTCACAATTACGGAGGAGTTCATTGTGTATTCATTAGACAGTTTGTGACGAACGTTAAACGGGATCGCATCAAGTTTCATTTTTTGTAAATCTTCCGTTAATTCCCGCTTGTTAGAGCTTTTTTGATATTCAGCAATTTCTTCTTTAATCTGGTTGTTAATCTCATTGAGGTCTGTTGTTTTTGGTGCTTTGTATTCCTCATGTGTGGCTTTTATTGTGCCTGCCGATATCCAAGTCTTTTTCGGTTGGCTTGTTAGCTGCTGTAAAATTTGTAAAATTTCTGCTCTATCCAACGGCCTATCAGCGAAAGCAGCACAACTAATCGATAACCAGAAAAGACCTGCTAGTGTAAAATATTTTGTTTTCATAAATCCTTCCTCCTTTTAGAAATAAATACATTCACATGTTAAGAAATTACCTATTTTACCAAACAGGCATATAATTCACCTGTTTACTCTTTATGGCGTTTTCCACTTAGATATTTTCCAATTTTTTAAAATTTTTTTGAGGGGATAGGCGTGAAAAATGTACAATTTTGGCTTAAATTAACTATTACTATTTAGTTCTTTCAAGCCAAAACTCACAAAATAGCATTAAATCATTGATATCAACGTTGCCATCAATATCAAGGTCAGAGCCTTCGCACCAACTTGGAGCTTCACAGTTCGTTTCAAGCCAGTAAGAAGTGAGGATTCCATAATCAATAAAGTTAACTATATAATCGTTATTTAAGTCGCGTGTGCGAACATTTGAAAAACAAATATAATAATTAGGATCATCCCAACTTATGTCGTGATCATAGAAACCGATATTGAAGTCTCCTATATCTACGGCATTATAGTCGATAATAAACCAATCTCCTGTCTCTACATCATGAGAGCCTGTATAGAAATTAATCCATTTTATACCTGTTTCTTCTTGTTCATAAATATCAGCCAATTCACCCGCCGCAGGTAGAGGGTCTCTTGGCGTCAAAATTCCATAAGGCCAATATGCCTCTTCAGTCCCAAGATCCCCGCTCCAGGGTTCATTAGTATCTGAACTGACAACAATCTTCAACTTTGTTCCGACCATAACATCTCGATATACGTGAGGGATATTTGGATCAACTAACTGTAAAGGTATATTGCTATCACATAAGAACACATTTGTCGAAATTGCCCCTGTAGCTATTGAAATTACGCAAAGTATTATCGCTAACACGAGAAATAGCTGTTTTGCCAATAATGTATTATTTTTGAGCGGCAAAAGATTATTACTACAGGTAATATATGCACTTGGAGTTAATTCTTGAATGAAACCGTTGATATTTTGTTTTTTCTTCTTCATTTCGATTCTGAGAATAGACAATATAACCTCATATACAAATTCAACCACATAAGTCCAATAAAAAATCGTCAGTTAATTGCTTGATGGCATTCGGTGCAAATATTCATTAGGGGCCAACTCTCGATTTTTTGTCATGTTAATATTCAGATTTTCGTCAGTAGTATAGCCGTAAAATTACGAACTTATTATTAGCAAAAGTTTATCGGCATAAAAAACTGGTGTCAAAAAAGTGTCAGTCGCCAGTGTATTGCCACTTTAATTCGAGTTGTTAACGATTAGTGAATCACTTGTAAACCTCGTTTTTGTCAAAAAAACGCGATGTAACCTCTTGTTGATACTGTCCTTACAACCCCATCTTCGGCTTATGAATCCCATGCTCTAACCAACTGAGCTACGCCGCCATAAAACCTTATTTTTAAAGCAGTTATATATCAAAAAGCGATGTTTATGTCCAGATAATTATGGTCTGAACAGAAAAAACATTAAAAATCTTCACAAGCTAATATAATATCCAATTTACCTTTAAAAAAGCGATTTTGCAAGAAGAAGATTAACAAGATGTAAGACATAAACCGGCTGTAGAACTATTTAAAAGTTGAAACTTTGATTTGGCCGGTTGAATCAATCAAAACCGTTACGGCGCCGCTTTTACAGGTATAATAACTTTGAGAATGTTCCAAAATCCGTGGGCTGACAGAAGAAAGCCTGGCCTGAGAACAACTTGTGATTAGAAATTCAGGCTTGAAATGGTCGAAAAAGGCGGGGTCGGTAGTCCTTGCCGAACCGTGGTGAGGAGTAATCATTATATCAATATTCAGAGCAGGGTAGAGATTCATAAGACGGTGCTGAATGTCTTCGGTAATGTCAGAACAAAACAGGATTTTCCTGCCGGCATATTCGAACAAAAGAACCAGAGAGGATTCGTTATCCGTCAGGGAGTTTTCATCAGGAATTTGCCCGGGCCATAAATGCGTTATGACAGTTTCACCCAGAGCGTTTTTTTCGGGAGCGACACTAAGAGGGATATTCTTTGACTCAATAAACCGGCTTAACATCGCATCGGTTTCTGAATTTGCGGCATTTCGTATAAACTGCGGAGTTGTATAAACGTTTTTGCATTTATACTTTTCAAGTATCTCAGGCAAGCCATTGTAATGGTCGATGTCATCGTGGCTGACAAAAACGGAGTCGATTTTACCGGCGGCTGTGTAATCGAGAAACGGATTTACTATTTGGCCGCCGATGTTGTTTTTTGTCATTGAGCCTGCATCGATAATGAAATTTTTATTGTCCGGTGTTTTGACGCAGATTGCCTGGCCGTGTCCGACAGAAAGAATAGTTAATCGCAGATTGTTTGAGTTATTGAAATGTCTGACTAACAGGGCAGAGACGAGCAGCATTATAATTGCTGCGGGATAAATGTAATTTGCGGCTGGTTTTTTGCGGAACGGGAAAAATTTCCACAGGAAAAGCAGCAGATAAAAAAGCAAAACGATATAAATAGATGGTTTGCCGATTATTATTTGCGAAAAGGGTACTTTGGCGAAAAGTGTAACAAAATATGAAAGGACTTCTGCTGAAAAATCGATAACAAGACTTAAACCATAAGCCAAAGTTGGCAAAAGTGGATTTAACAGAATTTTAAATGTGCCCAGGACAATCATAACAGTTGCGGGGAAAGCTGCAGGGACAGTCCAAAACGGGGCAAGCAACTGGAGTTGATAAAAATGCCAGGCAATTATCGGTATGATTGCCAACCAGGCGGCAAGACCAACAGAAAGTATATCAAGAAGCATTCGCAACAGCGAGTACAAGAAAGTTTTGTGAAAAGGTTCAATAGGCGGGTTAAGAAAATTTCGAATCGGCCCGTGAAACAGCACTATCCCCAGTGTTGCGGCAAAAGACAATTGAAAGCCGGCGTCCAAAAAGTCCATCGGTCTTATAAGCAAAAGCAAAATTACTGAAACAGCAAGACTGTTTATCGCCATTGAGCGGCGATTGAATAAGCGGCTAATACAAAAGATAATGAACATAATACCGGCACGAAGTGTCGGGGACTGAGCGGGGACAATGAGAAGAAAAATAATCGTAGCAATTATGCAGGCAATTGAACGGCCTGTATGCAAAAGGCCGGCCTTTTTTGCAAACCACCAGGCAACGCCGGCAAAAATGCCGACATTCATGCCGGAAAGGCAAACAAGATGAACAAGGCCGGTCTTAATGAAATCGTTATAAAGCTGTCGGTCAATTTTTGTGCGGCTGCCTAATACGAGGGCTTCAGTAAGAGAAATATAATCATTGGATTCGGTATTTTCGAGCAGGGCGGCAACGGCATACTGGCGAAGCTTTGCCTTTATGTCAAATAACAATTTTGGTTTTATATTTTCGGCATTTAACACAGTTATGGCATTGGCGGATTTGACGGAAGCTGACAGGAAGACGCCGTTGCGGTTCATATAGCGGGCAGTGTCGAATTGACCGGGATTTTCGGCGGGAGAGAATTTTTCCAATCCGCAGAAAGCCTGAAAAACATCGCCGAGTTTCAAATTATTCGCATCTTCGGAGATATAAAATTTTATTGTGCCAACCGTATCGGTCCAGCCGGTGGTGGTTTTTACGGCGTAAACTTTTGCGTAAAAGGAGGTATAGGGATAAGAGTAAGAGAATTTTGCGAAAAGCCAGTCGTTTGATTCGATGATTTTCGGCTGCGAAATAATCTTTGCCCTGATACGGGCAAAAGTAAAATCCTCACCTGCAATTTTGCGAATATCGTTTGGTGCAATGCGATTAAAATTAATCAGCCTGAATGAGCCGAGACAAATAAAACACAATAAAACAGAAATAAAGACGAGATAAACGTTTCGGGCAAAGAATTTATGCGACAGGAACAGAATTATACAGAAAAATAAGACGGCAAACCAAATAAACAACGGCAAATCAAAATAGAACTGCACGACAAGGCCAAGAGTTAAGCCAATAGCGGGCAGAACGGCAGGGCAGGATAGAAAAATTTCTTTTAAAGGGGATTGAGATGTAAGAGACTGCTTAAATTCCTCGATTTTTTGCTGTATTTCGTCCATGAAACTTTAATAAGGCCGATTTTACTGCTAGTTTACTTTTGCCTGTTTTACCAATTTTAGATCATTCAACATATCAGCTAACAGCCCCTCAAAGGCTTTAGCTGTTTCATCACAATGTTGTGATCTATTGTCCTTTGAACTGTTTTTAAATTTCTCAATCATTTGTTTCAGATTGGCAGTTCTTTTGCTAATTAAGTCCTCAAAATATTGTTTCAACTCTTCAGAATCGTTAAAGATAACTTTTTCTTGCTCACTCATTTCTCACACTCCTTTATTTACTATCTTTGTTTTTGTTGATGGTTTGCTTGTAAAATTTCTGTATATTACTATTTTTTATACATAATGTTGCGAAAGTTATAGAAAGTCTTTACATATCGGATCCTCCTCTATATTCGGCAGACCCTCAACATAGAAACTATATACCTGCCAAATAGATTCTCCTGTTCGTAAAACGAGTTCCATCGGGTGTTCAATAATATTATCATGAACCTCTCTGTAGGACCTATTCATACTCATCAGCACAAGATATGGCCCCTTTCGACTCTCATATTCGACTGCGTGGGAACCGGTGTTCAGTACCCAATTAAGGTGTATAAGGAAGAGTTGTCCGAAGCCTTTTTCAGGGTATTCACTTCTGTACCGCTGTTCCCATCCGTCGTAATAGTCTTTTCTCTTAGCGGTTAGTACTTTATTGGAACAATAAGCATCTATTTCGGCCAACGATTGGAATGTTCCTGTGCAGCATTTATCAGGATGGGCCAGTGCAAAACGTACACGTTTTGGTATTATACTTCCAGATACCAAAGATTCCACGTTGATATCGCTAATTTTTATGACCGGCAACTTTTTCAATTTAGAACGCATGAACAAACCCATAATTTTCTCCTTAACCGTCCTCTCAAATTGGAAGTACCAGACTTTAAATACGACATTGCTTTCGCAATAAATAACTTACAAGCCTACCGTTTCGATCAACTATTTGCCAACTATTTTTTCCATACCGTTCATATACGGCCTGAGAACTTCTGGTATGGTAATCGAGCCGTCGGCGTTCTGGTTAAGTTCAAGAACCGGTATCAAAACTCTCGGCGAAGCGATAACTGTATTGTTCAACGTATGGCAGAAGAGATTTTTCTTCTGTCTATTGTCTTTATAGCGAAGGTTTAATCTTCTTGCCTGAAAGTCGTAGAATTTGCTTGCGCTGTGCGTTTCGCCATAGCTTTTTCGTGACGGCATCCAGGCCTCGATATCATATTTTTTGGCCTGGCCTCTGCCGAGATCGCCAGTGCAGACTTTTACAACCCGATATGGTACTCCCATTGCCTGCATTACACCTTCGGCGTTGCTGCGGATTTCTTCGTGGAATTTCGCGCTTTGCTCAGGGTCGTTTTCGCAAATGACAACCTGCTCGACCTTGTCGAACTGATGGATTCGATAAAGGCCGTAAGTGTCTTTGCCAGCGGCGCCGGCTTCCCTTCGATAGCAAGTGCTAAGGCCGACGAATTTCTTCGGCATGGCTTCCTGCGGGAGAATTTCGCCCATATAATAAGCGGTTAAAGGCACTTCAGCGGTGCCGGCAAGATTTAATTCATCCCGCTCCATCCGGTAAGTCTGTTCTTCCGAGCCGGGATAGTAGCCTGTGCCGGCCATAGCCTCGTTTTTCATCAGCATCGGCACTGAAAAAGGCACATAACCTTTTTTAATCATAAAATCCATCGCGAAGCGAAGCACTGCCCAGTGCAGCAGGGCACCTGCGCCTTTCAGGAAATAATTTCTTGTGCCGGCGAGCCTGACTGCTCTTTCAACGTCGATTATGTCAAGTGCAAGACCGAGCTGGACGTGGTCCTTCGGCTCAAAATCGAATTGGCGGATATCGCCCCATTTGGCAATCTCCACGTTTTCCGTATCGTCCTTGCCGAAAGGCACATCTGCGTCAGCAGGCTGAGGTACGGCAAGCATAAGTTCGTCAAATTCCGGCTGGAGTTTTTTAATCTGCTCGGCAAGTGCGGCTTCTTCGTTTTTAAATTCGGCGAGCTTATTGATAAGTTTCTGTTTTTCGTCGCCGGCGAGTTTCGGAATCGATTTGCCTACAGTGTTCTTTTCAGTTGTTATTTCCTGCAGACGGGTTTTCACTTTTCGCAGGTCATTGTCAAGCTGAAGCAGGTGGTCGATATCAACGTAAAAATTCTTCGCTTTGCAGGCGGTCTTGAACGGCTCAGGATTATCACGAATTATTTTAATATCTATCATAAAAAACCGAGTACCTAATTTTGGTATCGTCTAATTATAACAACATTATTCTGGCCGCCAAAGCCAAAAGATTCCTTCATTACGATATTAACCTCGGCTTTTCGCGGCTTGTTCGGCACGTAATCCAAATCGAGATTCGGGTCAGGGTCGTTAAGGTTCGTCGTCGGCGGCAGTACATTATCCCGAATCGCAAGAATGCAGGTAATCAGCTCGGCTGCGCCGGCTGCGCCAATCAAATGACCCATCATACTCTTGATGCTGCTGACGGGAGTGTTCTTGGCTTCTTCTTTGAAGACCTTTTTTATGGCAAGGGTCTCAATCGAATCGTTCTCAGAAGTGCTTGTACCGTGGGTACTTACGTAGTCTATATCCTTATAGGATAATTTTGCGTCTTTCAAAGCCGCTTCCATTGCCGCCGCGGCACCGCGGGCATCTTCATGCATATCGGTTACGCGGAAAGCGTCGCTGCTGCTGCCGTAGCCGAGGACCTCGGCGAGGATTTGGACGCCGCGTTTCTTTGCTGATTCGAGCGTTTCGAGTATGACAATCGCAGCTCCTTCGCCGATGACAAATCCGTCTCTGCTTGCTGTGAATGGACGCGAGGCGGTGGCAGGGCTGTCGTTTCTGGTCGAAAGGGCGGTGAGCCTGTTAAAGCCCATAACGCCCAGCGGATGAATCATCGAATGAGCGCCGCCGGCAATCATTACGTCTGCCCGGCCGGACTGCAGAATTTTGAATGCTTCGCCGATGGCCTGGGTGCTTGCCGCACAGGCGGTAAGACAACTTCTAATCACCCCGCGTGCGCCGGTCAGCATCGAAACGTGAGCGGCAGGCATATTCGGTTCCTGCTCAAGCTCGCGGTAAGGCTGCATTTTGCCAAAGGCAACGGCGGCCCATTTGTTCCAATCCATCTTAGCGGCAGCGTCGTCCCAGCCCTGAACAATAGCGTTAAAGAAATTCTCGTTATCGACGGAGCCTTCGCCTGCGCCCAGATATATGCCAATTCTTCGGCGGTCGATGCCGTCTTTGGGATTTTCCGTTTCGACATCGATTTTTGCCTGTTTGCAGGCCTGGGCGGCTGCGCCGACAACGAATTTGCTGTGGCGATTGCCGTCTTTGTGCAGGTCGGGGTTCTTTATGAATTTTGTAATGTCGTAATTTTTGACCTCGGAACAGAATTTTGTCGGATATGTCGAGGCGTCGAAAATCGTGGTAGTATTCATACCATTGCGGCAATTGAGAATATTGTCCCACATTGTCGGAATATCGTTGCCGAGCGGACAAACGATGCCCATTCCAGTTATCACAACACGATTTTTAGTTTTCTCATTCATATTTTTTCAGAACAATTGCGGCTGTTTGTCCGCCGTATGTATAACTCGTACAAAGAACATGATTGATGTTTTTCTTAATCTGCTCTTTGGCGATATTCAATTTGCATTCTTTATTAGTATTTTCGCAATTTTTGGCCGCCGGGATAATTCCATCCTTAATCGCACAGCAGGCGGCGATAATATCGACTGCTCCGGCCGCTGCTCCGGTGTTGCTTGTCATACTTTTTGTCGGAAATACCGGTATCGAATCGGCACTGCTGCCGAGTGCCTGTCTGATTCCTCTGGCCTCTGCGATATCATCGGCAAAAATACCTGCCCCGTGCGGAATAATCAAATCTAACTGCTCCGGCTTTATTTCCGCGTCTGCAAGAGCGGCTTCGATTGCGTATTGAACGCCTTTTCCGTCTGATTCGAGAGATTCATATTTTGAGTTTATACTGCAGCTTTGGCCAAGGCCTGCAATCTGAGCGTAAATTTTCGCATTACGTTTTTTCGCATTTTCGGGATTTTCAAGTATCACATTGGCAGCCGCCTCACCGAAAACTGAGCCTTTAGCACCTGTATCAAAAGGCCGACAGGCTTTTTCGGGTTTATCGTTATAGTCCGCAGTCGCACGTTTGTTAAGGCATTGCCTTAAATGTACGATAGCGTTTACCTTTGCTTCTCCGCCGCCGGCAAGAGCCATATCCGCATCGCCGCGAGCGATTATCTGGGCCGCTTCGCAGATAGCCAGATGACTGGCGGCTTCAGCGCAGGTTATCGTATTGCTCGGTCCCTGTATGTCGTGGATTATGCCGACGTGGCAGGCGAGCATATTCGGCAGATATTTAAGAAGCCAAAGAGGCGTAACCGCTTCTATACTGTATGTGCCCCATTTTTTCATATCGAATTTTCCGTCCGTGATGCCTTTTGCGACCGCAGGGGCAAGCTCGACAAGGTCACAGCTTATCAGGCCTGCGCCGAGAATTATCGCCGTCCTTTCCGGATTGATAGTAACGTTCTGCTCATCAAACGCCTTGGTTTTCAAACCTGCGTCTTTGAATGCTTCATTCGCGGCAATGACGGCAAGCTCAATATCGCGGGACATCAGCTTTGTAGTTTTACGGATTGCCTTGGGAACGTGGTCGCGAATGCTAAAGTCCGGCACCTGACCTGCAATCTGGCAGGTAAAACCCGTCGGGTCGAAGGCGGTGATTCTGCCTATTCCGCATTTACCCTCGCAAAGGCCCGACCATAAATCCTGGAAACTCAGGCCAAGCGGAGTAACCGCCCCCAATCCTGTTATTACCGGCATCTGAGCGGTCATTTATCGCTCCCAAAGGCGGGTGCAGGTATGCCTGACGCTCTTAAGACAACGCCGAACAGGTCCGTGAATACGAAATTTTCCTCGGGGAACTGTTTACCGGCAAGATTCTGGTCGATATGGCTGAACATCAAATCAATTTCAGCTATCGTTTCATCGTTACAGGTGATTTTGCCGCTCGTCGAAGCAGCCTCGGCGGAGATGGATTCGATTTTGGCGTGAATTTTAATTGTGTCGCCGGGCCGGACGTAGTTGAAAAACACGGCCTTGCTGATTTTCGCAAGGATTACCTTTTCCTTGAACTGCCGCGCTTCGCCGACAAGAATGCCCGCAGTTTGAGCCATCGACTCAATCATCAAACATTCCGGCATAATCGGAAAGCCGGGGAAATTATCGTGCAGATGCTCTTCAGCCATAGTTACATTTTTTATGGCGACGGCGTTTGAGCCGCTATTGAACTCAATAAATTTATCTATCCAAATCCAACGCATGGATTAGTTCCGAAACAATTCGTAAAATAGAGTAATGTTAAGCGGCCGCATTAAGTTTGCCGTCAACGAAATTGACAAGTGATTCAACAGTAAACAAATCGCCAATCTTGTTAACGCTCGGGTCATCAACAAATTCGGTCAAGTCGCTGTGCGGCATACGTTTTTTCAGTTCTTCAAGCCCCTTGGGAGTGAGCTTTCCATTGCTGACGTATTCAGAATTGCTTAAAAGGCTTTCGGCAGGAAACAGCTCTTCTCGCGGAATTTTTATTCCAAACGCTTTTTCCATACGGAAAACTATATCGAGAAAATCGATGCTTTCTGCGCCGAGGTCCGCCATCAAAGTGGCGTCCGGCGTAACCTCTTCATCGTCAACTCCGAGAGCATCGACAAGTACACCCTGAATTTCCTGTAAAATCTGTTCCCGCGTCATAGCCATAAAATAAACCTCCGAAAAATATAATCCTTTAACTGCCGGTGCGTAAAAGCTTCCAGCGTTCCTTTAAGCTTTCAATTATATAGGCATCTTCAACGGCGAGTTTTGAATCCTTCTCGGCAAGGTTAAAATGTCTTAAACTGAACTTTGCCTCGACGATAGGCTCTCCGTTGCAGGTGCCTGTCCCTGAAAATGAACTTATGTTTTCTTCGATATCCTTTACCGTCACGGTGTACTGAATAGTCGCACCGGGAGCGGCAAAGCTTTTATATTTTACATTTTTTGCCTGAGCAAGCAACACCATACTGTGGGCAAAATTTTCACTCTCCCTAACCAGCCAGCAGGCCGATTCTACCAGTCCCTGCAGCAGAAACACCCCCGGCAGCACCGGAAAAGCCGGAAAATGGTCGCCCAGATACTCTTCCGACAAGGATACATTCTTGACAGTTTGTATCTCTTTACCATGCACTATCTTAACTATTTTATCAATAAGGATAAATCTCATAGGCTTGTCCCGCACCTATTTGTATAGTGTTTACACAAAATCATATCTAAAAACAAGTTATCTTTCTAATCTGCTATTATTGTTCCTACGCATAACATGAATAGGTGCGGGATATTGTAGTGATATAATTCAAGTTTTCCAGCTTTTTTTCTGCAATTCAGGAGAGGGTCGCTGAATATTGATATCAGGGATGTTTTTATTGCAAAATCGGTTTTATGAGATATATTTCTCACTATGCAAGTTAGAAACGCCGCAGTTAAAGATGTTGAAATCATATATTCGCTAATCAGCCATAATGCGCAGTTCGATAAGATGCTGTTCCGCTCCAAGGCGTATATCTTCGACAATTTGCAGATGTTCAATGTTGCTGAGGCTGACGGCAAGGTCGTAGGCTGCTGTGCTTTGCAGGTAATATGGGCCGATTTGGCGGAGATAAAATCGCTGGCCGTGGACGAGAAATACCAGAATCAGGGAATCGGCAGGGCATTGGTAGAAAAGGCTGTCGAACAGGCCAGAAATCTCGGGGTCAAAAAGGTCTTTGCGCTGACCCTCGTACCAAAATTCTTCGAGAAATACGGTTTTTCAGTTGTGGATAAAAAGACGCTTCCGATGAAGGTCTGGAGCGACTGTGCCAAATGCACCAAACAGGAAAACTGTGACGAAACAGCGGTAGAAAAAAATTTACAATAAACAAGTTTAGCCGACTTGCCGTCTTTCAAACAGGGTAATCGCCAGCAGGATAAAAGCGGCAGTATAAATCAAACTGTAAATCCCACAGGACACAATATAGCCGGAAGTAATATGTACAGACTGCTCGTAAATTGCATCAGTTATCCAGAATACCTGAAGACTTGGAACGATTATTTTACCTATTTTAGCCCATAAATAGGTATGGGCAAACCTTCCAAATGTGTAATCGCTCACAAGCCCCAGCAAAAACAGGCCTACACAGCAGCTTAGCGTGACAAGTACGTTAAAACGAGCAGAGAACATTATCGCAGCGGCTGAAATGACAAAAAGTGCCATCAGAAGCAATACCGAGGCATAAACATCAAGCATATTAAACCCATTACGAGCCGGGAAAAACTTCCATTCTTTATCTATAAAGAACAGAAAAACTATAGAAATGGTCGCAAAAATAGAAACAAATATTATAGCGGTTGATGTAAATTTGAAGTCATAAAAGTAGTTGAGGAAAGTAGTTATGATAACAGCAAGACCTAATGTGGCCCCCGTACATATTAGTACGGTCATATCGTGGGTATCGGAGGCTGTTGACAAAACGCCGTGCCTGATTGACATAAGAAGGGCTATTGTAAAAATATAATGGGCCAGGATTACAGCGGCAATAACGCCGAAAAACTTGCCTAAAATGAAAAGAAACCTTGGAATGGGCTTTGAAAGGGTGGTAATGATGGTTTTTGTTTCAATTTCCTCGGTAATTGCCGCCGATGCGGAAAAAATTGAAATGAACAACCCGGCGATAAAGAGCGTAGATAGCCCTATCTCTCGTAAAAACTTATTGTCGTCGTCCATAGAGTACATTGTGAGCGACGGGCTTAAGAAGAACAGATACACAGCCGCGGTGATAATAATTGCGTAAACCGGCTGTCTGATTATTTCTACGAAGGTGTTTTTAGCGATTGAAAAGAGTTTATAAAACATATTATTCTTTCATTAACAGTTTGCGATACAGAACTTATCTATAATATTAACGTCTTTTATGCTTGTAGTAAAGCAACTTTATTGTATACTTTGGGCGCAAATATGAGTTCAGAAAATTTTGATTTAAGGATGAACGGGCGGTAATGATACAGACCGAATACAGAAGAGCAGCATTTGTTTGTCTGGTAGCACTTATATTAAGCGTAATTTTCTTTCCGGCCTGCTTTATTTTGAGCAGGGTTACCGGAGTCTACGCGTTATTCGCCTTGAACTGGCAGATACTCGGGGCGGTATTGATATGGGCGGTCCTGACTATACAGTTTTATCAGAAAGCACTGGCGGAGCAGGAAAGGCTCGATATGGCACAACTTGCCGAAAGCAGCGGCGGCGATACCATATTCGAGGCGCAAAAAACGAATTCTGAATTTTTCGCGGTCGCCCAGAACAGATTGCGAATCTTTGAAAAGTGGTTTCTGCCGATTTTTTCGATTTTCATCGCCGCATATCAGATTTCTATCGGGGCATATCTTTTAAGATTAACTATCAAAGGCAAAACCGGAGAAGAAACGAATTTTCTTCTGCTGGGGGCTGTTCTGGCCTCGGCAATAGCGTTTGTGAGTTTTCTGTTTTCGCTTTACGCGACGGGACTGGCGAGCCAGGAAAAGTGGCGGCCTTTGAAAGCAGGCGGCAGCTATTTTCTGGCGACTGCGATTCTGTCTTTTCTCTGTGCGGCAGGGATGGCATTTGCACAGTTTAAAATCCAGATAGTTCTGATAGTTCTTAACTGGATTGTGCCGAGCATGCTTATACTGGTCGGATGTGAAACGGCATTAAACTTCATATTCGATATATATAGACCCAGAATAATGGGACAGTACAGCAGTGCCGCTTTTGACAGCAGACTGCTGGGAATAATCGCCGCACCGCATAATATTCTCCGAACGGTCGCAAGCGTTATTGATTATCAGTTCGGCTTTAAAGTTTCGCAGACGTGGTTTTATCAAATCGTTGAGCAGGCGATAGTACCGCTGATACTTGTTTCGGCAATAATTCTTTATCTTTTAAGCTGTGTTGTAATTATTAATCCGGACTCGGAGGCGATAATCGAAAGGTTCGGTTCGCCGCTGGATTCGCAGGGCAAGGTAAGACTTGTGGAGCCGGGAATTAGTTTCAAGCTGCCGTGGCCGTTTGGAATTACAAGAGAATTTCCGACAAAACAAATTCAGGAGATATATATAGGTTACATTCCGCTCGAAGACGACGAGCAGAGCCAAAGACAGCCGTTATTGTGGGGCAAGGAGCATTATAAAGAAGAGTATAATCTTCTGGTTGCGTCGGAAGGTATAAATTCTCAGGAAAAAGGCGCTGTTCCGGTGAGCATTATAAGGGGGGCAATACC
>Ga0209593_10000029_pt1 | contig 83495 bp, 110 predicted proteins | sample PPLLaktember2015_3_FD_187260 | JGI IMG/M metagenome (GOLD analysis project Ga0209593, IMG submission 187260) | Freshwater sediment microbial communities from Prairie Pothole Lake near Jamestown, North Dakota, USA - PPLs Lake P7 Core (6) Depth... | ecosystem: Environmental > Aquatic >...
CCAATTGCGGTTTCGATAATGCTTTTGGATTGTTTTATCTTGATACGTTTTATCAATTCGTCCAGAAGCACATCATTGGCATTGCTGGCGGTGCTGTGGGAGGCACAACCAATAATCGAGGATACTGCATACGCATCATATCGCAGTCCTGCCGGAAGTGGACAATATTCTGTCTGTTCTGGGTGGGCATCGTAGTAAAGATAATGCTTTTTGCACGTTTCGCATCGCTGCGGGTGGGGGGTGGTCATGGCAACCTCATATAATTTCCGCAGGCACGAACGATTATAATGGCATACCTGTTTTCATTCGTCCTGCAGAAAAATTCATCCATGAGAAATATCGCGTAATCTACTTCGCCCATCCCGGCATCCTGCCGAAATATTTTCCAGTGTTCATTACTGTAAACAAGTTCACCCGGTGCAATAGCAGTCATTCTTTTTCCTCCAGTTCGTCAATCTCGCGTTCTGTTCTATTCAGCATCAGTGATATCCAATCAACCTTGCTCTCCCTGTATGGCATGATAACATTTCGTATTGCTTTAATTCCCCAGTATTCCCCGAATGTCATATGCGATTTTGCATACTGGTGTTTTCGTGATTGCAGGAAATATAGTTCAAACAGGCGTGCTTCGAGGATGGTGAGGGAATACCAGAGTTTCCATGCATCGTCAGGATCTTGCAGGTTCCAGCGAGAGAGATCGTGTTCTTCAGAGAATTTTTCAATGCGCGAATTCATGTTTTCCATCCCCGTAAGAACGCGACAATATCTGTATGTGCTTCCGGGCTGAAACCAACTCCAAGATAGTGCTTCCGTAATATGTCTTCGGTATGTCCCAGACTCGCCGTGATATCCAGAGAGTCAATATGCAAATCATCCCTGCATTCGACAAGCCACGATGCTAACATCTTCCTGAACATCTTCGGGGTTATTCCCTTCGGATTCATCTTCACACGGACAGCAGCCCTTTTCAAAGCATTGCCCATAGCATCCCGCTCCCTGAATTCGACCCCTGCAGCAAACAGAGTATCGAATGCTTTGCACCCTGCTTCTGTCAATCGTACCGTCCTCTCCGTTATCACACTGCGTGGTTTCATCCCATGCATCTTTTTGGATGCCCCTTCTTTTGGAAGGTCGATTACCCTGCTGCTGGAATGATACCAGTGTGGATTATCTACGACAGCCCAGAATTCCACGACACGCAATCCGCTATGGAGAAGACAATCTGCAATTAATCTATATCCGATGTTCGGATCGAGATTGTCACGGAGTTTGTAGTACTCTTTCGGTGTGAGGATTCTCGCACCCTGACGGATAACAATTCTTTCAGTCATTTCTCCACGTCCGAAACATTGAAACATCCATCGTGATGCCTGCACGTTTCCTCGCTGCAATGTTTGCTACGAGGGTGAGGCAGACAATGCATACACAGATTACAGAATTCCAGATCCCCGGAATTAATGCAGATAACCTCTTCGTCGTCTGTCATTTCCGCAGCCTCTTCTCGAAGAACATTATATCCTTGATTTCGTCTGCATTCTTCCCGACGAATTTCCTTGAAAGTTCATCAAGCACCTTTTTGCGTTCATCCCTTCGGATGACAGTTTCCGGATCTAATTTCATTTCGAAGTCTCCCCCTGCTTTCCGTCGCGGAGAGCCAACAGGAAATTCTTTTCGTCGAACCAGATGTCAAGCCAGTCAGACATTTCCCGGCACTTGTTCGTGGGACAATCCCCCCGGAATTTTATGATTTCATCTATCACCTTTCGACGGATTGCCTGCTCGTTCATCTCCGGCAGCCCTTCGCAATCCTGCCCGGTGCAGGTATCACACAGGCAATGTTCGCTTAATTCGTTACGTGTCATTCAAACAATCCTCGACAAGTCTTCGCCTGTTTATGCAAAACCACTCGATCACTTCTTTCTGCTGCTTCGGAGTCAGTGTCATCGTTGTATGAGTTGTCGACACATTACCGCCTTGCATAGAGAGTGTAACAGCCCTCCCGTTGTACCTGTGGGAAAACAGTGTGCATTCTCCGACATATATTCTGTCATCGATTGCTTCGTCTTTGGTCATTTCTGTTCACCTTTCGGCGGTATAGCATCGTAATCAACGGTGAAGTAGTCCGGAACTTTCCCGTCCATATTCCAGTAGACATCGATAACTTTGCCACGGATGAATCCATGGCTCATCAGGTCTTCTATCTCTGGCAGTGCTTCGAGGATTTCCTTTTTGTTCCGTCCGATAACCGTCAACACCTTTGGTATCGTCTGTTTCAAAGAACAACTTGCATTGCTTCCTGCAAATCCTTCGGTTACTCTGCCGTTCGAACACTTCGAACATTCTTTCCAGCTTTCGCAGTCAAGATGCAACGGGCATCGCTTCTTCTGGTATTCTGTCAATGCACTCATTTCTGGTTCCTCTCTATCGGAAGAATTCGTCCATGCAACTCTTCCTCTATCTTCCCGCAGATTTTCATCCACACGTCACGCATGTGCTGTGAATCTGCAATTGCTGCATCGAGTTCGGATATCGCCCTCTTTGCAGTTTCCAGCATCTGCTCGTTTTCGAGGGTGCTCATGTCATTTCCCCTCGCACACTTCTATCGCTCGTTTCACCGCATCTTCGATATCGTTGAAATATTCGCAATTCACATCCCACTTGCTTGGCTTCCTGCCATCGGGAATAGTGCGACCATTTGTTCCGATAACCAGTATTTCTCCGAGGGTAAACACTGGAACGTTGCACATCAGCATCTGCTTCTTGTTCAAATCGACCAGCGACTGCTTCTCTCTGTTTAATGCCTCGACGAATAACTTCTCGTCGAAATGCGGGGGGTTCACGAGGATATTTGAACCAACAACGTGCTTTCGTCCATCCGGATTTATCAGTAGTTCGCCACAGGCGTAATTGCCGTCATCATCTGGAACACGGGTTATAACTGCAAACGATACCATTATTTTCACGTCCTGTCCTGATCTATTCTCACGGCGATGGATATTCCCTTCCCGTGAATGTACTCAACAAGGGTGTCATCACCCAGTTTCTTGGATTTCATCACACGCTCCATACGCCCTGCAAGTTTGCGAAGGTCGTCCGGCGTGCAGACAAGATCCACCACCCTCTCCGGTTTATACGCTGTCATCTCATTCGGCATTTTATTCACCTTCCAGTTTGAGAACCCGCATCCACTCCGTTTCGTCCATTTTCATCCCGGCGTCGTGCTTATCCAGTGCTTCCAGAATTTCCCTCATGATCAATGCCCGATCACTTTTAGGAATCTTGCTCCAGTTTTTAATCAGGAAATCCACAACGATAGATACGGCATATGGTTTGCGTCCCAGTGCGTACCGGAATGCGGCAACAACAATGAAGTGTTCAACATCCGTTTCGATTGTAATAGTGTTCTTTGTAGTGTCTGTTATCATATGATAGTTATATACGCTTCACAAGCATATCAACATTTCGATTCTAATCCTGACACACATCTACATCACAACATTTCCCAGTATTTTTCACGTCAGAATATCAACATCTTATGGTAAGAAGTGGATGTGAGAAATGTATAAAGAATTTGTATGTTATATTTAGTGAGAATTTGTGTTTAGTATTATGTGCGTAATTTATGTATTTACTCGCTTATGTTTTGTTTGTTTGTGTGTTATTACAGTTGTATTGTATTGCTTTAGTTATACCATAGCATCCATGATACCACGCCAAACATATGACTCATAGTTACAAAAACCATACCAACCCCTATTATAGCTCGCAACGATGCTTTGTTGTACCCGTAATAGCACACCATTGAAAATTCACAGATAACCAGTGCGGAAATAAATCCAATTGTCAGTACTGGTTCAGAAGGTGGAATAATCATTGTAACAAACGGATTTCCTTCTTCCCCTCCCATCACCAGTATTCCCCATGCAGTTGCAAGAATATCCAGACATGCAGCAGTGCACCCAATGATTGACAGACCTATCCAATGATTGTAAAACCATTCTTTGGCAGTCATGGTTCTTTTTTCTCCTGAAAGAATTTCCATTTGCACCAGTTGCCCCAGCATTCCAACTCATTGGGATCGGTATTCCGGTACTCATACATGAGTGCAAGTGCCAGTGCAATCCAGATGATGCCAGCCCTTGCCGCTACGGTTGGTTCCAGAACCTGCCCATATATTGGAATAACCATCAGGTATGCCCAGACAATCATCATGAGGATTTTGCGGGGGATATCACGAATCTGCATTATGGCAACTGCTCCAGCATCTCCAGATACCGGGGGTCATACTTGCATCGCACGCCAACAGCAAAGTATTCCCGTCCCTGTGTCCTCTCTTCCCCGATCTTGTAGAACACTTTGATGCCTATCAGTTGTACATCTTCTGGAACTGCACCAGCATGTTTGGCAATATCATCCCTGACTTTCACCATGTTCATATCGAACCACTCCAGAGGTGGGATGTCAATGTCGGCAGGCATTTCGATATCGAGTTCGTTTTCAACTGCATTATCTACAGCATCTTTGATTTTCTTCGGGACAGGCATGGTTCACCGACTTTTCTTTTTTGCAGATTTTTTCTTTTTGGGTGCGGTCTTTTTCGGTTCTGTTTTTGGTGCTCCGAGGAACATTGCACCTTCTCGTGCTACTGCTGCAAACACTTCATTCGATCCAAAACTCTTTTTCTTTTCAGCCATGATTTTCATTCTCCTTGTTATGAATTATAATTTTCTTATATTGGCATCTGTTCAACTTTCTGTTCAAGTCCACAGGCATAGATAATCTTCTTTCCATACTTGCTTACACCCCATGCCGGGCAATAGCACAATGCACATTGCTGCCCATCTACCATTTTGAGTTCTGCTATCCTTCGGTTGCATCCGTCCGGGTTCACACATGCTTTCAGCATCCGTGCATTCGGGGGAACGGGGAAATTGATGAGGGTGAGGATCATAATTAGAACCACTTCTGGAAGATGTTTTTATCCCATGGAATATCGGTGTAGATTACATATCCGACGACAAGATCATCGTCTAACCGGTTCTTACGCAGGCGTGTCTTGGAAATTCTTGTAATCCTCCCTTCGGTATAAACCCGATCTAACTCATCGCACATGCATTCAATCGATCTTTTTTGTGCATCGTGTTTGCGGCGTTCAAGTTCGTTACGAAGTTCATGCTCTGTTGCACATTCAAGAATGGTCATTGTTTCACCTCATCCACTTGACACTCCTTATGCTTGAAGAACCTGCCATTTGTCGAAACAACGTATGCATCTCCCGATTCCAGTTTCTTCCCGCACTCACAACACTTCACTACAGCCGTGGCATTCTCTTTCACGAAATATATGGTTGATATTTCTGCAAATTTGATTACCTCTGCTGCTTTCGGTTTTGCTATCGTGCTGCGTCGTATCCGTGCAGCCTGTTTTTTATCCTCTGCTGTCAATCCTTTGAACCTCTTGCTGGATATCATAGTATCAGCTCACATCATAAACTTCAATCGGTTCATCATACTCGCGTTCACTCCCTTGCGAGTAATCCCCGCTTTCAAACATCTCTTGTGCTTCCGTCGGGGAAGTTGCTTCGATATCAACCTCTCCCTGTCGCGTCTTCGTGTAGTAGACGGTATATTTTCGTGTCATCGTTTTTTACTCCAGTCTTATGCCTTCTGTTTTGATATCGATTTCCCGCACCCGAAACATTTCCATCCGTCGAATACGGTTTTTGCCATAAGAACCCCGCAGTCAGGACACACGGCGAAAGTTCCATTTTGGCATTCGACCATCTTCAGTTCTGTCGGTTTTAGTTCTGACATCGTTCTCACTCCGTGTATGTGAAGTCGAACACCTGTGGTTTTGTAATGTCGATCTCTGTGAATTCCAGTTCCGGAAATAACTTTTCTGCCGTTTCGTCCTTCGAATAGGGAGCACACATCATCTTTATTGCGTCCTCGGTTGTTTCGGCGATAACAATTCCCTGTCCGGCTCCCCACCTTTCGAAATATTCATACTTGAATACTTTCATCGTTTTCACCTTCAAAAATTTTATGCCGGAATTGCCATCAATGCCGACTGTGCCATCTCCAGCACTTTATCGCCATCTGCAATCCTGTTCAGCCTGTTCTCTCTCCAGTGATCGGTTTCCTTTGGCACGTGGTGCGTGACGTAATCCGCAGTTGCATTGTAGAACCCCCATGCTGTTCCATTGAACCTCTTCAGGTCGGGCGTTCCCATGTAAATCATCATGATTTCCCTGACTGCATCCCTGACCGTACCTGCTGCACGTTCACCAGCCTCTTTCTTCAGCGGGAACATTTTCTTCAGGACTTCAGCAATCTCTTTCTCGCCAATATTGATGCTGTTCATCTTCTCGGCAACCTCTGGTATCCCGTTGGTATAGTCGAGTGCCATTTGCATCATCTTCTGCAACTCTTCCATCCTGTCTTCAATGGTGCGGAGATGCTTTGCCTGCCACACCCTCGGTGCTGTCTTTAATGCAAGGGCAAGGGTGTTCTTGCAGATTACTCTCGTCGGAGTAAAACAGACTTTAACCCCGGATGATCCATCATGGCTATTCTTAATCAGGGCATACGGACTTATTGCATCACCTAATACATTCAGATCTTTACCAACACGTGCCTGAATGAATACCGAATCATATCCGAATTCCCCAGCGTTCTCCAGTTCCATCGCTCCGGTACTTACCGCACCTTCAAGGAAGGCATACGCCTGACGGTTCTGGAACGGGGTATACCTGTTACTAACAACCTCGATGAATTCCCGTGTGTCTTCCCGGATGTTTGCTACCCTGTGTTTCAGGATATGACCTTCAACCCATACCGGCACCTGCACGACTTTCCAGTTAAGCCCGGCTGTATCGAGAGCTGCATCAATATGAGTGATGCCACGGACACTGGTGCTGATGCCTTCCCACGGGAGATCCCGCACTGGATATACCGGGGATTCTCTGGATAGGATGACTGCTGGTGTAGTTGAACCAGTTGGTTTTGCAGAATTCTCATCCTCGTATTTCACGATTGTTGGTGCTGCATCTTTCTCATCTATCGGTTCGCCTGACAGGATGCGTACTGCATCCTCTTCGAGATTTCTCATGTCGATTTCAAATACCATAATTACACTCTCTTCATTTCAAGAATATTTTTCGTCGATGCTTCGAAGTATGCATTACACTTCGGACAGTACAACGGAACATCCCCGTTTTTCCAGTCTATCCTGAATACCAGTATTCCATCACACCCATCGTTCAGGCATTTAAATGGCATTTTCTTCCTCTTCAGAATAACAACCGATCCAGATGGTTGTTCTCGTGCTCGACATTCTTTGCCTTCGCCCTCTTCGCTTTTTTCTTTGCGGGTGCTTTCCTTGCTGCAACATACTCCCATTCCGGTTCTTCCTCGTCAAACGGGCAGGTATCGGGGATAACCCCTTCATCTCCTGCTACTTCGAGATTGCATGCGGGATCACAAATGGTACATCTCCACTTCATGATTGTACCACCTTTGCAATTTGCTGAAGTTCATTGATGCGATCAATCAATTCTGCCTTATCTGAAGCAGTTGCTTTTCCCGGTGATGTTTTCAGGCGATAAACTTCCTGCTTCACCTTATCGAGTTCTGTGAATAACATTGCAAATGTATCCGTAGAATCAACACCGTCTATGCCGGGCATCGGGAGCACGAAATCTCTCCCACCCAGTTCGGTATCATATGGAACATTTGTTTTTGGATTTACTTTGTACCAGCAATACCCAAGTCCGTTGCCACCGCTGCGACCTACATATCCCTGTGTACTGTTTTTCATCCGTCCTGCCCACAAATCACACGCTCTTACCCAGTCAAAACTGGAAGCATCCGGGATATCAATAATAATCCTCACCGATTTTTCCGTTATCACTGCTGTCATGAGTACATCTCCTTTAAAATTTCATAGTTGGCACGAAGGTCGTGAATCTCGTTATTCAGGATACTTCGCTGTGCCCGTGTAATAGGTTCTTTTGCAGATTTCAAACGGTAGACTTCCCTCGCCAAAATGTTAATCTGGTCTGCCATATGCTGTACCAGATTCCACGGAGATTCCCCGCCGATATTTGGCATGTATGAAAGGCGTGCACGTGCTGATATCCCGATATGTACAGGCTTGTTTGTATACGGGTTCACTTTGTACCAAATGTATTCCGGGGAACTGTTGAATCCCGATGGTTCCAGTTCGAACCCGGATACTGATGTCCATAGGGCTCTTGCTTTTCCCCAGTCGAAATTTGTAGTGTCTGGGATGTCGATAATGATCCTGCATGGTGTTCTTTCTGGCATTATTGCCCCCCCTCTGAAATAAATTTCCAATCTGCTTTTTGTTTATCTCCGAATATCGGGCATTTTGATATGCAAAAACCCTGTGCATCTGGAAGAGTATCATAGGAAAATTTACAGGAAAATCCCATTGGTACGAGATTCGGGCTGACGCATGCGTTGCACTGATAGCGGATGGTTATTTTTTTCATCGTTACCACTCCCCATCAGTTTCGCATTCGCACATCTGGGAATACTTCAAAGGAACCATGATAGATCCCACGTCGGTATCTACCCAGTTGCCACCATCTTTCGAGATTTTCTTTCCCAGAGAAATAATGATAATTTCATTATTGACCGCCAGAAGTTCGTCGAAGAAAGTTCCATAGACATGCCAACACGCCTGAATCATTGCTTTGCCTTTCAGGTGTTTCATATGCGTTGCATTCTCGCGGTTTGGATATCCCCGACGTGCACCTTTACCGTGGGAATCTTTGACCTTCAGCGTGACAAAGAAGTTTTTCCCTTTCTGTTCAAAGCGGTTGTACTCGACATTGAAATCGAATGCCTGACTGGTTTTCCCGGTGGCAATATCGATCTGCTCTTTCGTGGCATTGCGGATAGTTACCATCAGGACACCCGGTAAATTGTAGCAGTCCCGCCGCAAGCCTGTATATCACGGGCAAACTTTTCGACGTGATCTTTTGTTCCGACTTCTGTCATACATGAACCACCCGGATACCACCAGACGGTTTTAAATTTCTTTTCTTTTTCTGAATTCATTCTTTGCTTCACCTGCACCACTTGTGCAAGTTACTATATGCTTCAGTAACATATAATACTTTTGGTTCAGTTAATCCAGTGATGTGTTCCCGTCTGAAAAGAGTATAGTATAGTATTGATATCGGAACATAGAGGAGATAGTGCAATAGCAGAGTATCGACGTGAGTTAGATGATCACGCTCCCTTGTATCAAGACTGCTCCATCATCTACAAAAACATTTTTGCAAAAATACATTTGCCATTTCTCCCATAACTTTTTGCAAAATTTCATTCCGATCCTTCGCTTATATAACATAAGATTTCACCCTGCTGTGCTGCCAGTCCGGGCAGGATCTTTTTGTCATTTTATGGGTAGTTTTCCCGACGGTATTCCGGTATATTTCTAACAGTGCGTCACGTCGGACACTTCGATCAGGTTCTAATTTACCGTCATAGAAGATAAGCGTTGTCATCCCGTAGCCACCTCATAAGAAATGCCACCTTGCATTAAGGGTATATCGTTAGTCCGTCCGACGTTAAATTTTGTTGTTTGAAAAAGAGCAATTATAGTAACGTCAGTAAAATTTTGCCATTTTTCGGTGTTTTCCGTCCTGACGTTCGGGGTACGGTACGGTATGTAGTAACGTGAATTGCCGTCTGAAATCCCGGTTTTTTCCCTTCCCGATTTCACGATAACATATTTGTTTTGGTTGGTTTTATATACTGCTGGATAGATAGATAGAGTTGTCCTTCGGGACACAGGAGATAGAAAAATGGAACAGAAAAACGAAACAAACAACGCAAATGGCTGCAATTGCCAAAAGAACGGATTTAAGAACAATGCGCACCAATGCAAGGACTGCAATTCGTCAGTACAAATTCATCATGAAAACACCAAGTGCACCGTCGTTGAATTTGAGGGTTCGGCACTTCCGTCGAGAGCCGGGGAATTCCCAGACGTTGATGCCGTCAAAGTGTCAGTCGTTAAAGGTGATCTTCTCGTCTTTATCCAGACGTATAATTTCCATCTTCAGAATCATCGGGGATTTTCAGGGGATATGAAATTCTATGGAATTTATCGCCTGAAATCCGCAAAGGTCGACAGCAAATCGACATTGGAAAATGTTCTCGTCGTAGAACTGGAGATGATTTAAATGTCTGAATCAACTTTACAGGACGCAGCAACGTCGATACTCTCTGTCCTTTCAGAAGATCCGGGACGAATGCCACATGTCGTTGAATGGTGCAAATTTGTGACGGAATATTCACCAGAGAAGAATTATTATGTCGAAGGAATTTTCGATAGAGTATATCGGAAACAAAGGACGGCAATTATTGGAACTTCACGTCAGTGGTGGTCTGATCTTTCCCGTTTTGTTCTTATGGTAAAATATACGTCGAGCATTACGTCTGATGCATTAAGAATGGTTGTCAATCCGACGTATTATCCAAAGTTTTGCGTCAGGTGCGGAGAATTATACATCGAAAGTACTAACGCAATGGAATTGTGTGAAAGGTGTAATTTTACGACGGTGCAATCCTGCTCTATTTGTGGTAATCCGATATCCTTCGACGATGATACTCTCGAAGCGTGTCCCGGTATCCGTCAGGCTTCATTCGTCAGGATTTCTGGTCGGGAGAAACCAGTCTGTAAAAGGTGCATGACTAATACCGATAAGATTATCCGTTGTGACTCCTGTGGTTCTCTCGCTCACCGGGGAGATTCGGGATATGGAAAGGAAATTCTCACCGGGGTTCGTCAGGGTAATCAACTCCGGTATTGTAAGACGTGTATGTCGTCTAACACCGTCGTATTATGCAGGATGTGTAATGCCTATGTTCCAACCTCTGATCTTGTCGGTACAACGGGGTTATGCCATGAATGCTACGTCGATAGTAAATTACGGAGTAAAAAGGCTGAAATTCATGGTCATACCTTTAAGGTGCCTCTGATTTTTGCGTCGACGACTCCGCCGGTGGATGCTCCATTTGGTCTTGAAATAGAGGTTGATGACGGGCATCACTCCGATGCTCTCATGGAATATCTCGAAGGACTGAAGGAAATGCTCCGCCTGAAATCCGACGGTAGCCTTAATGATGGTTTTGAAATTGTTACCCTTCCTGCGACGTTAGATTTCCACCGTAACATCTTACCGTATGAGGAAATGTTCCGACGGTTACACGCCGATGGATACACATCAAATGATAATTCGACGTGTGGATTACATATTCACGTCGGAAGGACTGCATTCGGGAAGACTCCGAGGTCACAAAATCCTGCCATAGGACGATTAATCTGGATTTTTGAGTCGTTCAAAAGTCAGATATCGATATTCTCCCGTCGGAAATCATTCACGTATTGTAATTTTTATGGGTTTAATCCAACAAGTACACCGTCGGCAATGTTGAATGCTGCCCGTCGTGAAAATGGACGGGATTACAGGGGTAACAGGTATAAAGCCATTAACCTTCAGAACGCCGGGACGGTAGAAGTGCGGATATTTAAAGGAAGTTTGAAAACATCGACGGTGCTTGCGTCGATAGAACTCTGCGACTACGCCGCAAAATACGTCACAAAACTTCATAAGAAAGATGAGGAATATACCCCGGCGTTAACATGGCAAAAATTCACGTCGGAAATCAAGTCGACGGAATATCCTAATTTGAGGAATTACCTTCAGAAAAAGAGGTTGATTTAAATGGATACCTTCGAAAAAGTTTGTCCATCACCGTCGATATGGGAAAAAGTGTATTTCCATCCCGAAATGTTCACCGGAGAAAATGTATTATCGTCGGAGAATCGTATGATGTGGTTGTTTAATCCGTCAGTAATCAGGAGTGAGTAATTTGTGTATTATCGCCTATAAACCAAAGACCATAAAAATGCCAAAACCGTCGATACTGAAAAATTGTTTCGAAAGCAACCCTAACGGGGCAGGGTATATGTACCGACGGAATAATGAAATTCACATCCGTAAAGGCTTCATGAAATTCGACGAATTTTATACCGATCTTATGGCTAACGTCACCAATAAGGACGACGTTGTCATGCACTTCAGGATAGCCACCCACAGCGTAATATCACCGAAAAATACGCACCCGTTCCCGATCACGTCGAAAAGGTCAGAATTGCATGAATTGTTTTTCGACTGTAAAAGAGCGATAGTCCATAACGGTATCTTGCATGATTTCGTCGACACGAACGACGATATTTCCGATTCGGCATTTTTCGCCAAAATGCTTTATCCATGTCAGAGAGAAAGCCAATATAAAGCCGTCCTTGATCATCATAACAAGACTTCGAAGTTCGTCGTAATGACTTCGAAGTTCACGATAGTATCCGGGCAATTCACAAAAAAATGGGGATGTTACTTCAGTAACTACGGGTATGAGGATAGAGTGCAATATACCTCATATTATCAGGGGTGTACCACATGGCAAAATGGATGTGGTGCCGGGGTTGTCACCCTTCCGTCGGGGCATTCATTCGACACAAAAGCCAAAATTTACGACGACGAATTCGACAAAGATATCGACTGGGAAAAACTCTATGGTGTCGACGGTGCTGCCGTCAGGCAATACGGAAATGGCAAAAATCAACGCCGTGGATCGTCGTCAACCTATGCTGAACGGGAAACAGAACGTCGGGAAAAATTGTATGCTAACGATAAGCATTCAAAACACATGGCACAATTCCGACGTGAAAAATCAACCGTCCCGTCGAAAAAGCCATTAAAGATTGATGTAAAAACCGTCGATGGAAAAACTGTTACCATCGATACATACGTCGCAAAGGACATAAAAACCGACGGAGAAAATTCCACATCCGTCGATGCACCGACGTATTACCTTCCCGATTCTCTGAATGTTAACGGAATGCCATTGAGTTTCTCTACTGGTACACCCGACGCAATTAAAAAGGATGTCATCCGTAAAATGTGTCAAGAACATGAGAAGAAAAAGGAAGGGTTCGACGATTATCTGAAGAGGGGAGATGCTGTACTCGACGATAAATACGTCGATGTAACAAAAAGGTTCACGATGAAATCATCGACGGGAGCATTACTTAACGTCGGTGAACTTACCGGAAAACGATTTTATACCCTCATGAATTCCGTCGACTGGACACTATATTTCGACGGTTTTATCGTGACAAATACCGACATGACAAAATTTTATGTTTCGGGAAACAAGGACGATAATACCCCGGTGAAAATAAAAATGGCATGTCCTGATAATGGCAGGAAACCCATCGGTAAGGACAAATACCCGTCGATGACTTTGCGTTCTCCCGACGGAAATTCCATGCTATTCGTCCACGACCACTTCAAAAAGGAGAGATTCATAGAGATGATTAACGGCGGATACATCATAGAAATCGGCGGAAAAACCATCGGTGACAGGAGTGAAATTATCGTCATTGACAACGCCAAAAAGATCGTCGGTGAGGGTAGAGTTGTCGTCTGTACTTCAAAAAGTACCGTCAAACTTTATGAGGGTGGTTGTGATGGCAACGTCGTAGTTTCAATAATTCCTGACAGAATGCCGACGGACGATCAGGAGAGGACGATATTAAAAGAATCGTCGAATGTTGATAAGTTTCTGGAATTTACACGTCGAAACAATACTACGGTTAATGGTGGTATATCCGTGTACCACGTCGATATGGATGGAAATTGTAAAGATGTTACACCGTCGACGGGATTCTCTAAAGCCATAGACCTTACCGTCGATGCAACCCCGGAGGAAAAAGAAATGGAACAGGAATTGATAGAAGAACTTAAGGACGCAGCCGTCGGAGTTTCCATCGATAAGGAAGCATTATATGAAGATGCTGCCGACGTTAAAGAAACTTCAGTAGATGGGACGACGGTATTCACGGATAATGAAGAAGAAGAAATTAAGGATACCGTCGAAGAAATTAATGATGCAAGTGGTATTTTAGGAGGGGATTTATAATGGCTAATCCAATTTGTCCGACGTGTAAACAGGTAACACACGTTATAAAATGCGGAAAAGTCCGTCAGGCTCACCGACGTGTAAAACAATGGTATCAATGTAATGAATGCGGGGGTAAATTCGTCGGAGAAATTATTACAGGGGGTATGCAGTCATGAAAGAAAATGAAATACCTTTTGATCGTCGACACTATACAATTCAACCGGCGATGGAATGCTGCAAAAACTGTATGTATTCGGAAAATGGCGGTTTTCCGTCGAATCCACTGCAATGCGAATATCCGACGGAATTGCGTCAGGCAATTGAACATGGTATAAGAATCATCGTCGATCCGCTCGGAATATGCGACGGGTATTATCCCGAAAAACAAAAATGTCCTTACGTCGATTTTCAGGACGTAAACAATTTCGACATGGAAAAATGCATCCACGTCGAAAAATGTCCCGTTAGAAAATTAAGCAACTTCGATAGAATCGACTGTAAAAACCTTTTTGGTCGACAGCACAAAGCAGTAATTAAGGAGTTATACCGATGATCACAAAAATCTATCTCCTGTACATCCCGTTAATATTCGCTATTACGGTGGAAATAGGAATACTATTTTTCCTTTTTTCGACTATGCATTAACGGGAATTTTTACCTTTTCTCTTCTTATTCTCTTCTGTAATTTCTTACCTTTCCGACGTTAGTTCGAACATGTATTCTATTCTTACGTCTGATAACCGTCAGTGATCGGTATCTATCGGCATATGCAACAAACAATTACAATATCACACAAACATGCACACAAACATGTGTTATTGCGATTCTGTTGGCTTTTGTACTGTTCCGTACCCATTTGTATCAAAACCGTACTAAAATCGATTTAAACGCGTTTAAACTGCATTAAAATTAATTTCACGTTATAAAATTTTCAGGATTTTTTTCTCTCTATTTTAGGGTATAAAATGCATTTTTACCCCGAAAGAATCCCGTATCTTCTATTTACGGGATTTAAAAAATATGTTCTCCGGGGTTAAATTTTAAGAATTTTTCCAAGACCTGAAATTTTTCCGTCGATAAACCTCTAAATCCCGTCTGATCTTTCTGGAGTATATCACCTGATAATTTCCCGTCACCGTCAGAACATCTTCATTGTATCAGGTGATACAGTCAAAACTTTACGTCTGACATCGACGTTATATGCCTATACTCTCATATGCAACAAACAATTACAAACACACACAAACATCAATTCTTTGGTATGCTATTGCGTTTCTGTTGGACTTTAATGCATTGCATATACATTTGTGTGGTTTTGAGTACAAAATCCAATAGAATCGTTTTGTACTGCATTAAAATTGATTTTACCTTATAAAATTTTTAAGAATCTTTTAGGACGATTTCTGGTCAGTAAATTCAAAAATACCTCTGAATTACCTCTTAATCTCTACAAAGGACATAAACCATTTTTGGCTTTTACCCCTGATAACCCCGATCTAAAATATCATCTTCCCGTCACCGTCGATAACTTTTCCGTCGTTATCGTCCTTCAGAAGTGTACTACCCTTATCTCTATTTCAGAGGTTCATTATCCTTACCGTCGGAGAAAAATCATTCGGGGTTGATACTGAAGTGCTACAGAAGATCCACGGGATTAAAACGCACTAAAATATTATTTTGTGTTTTTGTGTGTTTTATCTTCAGAAATTGAAAAGCGCGCAGAATTGGTTCTCATTCGTGAAAATACGTCTTATACGGGGAGATAACGGTACACGGGGTGAAAAATTTTAAAATAGAGATATACGGGGATATCACCCCGGAACGTCAGTACCGTTATGTACCCCGGACATCCGGGGTGATCGAAGTGAATCTATCAGACGGTATCGACGTGAATTTTACACGTCCGACGGTAACGACGGTGCGCGGCGATTTTTCCTCTTTGTATTGTGCCTTTTACGCCGAAAAAATTCGCAGATATTTACAGCAATAGCCAAAAGGACGCTTTTAATGCGTATTCCAAAAACATCGGGGACACCAAAGGGGGGTGGCTCCAGATCCGCGCCCGCGCACGGGGGGTTCCTTTCATATGTGCTGTGGGGGGGAGGGGCATGTTCCCCTAAACGCACGCTAAAAGATTTTTGCAAAAAGATCTTACCCGATCATCGTGCCATCGGTTTCTTGTAGTTGGCTGGTACGAAGCGTGTATATCCTTTCCTCGGTGCAACAAACACTTCATGTCCACGCACACCATTCCTGACGATAGCCTTGCTTTTGATTACCATAGCCTTGCATATGGCAAGGATACCAGATAAACCTTTTTGCAGATTTTTGCAAAAGGGTTTCTTGGCTGGCTGCGACCGGTAAAACCCTTTTGCATATTTTAGCAAAACCACCCCACCTGCCACATAGTATATATCACTACATCTACCACACTATATCATGGCATCAGCGAAGGATGACGAGAAGCAATATTACATCCCAAAGAAACTTCTCGGTGAACTTGTTCGCATTATGATTACCAGTACCGATCCAGCAAACATCCTTGGCTTCACATCTGCAGCAATCAATGCAACACGAGCACTCATGATACGCATGCTTGAAGCACAGATACCAAACCCAGACATAATCACAAACGCACTCCACGAACTACTCACACGAACAATAATAGCATGGAACAACAACCAGACAATATCACCAGAAGAAGCAGCAGAACTCGACAAGATGTTAATGACTGTGTTCAAGTCAGAGCCTATGATGAAGTATGACTTGTTGATGTATCGTGACATCATGTATTGTGAAACGCTGTTCGAGAACTGGAAGTCTGCGAACAAGACATACATATCAGATAAGAGCGCGTGGTCGGAAAGCAATGCGACTATTGCAGATATTCACAAGCATCTCTATGAGATTATCTTCAGGCATAATCTGATGCAACTTCCCTACGGCGATTCCTTCAACCTCGACCAGCATGGGACTGATACAAGCCAGATACAGATGGTGCTGAAGAAGATGGCAGAAGCTGCAGGAGAAGATAATAGATGAACGGGATTCCTTTGAAGCGAAAGGAGCGAGTGTTCACCGATCCCCCGGAACCACCCGGACACCACGATTTCAGCATCTCGGATTATTACGATTCGCGCTGGATTGCAATCAACATTGCATTGTTTATTACAGTGGGAATTTTAGATTCGGTGTTTGGTGTTGAAAAGATGGAGATGATTGATGTTGTCCTGCTTGTATGCGCAGGGGCATTGTCATCCCCGCTGTTAAAACTTTCTTCAGATCTTATACTCGAACTTGTGAGGATGAAATGAAGTGTGATATTGAAGGTTGTATTCACAAAGCAAAGTGGATTGTTGATGACAATGGGGTTGATGCATATTTGTGTCCGATTCACCACGAGGAGTTTCACGAATTACAAAAGAAGATGAAAGAGGAAATGCAGAATCTCGAACTTGAATGGAACCGATTGTGGGATGAAAAGCGTGCAATGGAGATGGAACTGTAACATGAATGCGGATGGTTACAACGAAGAGAGGGAAGATCCAAGAAGCATAGTCCCTTGCAATACCTGTAGGTACAGGCAGAGAGAACTTGATCCGGAGGGATGCTTTCGTGAACACAATACAACCGGGATCATAGGACTCATAGTGTGTTCCATATGCGGCTGTGAATGTTACAGGAGAGAGAAATAGATGGCGAGTGTTTACTACAGGAACCCACGGACGTATGATGAGAGCGGGACAAAACCAAGAGGATTCAACGCCCTGAATAAGGAGTTTGGTCGGCAGATATGGGATCAGATCCTGACGCACGACGACGGGCAACTCGGATATGGTGGAACCCGTACTTTTGGCATCGGTGGTCAGGGCGGTGGAAAATCGACCCTGCTTACCAAGTTTGCGAGGATGTCAAATTACATCAAGGGAATAAGCAAGAAAGATTTCGTTGCTGCTGTCAAAAGCATTGATTTGGATAATGCAGACCAGTTTGCAGACTTGGCAAAAGAACTCCACAAATACATCTATCCGGAAACCTGTATCTGGAGAGGCAGGGAATTCGACAGTTGGAACGTACTTGTTCCATCAATCCATTCTGTATGCTACAAAGGTGAGCCGTGCCGTCCTCTGCGCGTTCACATAACAAAAGATAGTCCACTCGAATTTCACCAGATGGACATTGAAACGGGCGAGAAATCCGAGATACCCGGACTGGATATCGTGCGATATACCAGCGTAAAAACCCTCTATGACAATTTCATCGATGGTGGTACAAATATTATCTACCCACCCATCCGCCATTACATGAGTTCCCGCCTGAAAGAAAGCATCAACATGAAGAGGAACCTGAATGAAAACGACAGAAAATTCCTTGCACCAGACGAGGACTATCTTGTTGAGAGAGATATCTTCCTCTTTGAAATTTTCGAGTACCTGTACCGCTCAAACCTTGAAGGAAACAAGAGAAGGTGGTTTTCGGCAATCATTGATGAAAGTCACGATTTGTTCAGGGCAAATGCACCTGATATCTATTACTGGATTATTGAATGCATGGTTGATGTTATTGTAGATACCCGTAAGCATAATCTCTCACTTGCCTGTATGACACACGCATTAAATCTCATTGATTACCGCATTCTCGAACGTGCATCGCATTTCCTCTGGTTGAAGGGTGCGAAACCATCCGGGACATATTCCGGGGTAGATGTGCGCCTCATCAAGAAATTGCAGGATGGTCAGGCAGTAAATGAGTCGGTAATGGAAGGAATGATTGGCGGATTCGAATTTAACAGGATTCCAGCAAATAACTCGCGGCTTGTTGTGGATGGCATGGTTGACAGGAAATCCTTATCACCAACCATCCCCAATGATGGATTTACAGGAGATTGAAGATGGGACTTGGGAAAGCGGTAATAATATTCATAACAATTTCGCTGTTTGCATTAACGGTAATCGGGATGGGTGCAATCGCATTCAGCGACAAGCCAACTGACGATTATTACGAAAATACAACAAACAGTATTACCGGGACAGCACAGTTAGCAGGGGTTGGATTTGCAGGTGCCGGAACCATGATGATTCCCGCTGTTGGCATTGCAGCAATTCTTGTCCTGCTGGCAGGATTTCTCGTCCTTCGAAAGCGTTAAATGCTATACCGCCAATCTATTTTTATGTGGGGTGATCTGATACAGGCGGTTAATAATCGTGTGTTGCGCTCCAGAGTTGTGTGTCATGCCTTTCGTGGTGAAATAACAGGGGTCAGGAAATAATACCAATATACTCTCTTTTTTACATATTGTTGTAACTACATCTTTACACAATATTTATCGTGCTCAATTGTGCATTCTCCTGTAAGTGAGGTGTGTACCAAATGATAGTTGAAGGGGTTATTACATTTATCATCGTTGCAGCTCTTTTCTACGTGGCTCCCGGTGTTCTGGCTGCAGTGTCAGAAGCTGCCCCCGCAGTAAACGCAACAACCAACCCGGCACTGGCAGCATCACAGACATCTATTAATACAATTGTTGCAGGTGGACTGAATCTCTCTGCGATTGCCATGATTATGCTCGGTATCGGTTTGATGATCGGGGGATTCATGCTTGTAAGGGGATATAACGGGAACTAATCCCGCAACCCCCCTTTTTTTATTATTTTTCAATATAACATATTATAGTTACTAATATTCGCCATATTGGTATATAACTATGATAAAAGCATACGCTATATCAAGTGAGGTGGAAATCTTGATAGTTGAGGGAGTTATCACGTTCATTATTGTTGCAGCACTCTTCTATGTGGCTCCGGGCGTTCTCGCAGCCGTATCAGCAGCCGCTCCGACAGTGAATGCAACAACCAACCCGGCACTGGCAGCATCACAGACCAGCATCAACACCATCGTCGCAGGTGGGTTAAATCTGTCAGCAATCGCCATGATCATGCTGGGTATTGGACTCATGATCGGTGGGTTCATGCTCGTCAGGGGATACAACGGACGGTAAGGGTATTCTACCCTCCTTCCACTTTTTTACATATTCTTGTAACTAACACTTTACATATACCTATATAACATTAGGTATACCACTCTCATGCAAGTGAGGTGTATCTGATGATAGTAGAGGGTGTAATCACATTCATTATCGTTGCAGCCCTGTTCTACGTTGCGCCGGGTGTGCTTGCGGCAGTCCAGACTGCAGCACCTGCGGTAAACGCTACCACAAACCCTGCACTCGCTGCAAGCCAGACCTCAATCAACACGATTGTTGCCGGTGGTCTTAACCTTTCAGCCATTGCCCTGATCATGCTCGGTATCGGGCTTATGATCGGTGGATTTATGCTCGTGCGTGGATACCGCCAGTAAATATTTTTTGTGGGAGAAATCCCACAATCTTCTTTTAAAGATTCTTAAAAAAGTAGAAATGTTATTTAATATTCGTCGTCTTTTCTTCGCCTGTTAATAACAAGACCGACTGTTGCTATGGCAAATGCTGCAGATGTTAATGCAAGGGGAACCATCATGGTCATACCACTATCGGATGTTGCTCCGCTTCCACCGGAAGTGCCGGAAGTGTCATCGCATACAAACCTGCTAACCTGAAGCATGCTTGCATGTAAATTCCCATCAAGGTACATATACAACGTTCTATCGGCAACGCTGGTAGTGCTGGCATTAACTTTTACAACAAGCCTATCACCCGGATTAAAGTAGGTATAATTCCGCCGTGCATATGACAGTAAAGACTCTCCAACCGCCAAGGAGTTGTAATCAGTTGAGATTGCCTGTCCGTAGAACAAATCTGTTTCAACTCCTGCAACAGACCTGTTGAAAACTGTATATTCTATGGTAGTATTCCCGACAGCACTCGATACACTATAATATCCCCTGAACCTCCACAACCCCGGTGCAAGAGTATCTATTCCATCCAGTGCATCTATTGGAAGAATAAATGCTCCAATCTGCTGGCTTCCTGTTGCCGACGATACGGTAACATTTATAGAAGTTTCACCAGCAATCTGCGGGTAGTGATCCATCAGGGAATATGCCGGGAGATCGGATACTTTGTTCCAGAAGAATATTTCCTGTGTGTTGCACCAGTCTGTCGAATCTGGAACCGGTGTAGGTGGAGGAGATGTGCAATTAACTACAGTGATATAATTGACTTTGCTTTCTGTATCATTACCATAATCGTTCGATGCTGTCAGGTTGATGGTATATGATCCCTCTGCGTCGAAGATGTGAGTTGTATTCTGGTCATGGCTATCCCAACCACCCGGAGTGATAATCCAGTGCCATGCGGTTGGAGTATTGCTTGACAGGTCTGTAAATGCAACGGTATCGGTATCAACGCATACAGTGGTATCATTTGCTACGAAATCTGCTACAGGTGCCATACCACATGCATTCGTTGTGCTTGACAGGTTAACCCATGTGGTGGTATTACAGTTCCCCGTCAAATCACAAGTATGGGACGAGAACGTATATTCTGTCAGTTCTGCCAAATCTTCCCAGAGATCATACGTCTGGTTTGCGCTGACATTATGCAGGAATGTGCCATTCTGCCAGATCTGGACTACATCGGCATCATTGCTGATACTGTCTGTCCATGTCCAGTTGATTGAATTGCAGGTGGTGACATTCGCAAGGTTGGTGATGCTGGCGGGAGGGGTGGTATCCGGCGGGGTATAATCTATTGTTAATATTGGTTCGCTCCCGGCAACTGTTGCACCTTTAATTGCGTATCCGGAATAACTACTCCCGGTAACCCATGTGATCGAAGTATTACCAACATCACAACTATGAGCGAGCATAAACTGTGTCAGTCCCGTTTTAGATACCTGTGATAAATTCGTCAGAGTCATATTATTGTAATTTGCGGTGCTAACAGAGGCGTACAGAATATCAGATGCTTGTCGCGTAAACGTAGTACCATCATAATCACCATTTGCAAGATTCAGAGGATTTGCCGGATAACCGTCTATTAATGACAAATTGCAAGTTCCAAAAGCCTGCGCCCTTCCCGAAACTTTTATTGATAATATTGCGGAATTTACCGTTGTTGATGCACCAAGAATGGAGGAATCAAAAACTTCAACCGTTCGCGAATTATAATTAAAAATACCATCGGTGGATGTTCCAACCACTGACGCATAATTCGTTGTTGCATTGTCTGAATTTGCATCGCCAACATTACGGCTTAGATTAAACCAAACATCGTTTGGGGTATCCTCATATACATAACCATCATGCACAGCGTAAAGTATTAGTGTATCTGCACCCACTACACCAACCAGTGCAACCAGCAGGAGAACGCAGAGAAAGACTCTACCTCTCATACGATACCGCCTTGCCTAATGGCTGCCGGTCAACATATCCTTGAAGAACCTGCTCTGCTGCCAGCTTGGGATCCTCTTTGAGGGTGATAGTCTGTGTATTCGTCTTTTCGTCAAAAATATCTGATACAACCACTTCATACGGTGGTGGACTTATCCATATCGGGCTATTGGTATAGACCTCCTTTCCTCCCCTTGTGGCATGTATCCAGTACCCGCATATCTCGGCATTGCATTTGTAATTGTCAATGGTTATTTCGGTGCCTGATACTGGATAGGGATATTTGACATCCTTTAATGCGGCGCTGGTTACTGTGGTGAGGATTGCAGTTTTCTCCGGTGCTGATTTTGCAGAGAGGGAATCGGTGATTGCGGTACTGCCTTCACGGATTATTATTACTGTTGGTTCTTTTTCTTCACCGGGGATGAGATCACCAAGGTCGGCAGCGAATGCAACTGGGATCGACACCATAAAAATAACAAGTATTATTATCCACTTCTTCATCATTGCAATCATAATGAAGAAGAATTTATAACCATATAACATCTTCTATATTTAATGAATTCCCGTGTTGCCTTAATCATAATACTCGTTGCAATCTTCGCATGTTGCATCCCTGCATCAGCAGAGATAACATTAAAGAGTAATAGCACCGCCGATGGTGTATCCCAATCTGGGTACTTCCACGATACAGGTTACGTCCCGGAAACGTATGTTTGGATCGCAATAGTTCTCGGATTTGTATCCCTCGAAATCTCAACCTTCATAAAAAAAGAAGTGAATATCTTCCTCCTGATTACCCCTGTCCTCTGGTTGTATGCAGCATGGTATGCAGCATTCATGGAACGGGAAATTGTAACTGCAATCCCCGGCAGCACTGGCGATGTTCAACTTGTATATACCGAAATTGTATTTGCATCTCCCATGCTCCAACTTGCCATGGTGTTGTTCTTCCTGCTATCCCTCCTCTATGCAATATATGTCCTGTTCATACAGGAACCCGAATTCAAACCTGCACCAACACGCATGGTATCAGATGAGTAATATCCGAAGAATAAATAAATACAATAAACCCACTATAAACCTATAGTTACACAATATATATTCTGGAGGCACCATGGGATTACTTGACCGATTCATCAAGCAGGAAGTCATGCAACAGACTCCCGAACAGATTGCATATGAAGAACGCATGCAGCAGGATTACGAGATGCAGATGCGTGGCGGTGGGATGGGTGGGTATCCCGGTGGAAGGGCACCACAACCAGTTGCTATGGCTCCAATGCCACCAACTCTCGAAAAGGAAGTCATGGAGTATTACCTGAAAGTCAGGACTCCGGACAAGCCACACGAACTTGTTGGGCATAAAAGATACTGGGTGTTCATGGACAATGATGCTGCAGCGGAAGTCCCGACAGCAAACATGAATGCTGCAAGGCAGGAAAAGATTCTGACAGAACTAACTACTGCTATTGATTTCGACGGGTGCGATAATGTTGATGGACTCATTCAGGATAACATGTTGAAGATCCATGCAGAAGTCATGACAGATAAAGCAAGGAGTGACTTCGGGGATGGACTGCGAGAAAGAGTTATCCCGAGCGTTGGGATTGGCATGGCAGGAAGTTGGAACGGGAATGATGGCAGAGGGGAACGTCCAAGAGAGAGCAAGGCACTGTTCGGGTTGATTGGGAAAGGAAGGTAATTATTTTTTTATCGAGAATTCGTGTCTACACGAATCTACTAAAATATACTTTGCTGTATCTATCCGTATACACACGAATCTACACAAATCTATCTCTGTCAAATCAACAACAATTTACACAAATCTATAAATGTCTACACGTATAGATACATGTATATGCGTGCAGACACAACGACGATACGTGTCACCCCGGAAACAAAGAAAATATTAGATGATGCCAAAATTGTCAAGCAGGAATCATATAACGATTGTATACTTCGGATCACACAAGTCTACAACAAACACAAGGATGATGATGAGAAAGCAACTAAATCCATAGACGATTGGATTGCAAATTTACCATATACTCCAACACCGGAGAAAGAATGACGGCAATCATATATACCTACAACAGCAACAATATCATAGAGGAACTAAATGGCTGACGCATTAACAACAGAACAGATTGTATATCAAGTGCTGCAATCGGTTCCTCTCTACAATCCAGTCATCGCTGGCTTGCCATTCTACATCATCATAATATTTTTCCTGTTTGGTGCTCTTGTATTCGGATTCGTTTTGTTCTGGCAGTATGTGTACGAACCGATGAAACCCGTCTGGGGATTCCGCACTGCATCCATCCACAACATATCGCAATCACTCATCCATGGAATGAACGGACAGATCTGGCTTGAAGCAACAGAGTATGTTGCCGGGTTATTCCGTTCGCTTGGACTTCCCCTGATGTGGATTATCACAGCACCTGTAACAGGACAGATGGGAAAGGTAAGCACCACCGAAATGTCTGATGACTGGAACATCGTTCACAACATCGACATCGACTATGCTATTGTTGAGATCGTCCACAGGTTTAACGAGAAAGCAAAGGTTGATAATCCGGGAATAACTCTTGACGAACTTGTCAAGGCGGATCTTGTCATCTATGATTTCAAATCATTCAATACCCGCCTGATGGATGGAACACTGGATGCCTTCGTCCCGGAAGGTGTACGCCTCCCACCATTCCGCATTGTAGACCTGCATGAAGTCAGGAAGTATTTGCCGAAGTGGACGGCAGCACACTTTGCAGGTTACATCAATCAGGAAGTTGCAAAGCGTGACAAGAAGAAACAGGATGAAGGGAAGCAGTTGATGACCTATGCACTTATCGCGGGTGCGATATTCCTGATTGCCTGTGTGATTGGATATCTTATCCTGCAGATGGGAAGAGCATAAAGAATTGCCAGAGGAACAACAAAACTTTAAGGAGTGAAAGAACGTATGGAAGAATCTGTTGAACAGTTAAAAAAGCAGCGCGTGATTGAACACATGGAACTTGCCATCGGGGATCTCCAACGGTTCCAGAGCAACCCGATTGTCATCAACACGATGATACAGTTGCATGATGCACTGGTCGGGGAATACAATGGGTTGTTTGCACCGAAGGAAGCAGAACCGGAATCGGCACACCCGACAATTCACCCACCGAAAGCAGATGTTGTAAAACCGGGCGACAAAGGGGATGTCAAGAAATAATCCCCAAAGCATTTAAGTAAAAGCAACTCCCAATCCCTGTTGATCATGATGAAGAACGATGATGCAGCAGGTGGAATAATAACCCTGTTTTTCGCGTTCCTGCTTGCAGGAGTTCTCTTCGTAATAATCGGTTTCGGTATTGATCGCTTGACTCTTCTTGCAAATCGCGCATTCACCGGAACTGCAATGTCGCAACTTCGCTTCGACGTGTTTGCAATTCAGTTGATAGTATTCCGTGCAGAGCCATTCATCCTTCTCATAGGCATTGGCATCAACTACTGGGTGAATCAGATACGGATGGTATCGGGAGCAGTCGAACTTGGAACCATCCTGCTTGGTGCAGCAGAGATGATTGTCCTTACCATCGTCCTGATGATGTTCAACCTGTTCGGAGGAATGGCACTGGATTTTGTGGTATCGTTTGTCAATGGCTGGAACTTCCATGTCCTTGAAGATATGTACTTTGTAATCCAGTATCTCCCGAATGTATTCTATGGTTTCATGTTCCTGCTGACGATTGCTGTAGTTGCGCAATTTATCGTCCTCTGTGTACAGACCGTCGACTATGCCGGTACTTATCAGTATTAAGGTGAACACATGCGATTAATACGACATGGATATTCAAACAGTTCTGTTGCCCACAACATCAGGGTAGAGCAACAGTATTTCGGAATGCCACACAATCAGGCAGTTGCCATGGCATTGAGCATCCGCGACGCTGCATTACGGAGAAAACAGATGGGGCAGCGATATTCAAACACTGGCATGGATAATATGCCGTCGTGGTAATAATAGTTTATATTTTTCCAATCCACGGTTTTTCTTTAATGCGTTTACAAACTTCGCGCTCTTTGCAGGTTTCGCAAAACCTGTTCTCAAACAAACATACGATATACTCTTTATAGATTTGGTGCATCTTCTGTTTCCAGTGTGCTTTCAGGATAGCACGCAACTCTGCATTCGAATGAATGACCTTCTTCATGTTACCTCTTTCAGAGATTCTCTGAACCACGTCTTGTTGAAATGCCACCCTGTTTCATTCATTTCGCACCACCACTTCTGCGCATACTTCAAGGTATCAAGATCGAATCCGTAAAGCCGTGCACATTTTTCTTCTGATGGTACATTTGCTGCTGCAACAATCTGTGAACCGGTATGAACCACGTACCCGATTGCAATCACAATAAACAATATTCCAATGAGTATCATCACGATACGGTACTTCATCAACGTCCGACGAATAACAGATTCATCAGACTTTTGGTTTGGCTGGCTCGGTTGCCCAGACGATCCATTCATCGTTGTCCTCCGGTTGCTTCTTGCAGATTTCAGTCACATCATATTTCCGTTCAGGTTCGATTTTTACTGCCGTATCAACGAACGGGTATTCCACAACCACGGGTTTTGCAGGCTTCCGTAGAAGCATGTTCCTTTTCAGCATCTTCACTACAGGATCGAACATCCGTACTTGCGGATTCACATCAGGTTTGAACTCTGGCATTCCTTTCGGTGTTATCACGTTCGGTTCGAGTGCAGGTGGCTTCACAACAATTGGATTATCTATTACAGGCTGGATTGTGGGTTCCCGCACAAACGGTTTCTGTTCCTTCAGGATAAGTTCTGTAAGATGTTTTTGCGCTTCTTCTTCGGTAACAATCTTGCGTGCTTTCCTTCGCGTTTCCCCGGATATATATTCTATGTCTGATAAAATAACATCAAGGCACGCCTTCGAGAAACCCGGCTCCTTCTTTTTTGGTACGGGTTTCTCATCAGGCTTTTTTTCGGGCTTGCTGTACCTTGCAGAGAAGGGATTCTCTTTGCCATCCAGAATGAACCTGCCATCTTTGAATTTAGGTTGCACATTATACTTTGGTGTTACTGCATCGGTCATTGCATAAGGATTGACAAACCGCTTCTCTGCTTCACGCGGCGGGAATACTTTATTCCACACATTAACTCTGAACAGTATGCGAATCTTGTTTAACACGGTTTTTCCCCTGATACCATGCCAGTACTATTATTACAACGCCAACAGTAATTACATCAAGGACTGGATACGCCGCAACACCAAGCACCGCCTGTATTGCAATGCCAAGTGCTTCCACACCCATACCAAAAAGGAAGGGGATGGTTCTGCTATCAAGCATGAGTTTTTTTACCGGGTGAACAAACCACGCCGGGGCATTATCGTCAATGCTTGTTTTCAGTACTGATGCAGCATTCTTTCCAGTTTCAAATGCAGTGGCAATCTCCGCATCGAGTTTGCTTTTTGGTTCTTCACTTTCCATGTGTCATCTCGTTAATCATCACTACATCAATATTCTCGCGGATTTGCGACAGGAACCATTTCAGTCCCAGAACCAGCAGGACAATAACTGCAATCATCGCAGCAGGATAAAGTATGTATCCCATTGCAGCAATAAAAAGAACTGCGATGTTGTAAGCGTTCCTGAATCCGATGATGTATGTAAGTTTGTTATCAATCTCTTTGATTGATTTTGTTCCATTAAAAATTCCCATGTTACTTGTTCTCCTTCATTTGTTCTACAGGCGGTACAATTTGTTCTTCAGGCTTTACGATCTTTCTTTTTCGACGTTCAATCATGTATGCACGTGCTCCAACATAGATAGCATACGATATCACTATCACTCCGATAAGACCGAAGATCACATATGGTAATGCTTTATCTATCTGCTTCTTTACAAGAGTGTCGTAATCTACAGGTATTTGAATTGTTTGTGTTACAACGACAGTCTGGGTTACAACCACCTTTTCCGGGGGAAGGGTTATCGGGGTTGGTGTTGGAACGAACGGGTTGTTGTCAACGAACTGGAGATACTTTTCGGGCTGGTAATGTTCTGCCGGTTCCTTGCGAATATATACCGGGGCTGATATTGTAGAATCGGTATCGGTTGTTAATGTCAGGGAGTGCATCCCCGCAGGAAAATCATTAAAGTTCATAATGAATGTTGTATTCCACTGACGATATGTTCCCCGACCATCAACTGGATTAACCATTGTAGTCCATGTGTTCGTTCTTACTAACTTCGTATCAATATTTCCCTTGTCCATTTCAATTCTTATCAGGGAACCGGGATTGGCATTTGTATATCCGGCAAGTGTTATGGTATTCATCCCGTCTGCCGATGGTTGCTGATTTAGTTCCCGCAATTCTACGTGCGGCTCTTGTAAATCTACAGTCCAGTATTCTATAGTATCGTCAATCGAACCTTTAACAAAAGCATCAAGTTTCTGTTGTGGATATCCTTCTGCAAGTCCTCGTATCGTTACATTCTCGATGTTACGAAAGGGAGAAACAATGTCACCACTCTCCCGATTATATTCTGCTTCTATGATATTGTTTTCTCCCGGTGTAACAAATGCCACAGTATATTTTCCTGCCGGGAGGTTGCTTGTCATTTTCCTGCTGAAATTTACTGTCCCATCTGAAGTAGTGGCATCGTAATACTTTTCAGTATCCCCTCTTCCAAACAACCACACCCTTGAATCATACGGGCAGTTCAACACCGTATTGGCATTTCTTGTAATGACGTAATCTACACCGGGTTCGATCTTCGGGAGAAGCGGTGGAAGGGATGTAAGTACTACTGTTTTATTCTCAACAGCAACTGGTGTCTTATCTACAGTTTTATTATTGTATGCAGTGCAGTTGTCACTTACATAAAATAGTTTGGCATTCCCGGCTTCATCATTTTCATAGTGGGTGTACCAGTTTCCGGGATACGCAGTGAATAATTCCGGATCAACATAGTACTTCCTTAAATTCCAAGATTTCACTTCATACGTTTTCTGCAGTGCAGATTCTGTTCCTTCGGTGGCAAGTGTACGGTATCTCCCATAATATGCAATGTAACCAGTATACCACCCTATGCCTGACATGTCAATGGTTTGTCCGGGTTCCACACATTGCCCCTGCATTTCAAGTCGTGTGATCTTTACTGGTTCAGTTACAATAACAGTGGGTGTTGGTGCTATCGATGGGCGAGGCGTTACTGTTGTAATTATGGTTTCGTTATCATCTATTTCTGTCAATGTGTAAGTAGCATTTGCCGATACGTGTCCTATGATAAGACCAAGCAGGAATACAAGAAGTACAATCATCAGGACAACTTCGAGAAAACCCCTCCGCATCCCGAAGATAATGTCATCCTTATGCGATACTTCCTTCCCGTCAATCCCCATGGTTCTTCTCCTTCCGTGGTATATTCCAGTACGGGGAATTACATGTTGGATTTCCACACCTGATTGGAATCGCATCTGGTTTCTTCAATGCCGTGCGGGGAATCCAATCACACCCACATCGTTCGCAATGGCATACTGTAACCTCTGCTTTATAAACAGTCATTAAGATACATATACCAGTTACTCTATTTATAACATTTGAAAAAAAGCGAGAGGAGATAGTCGGCAGGAAAAACGATGACAAAACCCACCGACAGTTATTGTGTTAGTGTGGTAGATATATAAACGTTGAGAAAGAGAGATGGGAAGTCTGATCCACCCCCGTCTTTATATGGCGGTGTCGAACCAGTTCTGTGGTCTGTGCAGGGGTGGCATCCTCCGGTTCAAACCTTCCCATGTCAATACTTCGTTCCTGAAAATAAATACTTTATCTTCTCTTCCTCTTCCTTCTGGTAGTCATACCAAACCCTGCAAATTCAGATCTGACAGGAATTACCTCTCTCCACGGGTACTTTCCATGCTTTCCACTCTGCCCACCCTGACTCCCGCCACTTCCCCACCCCCCTTTCAAAGTTGGGATTGGTGGGATGATTGGGAGCCACGGGTATATGATCCCGGTTTCTGGTGGTGGAACTTCTATCTCTGGTCTGACAACCGTAATATCAGGAATTACTTTCTGTGGTGGTTCCGGGGTTGTATACGGAAGTATATCCTGCCATGGTTGCTGTCGCTGATCCGGAACTGTTTCAGTCCATGGTTTCAGGCGGGTGTCACGGCGGGTATCTGGAACCTGATCAACTATGCGCCTGCTGATAACATCATACCCAGTGCGAGTATCAACGCTCCTGTCTGTTACAGCATGTGGCTTGATATCCGATGTCCTTCTGGTTCCAAGGTATGGCAATACAGTTGATGACTGGTCGTCGCGTCTTCCACGGGCAACTCCTATGAGTGTTCCAAGTCCGACAACAGTTCCTGCAAACCTTCCCATGCTCGTTCTTGCTGCAGGTGGAGTAGCACGGCGTGCTGGTCTGCCTATCCCGGAAACACCAATGTTGGCAAGCATGTTCCGTTCCCGGTTCATAATTGCAAGGCGTTCTCTTTCGAGAGCATCAGAACGTGCAACCTTCCACTGTGCTTGCTGCCATCTCCAGTAATCCGGTTCTGGCTGCTTGAATGGTAGCACAGTGGTTTTCCTATTGCCCAGCATTGCAAGTTGCTCTGCTTCCTTTGCGCGGTTGGTTTTCTCTGTCATCTCGGTAAATATTTTTGCTTCTTTTGCTGCCTTGTTTACCTTTGCATCATGTGCTTTACGTTCAGCAGGTGTCATCTTGCGTGGACTTCCAAGATGATATTCCCTGCCTTCGTCTGCACGAAGTATATTTTCCTGATGAACATTCCGTGCGGTGATCATCTCGCTCTCTTTCTTGATTGCACGCTGCTCTCTGGTGAGAGGTTTTGCTTTGCGAATCTCCCCAAACATATCCTGTATTCCAGCAGAGATTTTATCTCCCATCGGAATCTGTGCGTTATCCATAACGAGGGACTGCCCACCGCGTGGTGTTTCTATCGGGGTTGTTTTCCTGAAGTTCTCTTTCATCCCGGTAGCCTTCGCTATGCGTTCCCCAAGATTGTCAAGACCAACATCTACCTTGTTCTCGATGTTCGCAAATTTATTTGCAGCCTTACTTTTTGGCGTTTGGATTTCGAGAGATATAACCTGCGCCGGTTCTGGTACGTTGAAGTGCATCTCCTCACCATCGAAACGTACAGATGGTTCTCCTTTCCGCCGTGGGGATGTCGGGTACTTGTTTATTTTAATCTGTGTTGGTTTATCCACCTGCATGAAATCTGCAATTGCAGTTTCCCCTTCGCGTGTCAACTTCTCGAAACCAAGTTCTCCACTCCTGCGGGAAACAACTGCTTGGCTTGGTCTGTTAACAACCCTCGATACACTTGCGCCTTCTTTCCCTTCCAAGAAGTTGACACCAAGAACATCACCATAATTGATGGTAACTGGATTTGCCCCGATGCGTGGTTTTGTTACTGGAAGGTCATACAGGTTGAATAATGCAGAACCGTGTTCATGCGATGCACCTTTTATGAGTTCCGGGGTTCTCGATGTAAGTTTGTTCTCAACAATCCATGTCTGACCACTGTATGGATTGATGAGAGTTTCTATGGTATCTTCTACTTGCAGGGTTGATCTCTTCGAAGTTGTCCATGCTTCTACGGCATTCTCCAAGGAACCTTGTTTGAACCCGACCATCTTGCGATCCCCGGTAAATTCCCCGGTTGCCTTGTTCACCCGTATCTGTTTCAGCACAGTTCCTTCCGGTGAGAATTTCAGGGCGGTTTGTGCTCCACGGATGTCATGCCACATCTTGGGAACCATCAGTGCCTTCGAGGTTTCGAGGAGGGGAACGTCTTTCCCGAACAGGCGTTCCATGTCAGCATACCGGTTGGCATCGGATAGTCGCTGCATTGGTGCTACTGGTCGTTTCGGAACTCCCTCTCGCAGCATATTCTCTGGTGTTAAATCTTTTATCAGGAAGTTCAATCCGGATGGTCTTTCATATCCCCCGCCTTTCAGGAGGTGTCTGTAATAATCTGTGACAGGGCGGTTCGGGAATGACATCTTCATTGTTACAGGTGCACCACCAGAACGTGCAAGTGCATTTCGTTCCCCAAACTTTACCATCTGCTTTACAACATCGGTTCCAAGCACATACGATTCCTGATTGCGAAGGATGGTGGTGTGATGTGTTCCTTCGGCTGGATTATTGAAGAAGTATTCTTCTCCGGCACCAATGAGTTTCCCCGATGGTGTAGTTGCAACTATGATGTTGCTGCTTTTACTTTCGAGGCTGCGTGCAGGAGAATTCTGGCTCCAGATCCTGTTAACATCAAATCCTTCCTTCGTAAGTCCACGCGTATTCCATATCTGTCCACCTCTCGACTTTGCAAGGATGCGGAGAGTATTATCCGATGGGAACTTCTTTACGATGCCTGCTGGTAATGGTTCCTGCGAACTGAACTTGGTAAGTTGAACTGTTACGTGTTCCGGAGGTTTCTCTTTTGCCCACATCTTCTTCTGGAAGGCATCCTTGGCTGGTTTGACACGGGGTTTCTCCGGTGCAACCTCCTCTAGCAAGTTGTACGGTGTGAATTTTGTAGTAATTCCAGTTCCCTTCTCAAATGTCTGGATGTCCATCCCGGCTTTCTTCGCTGGTCTGGTTGGAACATTCTCTTCAATAACAGCCCTATCTCTAAACTCCCACACTGGTATTTCTTTTACTCCAAATTCTTTTGCGACAAGTGCACGATGCCTGCCTTCCTGAAAGTCTTTGAGTTTCCCGGTTGCATCCCGTTCAATTATGAGGGAATCGAAAATTGCCTTCGGGTTTTGCATTTCTTTGCGGAGCGCATCAAGTTTGTACTGTTCGACCCCACGATTAAATCTGGATTCCCCTGCATTAACCTCTGGATGGTATGCTACATATTCTCCTTGAACTATCGGACGCGCCGCCATGATTGTTTTCTGAACTTCTATGAATTGATCTGGCGACATCATCTTCAGAGTTGCAACTGGTGCTTTTGCAAGTGCTACCCGTGTTCCACTTCCCTTTATGATTGCATCAAAGTGTGGAATCCCGGTAGTTGTTGTATCCCACGTTGCAAGTTTTTTCTGTGTTGGTCTGACAGGAACTTTCTCTTCGATGAACATGCTATCGTCACGGAGCAATTCTCTTGCCTTCCAGACCATCCTTCCGGTGTCAAGATCGAGAACCTGATCGTGAGTGCTGCTCATTATTCTTTCAAGCGGGGATAATGGACGCTGGTACTTTGCCTCCATCTTTGATCGAACCCTGTCAACAACATCCTGCCTCTTTGCACGAATTGTTGTACCCCGCTTCCCGAAGTCGAGTGCCATCGTACCATCAGACAATTTTTCGAATCCTATGTGCTTCCAGAACGATTCTGCCGCGCCAGTTCCATCGGCAAGCGGAGTGAGTGTGGCATATTCCAGTCCCATCCCTTTCGCGTCCGAAAGCATGGTGCGTGCTAATACACCACCAACACCTTGTTTCGTTCCGACATTGTGTATCTGGAATTCGTCACCCCAAACCGAAGCACTCCCAGCACCCCCCAACTGGTTTCCGTAGTTTCTTGCAACGTATGCAATTACGTCTGGTTCTCTACCAAACTCTCGGATGCCTTGCACAACCATATCCTTTGCATCCTTTGCATGCTGGGAATACCGCCCACCGCTCCTGAAATCTGTGCTCTTTGCTTCATCTACGAGAATGTCTGCAAGATTTTGCTGTAGTTCATATGCACCGGTTTCGTATTCCATCCTTGCCCTGTTGATACCAACAACCTTCTCTATGAAACCAATCGGTGTCTTGTAAACGGTTGATGCTTTTATCGGGTGTGCCGTGTATTCTCCAACCGGTTGGTTAAAGTATTTCTCTCCGGGATTCTTCAGGACTGTCATTCCGGTTGTTGGACGCTTGATAATTCCTTCGTATGGTTTTCCCTTTACCGGGCGTGCCATCTCATCCAGAATATTCTTCGTTAAGATTACTTCACCCGTTTCCCTTCCGATCTTTCTTGGCTGTGGACGTTGCGGAACATTCTCATCAATTCTTGCATACGAGTCTGCATGAAGATTCTTTATGAAAATTTTACCTTCATCTCTTGGTCGTGTATCTCTTACAAACCGATTCTTAACATACCATGGAATGGCAATATCTGCAGCCTGAACTTCCATCAGGTTAAATCCATGAATGTCCCGTAATCGCGCTTCAGTCAGATCAAGCAATCCAGATCCGACACCTCCACGTGCTCCAATGTAATCGAGAGATGCCAACCGCGTATTCACGGCTGCAACACCAATTATATCTTCTGGCAACCCGGTCTTGCCAATTGTGTGTGCCAAATACCCTTCTTCTCCCTTACTGGCGAACGAGTAATATGTATCCGAAGCACGTATTGCATGAGTTTTTGCCAGCCGTTGTGTATTTTCGTCCTTGCCTCTCTGCCACGTCGGAGCATTGCGAATCTCATCATTGATTCTCTCGCTGAATGTAAATCGCTCCGGTTGCATCGACTGTAGTTTTGAAAGTGACGGAAGAACCTCTATGATAAATGCATCTCCTTTTACCGGAGTTGCCAAGATTGTTTGCGCCGTTTTAATTGATGGCATAGACTGGAATTTGCCACCAACATTTACCGTTGCCCCGCGTCTTGGAGCAGGAATCAATTTCAGTTTCGTTGGCTGTCGTGGAGTATTTTCTTCTAAAAATCCCCACGAATCTTGCGGGAAATGTCTTCCGAGTTTCGGTTCCGACTGTGTTAACTTAACCAGTGTAGTCTGTTTTGTTGAAAGATCCAGAAGGTTTGATTTTCCCTTCTTCCCACCAGTTCGCACCCCTGCTTTTACAGAGATTGTTTTCTGCAGGGGATTGCGCACCTGAAGCGGTTGTGTCAGGTCGAGCACAGATGGTGTTGCCTGCTCCTTTGCATATCCCATATTAACAACATAATCATCCAGTCCACCGCCATGACCGATTTCAGAAAGCCTTGTTGCTTCCATATTTTGTCCAAGACGATCTGCAACAAGCATGTTCCGTAAAATCATCTCTTTCTGCCCGTATGTCGTAGCAGAGTAATCACCATGATTAACAACAACATTGTCGTCTGCCCACCGTGCCGTTTCCGCAGACTTTCTTACTACTTCTTCTACCTCTGCGTGCCCCTGTGGAAGCAGGTTATTCATCGGTGCGTGTGGCTGCTTCGAAGTCCTTGCAAAAATGTTTCCTCTACCAGTTACAAGCATCCCACTGATATCACCCATGTCGCCAAATGCTCTTGGGAGAGTAGTTTCATCTGCTGGTGATATTGCAGTTCCACCACGATGCCCACCATGTACAATAACAATAGAATACTGATCTTTCGGATGTGTTTCAAAGAATTTTGAAAGTTCTCCCCGCATGGTATTTATGGGAACTTCCATTTGTGACATCCCGCGTTCCCCACCGTACATCTTGGTAGCCTGAACTGCATGACCAGTTTGTTTATTTATTGCAACGAGTCCTACGGATTCGGCACCCCCACGAACTTCAAAATCAATACCTTGTGCAATCGATCTTGATAACCCGCTTCCGTATTTCCGTGCATTCTGTGGAATCCACGAACCAAACCCTGACGACTCTACCGACGGAGATACCATCGGATTGTAAAGATCGTGTACTGCATTCCGTACTCCAACGGGTTCCGGAACTTCCAAGAAAGTTGAAAGTGCACCCTGCTTCGTTGCTTTAGGTAATTCAAAACCAACAAGCCCTTCTTCTGCACCCCACATTGCACCGGGACGTAATCCAAGTTGTCCACCCGGTGCCTTCCGAGCAACATTGCTTGAAGTAAACCACTCCGGGAAACCACCCGACCTCGTAAGTGTTTCTGATCCTATGAATGATCCGCCCAGATTTCTAAACCCGTGCGCTTCGAGAGTTACACCCTCTGGTATCATCAGGTTGTTCTGTAGGTTCTTCGGGAATGAAGAGAAACTTCCAACCCCATCATGAGTAAGATAGGTTCCGGGTGTTATTTCCCGCATCCCCATTGTATCAGGTAATCCAGTTCCAATGGCGGCTGGTCTATCCAGACTCACAATAAGTCCCTGCGTTCCAGTAGATTTGCCAACAGTGACAGGCTGTACTGCCACATCTGTTGAACGTGGGAGTATTGTAACATCTGTTCCTTCCAGTAATCGCGGTTGTGGATTGTTGTAAGTTCTTGTGATAGGTTCCGCACTTCCAAAAGACATGTCCGGTGCAGGTGCCGGTCTTGCTTCAGGCAATCCAGATCTTCCTTCCGGAAGTTCCAGCAGCATCCTGCTTGCACCGCTTGGTGAAGGTGGTGGAGTTTGTGGTCGCGGTTCTCCACCCCACCGGTAGAACCCACTCCTCGCATTACCCATTGCAAGGTAAGGATCTCCAGTCGGGCTTCTCCCGCCGCCGAAGAATTGATCTCCTATTCGTATCCCCTGTGCAGTTCCGCCGGATGGTGTCCTGATGTTCACTGGTCTGGTTTCTCCAATCCAGTTGAATCCACCACCGCCACCCATCATGGCTCCGAGGATTGGGAGGCTGCTACCGATATTCATCTCGGTCTGTTCCTTGCTGGCTTTCCCCCAATCGGTTAAACCCCCGATGTATGCTGCACCCATGCCAAGACCAATGCCATATCCAACACCCCTCATGGCATAGTTTGCAGCAGTTCCTGTAGTTCCGGCAGATGGAAATATTCTGCTTGCAGTTCCTCCGAGTGCCCCACCACCGTAAAGCCATGCTGCTCCTGCAATTGCTGCTGGTGCAAGTTCCCCCGGACTTGTCATCATACCACCAGCACCATATACAACCCGATCTATATCATCGCGTATTCCGGGCTTGTCTGTTTTCAACCCTTCCCCATATGCTGTGTATTGTTCGGGTGTGAATCCGAGCATTCCCATTACCGAACGCCGTGCACCTTCAGTCCACTTGCTGTATTCGCCATACTGGTACACCTTATCCGGTGTTCCTTCGGTAATGTACTGGTTGCGGGTTTCATACTGTGGAAGATTCTTCGGATCTTTTATCAATTCGTTGTATTCCCCAACACGTGCGTTAAAGTAATCAACCTGCTTCGGTGTCTGGACTATACCACGGTTCTTTTCAATCCAACCTTCAAGATCTACAAGGTATGGATTTCCCGGAGATACCATTACTGTTTCAGAACTTGTAAGGGTTTGTCGGAGTGGGTTGCTGGATTTCTCGGTGATGGTTGGTTTCGGGATATAATTTGTTAGCAGTCCCATGGTAGTTGCATCTGCTATTGCAGCACCAGCACCCCATAGTGAATTCCCGGCACTCCCTGCACCTGCACCTACAAGACTAACCAGTCCTTCAATTGGCTTTGCCTTGTTTGCAGTTCTCCATGCTTCTTCCTGTGCAACGGTATGCTGGAGTTCAAACCCGAACAAGTTCGCTTTGCGGTCATCAAGCATATTCAGAGTATTCTGGTCTGGTGCACCGCGAATATTTGTTACTGGTGTAACTGATGTGAATGAGAATCCGGGTGCTGCTGCTATTGGTGTAGATAATGCTTTGGTGCTGGTTGGCTGCACAAGAGATAGTAACCCGCTTTCTTTTGCTGTTGGAACTTTCTGTTCCGGAGCAGCAAATGATACGATTGGCTGTGCTGTTAATTTTCCGGATTTATCGACACTCTGTAATGCAGAGGCTCCCAAGAAATCCATTTGCCATGGAACCTGTTCAGTTGCCATCTGGTTCTTCGGAAGGTTCGCACCAAACGGATCTACATAGTTTGCAAGGTTGTATGGATTGGAATATCTCCCCATCTGCGTTCCGGGTTGCAGTGTCCTTCCATCAAGAAGTTGTACATTTCCCCCGTATGCTTCTGCACCGGGTCTGGAATATTTTGATGGATTTGCAAGAAGGTCTTTCAGGAGTGATTCGTCTTTGCTTGCACGCGGAGAGTACGAATCATTCCACTGGTTGCGAACTATGGGAGATGTCGGAGCAAGCGAAAAGCCACCAGATTGAAGCGATCCTGCTCCGCCACCTGCAACTGCAAATCCATATCGCGGCGTGAATCCCGGACGTGCAGGTCGTGTCTGGTAAATGTTAAATGATCCTCCGAGTGGATCATAGATCATCTTCCCTGCAACTTCCCGGTTTTCCATCCCTTCCCGCATGTAAAAGAACTGCGGTGATGTTTCTATCTTGGCTTGATCATACGACCTCTGGTAAAATCCCTCGAACTGCTGCCTGTAAGGATTTACATAATCTGCACCAAACTCTCTGTCGAGCATTGGCTGGACTACACTTGGTTGGTATCCTTGCTTTGTAAGGACATCATACGCATAATTCTTCTGGAGTTGCGATTCGGGAACCCAGTATATAGAGCGAGGCTGGTCTGGAAGTTGTAATCCAGTTAGAGTTGGAAGACGTGCCTGCTCGTATGTTAATGCCCTTCCGGTTGATGGAGTAAATCCCGATGGATCATATTGCTGAAATGATGTACCTGTTCGTGAATCATATCTGGTTCCTGTAGTTGGATTCTGATATAATGTTCCGCTTGATCCAACGATGGCATTGTGTTGCTGACTATATGCATTCTGCAGGTCAAGGAACCGCTGCGACGGTGCGATGCTGTCAACACGCTGATTGTAAATATTGTATGCGTTCCCGCCGTAGTACTGTGCATACGCTTCCGACTCTGCGTACAGCTGTGTCTTTGGTGTATTGGCTATATCAGTACTCAACGTCGGTGGAGCAATAGTTGACTGGTCAATGCTGTAATTGTATGCAATGGGGATTGGAGTTCCCGACATCTTTGCAGCAAGATACTGGGCATTGATAGCCGCTGCTTCTTCTGCTGTTGGCATTACACACCCCACCGAATATTTTCACTTGGCAATACTACAGATAAAACAGTACCATTATGCATGGTTTGATTGCAAGCGGAACAACCCATTCACAGTGAGCCTCACTTAAAGTATAAGAGAATAGATGAGATGATTACTATTAAAAGTATGCTAATGAAAAACGATATAAAAAACGTTATAGAGAATGTTATAAGAGAAGATCCCCGACACCACCGCGTCCACGGCGACTACTTTTTTTCCTGCCTTTGCTGACAGGAGGCATGGCAAATCCTTCGGTGAAGAGGAAACCGGTTCCCTGCCGGACTGGGGCACGGGCATCGGAACGTCGGGAACGTTTGCGTCTGGGTGGAGCAGCCTGCATGAATGGATCAACTATTGCAGTATTTCGCTGTGCGCGAACTTTCCGTCCTTCCTGAATGGATTTTGCCGGGCGTGCAAGATCGGCAAAGAACGAATCTTTCGCTTCTCCAAGGCGTTTTTTTGCTTTGTGTGCTACTGCACCGCCAAGGGTGGAGATTGGTTTTACCTGTTCTGTCTGCTTCTCTTTCCTTCCGAACATCGAATCAAGCAGTTGTGATTTCAGGGGGGTGTTACGGCGATATGAATCTTCTTCCTGAACTTTCTCGCGTTCAGCACGATATTTCATCCTCCCTTGTGCGATGCGTTCTGCACTTGCTTCAGTTTCTTTCTTCTGTTGCTCTTCCCTGTACTTCTTCCGTCCCTCTGCAATCCGCTTTGCACTTTCTTCTACTTCCTTCTTCTCCCTTTCTTTTTCTTCCCGTGCTCTCTTTCTCCCTGCAGCAATCCTTGAAGCACTTGCCTCTACCTCTCGTTTGCGTTCCCGTTCCTCTTCTTCCCGCTGCCTCTGTAATTCCAGCCTTCGCTGGTTCTCACGGGTTTCGTCGCGGAGTTCCCGTTCCTCTCCGCGTTTTTGTTCTTCCTGCTGCTGTTCGTATCGTTCTTTATTGCGGTTTAATTCCGCCAGTCTTTCTTCACTTGCTGCTTCACCCATAACAATCACCTGAATTTATCCTTGACTGTCCTGTAGTCTGCTACCCATGTCTTTTTGGTCTGCATGTCTATAACCTTTACGCATCGCTGGTGAACCTGTGATTCCATCCCCACGAGTTCGTTGATATTCATCAACTGCTCCAGACCGCGTATCTTGAACCGGAAATCTTCTTTCATTTCGAAAACCAACTCACCGCTATTCCTGCAATTGCTGCATACATCAAACCCTGTCCGACAGATGCAAATTCTGGTGGGACTCCAAGAGAAGCATTGCCAAGCCAGATTGCACCACCTGCAATCATTGCCAAGAAACAGGGAAGAATGATATCCCGTGGTTTCAACCAGTACCCTGCAAAGACGAAGAAGAATAACACACCCCATGTTACAGGAGCACCACCCGGTACGGTAGTGGTGTACGGGTAAACGATTGCAGGAAGGACTACTGACATGTTGAATCCCGAACGCATTATCTGGATGAGTCCGGCACCATACGATGTCCTGTTAGGAAGTGTTGCTGCAGGAACAACCCACGATACTTCAGCACCGCATCCGGTTTCATCACATGCACGGACATAGTATGTTGCACCGGAAAGCATGGGTGCTCCGATTTGCATCTCCCAATATGAACCGGCGTATGTCTGGTTTGGAGTTACCCACTTGTAATAGTCGCCGGAGTACGAACCCCACTCGAACCAGCCATCGCTACCAGCACCGGTTGCATGGAATATCGCCTGACCATTTGTAATGTTGGTTACGGCACCGGTTGTTGGCAATCCACTTACAACAGCAACCAGTATGAGAAGCCCGATTATTGCAAGTCCTAAAAATACAGCGAATCTCATGTTACACCTCCACCGGCTTGATTGGCTTGTATATCATGTTGATGAGTTCAAGTGCATAGACGATGTAGATGCCACACTGAATTATCAGGGAAAGACTTGCAGGTACACCAAATGTATTCACCAATGTTGGATATATCAGGAAGATGGCAGATGCCATGCTCCAGAGGACGCTGAATGCCATCCATACCATGGTGAGTCCTCCAGTGACAACATCCATGATCCAGAGTCCTGATGACATATGAGAGAATGAACTGTTTGCTGCTGCAAGGGTATATGTTGTGTATTCATTTGCAGGAGTTGCTGCAAGATTCGCCCCGAATACACCAAGCCCGTTTACATACCCGATAGACATCTGAATCATTATCAGGAAGAATACGAGTTTCCAGAGGATGCCAGCACCGGAACCGAACACTCCCAGTTTGAATTTTGCCTGTGCCCGTAAGAATGAGATGATGCCCATGAATACAAGTAACGGGATGATGGTTGTCAGGTACGCAAATGGCAGGAAACCAGCCCACCAGAAAAATGCTGCTGTAAGTGGGACAAGCACGTATCCGAATCTTACATTCTCTTCCGACCAGATACTGGAAAGTAAGAAGAGAAAACATAATGCAATTATTTCAAGCACAATCACCGAAGAAAACATTAGTTGCACTCCCAATTTGTACATCCCGGTGTCAGGAGGTTGTTAGCAAGACCGCTGGTTCCCGTTCCCGGTAATGTAATTCCCATCGCCTTACTTATATTCCCGAACGTCGGGTGGGCAGCATACGTCCCCCACACATAAGCATTCCCAGCGGTATTGGTTACAGCATATTGTGCATTCAAGGTTGCTGCTGCAGCAGTATTACTGTAAACACTTGTTTGATTTGCTGCGTGATTCACAAAGAATGTAATGCTTGTTGTAGCATTTCCCGCATCCGTATAATTTGCTACGAGATATACTGTTGCCGGGTTTGTTGATGCCGGGGGATATGTTGATAGCGAAGAATTTACTGTATCTGCCATGTTTGCTATTGGTGCAGTTGCAGTAGTTGCAAGAACGTAGATGTACGCTGTTTGCATCGGGTGGATTTCCTTCGTATCAGAAATCCCGTGGGCAACGTCTGTAAATGTTATAGTGTATCGTGCCGATGCGAGTAATGGGAATACTACAGCTCCTTCACTGTCTGTAAATCCTGACAATACTGTTGTATTTAGCGGGGTTGCATCCGATGGTATTCCAAACAATGTAAATAACCAGTTTGTTCCTTCAAAAGTTGTACTAATCATTGTCAATGAAACAGCAACCCCCGGCAAATACTTCCCGGTTTTATCAACTAGCGTAATCTGAACTTCATGTGGATATGGATTGTTATTCAGATTATATGTTGTTGGTTCTGGAGCACTGATATTTTCATCATATCGTAAGACGACAACACCGGAACCACCATCTGCACCATCATAGTTGATCATGTTCCAGTCAAACCCGCCACCAGAACCAGCACCCCCACCTCCACCAAGGTAGTCAACACCTGCTTCCGGGGGAAGTCCGTTCTGCTGATACACACAATAATATCCGTTCCCTTCTACACCGCATGGATAATAGTGAATTGTATAGAATGGCGCGTCTTCCCACCATGCCCAGAATGCGAAACCCTCTGTTGAACCATCTCCGCCACCACCAAGTCCTCCGGTTCCCTGTGCGGTATCACCACCACCCCCGAAGTATATTGGTGTTCCGGTAATGTTAATTTCAATCCCGTTTCCGCCCAAAGTGCCGTTACTTCCTGCTCCACCTCCGTGATTCAGGCTCCCATCATTGCCCTGACCGGCAACACCCGTCCCACCATACATAGAATTCCATGCTCCACCGCCACCGGAACCGCCATTGCGTCCTACCCGTACCCACGGATCTCCAGCGTAACCTCCACCTCCACCGCCTCCACCGTATGCAATGCGATCATCGAAGTACGAGTTTCCACCATTTTCTCCTTGACCGGGACCGCAAGGATCGTTCTCATACATTGTTGCCCCGTCGATTGGGAATACTACCTGCCCGCCACCAACACAGTTGGGATATCCTTTGGTAACGTTTTTCCCACCTGCACCACCGTCCCCAACCATCACGTTATATGATGTTCCGGGAGTGACATTTACTGTACCATTAAGCACTCCACCACCCCCGCCTCCACCGGCGTGGTTATGATCGGCTTGACTGCGTCCACCACCACCACCGCCACCAACAACAAGATACCATACTGAACTAACATTTGCCGGAGCAGTCCAGACGCAGGAACCAATGCTTGTATTGAATATTTCAATTTTATCGTTTCCAATATATCCCGCAAGTTCCGGAGAACATACAGCACCTGTCTGGATGTACTTGACCGCACTTGTGTTAGTACCATATGCATTAGTTGCAGTTAGCTGTACCGAATAATTTGCATCTGCACTGAATGTGTATGTTGGATCTTTGGACGTGCTGAATACTGCAGATCCCCCACCAGTATTGTTGGTGTAACTCCATGACCATGATGACATATTTGTTGCATTATCAGCAGCACCCCAGAATTTTATTGTCATTGGGGTTGCACCGTATGTTTTGTTTGCGCCAATAGTAACATTTACCGGGGGAGAACCACCCGGAGCATACAGGCTCACATTTATGAAGGTTGTCTGTGCCGAATCTCCGTAACCATCTGCATTGCTTGCAGTTAATGCAATTGACCAGTTACCAATCCCAAAGGAATATGCCGGGTTCTGTGTCGTTGCAAATCCGATCTGGGTGTTGTTTCCCGTTACGTTGCGGTACGTATAGTTCCATGATGTCGGAAAATTGGTTGATGTATCAGTGAATGTTACTGACAATGGTGCTGCACCAGACGTAACGCTTGGCGTGAAACTTGCAACAGGTGGGGCAAGTGCAGATACATTAATGAATGTTATGAATGTCAGACCGGATGTTCCATAAGCATTGGTTGCATTCAGTCTGATTGACCAGTTGCCAACCCCAAATGTTGTTGCTGGATTCTGTGTTGTACTGAACGACTGCTCGATATTATCGCCAGTTACGTTTGCACGTGTCCAGTTCCATGACGTTGGGGTATAGAACGAGGTGTCGGTAAATCCAACAGCAAGTGGAGTTTTTCCCGATGTCACATTTGCTGTTCCTCCGGAAACCGGAGGATAGGGCAAAGAGCTGTTTGCTGATACATTCATCCATGTTACTTGTGTCGAGATGTTATATCCTGCAGAATTACTGGCGTTCAAACGAATGGTATAGTTCCCGCGAGGGAATGTTATAATGGGAACATGCGCTGTACTGAACCACGTTTCAATATTGTTTCCGGTTACGTTAGTATAACTCCAATTCCATGCAGATGGATCGTTTGTAGACGTATCTACAAACATTTCCTCGAAAGGTTCCACCCCACCTTCCGGGGTTGCAAGGTTGAACGATGCAACCGGGGCGTTTGCAGGTTCTTCCGTTGCAAGAATTAATCCCGTTCTGATTTCATCGTCAGAACCATATGCATTGATAGCAGTCAGGTTGATATCGTACAGTCCCGCCACGAATGAATATACCGGATTCTGGTCTGTACTGAATTGTATCCATCCGGATGTTGCATTCTTGTATGCCCAGATCCAAGATGTTACGTTTGTGGACTGGTCAGTGAACTGGATTGGCAATGGAGCAACACCATCGGTTGCATTCACATCAAAGTTTGATACTGGAGGAGAACTGCTTTCTGAAGTTATATTAATCCATTTGTGATTTATTGCTGTATCGTAGCCGCTTGCATTGGTTACGTTAAGCGATATGAGCCAGTTACCCGTAGTGAATGTATGAACTGGATTCTGGGTTGATGCAAATGAGAATACCGTGTCATTACCCGGAGTTGTATTCCGTGCCATCCAATCCCACGTAAGAATATCTGTAACCGAAGTATCCGTGAATTGTATATCGGCAGGAGAAACTCCTGTAGTTGCATTCACATCAAAAGATGCTATCGGATTGCTCGGATCAGATGATTCTATATGACCCTTTGCTAATTTCTTTCCCTTGCTCCCATGTTCATTTTTGGTTTTATTTGATGCCTTTAATGCTACCGAATATATTCCTGCTGTGGCGTAAGTATGCACCGGGTTTTGCAGGTATGATCCTGCCGTTTCCAACCTCCACACATCTGCTACTTTATCATACGCTTCGTTTCTTCCACCTGCAATTACAATCGAACCGTCCCACATTACAGAATGCGCAAAATAATCTCGCACATCGAAGTTGGCATTGGAAAGTTGCACCCATGTGTAACCCCCGTCGGATGATTTGTATGTTGCATTTGTTTGTACTGAAGCGTTCGAACCACCAAATATTATTACATCTTCATTCGGTAGTACAGCTGCTCCACCCGCCCAAGGAGTTGGCAATGTGGAGTTCACTTCAACCCATGTAGATCCAAGATCTGGAGATGCCCATACTTCTGAAATTGCACCTGCGTTGTAACCACCTATAACTAGCAGGTAAGTATCATTTATCGCAACCAGTTCGAGATCCGTTCTTGCAGTCCAAGATGCACTTCCAGTTCGTTGTGTCCACGTATCACCCTTATCAGATGATGTCCAGACATCGTTGTATTTTGATGCACCAGCACCACCACCACCTGCGATGACAAGCGTGTCATTAGGTGTTACAGCACTTCCAAAGTAATCCCGTGCAGCCCAGTTTGCATTCCCATATGATTGCCAAGTAGCACCGCTATCAGTCGAATGCCATGTGTCGTTAAGGTATGATGGCGAGTTGTAACCCCCCATCATAGTAATACTACCATCTGAAAAAGATTGGATCTCCATTGCCTTGCGCTGGCTCCACCCGGAACTCGCATTCATTTGCTGCCAAGTAGTACCGTTATTGGTAGATCTCCATGTATCGTTGAGATACGTGTACGATGGCGTGTAGCCACCCACGAGAATCAATGCCCCGTTAGCAGCGGTTGCCATGGCTGCGGAATCCCGTACTGGAAATGCACTTGTATTCTGTTGCACCCAACCGGAACCATAAGTTTCATCTCCGAAGTACCAAGCCCATTCATCTGGAGAACCTGTGGATGTATCGGTAAATTGAACTGGAAGAGGAGCAGATCCGGACGTTACATTGGATGTAAAGTTTGCAACGATGACATCCGTTTCAGTCGCAGTTATCTGTTTTGTTACGGGATCGTACGAATCTGCGTTCCGGCTTTGTAGGGTTACATTGTAAGTTCCTGCTACCGTATATTCATGAGATGAATTTTGAGAATGGGAACTTGCCGTTGGAAGAAGCCAAGTATCATTGTAATACACATAAGAACCAAACGAACCTGACATTCCCCCAAGTACAGCAATTGAACCATTCGGAAGAGGAACTGCAGCCAGATCACTTCGTGCTTCCCACGATCCGTTTCCGATATTTGACCATGTAGCACCTTCATCGGTTGTTCTCCATACATCCTGATAAGAATTATACAGATAAAGATAACCGCCGAGAAGGACTGCACTTCCATCCGGCATTGCAACCAGTGCGTGTTCTTCTCTTGGTGCCCACCCAGAGCTTGCATTCATTTCAGACCATGTTGCACCACCATCGGTTGAACGCCAAGTATCTGCAAGTTCTCCATCCTCATAATAATCGTACCCTCCGGTGAGGATAAGATTGTCATTTGGAAGTGCAACAACCTTATGGAAATACCGTGATGTCCACTCGGCACCTGCAGTTACTTGTGTCCACGTTGCACCTTCGTCTGTAGATTGCCAAGTGTCGTTGGTATAATCTGTCGGTTCTGTGGTATCTTCTCCACCAATAATCAATATTGTATCATCAGATAATACAGCAGATGCGTGTCCCCACCGCTCATCCCATCCGGAAGATGCATTTACCTGCGTCCATGTAGCTCCCTGATCAGTGGATTTCCACGTGTCATTTACAAAAGTCCCTCCAGTAGTAGAACCTCCAAACAGGACAAGATCTCCATTAGACAAAGCAACCATAGTGTGCCCTGTTCGCACACTCCACCCGGCACTAGAATTCTGAAGTGCCCATGATGTACCACTGTCAGAAGATATCCAGACATCATTTAGGCGTGATGCCCCGACAGCACCTCCCGCAAGCACTATACTGCCATCCGGGAGAATTGCTATTGCCGGGTTGGTTCTAGCCGTCCACCCACCACTGGAATTTACTTCACCCCACACATCTTCAGTCCAGTCTTCATCTCCGAACCACCATGCCCATCCATTCGGTGTGTTTGTAGAGTTATCAGTAAAGGCTACATCGAGAGGGATATCACCCGAAGTAACATCTGATGTGAAATCTGCAACCACTGGCGGAGATGCCGATGCAGCAGTAACGTTAATCCAATAATTTGAAGTACTGACGTTGTATCCGCTTGCATTGGTTACATTCAGGTGTATGGTATAGTTCCCTGTAGTGAATACCCCGGTTGCATTCTGGATCTGACTCCACCATGTTTGCGTGGTGTTTCCGCCAGCAATTCCCTGATATGACCAGTTCCATGCGGTAGGGGTTGTTACTGAAGTATCGGTAAACTGAACTGCAAGCGGGGATATACCTGATGTAACATCACTGGTAAACGACGGAACCGGGAGTGGAGATCCGGCTCCTGCATACCGAAGTATCACAATACCATCTGCCCCAGCACCACCACGCATCATTGTGCCGTTGGTTCCATGACCACCATTCCCACTGTTTGCAGGTGTGCCGTTTTGACTGTTGGTTGTTGTGTTTTGTCCACCATTCCCACCAACTGCATACACGGCACTTTCTCCGGTAATACTACTTACAAATCCTGTGCCACCCTGTCCAGTGCCCCCGGTAGTACCAACACTCCCCGCACCGCCGCCACCACCTTCGTCGTGTATCCCCGTTGCTGCACCCCCGTTATTTCCTTGCCCAGAGGTTCCAGCACCCGCAGAATTTCCCTGATATGCTCCACCACCACCGGAACCACCGGGTTGCCCCACTTGGCTTTGACCATATCCCGCACCACCACCACCGCCTCTGGCATCGGCAATCGTTACCGATGCGTTTTTCAAAGTCGAATTCGTTCCAGAGTTGCCTACAGCACCAGTACTTCCTGTTTTCATTGCACCCCCGGCACCAACGATAATTGTATATATCGAGTTATCATCTACTGGATACCCGGTAGTATTATTTAGAAAACCCCCAGCACCACCACCACCCGATTTTGCTCCCCAGTCCGGAGAACCCCCACCGCCACCGGCACCGGCAACAACAAGATATTTAATGGACGTTACACCAGACGGAATCGTAAAATATTTCGTTCCTGTTGAATTGAACATCACCAGAATATCGCTCCCATCTGTTGCAGTCCAGCATCCACCGGCATCCGTCCACGTAACTGCACTTGCAGTACCAACAAGCAAAAAAATACCAAGAATTATTGGGAGGATCTTCATGATCCGAACACCAGCTTCTGATAGATCGTGCTGTTCATGAACCCGGGTTGCTGGAAGTCCAATGCAGTATTCGCAGATACCCCGGCAACCATCGCCAGCAGGGCAACCAGCAGCAGGAACCACCGCTTCATTTAAATCGCCTTCGTGTAGATGGACGCTGCGGTTTGCATCCAACCGGATTGTGGCATCTGGGACAGTATTGTGGATCTTTGACATAACTATCCCAACTGTAATTACAGAAGTGGCAATGCTGTTTTGACATATATTGAAGAAGAAGAATGTATTAATATTTAATTATGAGTGTAGATAATTTGTTACAGTAATACGATTACTACTGGTAATTAAGTGCCTGATATTTTCCTTCATTCATCATTTCTGCATGGAGTTCCCGGAAAATTATTATGGCGTATCCATCAGTTGCAACCAGACCATGCTCTTTCGAATGATAAGATACCGGGAGTATATTGCAGAGGAACAATACGGATGTGAATATGACTGATGAGAATGCAAAGTCAATGTATGCATTATTGGCGAGATTGAATCCGGGGATCATTCCACGCCCATACATCTGCAACATGGCAAACACGAAAAAGAAACTTACAGCATAGTATCCGGTATTGGCAACCCCGGCTTTGAAGATTGATATAGCATCATCAACATATTCAACAGCACCCGTTTTTACCATCCCGCCAAATGCAGTAAATTCTATGGATTTAATTTCAATGCCAAGCCGTACACACTCTTCTGCATGTGCATGTTCGTGGCAGATGAGAACAAGCATCATCAATGCAACATATGCTACGAACATTAATTTCCCGTAGAAAACTGCAACCCCGAATGATAATCCCCAGATGAGGACGAACGAGAGAGAGTATGTTATCGGATATGGTGTCATAATAAAAACAACCCCACGAGATTGGTAATAGAGAAAGTGGCATACATTACGCCAAGTGCATCGATACTCAATCCACCATCCCAATATCCTTTACGGTTCCCGACAGCCCATACGAAAAGGATGGGGTTGCTTGCCAGCCAGATCCACATGGCAAAGGTATGATCGAGCCAGAGATTATTTACAAGAGTCCCTATGATGGATAATGCAGTACCAGCAATTGCAATTGTATATCCAAGCCAGACTGCACGGAATGATTCCTCTCCACAATTGCCAGCAAGCACATCGAACATATCTCACCGCATATTGTCACGGATGAATGCCATGTAATTTCTATCGTATTTTTTCTGTTTCATTTCGAGAATAACATCTGCAGGAATCGGTTTTGAAATTTCATCTTCCTTCGATATTTTCTTTAAACTATTTGCATTCCGAAACGATTCTTTGCCATCACCACACACCAATAACACCTCTTATATTTTTCTCGACGTTGTTGCATGTTCGATAATCTGCACTCCGATAGCACTATTCTTCAGGTAGTCCTGTAAGAAAAGTTCGACTGCACTTGATATGCTATCAGCCATAACAGTGACGGTTGTTGCAGGGTTGTGCCTGATGTTCGTGACTGTCATAGTAACTCTTTTTTCCGGTTTCGCTTCCAACATGCTTACCACTATCCTGTCCTGTCCAGCCGCAGAATGTACAGTACCGGAAAACTTCCCAACGGAACCGCACGTGCGAGAACAAGAACACTTCATTAGTATTCCATCCGCAGTATTCACAATAATAGATTTCGGGTTCGATCATCTTCGATCTGGAAAAGTGTCGCTTTCACCAATGGCAACAGATTCACTCGCACTTTACAGGTTCGGGTTTCCAATCAAACCCACACAGGTTGCAATGGAATGGTTTGTCCTCAAATTCCTTGCTTGCGCGATGACGGATGTTCGACCTTCCACACTTCGGGCATTTTGGTTTGACATACACTTCGTCTGTCATATAAAAATAGTATGAGTGTTATTGTGTGATATAGTTATCGCTGTTATTCCTGCATTGTCTTTATCCATTTGGATGGACTTCGCATGCGTGAGTGGAATCTCCTGTGGCATTTTCTTGGCGGAGTTAAATCAATAACTGTAGTTGTGCAGTAGGGTTCGTTCAGCAGTTCCTGCATGCGTTCGTGCTGTTGCCGTTCGAATTCTGCAAGGACGGGCATCATTTGAGCAGCTATAATCCCCCGCGCCAGTTCATTGAAGAATCCCATTTGAATCTCTCCATACATAGTATTTGCATTTGGTATTTTCCAGATCTTCCTGTTCGTGCATGCAATGAATGAAACCACCGTAATTGATACAATGCACACAGAAAAATTTGAATCTCACCCCAAACAATTCCCCATCGTGGCATACTGACTGTTGATTGTTTTCAGTCATGTTCTTCCCCAGCAGGAATAATAATCGTATTATTACAAAGCGTTGCAGTTCTGGTTGCCGCAATAGTATAACTTGCAACATCAAGTTCCATAAGAATACTTGTGAATCCTTCTTTAGTTGCAGCAATCCCGGTACTTCCCGATCCGCAAAAGGGATCTAAAATGATACCATTCGGAGGTGTGATTAGTTTGCAGAGATACTGCATTAACGATAATGGTTTCACTGTAGGGTGCGTATTTCTTACCCCTTCGGGTAAACCAAGATTGCGTTCGGATTTGCTTGCCTTGGCACAATAGAAGAACCGGGCGGCAGAACCGTTATCAGTACGAGATACCAGCGTACCTCTTCGCAATGGAATGTTACCATCTTTCGAGGGAATGTTAATTTCTGCATTTCCATTCGAGCATCCGCTTTTTGTTTCTGGGAACAACGCCAGCACTTCATCGCTTCCATCGTGGATCAGGTTTGCAGGGAATCGTCCTATGGTTGGTCTTGGCTCTCCACCTTTAACAAGTGTGGTTTTGGTATCTTTCAAATTCGTGAATCCACCTGCTCCACCCCATCCAACAATGTCAGTACCAACCCTGCACCCATCAATATTAATCCCGCCAGTTCTCCATTTCTGCACGTTCTCGGCAACTGTGCAATTCAACGGTTTCCGGCAGAGTATGATCGGTTCCCACGCGGGTTTCAGGGCAGTACCCCACCCATCCCATTGCTTTGCGGCATCGGTGGCGGGCGCAGTAATATCGCGGGAGTTTTCGTCTTTTGGCATACCCATCTCATACAAAGAAGAGCTAGCATTTTTATGATCCTTCCAGTTTCTAGGTTTTCCGTCAGGATGTGAATACTCTCCAATAACTTCCCTCTCCACTCCCGCCATTTTATCAATCGCCTTACTTACATCCAGCGACTTCGGAAATCCGCTTCCGTACACCCACATCAGAGTATCCCGTATCTCCCATCCGGCATCTTCAATCGCTACCATTAACCTATGATGCGTCCTTGTTCCCCCGAATGCCAGCATATGAGCACCGGGTTTACAGATTCTTAATGCCTCTTCCCAATGCGCCACATCCGGGAGTTTTCCATCCCATTCCTTACCCATGAATCCTTTTGAGAATCGTTTTCCGACATCGCTCTGATTCTGTGCAAATTTCGTTGCATCTTTCCATCGTTTTGTTGTTGTTAAAGCGTATGGCGGATCGGTTACTATCGAGTCAAAAGTATTTTCGCGGAAATCACGCATCAGTGCAAGACAATCCCCTTGCATAACCGTAGATGTCATGCTTTATTAATCACCCTTCGCAATTCGAAATCCAGTATCGCCTGCAAGTCATGCCTATCCCCATACCTTTCCGTAATAATCCTTCTTTGCTCATCTTCGCAACTCTTGCAATACTTTGGTCTGCTGTAATGCTGGACTCCATACCCATACCAGACCTTCTTCCCGCACATGCAGGTAATACAGGCGTGCAATGTAGTTTCGGCATAGGAAGGATCGTACTCCTCCCGCATCGACGGTTCATACACTGCACGAACACATTCGCTGGGTTTCTTCCTCACTTCCGCGACGAGCAGATCGGGCACAATGTCCAACGAATCTCCGTTATGATCCTGAAGCGTACTTTCTGACCGCACTGGCTGCATCGGGCTACCATCGAGGGGTAGTGGCAGGCAGATAATGGCAGGTTGCATGTTTGTTTCTCCGGACATTCCCGACAATCCTCCATCGCTTCCTGATGCTCCTGCACATTCTGGTTCGACTTCCGGTGATCCAATTTCTTCTTCAAGTTCTCTGATTTCCGCTGACTCGGAGTTTTCGTAAAAGACTCTGGTAAGTGTCCCACTCTCTGTCCCGTGAATATCAGTTCGTTCCGTGCTCGCTTCAGTAACTTTCTTCTTTCGTTTTCGTGGGGTTTCGCTTTCTCCACCATTCAACCACCCGAACAAATCTTTATACATCATTGCATTCTTTCTCGACATCTCTGAAGGGGATACATCCCACACATTCCCGCGATGCAAACAACATCGTGTTAATGGTGTGGATGAACCAATCTTCCTGCATGCAAATGGTGCACGATACAAGAACCCATCTTGTGCAACTACACAATGTATGCAGGGTTTCTCACCTTTAATGTACTTTTTTTCCGGATAGTAAAACTGGTACGGATGATAATACCTGCACCAGAATTCCAAATGCTTTCTTCCGTCGTCAATACTCATGTGGATGTTAGGCATTCTTTTTCACCAAGTCTATACAATCTCTTCCTGCTGTCACCATTAAAATTCGTCACCGTTACAACACGCTTCTCCCCGCACAATTTCCGCAGGTGACACCGCAGTGTATGCTCTGCAAACGGGGCTTCCTTCCGTATCTCTTGTAATGTTAGCGGCGAGTGCTGCTGCAATGCTGACATAATTTGGTTGTCCACTGTCATTTTCTGTATCAAATTTAATCACCTGTTCCCGATGCTCCTTCATATTGTTGCATTCAAGACAACATAACACCAGATTTGAAAGGTTGTTAGTTCCACCCTTGCTCAATGAAATGCGATGATCGAGAGTGCATCCATTCCTTGCAGCGAAGATGCCAATACTCATCTTGGTTCCGCAATAATGGCAATGGAATCCCGTCTGTAAATACAGTTTCGAGAGTGCGAGAATATCCTTATAAGGAATGAATCCATCATTCTCTTCGGATGCATCTTCCCCGCAATACTTTACATAGCGGTGGATAGAACTGCATTGCTTCCGTTTGAAAACCCGAAGATATTTTTTCCTGTTTCCACATGCATTCTCAAAGATGCACGATTGGTTTTCACTGATGCATTTCATCCCGCACCACACATCACCCGGATACATTCGCATCCTTCCGCATCTGTGCAATCATTTTCGCACGGTTTTTCTTTGTGCGCTGTGTTGCAACCCCAAGCCAATTCTCTTCATCACCATAAATTCGTGTAAGTGCTGCACGTTCTGCCGGGGTGGGAGCAAATTTATTCCTGCTCCTTGCATGGTAATCTTTCTTTTCAGTCATGCAGCATCCTCTGTCGGTTTACCATTTTGTTTCGTTTCTTCTTTGATGTGCAGGTTGTAACATGCAGCCAGTTCTCTTCATCGCCGTAAATACGGGTGAGTTGCCCCCGCTCTCGTGCCGTTGGCATTTGTTTCGGTTTCATATGCTTGCCACCTTTTCGAGAACCATACGGGCAACATAAAATAATCCTGCAATCATGCACGCAGCAACGAATGTTTTCAGTATAAGCATCTTGTCCTCTTTACTGAACATCGATCTTTACCTCCGTCACTTTCCGGAATGTCTGTGCCTGTTTTGCTGTGATAACCTTTACCAGTTCCAAATCAGACATGCTTACAAGTTCTTTCAGGGAATGTTCCTTCAGGACTTTCCTTGCAGTAGATGTACCAATGCCATTGAAGCAGCACAGTGCTCCCAGTGCCTGCATATCGGCACCATACCGTTTTTTCTGCTTCGGGTAATGACTTTCATGCACATATGAATGGATAGAATACATCCACCAGATGCTTTGATCCAGATCCCTTGTTGTTACAACTTCGCATCCCATCTGGCGGATGCTTTGCAGAAAGTTGTAATACTGGCGTGCGGAAAGTTGTGCTGGTTTCAAGAATTGCCCTTCCTTTCTCCACATCATACCCTGCTCATCAATCCTGAATGTTTCTTCTATCAAAAGGATTGGGTACTCTGTCAAATCCATGAGTGACGGGATTATATCTTCGCGGATCTCCGGCATTTGTGTAGCAACCTCTGGGAAGGTTTTTCGTTGCACTCCGATAGATCCATTCGAGCCGACGATCAGGTAATCCATTCCATGAGCAAGACACGATATAGAGCATTCAACACCCGCGTCTGTAAGTTTTTCCTGAATGTAATCTTGGTTCTGCTCTCTTGAATCGATTAAGATCAAGACAACACCCGTCAGAAATTGTATCCAAGCAGTTTTATAAATGCGTTGGGATCGTCGTTTTCGAATGTATATCGGAGTACAAATATTTCCCAGTGTTGTGCAACGTGGGTGCACAGAAAACACTTCTCGTTTTCTTTCAGGAAGGCATTCTTCAGGATGCGTGCATATATATCGCACACGGTAAAATCGGAACCTTCCTTTCCGCTTATGAGTCGGTTCCAATCATCTTTTGCCCACGTGTTAACAAGTTCGTGTGCATCTACCGTCGAAATTCCAAACCTTTCACAGACCGCCGTTTCTGGTATCGTGTGTATCATTCGGTTCTCTCCTTGACAATTTTGACTTTCTCTGTAACAGATATCACGCAGGTTTTATCCAGCAGGAAATTTCCCACCAGTTCCTTGGCATCCTCGATTTTGATAGCAGGAAGAATGTGCGTCTGGACTAACTTATCCAGTTCTGTTCCCATGAATGCAGCCTGCTTCTGGACAAGGATATTATTGGCATCAGGAAATGTCCGTGCAAATAATTCCGGATCTATTTTCCTGCGGGTATCTGTTTTTACGCTGACAGTATACCCATCCTGCCTTTCTATTCCCTTTTCTTTGCAGTACAGGATAAGTTGATTGTATTCAGTTTGTAAACCCGCCAAATCCATCTGTAGCCGTTCCATGGCTAACTGGATTGCATGAGCATGACGAAGGGGATGCTTTTCGGCATCCAGTTCCGTGTTGGTCAACATGGTTAACCTTCATACTCGTATTCATCTTTCGCTTCACACTTTGGTTCTGGTTTCTTGTATTTTTTGATAGCATCAATATCGCGGGGATATGCGGTGGTATCGTCATCTGTGGATGCAAGATCGGTTGCAATTGCCGTTGTAGTTATTGCAATAGATACCGCACACCAGTACATAATTTCCGGGGTTGGTCGCGGAGCATTTGCAAGCAACGCAGATACGATAATAAACAGCCATGAAATCGCTGCAACAAGACCGGTTGCTGTAAAGGTCATATCCTGCCGGTGGTTATGACTGTGTACAGTCCTTGCAATGCACTTTACATAACCTCTTGTTGCAATCTGTTCATCTGGATTCTGTGATTTCTTTGCAAGTTCTTCAAACTCTTTCTGTTCCTGTTTTGTAGGCTTCTTCATAACAATCCTCTCTCTGCCAACAGCCCGATGTACCCTCCCTTCGCCACCGGTACATCGGCATCCTTAACAACAGCCCATCCGGGCACCTTGTCAAATCTTGCCATGTAGATTCCCTCGGTATTGATATACAGGCTGCATTTTACATCGACATCGAATTCAATCCAATCCCCTGCTGCAATTGCTCTCCCCACCTTCTGGTCATTCAGGTACGCATCCTTCATCTGTGCTGTGAAGAATACGTGGGTGCCATTAATATTGCTCCAGTTAATCAGTGGTTCGAGAATGCCAATTACCCGCTGGTTGATAGCAGCCCACGCACCCTTGTTCTCACCGGAGATCATGGTACGTGCAGGTTTGCCTTCCTTCGCACGGAGCATGTTATCCTTGAAGATCCATTCCTTCTGTGCAAATTTGCGGATATCAGAAATACCATCGAGCACCACAAGTTTGTACTTGTTTTCGTGAATGATGCTGCGGATGGTTTTTTCGAGAACCATGATCGTTTCGATGGAATCCTCTTGATAGTCCTTGTCGTACTGGATTATCTGGACAACGTTGATGCCACTCATTTCGAGCAGTTTCTTGTCCTTCACTTCCATGCAGAGATAAATAGATGGATTGGAAGAATACTTGCAGATTTCGACATGCTGCGTGGACTTGCCGTTACCGGCTTCTCCAGATGTAAGAATTAATGTAATAAGGCATCACTCCGTTCGCGTAATGTGTTTCCAACACCATACTGTTGCATCTACAACAGGAAACCATGCACCATGCGAATCTGTTGCTGTTGGTGGATTACAACGACACTCGCCACGATCTACAGCAAGTTTCGCATAGCATCGACATGTTGGACAATACTCTCCAAATGGACTCAAAATATGAGTCATGAATTATCCCACAACTTCTTTTGATTCGTAACTATCCATCGGTTTCGTAACCTTCCCTGCAATTTCTAATGCAGTAAACAGCAGGAGTATTCCAGCCGCAACGAAAAACCACATGGTCAGATCCTGCAGAACAGACGCATACATGATGCCTGCAACACCGCCGATAAAGTACAGTGCCATGAGTACAATATCAATGGCTGCCTGAATAGCACCTTTGGTTGTTATCATTTTTGCCATATGCTTTCACCCGAAAGAAAAAGATTATTTTGTGTATTTCATCTTGCCCTGCTCATCCAGAGAGATAAGCAGGTTGATGAGTCCCATCTTTCCGATCTTCGAGAGCCCGGCAATCATCTGCTCCTTGTTCGGGTAGCCTGCTGACATCTCAATCAGGAAGGTTTCATCCTCGCTGGAACCACCGATCTTCTGCTGTGCCTTGGCACCCGGAACCTTAACACCCTTCACGGTGAGAAGGTCGATCTCGGAATATCCTGTTGGAGTCTTCCCGTCCTTGCCAATCTGTGGCTTGACATGCGCTGCGAAAACAGTGCCTTCGCGGAGAACATCCCCGAAAACAAACTTCTTGCCAATGCCAACCGGGTATCCAATCCCGCGTGCGAACTTGACAACATCTGATTCTTTCTGCTTGTCATCCTCGTTGATGATGACTTTCTGGTTGTAGAAGAAGGACTGGCGAATTGTTGCCTGCGATTCTTTCTCGGTGCACTGGATATCGATAACAGTAAACTCCTTGGTATGACCGTCTTTCTCGGTTGAGAGTTTCCGTGCTTCCCTTGAAGTTACAGTGAATGTGTATTCGACTTCGGGATCAAAAGAGATTCCCTTCGCGCCTTCGGCGGCATCGAGATCGAGAATGTTGATCAGGGTTCCGCGCTGTTTTTTCTCATCGGTATTTGCCATGTTTTTCATCACTCCTTTTTAGAGGTTTTCATAAGTTCTTCAAGCCGTTCCAGAAGAAGTATCCGTGCGAACATGTCGTCGGAAAGATACCCTGCGGCATCCTGTTTGTCGGGGATGCCACGCTTCTTTTTCACGAGATGCAGGTCAATCATTCTCTGGGAGTTAAGATTGACCTGTAAGGTTGTTACTCCCATAGTTACTATGTATATGACTGTATGATTATAAAGGTATCGAAAAAGAGATGAAAGAACTTTTTTATCCTGCTTTTTTTTATCCTGCACCGAACCAGTGGAATGCTCGCATCGATGCAAAAAATATTACAAACCCCGCAACAGCAATCCACCCCATTTTTTCCAGCAGCGTCATTGTACCTTCGGATATGCGTGAATGTAACAACCCGGATTTTCAGGTCGCTTTCCTGTAGTTTCCGTATTCCAGTTCTTCCTGATATAATACAGCAGTTCTGGTTTCTCTGGCAAGCAGGAATCCTTTCCTGTATGCACTTCGAATTCTATGCGTGAGATTCCAGAAAGGTCGTCTGGCTCAATACACCATTCCGCACCTTCGATATCACACTTCATGAAAGTAATTTTCTCTGGTATCATTTTCAGTATTCTGGATAGCGGGTATGTCTGAACCATTTTTTCTGTACCCTGATAATTAATATTGATTTTCTCCCCGAAGCCAACACCATAGGGAATAATGGTAATTTTATCCTGCAGATTATTACGGGCGATATTCACTTCAAGTTCTTTTACAAAGAGAGGTTCGACAGCATAAACGTGCTTGCATATCTTTGCTGCACGAAGTGTGAACCCCCCAACGTTTGCACCAAGATCCAGAACCACATCATCTGGTTTCAAATCATCAAACCTGTATTCACAAAGTATCCTGTAAAGTATATCCGTATCTTCGGGACAGAATATCAATCCTTCAGGAGTAATGATTTTATCAACAACAGATTTTCTGACTACACAACGCGCCGGATCTTTGAATCTCCTGTTCACCCACATCTGTATATCGAAATTACAATGCACCAAGTCTTTCGCAATTGTTACAACATCCATATTAGATCACCTTATCCATTATCTTCTCATACCTCGTGATAAAATTCTTTTCCGACCACATCTCTCGGAATGGCTGGAGTGGTGTGGTTCCTGCTGCAATGATTTCCTTCAGGCTGGAATTCTCGATGCAGATGCTTGGAGTTGCATTTTTGATATGCCTGAACATCCCACATTTGTTAATAGCAACGGGACGATTTACTGCGAGAGCGTAATCGATCCCACTTGATATGCCTTTGTCCTTGTCAACATCATACAGGAATACATTAACGGTATTGCCTGCAAGGAATGCAAGGAGTTGGCTCTTGTCCAAGAATGTATCTGTTATCTCCAGATGAATTCCCTGATTTTCATGTGCTGCGTTGTAGCACCCATCAATACATTTCCGTCGCAGGATTCGTAGCATGTCGGCAGCACCAGCATACGGGATGTTAAAACGCACTATGGCAGAATCAAATTCGTCACTTACAAGTTTCACAATCTTCTCGAAGCCTTTGTCCGGGAAACCAAACCCGAAACTTCCAATGATGGGAATTTCTGGTTGCTTGGTATTCGAATTTTCGAACTTGGGAATCAACCTGCATATCGGAAGTGCAATTGGATTGGGTGATACAAGTGTTGGATCTGGACACAGGTGACAATCGAATAAACTGTTGTCAGCATTATCTGCACTATCCTGTGTGACTTCATGCATGATGCCAATCTGCGGGGCATATTGCTTCCGTGTTATTTTAGACGTAAGCCACGGCATCGTGGTAGGATAATAATTGTAAATGACAGCATCGAAATTCCCATGCGATAATATTTTATTCAGGTCGGATGCATTCCTGCACTCCTTGTATACAAAGATGTATTTCTGTGCATGCTGCAATGCCTCGAAAGTATCCAGCCCGTACTGGTGGATTCCACATCGCCGTTCCGGGTGCGATACAAATAGTATAACCGGATAATTATTCTTCCCTCGGTTCGGTATTCTTGCAGTAGGATTGAAATGATTCCGTATCTTTGTCCGAAGCATTTCAATACCAGACTTTATATCAAGTGCAGATTCTCCGGTCTGGAAGTGAGGACGAATATTGCAGGAATACAACACCTCTTCGAATCTTGTTGCGAATGCTTGTGGAGTCCAATCGTTCTGCATCCGTGTAACCTCTATTTCAGATGCAGCAATAGATCCCTTCAGGTTTCGTACTGGATACGGTTGGAAAATATATTTCAGAATGTGACGGAATGTTAGATTATCTGAAACAGATAGTGGGCGACCAGATGAGATGGCTTGGTCGGTTGTAGCAGAGAGTCCCGGCTGGTTCCTGTCATACAGGAAACAATTCAGAGTATTTTCTGAACACCATCGTATCAAATCTTCCTTCGACATGTAATCGTGAGTTACCCTGACTTCGATACCGGGTTTTGCAAGACCGATACACCGTTTGGAAAGTTCCTCCCCGTATGCCTTGGCATGTTTCCCAGCATGTGTTCCGATTGGAATATTTATCCTGATAATCGCTTGGTTGAATTCCTTGTTAACAGCGGTTACAACATGCTCGAACCCTTTACCCGGAGTTGCAAATCCAAAACTGCCAATGACGGGGATATCGGAAATGGTGCGATTTGTTATGATGGTTTTCGTTTGGTCGAGTGGTCGTGGGAATGCATGCACTCGCATATCGCTATGCTGGATTGTCGGATCGAGTGCACAGTAGATATCGAAATCACTGGCTGGGCACATCGGGAACGGATCGTTCGGCAGCACTTCAAGAACAAATGTTATGGCAAGACCAGTTTTTCTTCTGATGGTAGATGTATCAAGCCAGTCCATCGTGAAGGGATGATAGTTGAATATGAGAAAATCATAACTGTTTGGAATATTACGGTTGTTGGCATCTATCTCTTTGTAATCAAGAGTGTAGTTGCCAGATGTTTTTAATGCAGCATATATCATCTTCCCGGATTCGTGTATGCTGCACTGTGCTGCAGGGGAATTGAGAAACAACCCCTTTAACATTTCGTATACCTCGTATTAACATACATCCGGTTTTCCATCGACATCTCTTCAGGTCGGCAAACATATTTCTTCTGATATTCTATATCGAAACCATATTTCCGCAGCATGGCATCAACAGATTCCGGAGTGTTATTACTTCGTGTCAACCAGTAGCCATTCAGTTCTATCATGATTCTACGAATGCGGTTTTCTTCCAGCAATCGTTTCGCACCGGTTATAATATGCGGTTCGTATCCCTCAACATCCAACTTCAATAAATCAATACGCTCGATAATATAATGTTCTGAAAATTTATCGAGGGTTGTTACCGGGGAGATACCAAGATTCTCAACCTTGATATTCATAACTTTCATGGTAGCATCATCTATGGGAAGGCAGAAACTCGGAGAGTATGTATCAGCAATAACATTGTTCAACTCCGATACTTTGTATAATTCGAGAGTTGTTTCCTTATCTCCAAGACCGAGATTAAATGGATGGATATTGACAATTCGATTATCTACAACAATCTTGCGGAGCAGGTCATACATATATTTGCTGGGATCGAAACTGTAAACTTCACCTGTTTTACCGACGAGGCTGGATGCAATCAGGGAATAATATCCTATGTTGGAACCCGCATCTACCACTGTCATTCCGGGTTTCAGAACTTTATATATCCATGTAGTTTCTTCCGGCTCATATGTTCCGAAGTATATACTTTTCTGAATCGATTCTTTTGTATCAAGTGGCATGACATATCCCGCGAGATTATAATTCACCGACGGGTACATTGTCATCCACAATTCAATTGTTTTCATTATATTTTCAAGTGTCATTTATATCAGACAATCTCGATTTCTGGAAGCGGGAAAATAAACTTGCCACCATTTGCCATGTAATCTTTTTCCCGTGCCAGAATATTATGCTTGAAATGCCACGGGAATACAAGGAAGTAATCTGGGTGCATCTCCTTTGCTTCTTTCTCGGAGATGATGGGGATACGAGTTCCCGGAGTAAAGCACCCGAACTTGTCTGCATTCACATCTGCAATGTATGGAATATGCTTCTCTGTTATCCCGCAGAATTGCATCATGACATTTCCTTTTGTAGATGCGCCATATCCAAGAATGAGTTTACCATCATCAACAAGTGCATCCAACAATCCCATGAGATTATCACGATGGTTATACACCCTGCTTTCGAAGTTGCGATACGGTGTAACGCTTTTTAACTGGAGTTCGTTTTCCTGCTTCAGCATCCAGTTGATGACAGGAGTGTTCGGTTTGTATAGCTTGTTCCCTTTCTTTGCTGCAGTTACAGCAAAACTTCCGCCATTAATCGAGTTCATCTGGACATCGATAACATCAAGCCCATAATGCTCGATAAGATTCTTGATCACCTCAAAGGAGTAGAATTCAAGATGTTCATGGCAGACAGTATCGTATGCAAGACTCCGGAGCATTGATGGCATGTAACTCTGTTCGAGATGCCAGATGCCATCGTATGCAAGAGTGTCACAAATATCACGCACAAACTGGCATGGACTTTCGAGGTCGTAGAACATGGCAATAGATGTTATAATCTTTGCCTTCTTTCCCGGATACAGTTCCTTGAATTTTTCTGCTGTAAAGAAATCCGGAATCAATGCAATATCTTTCAGATAGTATTCCCCGAACTTTATACCGGTGGGGTCTATTCCCACTCTCTTGCATTTCACCGTATATGCTTTCAGGGTTGTTGCATCATTGCTTCCGATATCAATTACCAAATCATCTTTTTTGAGATGGGCAAGTTTTTCCAGCATGTGTACTTTATTTGTCAGGTGCTCAACCATGGATGCATTCAGTCCAGACCTGTATCCGTAGTTCATCCCATACATTTCAGACAGGTCATATGACTCTTGCATCTGGAGCAATCCGCAATCGCGGCACCATACAAGATCGAGCCCTCCTGTAGAAACAGGATCGTTCTTCTTGCATGGGAATACTCCAGTGAGTTCCTGCTTTCCCAGCGACAGGACATGCATGAGGTTTGATTCCCCGCATATCCTGCATGTATCTATGTTCGTGTACATTCAGTCACCCTTCCACCACTTCGGGAAAAACTTGTCAGCAATAATCCTGTCGCCATCTCCTATAGATCGCATTCTGGCATTTCGGAAATCGGCATCTACCATTATCTTTACAAGATCCCGGAAGTCTATCTTTGGTTTCCATCCGAGAAGATGCTGTGCCTTTTCTGTTCCTGCCCGAAGAACCCGCACTTCTGTCGGTCTGAATAATTCTTCTCCAGAACGAATACAATCTTCGGCACACAACCCTGCATACTTTAAAGCAGCATCAAGGAAATCCCGCACCATATATGTTTTTCCAGTTCCGATAACAAAATCGTCTGGTTCTTTTTGCTGCAGCATCTTCCACATCAGTTCCACATATTCCGGGGCAAATCCCCAGTCCCTCTTGGCAGATAAATTCCCAAGTTCCAGATACTTCTGATTACCTGCGACAATGTTTGCAATGCCAAGCGTGATTTTCTTGGTAACAAACATCTCGCCACGGCGTGGAGATTCATGGTTGAACATGATACCGTTCACCCCGTAGATGTTGTATGCATCCCGGTAGTTGTGAACCATCCAGTATGAATACAGTTTGGACGTGGCATACGGACTCAATGGTTGGAATGGAGTATTTTCGTGCTGCGGTGGACTTGCATTTCCAAACATTTCTGATGACGATGCCTGATAGAAGCGTGCATCGGGGTTATACTTCCTGATTGCTTCAAGTAATCTGGTGGTGCCAACCCCTGTAATATTCGATGTATATTCCGGCATGTCGAATGAGATACCAACATGACTTTGTGCAGCAAGGTTGTAAATCTCATCTGGCTTTACCATGTGCATGATGGGGTTGATGGTATCAGAATCGGAGAGGTCGCCATAATGAAGTTTCACATCAGACAGAATATTTTTAATCCTGCCTGTATTCGAGGAAGACGATCTCCTGACAAGACCATGAACTTCGTACCCTTTGCTTAAAAGAAGTTCTGCAAGGTATGAACCGTCCTGTCCGGTAATCCCGGTAATCAATGCTTTCTTCATAACATCACCTGCCCTTTGAACTGGAGGTCGATTGCTTCAATACATTTGTTCCGCTGGAGATTCAGGACTGCAAGCCTGTGAACCAGTTCTGCCAATACCTTGTGCGGGAGAACATCTGGATGATAGCTCTTATCAACGTCGTGCCATATCTCGCAGTTGATATAGGAAAGGCTTGAAATTAATTCTCCCAGTTCTCCCGTGAAGTTTGGAAGGCTGACCGTTTTGCTGTAAACCTTGTTTGCAGGACATGCCATAGTTTCAACAAGCATGTTCCCCGTAGTGGCACGGATAACATAATCGTTAAGTTCCCATTGCATCATCTTATCCTGTTTGTTCAGGCTTGCAAGTTTCTCTGCATCTTTCGTATGGTACTGCTTCAATTTTATTACGATGAGTTTGTCGCACAACGAACCGAATGTTTCCATCAATACACACCTTCCGAATGGCGAGTGAGGATTCTTGTAATGCTTTTCGGGAATGTCGACAGGAAATATAACAATCCAACACTCAAACCATAATCTTGTATAGTAGTCATTAGTGCTGGTATGATATCAAGGTAACGTCTGTTCATCATGGCAATGTCGAATCGCATGTGGAAGCGGATGATGTTGAAGTCGGGTTCGATATCTTCATCATATTTTGCTTTTGCTATGCCAAACGAATCCATGGCAAGAGTTACACACTTCACAATTGTATCGGCATCAGTACTGGTGGTTTCAATGATGTCCATCTCGTGTAATCCCAGACTTGCATGATCTGCTTTCATGGAAGCAACGGAATGCTTTGCAAGGAGTTGAACTGTTGGTAATGGTTTTGCAGCAGTCGACTGACAAATCTGTGTGATTCCACTTCCCATGCCGATAAGCAGGGTGCAATACTTTGTCAGTTCGGCATTCTCCCGGAATGAAAGACAACTTGCATCAAAGATATTACCATGACCATAATGGCAGGGGATTGGTTGCGACATTACGACACACGTGTTTGGAAGGTCTGCAAGTTTCTTGGCAATCTCATTTGCTTCAAGTAAGGTAATGCTGGATTGATCGCTTTGCGGGGAACATTCAAACAGAATTACATTTTTGTAATCAGAGAGGTTGTGTCCCTGTGCAAACCATGCAGCATTATCGATTTCACCCTGTGTTAATCTTACAACGGGATCGAGAGGTACAGTTATCTTTCCATACTTTCTGAACATGGATGCACGGATAGAATCCTTGAAATCATCGGGAAATCCGGGATAGATTTGCGTGTAGTATATTTCATCATATTCTTTCATTGCAGATACAATAGTCGCAATATCGAACCAATATTTTTTTACATCGGTTCTGCTCTGAACGAATTCCATCGGGATGATTTCATCAACATAAGGATTCCCTGCAAGGATGCTTTTGTATTTATCTCCGACATACCACGTGATGTGGCAACTTACATTATCGTTTTTTATCTGCTGTGCAATCGTAGTGGCGTACAACAAGTCGCCATATACTCCAAGATGAACTAAAGCAATCTTTTTCATTTTTTCTCCTGTAACATTTTCTTAATTTCTTTAATATCACACCTCTGCTGTTCAATATCCGTTATCATCTTCCCAAATTCTACATTCACATTCTGGTTCAGGTGGCTTACCTCGTATTCCCACATCCTGTTCATTTCATACCAGTATCCGGAATACCAACTGAAAAATAACAGGAGCGTTGGTATCGAGATATAAACAGCGATGGGTGGGATGCCATAATATTCGAATGTGCTTGCCCAGACTTTTGCGAAGGTGAGGAAGGTAAAGACGCTTATGATAACCGACAGGAATGACATCCCCACGAAAAATCGCAATTTATTCCGTGCGATGAATGAAAGAGTGGATTTACTTGTCATGCATCCCCCAGATGTATACTCCGCCGACGATAAGAAGAATCACAGCAACGGGGATGATATATGCTGATACTCCTGCACCCCAGACTTTCCCTTCTATCGCTTTGCTTACGGCAGGATCTACAGGTGGTTTGTCCATAACAACGGTGGAATCGATTGCGGGGAGTATGATAACTACAAGGCTTACAAGTGCGACGATTACTGCAACCCCGATGAAGATGGGAATGGGATTCAATGCGAACACCTGCAGGAATATTTTACCAGAAGCATATGATACCGTTTTGGGTTGCGTGGTTTCAACATTTGTTCCATATGAATCCAAATTGGAAGATAGTGATGTTTAATATCTGTAGTAATTTCGTAGGTAAGTTGTACGATGGCTGCTTTAGCAAGGAATGTTATCAGGGTATCGACTGCCCATTCGTCTTGGTTGTTACTTATTTCTTTTGTTTTTCTTTTCGTCATGATATCACTCAAATACTTCCAGTCGTGTGTAATGGAATCCCGGTGTGAATACCGCTACGCAGGAATCAAATGTGGGACTGTTCTCTATCTTGTTTCCTTCCAGATCGTACCCGATGTATTTCACCCTCCCTATGATACGGATTTCTTTTGCACGAAAGCAGTATGTTTTGAACCAGCCAGAACCGACAAACGGAATAAGACAGACAACAGTTGCACCGCTTCTACTTTCCCAGAATGCTTCCCGTACAAACGACCTTACAACATCCCTACCATATGGTGGGTTCAGAAAGATTTTCTCAACCTGTCCTTTCACGTACCAATCCTGCTTTAAAGCATCGTCTTCTTTTGTGAAGTACAGTGGAGCAAGTGCATTTTCATTCGTTGCTGCAGCATCAAGATCGAAATGAAATTCATCGTCCAGTTTCTTGAAAAGCCACGTCGGAGTGCGCCATTCACTCTTATCATTGCTGACATTATTCCTTGGAATCCCTGCAACCATCAGTAATCATCTCTTGAAATTTTAAATAGAAAATTGTAAAGATAATATATTGTAAATATCCAGAATGGTACTGCAATCCACGAAAAGATAAATTGATACGGAGCAAGCATCGCATTCACCAACGGTTCCATCAGGACAGTTGAATTCTCCATTACCAGACATACTTTCGAATCCCCGCAGGAGTACGGCGTTGCTTCAGGCGAGATAGACGGTGTAGGTAATGGTGTTACTGGTATGATTACAGGTGCCGGAGTTGGTACGGATGTGATAACCTGCTGTGGGACAACCACCGGTGTTGGAACTGGAATAGTAACAAATCCGATTATCCCTCCAAGCAGGACTGCACAGATTACATGGTGGATGGGTAGTCCGAAAAATGTGGGAAGGTTCATGGTATCGCCGGTACAGCACACATAGTTGCATTCAGGATTACTGGAAATAACATGAACATGATTGCCAAAACAATAAACGATATAATCGCACCTATAAGTCCAGACGATTCTCCACCACTGTAGAACAACATCACTGCAACTATCGGTACTGCAAGTATCATCAGGAATAAGAGAGTTCCTGTTAATCCTGTATCAGGAGAACACGTACCTGCTGTTGGTTGTGGTGTTGGCTGAACGGTGGGTTGTGTAATTACTACAGGCGGTGGAGTTGGAACCGGAGTTATCACTTGCACGGGTACAATTACCGGTGTTGGTGCAGTCAGGAATATAACTACAAGTCCTATAACTGCCCCTATGAAAATTGCTGCAAGTACTTGCCAGAGATTCAGACGAGCAATGGTTATCATGATCTTCGAAATGCTCCATTCAAGAATGCGGCTACGAACATGAGGATTGAACTTACAATCACCATCGGAAACAGGCTTTGTATCAACTCTATAATCTGCATCTGTGCAAGTGCAATCTCCCCATACTCGCCAGTTACCACAACCACGTTGGCAGGTGCAGGTGCAGGTGGGATGGGAACTTCGGTTATCACTACCGGTGGTGGTGTTGGTACTGGAGTTATTACCTGTACCGGAACCTCTACCGGATGTGGTGCCGAAGCATATACCCCTACAAATCCTATCAGAACCCCAAAAATTATTGCGATGATAAATTGGGTATTCGACAGTCCGAGTGCCTTCATAGCACTCACCGGGTTACTGACAGGTCTGCAATTTTGTCAAAGTTGACATCAGGAACTTCCTGCTTCTGTGGACTTGCCTCGAACATGCTCCACTTGTCGGCACGGTATCCAAAGATTCCTGCAAGGTAGTTCATCGGGAAGGAACGGACGGTCATCTTGTAATCCATGACAGCGGTATTGTAATTATTCCTCTCGGCATTGATCTGATTCTCGGTGACAGTGAGTTGTGCTTCGAGTTCGCGGAACTGTGCTGTCGTCTGGAGTGTAGGATACTGTTCATTCAGCATGAGAAGCCTTCCAATAACTGCACCAAGTTGATCCTGATTTGCCTGAATCTCTTCAACCGTCCGTGCAGATTTTACATTCTCCTTGATACGATTTGCTTCTCCCCGCATGGCTATAACATCCGTCAGGGTATCATGCTCAAACATTGCACTTCCCTGAATTGTCGATACATAGTTGGGAATCAGATCGGCACGGCGTTCGAGTGCAGTCTGGACGCTTCCCCGCATCTGTTCAACAGTCACATCTTTCTGGATGATGGTGTTATATGCACCACCAACGGTTCCGACAACCATCGCCACAACAATGACAATTGCAACGAATGCTGCAGCGGGGATCATCCAGCGAAACTCTTTCGGGAAACTCGAAGTTTCCTCTTCCTTTTTTGTAGTATCTTCAGTCATGTCTTTCACCAAGTTTGGTTAGTAATACAGTATGTTACTGTGTGATATAAAGATAACGATTTATGGCAACTTCCCATCCTTTTCGAGATGCTCCAGATACAATCCCCACAACAACGGGGAGTTGGGGTAGATTGCTTTTATCTCGGTAAGTTTTGCATCGATCTCTGGTGGGATGGGACAATGCTTTGTGAGGATGACATCGAGAGGTGCGATACAGGTTTCCCCGTCACGGCTCCTCCATACGCACGAATTCGACGGACACTTCATATTACAGCCCCGGTATCAGCATCTCAATCATGATGTTGTGGATGCAGGTTTCTGTCACAGGCATCTTAAACTTCTCTTCAGATACCTCAACATAATACTTGACGGAGAAATATGGGTTGAGTTTGATGAAGTCCTTCACCCAGTCTTTCTCTTTCTCTGTCAGTTCCCGTTCCATTGTTTTAGATAATCCAAATAGACTCATTTCACCACCTCAAATTTGCGGGTTGTATCTGGAGGCATGTTTGCAACCCAGATGCCAACCCCGAATGCAGCACCCCACTGTGCACCTTCAGCCCACCACATCCCGGCAAGGTATGACAGGCATGCACCGGAAAGCAGGAGCAGAGGGATGGGATACAGGGCAAACCAAGAATTGTTGTTCATGATGCATATCCTCGACGCAGCATGAATACGAAGTGTATCCAGCGGATTAAAAGATACAGGAGCAGGGATAGGAGAAGTCCTGCAAAGATGATGGCGAGGGTGGTTGTGATGGTCATGCTGGTATCACCACTGTAGTTGACATTTTAGTTTCCATTGCTAACTGGGCAACAGGCACATAGAAATATTTCCAGCATTCCTTACATCTGAACTGCCATACGAATCCACCAGTGCGTTTACTTTGTCCGTGCCGAACCACATGGGTAGAACCACACAACGGACACGGTTGGAATTGAGCATTAATGCGATTTCTGTTTGCATACGGACTTTTATACGGAATGTTATATTTGTCCATTTTCTCGCGTATGGTTTTTCTGTCATGATGTAACATCCCAGATTTCACAGTAACATTCAAAGAAGTATCTTGCAGAATTTTCATCTCGTCTTCTGTCGGACTCCATTTTGATCCATCACATGGTTTATCTGATAACTTCCACAATTGCATCTTAATAGCATGTGTAGTTCGTCCGGGAAGTTTTTCCTGCAACTGCTCTATAGAGTAGTTCTGATTAAGAATTTCTTTCTCTTCATCTGTCCACCGTTCACGTTCAGTTTGCTTATTGGAGATTCCAAGAATCCGCCATTGATAATAAATTCCCATAATAGAACGGTTTAACTTTTTTGCCACGTCCTTCGCAGACAAATTCGGGTTATCTTTTATAAATGAAATTTCTGCTTCTGTAAACTTTCGCGCAGCAACTCCACGTCCGGTTGTTATGTGAAGTTCTTTCGCTTTCGTTATTACTGCATTTCTTGATCGTTGTAATTCTACTGATATATCTTCGATACTCATCGTGGTATAATTTCGTTTCAGAAAGTCTATTTCGTCAATAGACCATGCCATTCCCGGCGATTCTCTGCGAATTCCATAACGTTGTGCTATATCTCTAACTTGTTGCTTACTTAACGGTGGAAATACTTCAGCACCAATTTGAGCGAATGTTTTGTCACCTTGCAGTAACATCTGCTTTATCAACAGATTTCTAAACTGCTGGAACGTCATTGTTTTTCTGACTGTAGTTTTGTGCTCTTCCAGAACGGTTTTTACTGTAATCTCTCCGAACTCTTTCCTTCGCATTATTATTCCGATCATTGCACAACCATCGCTATATGGTTGAACTATGGTAATTTTGAATTGTGGGAATATCGATTCGAGTCCTGCATAAATCCTGTAATGCTGCTGCCCGATAACATCTCCCTTGCGTGGATTTCTGGTACTGAACGTGAAAGCAATGCAGTTGCAATTTTTCAATGCGGGTCGAATTGATTTCAACATGGATACGTTAGAATCGAATGTACCAAAAACGTCTATAAATGCTTGTTTGAAATCAACTTTTAATCTTCCTGCCATTGACACGTTCTGGTTATATATTCGTATATTGGGACGATTGTATGATTTTATACACCTGTACACGCGAGAGTCTTTTTCATATATTACGAAGTTACAATCGGGTAACAAGTCTACGAACAACATCTGTTCGCTTTCGAGGCACAATGTTAACTCTCTTTTTTCAAACTCGTCAACAACCATATTACGAAATTTCGTCTTGCCCTTCCCCGTATATGGTTTGTTGATTTGCATCTGTCGTAGATGAAGTAATTTTGTTTCCTTCGCTTTCTGTCCTGCCGCAAGTGCTTTAGGACTTCCTTTCACCATCACCATTTTTTAAAACACCTCTTCGCATAATCTCTCTTTAAACCATTCCGGGAAACTTCCCTTATACTGGTTATAAATCTCACCAAATTTCGAATCCAATATGAATGTGCAGCCGAAGGAATCCCAGCCTCTGCCAACCCTGCCACTCTGTTGTATAAGCCTGTTCACAGCATCCATCGTATAAAACGTCCTGAACTTCTCTTTCCCCAGTTTCCTCTCCAGTGCCTTCAACCTGTCATCATAAGATGCATATGGAAACTTCAGGATGAACTGGCAATCACACCATGAAAAGTCAGCCCCGTATTCGGCACTTGCCACCAGCAGGTACTTCCTGTCCTTTCCAACAAACTTCTCAATCGTTCCCATGAGATTCCCTTTCTCATGCAGGATGGTGAAGTCCCTCTGCTCGTTTGCTGGCAATCGTTTATTCTCCAGACCATTCAGCATCTCTTTGATGTTCGTAGCATGGTATCCGATATTCCCACAATGCACGACAAACTGTTTGCTTCCGTAAATAGCCTTGAAAATCCCGGAAGTATCGTAGATGAACTTCGCTGCATTATTCAGGAGGAACGGTTGCTGCTGCAGACTCCTTGCTGTCAGTTTCCCCTGCGGAACATAATAAATCCCGCATCTCTGGTGGATACTATACGATACGCTTGGAAGTTCGAATTCTCCCGGTGTTGCAGTTACGACAAGTATCCTCTGGTTCTTGAAGAGATGATTCGCAAGCAACGTCGTATTCGCCGGGTTAATCTCAACGTAAATCTTCTCTTTCCCGCTTTTCCTGTCCCGTTTCTTATACGAGAAACACAATGTTGCTACATCCTTCAGGAATTCGAGGCGGTATATTATATTCTGGAGTGCATAGTCCTGCCTGACAGACAACTTGCTTTTCTCCCGTTCCCTGTGTTCCTTTACCGCATGTATTTCCTGATCGATCATCTTCCCGATATCCATTTCAGGATCTTTACATGCTTTCATTTCAACCGGGCTGCTAATCTCCTTAAAGAACAGGTCGGCTTCGTCGATGATAATAAGTTCGGCAAATTTCATGAACTGCCAGAAGTTCCCGAAGTTGCAAATGATCGTACCACCATGCGACAAGGTATTGATTGCTGTAGTTACGGCGCGAAGGTACGGACATTGATCGCACGGGTATCGCATCCATTCCCCGTGGCAGAGAAACACGCGATGGCTTTTCCGTTTATCATACTCGCATGAACCCGCCTTGAAACATTCCATACTTCTGTAATCGGGAAGTTGTTCGCATCTGCTTTTCTTGTTGCAGGGTGCATCTGCTGCATTGTCGGCATGCCAGCAGGGATACTCCACTCTTCCGAACATGATAACATCATTGCGGTATGCTGCCACCTGCTTCTGCAGGAACTTGCGGGGTTCGATAATCAGGGTGGGAGTCTTGGGAGTCATTGTCAGGAATGTTGCTGTCTTTCCTGCACCAGTATGACTACAGATCAATGCACTCTTATGCTGCCGCAGTTCCTCGATAGCACGTCCCTGCCCTGCATACATCTTGGGAAGAGGAAATCCGGGAACAGGATCTACATAATCCGGTGCCTTGTGGTTTGCATCCTGCCTCTCTATGAAGGGAAGGATTTCCGCGAAGTCAGTCATTACAAACTCCAGTCGTACCCTGTAACCAGCAATGTTAATCCGAGCAATATATACCCGAAATACATCTTGGTGATTCCCGTACCTTTCAGATGCTCGGTCTTTTCATGTATCCCATTATGATACAGTCCAGCCATTGCTGCCAGTATCATTAGATTACCTGCAACAATTCCAAACAGCAGCATTATGCATCACTGCGGAACCATGCAAGCAAATCATGTACAATCGCCTCTGTAGTCTTATCAGACACCCGCAGAAGCAATTCTATTGACATCTTGAAGTTCTTTCCAACCAGTTGCTTTTTCCTGACCGCATTGTATATGACATTCACTGCCACATCTTTTGGAATGGTATCTACAAAGATATCTTCCGATTCGTTGCTGTATGCATCGAAGAGTTTCTGGAACGCATCAGTGCGTTCGTCCAGTGCATGTACTCCAAAATCCAGCCGTTCTTTCTTTGTCATGTTTTTACTCCTGTTCACACCCAAATATTCTTCTTAAAAAATTTCCGCGAATCTGCCCTTTGTATTTGTAAAGCCGCCTTGCCCATGCTTGTAATTGCTTGCTGTCAAAATATACCGGATACACCCGTATCTTTTTGATTTTCTCTCTGGAATGATCCCACCCTTTTCCCGGTCTGCCAATGCCGACACGTGCAATTGTCCTTCCGATGTCGGTATCGGATTTATTGAATCCGCATCCATCTTCTGTAATTGCACCATCACACATTGCTGCAAGTTCTCTGGTGATTTCCAGAATGCCGTTCCGAAGCAGGTTTGTATTCGAATCTATCAGTTCGAAATAATTGTCATCGTCGCGAAGCAGAGCACGCTTTAACTGGTAATCTGGATCGGACTCGTCAATGTGGATATATTTTTCCAGTGTATCACTTTTCATCCCCGGCACCTTCGGCATTTGCATCCATTACTAACTGTGGGATAAATTCGATCCGACCATCAGAATGTATAATCCTTCTATACCATTCAACACCAAGATACGGGATCATAAGTCTGCGAGTTGTGGACACAGTAGCAGTTTGTGCTTTTACCAATGTGTCTTTGTGTTCTGATGACATGGTGTAATGTGTATCTTGTATCCATTTAAACTTTGTGTAATTGTATCACAAAGGATATTGCACTTTATCAAATCAATAAACATTCTTAATAGTATATGTACCACTTACTCGTTTACTCGCGAGTAAAGAAAAACAGGACGAAGCGTCAGGCGTGTATTTCCTTACTCACCCCCCATGAGTAAAGAAAAACACCTCGAACGTCCGGGATGTATTTCCTTACTCGCCCCCTATCATAAATGTATATCTACTCAAATATGAGAAGTTGTAAAAATCTGGAATAATTGTGTAAATGTGTAATTGAAGTATGAAAGGACAAGTGTAAAAAAGTAATAATTACAAAAAACGTGAGGATAGTATTACGTTAAGGAACAAAGTCAGAAAGTAATTGTGTAATATTTACACATTTCCCAGTGCAATATTACGAACGGTATTCAATCCCGTTTCAAAACCGCGTATCTGTTTATCCAGATATTCTTTTGTTTGTGGTGTTATTTCTGCTGTAGATAATGAGTAGAGAATTGCTGCAGACGACAAATATATTCTGGGTGTTCTGATGGTGACACTTAAATCCCCGATCATGTCGGCTGTTGCATGGTCTGTTACGACAGCAAGTTTGTAATGCGATGGAAGGAAAGTATTTTTGTACTTCCCGGTTTCGTCGAAGACATTCGATTCCATATTTTCTGAAAGTTGCGATTGCAGGTCTGACAGGACTTTAATTGTTTCAGAATGTCTTTCTGACAGGATTGCCATACCATGGATATGTGCCGTTTGTAATGCAAGACGATACGACATGTCATAATCAGTTGCAAGTTTTTTAATCAATGCTGGCAATCTCTGACCATTCGGAGAATACCAGTTGAGAAGCGTTCTCTCGTCTTTATCTATTGGCTGTGCGACAATGACAGCCTGTTCGAATGACCATTCATGCATCGATGCAGATACAGCTTCAATCTCATCTGTATCGAGAAAGTTGGCATCAATGTTGTCTGATGCCATTCTTCCACCAACGCGCAACAACCTTTCGTGCAAACATTCTTATCACTCTCATTCACCAATCGCAGACACCAAACTCAAAACAGGGAAACCGGTGAGAGGGATGTGATCCCGCCCACCGGAACTTCGGTGTTGCGCTTGGTGAAAGCATACCAGAGAGCAGCAGAAACAACCATGTCGACGTTCATGGGTATGGATAGTGATGCTCTCTGATAACGGTACTATGTTCGTATGCTTTTGTTATATAGTTTCTGTCGTGTTCTACTTTTTGAATATAGAACCGAGCATTCCAAGTGCCCCGACAGCAACGCTTGTTACAGCAACCGTTTCGGTAATTCTTACTGCACCATCTACTACTTTATCAGCCGTGTGTGAATATGGATCTCGTTTTCGTTTCTTCCCGAACATGTTAGGTTTTCACCTGCCTTGCTGAATGGAAGGAGTTGTAGGATATTAAGCCTTTCTGTATGGATTTTACAGACGAAAAAATACAGGAAAAAATAGTGTAGATGGAACAATGTTTTATGGATTTCGTGGGATACGCACTCTGGGATTTTTAGCCATCGTACGAATCGGTGCTGCAAGTGCTTCGGGTTTTCCGAATGGGTATCTTGGAGTTACTGTCGGCATTATTTTCTTTCCTCTGCATGCCATTTATTTACACCTCGCTTATGAAAGAAGAGGGATGGAGAGATATTAAAAGTTTCTGATGACTGTTGTTATGCCACGGCAATCCTTGCATCTTAAATCGTGTGTAGTAACCCGATATTCCGTCCTCGAACTATTGCAGTATTTACACCGCCTGTTCCTTGCATTACGTGGTTGTATCTGCCGCATGCTTCTCCCTGAATGCCTTGCTTTTGAGCACCCCTGCACATTTTCTGGAACATGTTTGCGGGGGTTTCCCGATACTCACCAGATGCCGGTATTTCGGTGCCGAATATGCTACCCGTTTCTTACAGACGGGGCATGTAAAATGAATCCATTCTGCTCCTTTCGCCACGGTATCATTCCTTCTTCGAAGTGTCGTTGGTGTTGTCTTTCCCAAGATAGTATATGCTAACCACTACAACGATCATGGCAATAATAATCAGCACGGCTACAGTGGACGGCGTTAAGAAACCAAACGGTGGATAAAACGAACCCGTATCTTCAATTGGCACTCCCGCTGCACATGCTATCTTGCATGTCCCGATAATATGCTGTCCTGTAACATTCCCTGCTGCAAGTGCGGTTTCGTTCAGGTAATCATTGATGCAGGTTATGGTGCATGCATGAGTTGATCCAAAACACATGTTATCACATCCTGTCACACACGGTAATTATCGTGCATTTTCCCGGATGTTATGATACTTGCTATGACATGTCTATTGATCATAATTAAACACCTTTTAGTTCTTCGTCCTCGATTGCATATGGTATTCCCAGTTCGTCCTTAACATGCTTCTTAACACTCGATGTACTTTCCCATACCTGTGCATTTCTCCTGCTGAACAGCCCCGCAATAAGATATGCCTGATTGATAACAAATGCACGGGCAAATGTAGAAAATAATACCATAATAACCACAACACCAGATATTGTTATTCCCGCATTAAAACTTGAAAGATAACTGGCAATAATACATACACCGATACCAGCAAAGAATAATGACGGTGATACAATCAGCATCCAGATGCGTATGGCATAAAACCAAGCGAACGGTCTGCCGGAATGCAAAATATCGATATTGCTTATTATTGCTTCAATCAGTCCTTTGGCACGGCGAACTTTCTGGCGGAATTGAATATCGATTGATGCGGGTACATCTTCGAATACAACCGCATTGTTTTCATAAACAGATCTATATCCGTTTCGTATAACCGCAAAAGCGATATTTGCATCGTCTGCACCGGTTTTCTGGTCAACCCAGTTAACAGCACTTTTCCTGAAAGCCATAAGTGCCCCATTGAAATTGAATGTGGAATCATGTGCACTCTCCCACTCGCACATTTTCCCATATACAGATCGGTAATTGTGTTCCATAACCGCTGTAGTATTTCGAAATTGTGCTGATGGTTGTAAATCACCACTAACTGCCCCGATGCGTTCGTTGCTCTCCAGACGGTCTATAATACGAACAAGTGCATTCTTTCCAAATAATACATCTGCATCAGTTACAACAACAATATCCGTTTCTGCAGCAGTAATTGCACGATTATATGATGCATTCGTTCCCATACGTACTGGATTAGTTATTATGTGATAGGAAAAACCCAGAACATTTAACCATTCTTGTGCAACCTTTTCGGTATCATCGGATGATTTATCATCAACGAATATAATTGTCTGTTTGCCGGGATACTTGCAACCATTGATGTTTTTTAACCGCGATTCTATATTCTCCGCCTCGTTATATGCTGACATAACAATGCTAATCGGGGGATAATTTGTAAGCGTGGGAACAACAGATTTCTTCTTCCCGAATGCGATTCCAAAAATATATATCGGGTATGGCACTGCCGATATAATCAGCAGGCATATACCGACTGTAATTATAATTGCAGGGGTGGTCATACGTTGTTTACAACTCTCTTCGCTTTCATGATATCTGCTTCTGTTGCAAGGGCGAAACTATTCATAGGCAGAACCTTGATGTGATTGAAGAACTGGACTTTACACTCCCCTTTCTTGATACTCATTACCGTCCCGATACCAGCCGCTGGAGAGAATCCATTCACCTGCACCACTTTCGACCCAATTCCGATCTGCACTCCCGGTGCAGGGTCTGCTTCTGTCCTTTCCGCAGGTTTCTCCATCTCCCGTTTCGCATTTGCCTTCGGGTGATAATACACCCATATCTCTTTCATCTGTTCCTTTGTCAGCACAGAATTGGGAAACTTCCTGTGATGATCCTGCATTACATCATCAAGATCGATTGTTGCCTTGATACTTTTGTATTCCCACGAGGATACATGCCCGGATGATATCTTCGGAAGGGTGCCATCAAATCGTTCCCGAATCCTTTTCTTTTTCGGTTCGTCTGCTTGGAATATTTTTGTTTCACCAGATACTTCTTTTTCCCCTTTCTCTTCCTTCTTCGGTTCCTCTGGCTTACCTGCAACAAATGTCTGGAGTTTGCCACCCCGCACCTTATCGCAGAATTTCGACAGTGCCTGCAATACAAAATGAACTTCGGGCAGGTTTCCGAACCTGATTGTTACATGCCCATTTGAAAGTCCACTCTCTTCAGTGTAATTAATCTCTTCAGTTACGTTAATTGGAATTGTCATGTTTTTCCTCCCTATGGTTCACCAACAAGATTTCTCATTTCCTTCAGGGAACAGATCATCATGTCCTTATGTTTGAAAGGACAGTTTTCAATCTGCCCTGTGCATTCTGAAACTTTGACATCATGTGAATCCGCACAGTATGTTTCTGCAGCGAAGACCATCCGTTCGATCTCCGCGAAATATTTCAGCATGGTAGTATCCGGTGGCATCAAATGCCTTACAGATTTGTTATCCAAAGAATATCACCACACCGAATACAGCACCTGTTACAAGTAATTCTGTAACGAATATTGGAACAGTCATATCTTCACGACAACTGAATCCCGGAGCAAAGAAATATTTTGCCCCAATGTATTCGGCAACGATGAGTGCAACGATTGCAAATGCAAGAAGGAATGGGAAATTCATCCTGCATCAACCCGTATTGGCTCCCCGTTGAATTCCCATGTTCTGCTGCCGACGTTATGTGACAACCCATCGGTAAATTTCAAGATTGCTGCTACAGCCGTCGGTGACATCCTCTTGGTTATTGTTGCTACATCTGCGGAGGTGAACACGGTTGTCTTTGAATTCTGGAGTTCACGAAGTGCCTTTTCAATAGCACCGTAGCGGGATAAGTCCCGGCGGATGGGACGATATTTGCTATCAGTAGATGTTCTCATTCTCATCCTCTTGCACATTTCTTGCACATTGGTTTCCCAAGGAACATCCTGTTGCTCATCTGCTTCAGGTTTTTTGCCTTCTTGCAAAACGAGCAATAGAAAATGGTTTCCTGACTGGGAAGGTTCAATTTGGACATCAATCCTCCTTTACATACTTACGGGGAACGAATTCCGGAATCCTCGAATTCTCCTGTGCCTTCAGTATCTTGTCCAAGATGCTTACAGCCATTGGAGTTTCAATTCCAGTACTCTTGCTTCTCACCTGCACCCGGTTGAATAATTCAATCAGGTAATCCACTTCTTCATTTGTAAAATCCACTTTCATAATTTCACACCCCGAATGTTTTATCCTGACACTTCTGGCACATGCCAGAAATCTTGTATTCTTTCCTGCTTAACTCGTCACGGAAATCTGTAACATTAATTACATTCCCGCATGTAGGGCAGTTGCCTTCCCTGACACGATCCATTTCCTTATTGAACCCTGCCATTCTCATGATTTTTTCATTCATATTCTCACCCATACATACCCCGCAACCATAAATGCAAGGAATGTTATTGCAATCCCAACCATTACTATAACAGCATATTCCGGGAGGTTCAGCCCGAAGGTATGATGCACTTCACCCACAACTTCAGCATCGAATGACACCGGGTGCTTGGTGGATATCTCAACACGTGTGCTGGAATCATCCAGTGCCTGTATGATCCTGTCCACATCCTGCTTCCTGATGTCCATCCTGTCAAACTGCCCGTTTGGTTTCCGTGGTTGTGTCATTCCTTCTTCACCTTCGGGGGATAGTGTCCCTTTGCCGACAGGAAATTCATGACAATCTCGCTGACGACATCATTCTCATCCATCTTGACACCGGGAACCCCGGATATGCTCCCAGACTGTTCGTGAATGTAATAGCCAAGAGATTCGTAAACATCCGGGCGCAAACGAATCCGGTTATCTTTTCTTACCATGATGGTCATATGACCATATAGGACACATGACCATATAAAGGTTGTGTTGTTGTTTTAGTGTGTTATAAAAAAGGGGGTTTTCTGGTTCAGAAGTGTTGTTTGTGTATAGCATCATCCAATTCAAGTTACTTATTCTCTATAGGAACTGTGGGTTTTACCTCGGTCTGGCATTTATCGCATCTGAATGTTATAGCATGTGTAATATTGCTACAGTTATTATGGATGTACATTACAGGTGTCACTTCCATCTGGCATGTTGGGCAAATCATCCGAATCCCGGATATATACCGTGCTAATATGCTACATGCCATAAGATTCCCTCCAGCTCTTTCTCAATCAGCACCTTCGCTGCAATCGGGTTGCAGAATTGCGATCCCTCGGTAATGTAAGTACTCTTCTCAATCCCGGTCATTATCGCTTTCATAATCTCTTCCTTCTCCGGCATATGCTTGAAGAGGCATACCCTCTCCTGAAAGAACAATGTTTCCATCATGGCATTCGACTGCTGGAATAACTTGCACTTATTCGCGGCTGCAAACCTGCACCCCTTGCATTTTTCGCCGGGTTTCTTTCCTTCCAACGTGGGTTTATTTTCAATCGACATACTTCACCTCATAATTCATACTGCAGGGTATCGAAGAAGTTCTGTTTGATTTCGGAATACTGGTCGAGATTTCCCGGAGTCGAGAACCGAAACACATGATAGTGATCTTCTGTCATGGCATCTATCTCGGTATATGCGAGAGGGTAGAATGTAGATGCTTCCGGGATATTAACATCATAGACGACTGCAGGGGATTTGTACATCGGAGTGAATATTTTTGAGTAGTGACTGATAACAAACCTGCCGCCAACATCGGGAAACTTCTTCTGAACTTCGTCGGCACAATTTGGAAATTCTGGTTGTAATCTCCCGGTTCCCGGTGCTGCAAGATCTGTAGTTTCAACAACGAATTTCACTGATGGACTCCCGGAGAATACAACCTGTCGTGTGCTTCCACGAAATGTATCGAGGAAGTTCATACGTGACGGTTCGATTGGTATTGCTGTAGTTTCTACCGTCCAGTTGCTGGGATATTTTACAGAGAAATCGGAATCGAGATAATGATAGTATGGTTCTGATATTTGCATCGTTGCCATCGGGTGTGGTGTTGCTGTCCTGACTGGAGTATAGGTCTTGGTTGGCGGGATAGTTGGAGATGTCGGAATGGTTGTTACTATTGTAGTTGGAGCACTGGTAATAGTAACCGGGAAATATTCCGGTGTTATGGAAGGTATTGGCGGTGTTGTAGTTACTGCTGGAACGGATACAGGAGCCGATGCTGTGAAAGTATTCGGGTCTATGGATACGCAACCACATACAGATACCAGCATGACAACTGTCAGCATTGCCTTACCTAATCCAATATACTTCATGGTAAATTCGCCTGCTCCCACGTTTCATCGATTGTTGTGGTGATTGGTTTTCGAACAATCTTTCCTCGTTGTGCAAGATAATATTGATGACGGTGAACTTGTTTGCAGGTTAATGCTGCTCCCTCTACTTTTTTCATGGCAACCCACTTTTTTCCCATTCTGCATCTATGCTGTCATACTGCATGGGAATCCAACTTGCCTTCTTCTGATCGACAAGTGTTTGTCGTCGGCTGAATTTCCGCACTGCACCCAAACCTTTGTGTGATGAATTCTTACTCATGGTTTCTCCAGACGTTTTCTTTCAATATAATCTTCTCGAAGCATTGCCAACAATTTATTATGATGCACTACTATTTTCTTTAGTCCGATTACCGTTTCCGTCCCTTGTTCTCCCCGTTCGAAATCTATTATGGCAATGTGTGTGTAGTTTCCGGCAATGGCAAGATGGTTTACCATCTCGTGGTACCAGTTGTCAAGAGGGGTTGAATCATGAGGCATTATAGTTTCTCCTGTGTGCGGGTGCGGAGTTCAACTGGACAAACTTTTTCCTTCCGATTTTTTTTACAATATGTGAACTTTGCTGTAACACAGTTACACCTTTGTGATTTTCTCCACCAATCTTTCCCATAATATTCACAAAATAACGGGTTTATATTCATCTCCTCATCTCCTCCACGCTCTGCTGCTGGCGGAGTTGTTCTAACGACAACGCACCAACAACTCGATCATTAATTGCTAGATGCATTACATTATTTTGACAGGTATCATCGTGAAATACAACAACTTTCACGGGTGCTTTGTATTCTGGAAAATTATGATTGATAATTGCAGAATATCGCACATCGTTACTGCTGGCGGTGCTGTGGGAGGCACATTTCGGACACCATGGGGCAATCTCATTTTCTGGTTCAAAATATTCCCCATCGCCAAACCATCGATCTGCTTCTTCGCATTTTCGCAACCCATATTCTTTGTACGGACAATCGTCGCAGGTTGTTATCATCACCGGAAAGCATCGCTGCGGGTGGGGGGTGGTCATGGTATACCACAACTCCACGATGCACAACGCAACGGGGAAAGAAATACATAACTTATAGCAATACCCAAAATGAATGAAATTATTGTTGCCATTGCCCATTCAAAGTCGTTCATGGTTGCTCACCTTGCTGCTGGCGGAGTTCTCCTTTTTGCCATGCATCAATCCGATCCAGTACCAATACCATATCTCGTTCTGACGATTCAAATCCGGTATCAAGAACCTCAATAATTGCATCTTTCAGTTGTTGCACGTCGCTGTCATTGCGGGCGGGAGTGGCGCTGTGGGAGGCGCAACCTATCTGAATAATCATCCAATATTGCTGACGTGTAAAGTATAAGTTATACTTCTTACAAAGATGAAATCTCCCGTTTTTCATGTGCTCCCCAAAAGCACATGTTTTACATCGCTGCGGGTGCTGGGAGGGGGCGGTCATGGGGATGCACCACGCTCATCCGTATATGGACAACCTTCGCAGATATCCCAATGATCGCATTTGTCACAATGCGATCCTTCGGAATCAATGCCCGCTTCTTCAAGTTGTTCACGGATACGACGGAACAACTCTCCATGTGCTTTTGTGTAGCAACCAAACTTCAGCATCGATTGGAAAAGAAGATACTGACATTCTCCGAGCCGTTTAATTGTTTCCTCCCTTGTTTCCGGTATCCTTTCTTTTTTTGTCATTTCACGCTCGCCTCCGGATCATGGGTGCGGGTGCGGAGTTGTTTCGGATCGCTTGTAGGGATGTTGCAGGTTTTACAGTAATTATCTGTTTCTGGATTACGTTTACAAATAATACAATAATCGTTACCATCCGGAAAGTAATCCAGCATATTATCGGCATTGTTGGCAGTGCTGTGGGAGGCACAACCAACTATTTCAATAAATAATACTTCGTGTTGATTGAGCAGATGTGGTTCTTTTGGATTCATATTACAATACCGAGCTCCCATCTGTTCTTTCGGGGGTGTGAATTTCGTACATGTTTCACATCGCTGCGGGTGCTGGGAGGGGGCGGTCATGGGGATGCCTCAAGTTTGTGATGATACCATAATACTACATATGCAATTGCGGCAACAACAATGATTATCGCAATGATTGATGGGTACTGTTCAAATAAGATCTGTTGCGGGTTTTCGATGTAACACGCATGGACGTTTGAGGTTAGATTGTACGTCCAACATTCTCTCATCCCTGCTCACCGTCCTGCTGTGCTGGCTGCTTCTGATGCTGGCGGAGTTGTTCGATTATTCCAAACAAATCCTTGATCCCAATTGCGGTTTCGATAATGCTTTTGGATTGTTTTATCTTGATACGTTTTATCAATTCGTCCAGAAGCACATCATTGGCATTGCTGGCGGTGCTGTGGGAGGCGCAACCAATAATCGAGGATACTGCATACGCATCATATCGCAGTCCTGCCGGAAGTGGACAATATTCTGTCTGTTCTGGGTGGGCATCGTAGTAAAGATAATGCTTTTTGCACGTTTCGCATCGCTGCG
>Ga0209593_10000030_pt1 | contig 82154 bp, 66 predicted proteins | sample PPLLaktember2015_3_FD_187260 | JGI IMG/M metagenome (GOLD analysis project Ga0209593, IMG submission 187260) | Freshwater sediment microbial communities from Prairie Pothole Lake near Jamestown, North Dakota, USA - PPLs Lake P7 Core (6) Depth... | ecosystem: Environmental > Aquatic > Freshwater...
CCAGTTTGCCGCATCTTTGGAATTCTTTGCGTCGCCTGAGCTGGCGGTTATTCTGGGAATGACTATTGACGCCAGTATCGCCAGAATCAAAACCACCAACAGCAATTCTATTAAGGTGAAACCATTTCTCGCTTTCATTTTTCTTTCCTTTCAAAAAAATCTGTCTTTTTTAATTACGGGCATTGCTAAGGTGAGCCCCTTTGTTTTCATGACCTGTCACCTGTCACAATTTTGCGATTTCCATTTTTTACGGCATTAATTTTAATTGCCGGCAGTATGTTGGGTTACCGTTTCCAGGCCCGCCGTTGGAATGTACACATAAGCGTTTGCATACGGACAAACCGGCGCCCCATGCGGGAAATACGTGGTGCTGTTGAGAACATCACTGTGAAAAAGAATATCACTTGCAGGGTATGCTCCGTCGTGATTCACAGCATAAAGCTCAAGAGCCGCTACCAGATTGGCCCAGTTTGCCGCATCTTTGGAATCTTTTGCACTGCCTGAGCTGGCGGTTATTCTGGGAATGACTATTGACGCCAGTATCGCCAGAATCAAAACCACCAACAGCAATTCTATTAAGGTGAAACCATTTCTCGCTCTCATTTTTCTTTCCTTTCAAAAAAATCTGTCTTTTTAAATTACGGGTATTGCCGTAGAAAGCAATTTTACAAACCCTGGTTTTCAAGTTACTTATGTAACACTTTCGATAAGTCGAAAATCGGCAAATATATTGCCAATAAAATAAAACCTATGACCAAACTCATAATTACAACCAGCAGCGGCTCTATTTTTGTAATTATTTTTTTTACCCCGTCATCAACATCCTGTTCAATCCCCACGGCAAATCTGTTTAACATTTCGCCAAGGTTTCCCGCCGTTTCCCCGGTTGAGAATGCGTGCGCTATTGTCTGCGGGAAAAAACCGTGCAGTTTAACCGCCTCGGTAACTGTGCCTCCGCGTTTTATATTGCGATGAATCATACCGGCTGCTTCTGAGACAGCGGTATTATCCGCGACGTCCCTGGCGATGATTATGGCTTCGGATAACGGTATGCCGGCTGTAACCATAATGCTCAGAGTGCGGATAAACTTAAGCAGTAGAACCTTGTGATAAACCGGCCCTATCATTGCCATTGATAATTTCGATTTGTCCAGCCAGTCCTTTGCCGCGGGTATTGCCTTAAGCTTTTTGTGTAGAAAATAAAGCCCGATACCCAGGGCAATTATTGACGGGAAAACATAACCGGCGTTATTGCTGATAGCAATAAGTGCAATCGTAGGTCCCGGCAGAGGCACGCCCATTTCCGTATAAACTTTGGAAAATACGGGCACAACAACTATCATTATTATAGTGACCACTATGAAAATCATAATCCCTACAACAACCGGGTATGCGAAGGTCTGGCGGATTTTTCTCTTCAGGTCATATTCCTTTTCCATATATGCAGCCAATTGGCTCAACACATAATCAAACTTGCCCGCGGTCTCGCCGGCCTTAAGCAGATTGACAAAAAATGAAGAGAATACCTTTGGATGTTTGGCAAAGGCATCAGCTACATTGCTGCCTCGCTCTATGTCGTCATGAATATGCTGCAGTGTGCCGGAGAGGTTTTTGCTTTCGTTTTCACGTGCCAGTGAAGAAAGACATTCCAATAAGGGCAGACCCGCAGCATACATTACTGAAAACCGCCTGCACATATTGACAAGGTCAACCAGTTTTATTCTCTTACGCTGGCCGAATATCTTGTCGATTTTTTGCGGCTTGACCGAATCGACCATATATCCCATCCGCTTAAGCTGCGAGCGCACCTGGTTTTCGTCATCGGCGTAACAGGTGCTCGTAAACACCTTGCCGTCATCAACCGCATGTGTTGTATATTGGTACTGGCCCATTAAAACCTCTCCGGCGCTATTACCCGCTTTACTTCCTCAACAGTTGTTTTACCCTGAGATACTTTCAACAACGCGGAATCCAGCAGCGTTTTCATTCCCTTCTCTACCGCCATCTTTTTTATTTCCAACGCACTTTTGTCTGCCAGTATTGCGTTTTGAATGTCATTATCTATTTTGAGAATTTCGAACACGGCCTCTCTGCCGCGAAAACCTGTCTCGTAACAATAATGGCACCCTTTACCGTGAACAAATCCTCCAGCAGGGGCTTTATCAATTCCCAGCAGCTTCAGCATTTTTTCGTCCGGCTGATAAGGCTCTTTGCAGTCGGGACAAATCTTCCTGACTAATCTTTGTGCTACCGCCATTACAATGCACGATGATATAAGAAAAGAAGGAATACCCAGTTCTCTTAACCTGGTGACAGCTGTTACAGCGTCGTTTGTATGTAACGTGCTCAGGACAAGGTGGCCGGTCAGAGAAGACTGGATAGCAATCTCCGCGGTTTCCAGGTCTCTTATTTCGCCAATCATAATTATGTCCGGGTCCTGTCTCAGTATTGACCGCAATGCTCCCGCAAAAGTCTCGCCGCTGGCAGGGTCAATCTGTATCTGGTTGATTCTATCCAGCTGGTATTCCACCGGGTTTTCGATAGTGACAATATTTTTTTCGATTGAATTGAGGCTGTGGAGCATAGCATACAGGGTTGTGGTCTTTCCGCTTCCTGTCGGCCCCGTATCAAGAACCATTCCGTAAGGTCTGTTTATTGCGCTTTCGACCAAAGCCATCTCTTCCGCACTAATGCCCAGCGTGGTCAGGTTGATTAACGTGCTGTTTTTGTCGAGGATTCGCAGAACTGTTTTTTCGCCGTCTATAGTCGGCACAACCGAGACACGCAGGTCGTAATCATTTCCTTTATGGTTGAGATTGATGTGGCCATCCTGAGCCTTGCGTTTTTCGGTTATATCCATTTTCGCAAGAACCTTAAGGCGGGAGACAACTTCCTTTCTTACCGCGGCAGGAACTGTCAGGCAATCGTGCAAAATACCGTCAACCCTGAATCGGACAACCATCTCTTCGCTGGACGGCTCAAAATGAATGTCACTTGCCAGCGAATCTATGGCGTCTTTGATTATGGAATTAACAAGCCGAACGACTTGACCTGCATCGTCCGAAATAGTCAGGTCTTCAATTCTTTTGTTGCTTTCCATCGCAGGTTCGGCATCGAATTTGGCGTCAACAAGGTCCTGCCTGGTCATCTGCTCGGCGCCGTAATGTTGGCTGATGGCCTTTGCTATCTCTCTTTCAGTGGCTACCAACGGCTTTACATTGAAGCCCGTTACCAGGTTTATCTGGTCAAGCGTTGGTAAATCCACAGGGTTAGTCATTGCAACGTAGAGCGTACCTTCTTCTAACTTTACAGCGATGACATTGTGCTGCGTAACGAGCCAATGCGGCAGGAGCCGAACTCCCTGTGAAGAAAGGTTGACTTCTGAGAGCCGGATGAAATCAACACCGTGCTTTTGGGCGATAGCGCGTGCTTTGTCCTCATCTGAAGGATGTCTGTCTGCGACAAGAATGCCTTGCAGGGCGTCGGCTTCTCCCGTGGCGGAAGTGTTTTCAAATAATTTGTCTTTTGGCTCCAGGGCCATCAGGCCTCCCTCAAATAGATTGTTCGCCCATAAAAAAAAGAGCATCCAGCCAAGTGCGTTCATCAAAGCCAAGCCAAAGCGGCTCCACAGAACAGCACGAGGCAGATGCTCCTGCCTGTACCATTACTGTTTCTGTGGTTTCTGGTCAAAAGACCAAAATTGGCGTTAGTCTTCAAAACAGTAAATCGCATCAAGTTACCAATTCAGTTATCTTTTCCCGCGACAACCCTTTCAAAGGAACGAGACAATGCCGACGCTTCTATTTACCAATACGCAAGAAGCAATCGCGCGTGCAACCGTCCCATGGCCTAAATACTTTTACACAAAAAGAAGATGCCCCCGTGTACTTTTATGGCGTCTCGTCTTTCGATGAGTCGCCATATAATCTGTGCTTTTTATCGGATTATTTGCAAGGCAAGTTAATAATGTTCCTGAATATCCATATCTATCGCTTTCTAAAACGCAATATGGCCGATAAAATCGACCTTGCTCCTTCACAAATGGCGATTCCTGATATCGAAAATTCCCTTATAAAGGATTAATGAGCCCCCATCGGGAAAAATGGATATCCGGATATGCTTTTTGGGTTAAAGAAAAAAAGAGTGCCCAACATACTCTGTTGAAGACGCCCACGCCAATGGGTACCACTTGACCAGAGTATGCTGACACTCTTCTACGCATTAATTCTCGAGACATTGCTGGATTTCTTAAGTTTTAAAAAGCAGCCAACCCGACCATTTTTAAATCAGCAACAGTTAACTCGGCGGAGAATCTTCGTATTGGTGCCAGGCCCGATATTGTCGGGGGGTAGCGCCGCTTTGTAAGTATGTTTCAGGGCTTAAAAAAGGCTGATATATTCAATCTTTTATGTTTTTTTTGCAGAAACATAATTAAGTGTTTTTTGTTATTGACCGATAAAATATTATTATGGTTAGAAATTGTCCACGCCAAAAAGACATTAGGTCATGGGGGCTTAAAACACCAAAGGCATCTCCTCGATATTGTTATAGGACCCAAATCTTCTGTGCTTCCAAAGCTGATTCTGAACATGTTAAGTGTCTGTAATTAAACAGGTTCAGAAGTTTTAAATGGCTTTGATTTGCGGGGCGGCAAGTCGGACATTTCTTGGCTATTTGTAGATAGCAGCAATAAACCATAGCGAGTTTGTGTCATTCTGGGTTGTGGGGCGGCAAGTTAGTCGTTTCTTCGCTTTTTGGAGATAGTAACAGTAAACCTTAGCTACTTTGTGTCATGCAGGTTTTACGCAATAAGGAAAGGTTGTTTGTTAGTCTGGATTTAGAGGTAAAGCCAAGGCAGTAAACGGTAATAAATAAGGAGAAGAAAATGCAAAACAAAACAAAAAAAGGCGCCGTGGAAAAAGTTTTTACCGGCATCAGAGGTTTTGACGAGATCCTTATGGGGGGAGTGCCCAAAGGCAGAGCAACCTTGATTACTGGCGGAACCGGAACCGGAAAGACGGTCATCCTGAATGAGTTTCTATATCGGGGGATAACTCAATTTAAAGAAAACGGCGTCTATGTTACCTTTGAGGAAGACAAGAGGGATATCATTAAGAATGTTTTGGGTTTTGGCTGGAATTATGGTTCACTCATTGCTCAGAAAAAGCTTGCCTTTGTAGACGCGGGCGCATTAAAAGAGATGACTTTTGAGAGTGGTCAAAGCTATGATTTAAGCCCGCTGATTGAAAGGGTAAGGTATGCCATAAAAAAAGTAAAAGCAAAACGACTGGTAATAGATTGCTTAGATAACCTTTTCTCAAGATTCCAGAATAGAGATGCGGTCAGGCAGGCGCTTTGTCAGATTATTGCCGAGTTAAAGGAGTTGGGAGTTACTGTGCTCATGACCGCGGAAAAGTCAGGCCCGGAACAATCCTTAAGCCGCTATGGGGTAGAGGAATTTGTGGCTGACGGAGTGATTGAACTGGCATTAATCAAAGGCCAGCAGCAATTCCTGCGCCGGATGTTTGTGATAAAGCTTAGAGGCACAAATTTTCGCAGCGGCACCGTAGAGTATGAGATTACCGACCAAGGCCTGGTTGTCTATCCGAAAATCCCCGTTGAAAACATTTTTGCCAAAACAGATTTTCAGGTGCGCAAAGGTTTTGGTATTAAAGACCTGGATGATATTTTAGGTGGCGGCATACCACAAGGCCATATGGTATTGGTTTCTGGAAATACCGGAACCGGAAAGACGATGTTTGGCATGCACTTCCTAATGCAGGGTATAGGTAAGGGTGAGAATGTGGTTTTTGTGTCTTTAGAGGAGCCTATAGAACAGGTAAAAAAGACGGCCTTAACGCATGGCTGGGATTTCAACCGCCAGGAGAAGGAAGGAAGGCTCGGCTTTGTTACCACAAACCTGATTGATATCTCCAACGATAAATTATTATACCACATAATATCCGCCGTAGAAGGCATCAACGCCAAGAGGGTGGTGATAGATTCGATTTCCAGCTTACTCTCTGCCACAATGAGCGAAGAGCAGGTCAGGCAGTTTCTGATTCAACTGTCCGGATATTTTAAGGCCAACGGTATTACCTGTATAATGAATTATCTCTCTCTATCGAATTTTGGAGCGGCGCGCGGCCAGTTATTAAGCCACCTTTCGACCAATGAGATGCGATTAAGCTCGGTAACAGATGCGATTATTATGCTTCTTTTTGTGGAGAGGGGCCAGAAGATAAAGAAGCTTTTGAATGTACTGAAGCTGCGCGGAAGCCAGCACTCTAAGGAAATCTTTAGTTATGAAATTGAAAAAGATGGAATAAAGATGGGTGAGAAATATGAAGAATAGGAGATTAATATGGCAGTAAAATATGTGTTAAAGCTTTATGTGACAGGAGTGACTTCTCGCTCCAAGACCGCACTTGAAAACATAAAAAGGATTCTGGAAGAAGACTACAAAGGTGTCTATTCCTTAAAGGTGATTGATGTGCTGAAACAGCCCAAATTAGCTGAGGAGGATAAAATTCTGGCTACACCGACTTTAATTAAGATTTTACCTCCTCCGGTAGCCAGGATTGTCGGAGATTTAAGCAATAAGGAAAATATCCTCTTGGGCTTGGACTTGGTGGCAGTTAGGTGAGCCCCGTTGGAAATATAGGATAATGTTTTATGTTTATGTAATTCAAAGCCAAAAAGATAATAAGTTATATACAGGCTTTACTAACAATTTACGGAAACGCTTCAAGCAACACAATAACAATGAAGCCTTTTCTACTAAGGGAAGAGGACCATTTGAGTTAATTTATTATGAAGCTTGTATTAATGAACAAGATGCTAAAAGTAGAGAAAAATATTTAAAATCTGGATGGGGTAAACGGTATCTCAAGACCCGTTTGAAGCGTTTCCTATTTCCAACGGGGTGAGGAAATCGCCTGGGAAAAAGAAAAGAAGGGTGTGAAAGGTGCAACCCTGACTCCCGACAACGACATTCGAGGGCAGGGTTCGATTGCTTTATCGCGAGGACCAAAGTCGGGCCGAAAGGCGAAATACAGGAAGCGCCGGCAATATAAGTCAAACCAGCAAACTGAAACTGTCTGCGGCCGCTTCATCATTGTCTTTTAGCTGCTCCTGCTTGAATCTTGTGCCACTTATCGTGTCTCCTTCTTTTTGCGTTCTATCATGCCGGCTCTCTAATTAGTGAATCAGTTTTTTAGGGAAGGTCAGTGTACCATCCGGCTACCAGTGCCAGGAACCGGTTTGAGCATAAATGCTCTCATAAAATACAGGGATGATTCCCAAAAATACCACAGCAAGATTAAGCGTCGCAATTGTAGAAGCCAATACTCCGCTAACAGGCAAACGTCCGGCATTTTCATCAGCGGTCTCAATATACATTTGTCGAACAATTCGTAAATAGTAGTACAAGGAAATTGTCGAATTGACCGCTGCAACGCCAACGAGCCAGTGAAAGCCGGCCTTGGAAGCGATGCTGAACAGAAAGAATTTTCCGACGAATCCGGACAAAGGGGGAATTCCGGCAAGGCTGAACAATGCGAGCATCATCGACAAGGCAATCAGGGGATTGGTTTTTGAAAGTCCGCGGTAGTCGCTTATTTGCTCTTTGCCGGTTTCGTTAGTGTACCATATAATGCAGGCAAATACGGCGAGATTTGTCGTCACATAAATAAGCATATAATATAGCATGGCGGGAACGGCAAGGTCCCAGTTGCCCAAAAAACCCATAATTAGATATCCCGCCTGTGATACAGCGCTAAATGCCATAAACCGTTTTATATTTTGCTGCACAATCGCAACAACATTTCCCAGCGTCATTGTTGCCGCCGCGAAAATAGCCGCAATCATCGCGCCATCAGCGACAAACGCGCCGAGGATTCGGAAAAGCACCTGAAATATGAATGCAAGCCCGGCACATTTTGATGCGACCGAAAGGTAGGCCGTAACCGGTGTCGGCGCCCCCTGATAAACATCGGCAGCCCACATGTGGAAGGGTACAACTGTAAGCTTAAATCCGACGCCTGCCACAATCATAGCTGTCGCAAGCCAGAGAGCCAGCGACGGCTTGAGGGCCTGTTTTAATAAATTCAGGTCAGTAGTCCCGGTAAGGCCGTAAATGATTCCTAACCCGTATAATATAAACGCCGACGCCATTGCGCCAATCAGGACATATTTTAACCCTGCCTCACCTGATTGCGCATCATCGCGTCTCCACGCTGCAAGAACAAAAAGCGGTATTGTCGCAAGTTCGAGACTGACATAGAGCGTAATCAGGTCTCGCGATGAGGCGATATACATCATCCCGCTTATGGTAAACAGCAGAACCGAATAATACTCTCCTCTGGAACCTATGCCGCGGACGCGTACACCAACACGCCCATCGAGCAAATCTATGGAAAGAAGCACTGTTACCAGTCCTGAAATTATAAAAAGCAGTTTGAACCACCAGGCAACGGCATCCATTGCGAAACGTCCACCAAGGATTGTTCCATTTTTTGGTGTAAAGCAAGTCAGGGCCGCAAAAGCCGCTGTTAAGCCGATTAGTGCGACCGGTCCCAGCATAATACGTTTCTTCTCATCGAAAAACATGTCCAAAAGCAGTACGACAACAGCACAGGTGATAACAATTATCTCAGGCAACATCAGTTTCACGTTAAATTTCCTTAATCAATGCGTAAGTGCTGCCGCTCCGCTCTGATAAAGGCGGTTTAGTATAGGCAGCAATGAGCTTTCGATCATATTTACAAATAAGAAAGGTGATAAACCAACGGCAAAAAGAACTGCTGCAAGCAATCCTGTCGATATGCGTTCCGGCAGCGTTGCGTCAGTTAGTTTTTCGAAATCGTGATTTGTAATGGGGCCATAAAATACCCTGGCCAGAGCTCGCAAAACATACACGGCGGTAACGACAATCGACATCGTGGCGATTATGGCCAACGCTTTCATCACTCCTGTATTGGCCCACATGTTACCAAAAAAACCGCCTAAGAAAACGTGCGTCTCGGCCACAAAACCCGACAGACCCGGCAAACCAAGACTCGCAAGACCCGCGATGTAAAATGTCGTTGCCAGCCAGGGCATCTTTTTTGCGAGTCCTCCCATCTGGTCAATCATTCGCGTATGTGTCCTGCTGTAAACCATTCCAATAAGCGCAAAGAACAACGCTGTCATAATCCCATGGCTGAACATTTGTATTACAGCGCCCTTAAGTCCCATCATATTAAGTGTCGCAACGCCAAACAATACAAAGCCGCAGTGACTGACGGAGGAATAGGCGGTGAAGTATTTCAGGTCTTTTTGCATAACAGCGACAAAAGCGCCATAAATAATATTGATGGTGGCCAGGACCATAAAAAACAGACCCCAGGCAATAGCTCCTTCCGGTAATAAATAAACCGCTATTCGCAGCGCACCGTAGCCGCCAAGTTTCATCAATACGCCGGCATGCAGCATAGAGACGGCTGTCGGCGCTGAGCTATGACCGTCCGGCGACCAGGTATGGAGGGGATATAGCGCACCGATAACACCGAACCCTACAAATATCATTGGGAACACCCACTTTTGAAAATCAGTCGTGAAATGCACCTGTGCCAGTTGCTGCAGGTCGAAAGTGCGCAGGCCGGACGCGTGGTACAATGCCAGAAAACCTACCAGCACGAACGCGCTGCCAATCAGCAACATAAGCGTGAGCTTCATTGCCGAGTATTCTTTGGGGCCCGTTCCCCACACACCTATAAGCAGGTACATCGGCAGAACAGCAAGCTCATAGAACATAAGGAAAAGGAAAAGGTCGAAGCTGACAAAAACGCCGAAAACGCCTGTCACGAGAATCAATAATAAGGCAAAAAACTCCTTGGTTCGTGTATCTACATACCAGCTTGCAAGGACACCTGCGAAGATGACAATTGAAGTCAATATCACCATTGCCATGGATATGCCGTCTATTCCCACAAAGTATTGTATTCCCAGTGATTCGAACCACGGCACCTTCTCAACCAAATAGAGTTTGGTGAGCAGGGAAGTTTGCATATTCACAGAATCGCCGGTCATCGCACGGCAGTAAAGATATGTTACGGCGGAGGTGAGTATAAGGTGTGAGCCGCATCCGGCGGCAGCTATCCAGCGGATTATGCGCCAGTTCCTTGCGGGGACAGCGAGTATGACCAGCATTGTGAGAAACGGAATCGCAATAAGCCAGCTAACTAATCCCATTATAGCATTGTCTCCTAATTATCTTGCTCCCGCCCAGAGCACTAAAAGCAGAAACAGCATCCCGCCAACAAACCATAAGCTGTACACCTGAACTTGTCCCGTTTGCAGATAGCGAAGTTCCCGGCCCGTTGTTCTGGTTATCCAGGCGCTTAAATTCACACCGCCATCGACAACATTTCTATCAAACCAGGCAAATGGTCTTGCAATAAATCCGAACAATATCCGGCGGGTAATAAAAAGATAGATTTCATCAATGTAAAATTTCTGCTTTATTAACGTATAAATCCTGCCAAGGAGCCGTGACATCGCGGCGGCCCTGTCAGTTTGTCCTGTGTAGAAAAATACCGCCAGGATGATGCCCGTAAGAGCTGCAATGGTTGCTGATACGGCAACTGTGGGATTAATGCCGTGATGTTCAGGATGTTCGCCGATACTGACATAATTACTAAAATTTACAAAGCCGGCTACAACACTAAGGATTGCCAGCACCACCAAGGGCAGCAGCATCACCACGGGCGCCTCATGGGCATGCCCGGCGGTGTCACTGCGGCTTTTGCCCCAGAATGTTACGAAATAAATCCTGAACATATAAAGAGCCGTCATGCCCGCAACGGCAAGGGCGACAGCGAACACAACGTAGTGGCCGCCTGCCAGCGCGGAAGCGAGGATTTCATCCTTTGAAAAGAACCCTGCAAAGGGCCAAATCCCTGATATGGCAAGTGTGGCAACCAGAAAAGTTCCGTGCGTAACCGGCAATCTCTTTGCCAGTCCGCCCATTTCCCAGATATTATTGGTGTTCACGGCGTGAATCACAGCGCCGGCGGCAAGAAACAATAAGGCCTTAAAGAAAGCGTGTGTAAACAGATGAAACATGCTCGCTGAGTAACCGAGCGGATGCTCCATCGTTGCGACGCCCAAAGCCAGCATCATATAGCCCAACTGGCTAAGCGTAGAAAACGCAAGCACTCTCTTAATATCATCCTGTGTTATACCGATTATCGCTGCGAAGATACTTGTAAATGCGCCAACATAAGCCACTACCAAAAGCGCAGTTCCGCTTGCGGCGAAAGCTGGAAAGAGCCGAGCAACCAGATAAACGCCGGCGACAACCATCGTGGCGGCATGTATTAACGCGGAGACCGGCGTCGGGCCTTCCATTGCGTCGGGAAGCCATATATGTAGTGGGAACATCGCGCTTTTACCGGCTGCCCCCATAAAAACCAGCACCATCGCCGCGGTTAATAAACTTATGTCAAAAACATGAAGGTTTATTGAGGCCAGTTTTGCCAGAACAGCGGGATTATTCAGGTAAAGGAAATCAAACGGCTGCAAATTCGTTACGCCGTTTTTGACAGCCGCTGAAGCTGCGGCAGGGGCGAATTCTCCGAAAAGCCGGTATCCGTAATAACCCAGGATGAGGATGCCGACCAGGAAACCCGAATCCGCAAAACGTGTTACAATAAAGGCCTTATTCGAAGCTGCGACTGCCGCGGGTTTCTGATAATGAAATCCAATCAGAAGAAAACTGCTGACCCCGACAAGCTCCCAGCAGATATACATCTGAATGATATTCGGAGCGACCACGAGCCCCAGCATGCTGAAGGTGAAGAGATTTAAGTATGTGAAAAACCGGCCATATCCTTCGTCGCCGTGCATATAGCCGATACTGTAAAGGTGCACCAGAGCGCTGACGGTCGTAACAACAATCATCAGCAGCACCGAAATTGGGTCCACAAGTACCCCGATATTAACGGTGAGTCCAGTCTGATATCGCAGCCATTCACATGTCCAGGTAATGAGGGCGGTATGTTCTCTGCCCGCGGGCGAATGGAAGTAGCTCCACGCGAGCAGAAAGGAGAAAGCAGCGCTGATGAAAATAGCGACTGTGCCGATAATACCTGCCAGCCGTTTCGAAATAGGACTTACGAGGAGTCCGAGAACGGCAAACGAAATCAAGGGGATTGCCGGAATCAGCCATGCGTTTCTAAATACAAAAGAGAGTTGCTCCATAGCAGCCTAATCCTTCATCAAATCCATACGGTTGACATCGATTATCCGCCGATGGCGGAAAATCGCGACAAATATAGCCATACCGACTACCGCTTCAGCGGCCGCAACAGCTGTTACGAACAAAGCCATAATCTGTCCGTCCACTGACGCCGGCGCCACAAACCTGTTGAAGGCCGCCAGATTCAGGATTGCCGAATTAAGCATCAGTTCAATCGACATAAGTATCCCGATAGCATTGCGCCGGCTCAGCAAACCATAGAGCCCGATTGCGAACAGTATTGCCGAAAGGACCAGCCAGTGTTCGATATGGGGTTTGTGAAGCGAGAGAGATTCTATCATATATGTTTCCTTGATATTGTCTCGGGCCGCTGAGTATGAGGCGCGTCAAAATCAGCTTCACCTTTCAAATCGCCTCCGGTAGTAAAGGGCTGTTCGGGCGGCGGAGTTTTTCTGGCGATCACAATGCCGCCGATTATTGTGGCGAGAAGTAATAACGATATTATTTCAAAGGGCAGTATGTATCCGCCGCTCCCGTAATCAAGCAGTTTAAGCCCTATTTCTTCTGTGTTATTTGGCGGTACGGCGACATTGTTCTGGGCTATCGGAAACGCAGATGTCCAGAAAATATAAATTGTCGCTGCCGCAAATAACACGCTTGCGAGTCCCGCTGAAAGTTTTCTGCGCAGCGGCGGCCTGTCAAGCATCTCGGCGGACCTTGTGAGCATGACCGCAAAAACAATAAGCACCACAATGCCGCCGACATAGACAAGAACCTGTATGCCTGCCAGGAACTCAGCATCAAGCATAATATACAGAGAGGCAGTCGTCAGCAGCACCATCATCAGATAGACAGCGGCCCGCAATAAATTGCGTGACATTGTAACTGCAAGCGCAAACACAATTGTGATTATCGCGATAGCATAAAAAAGCAATGTGTAAACCGCGTCACTAATCATCCGATATCTCCGGGTTTCTGTGCAGGTTTGACCATCAGGGGCTGCACGATCGGCATCGACGTACCGTTCAAAGGCACCGGGCCGCCGTAACGGTCCCTCGGTTCCATCATTTTGCTGCGAGCCTCCATACTTTCGACTTTTCTCAATACGCTTGGTCCGGCATAGCGATTCAAAGTGAATATAAGAAGCCGGCGGTCGTAAACGGCATTTTCAAATTCATGCCCCATTTCCAATGCGTCAAAGGGACAACTTTGCACGCACGCGTTACAGAACACACATGTGTCCATCCGCCAGATGTAACGGTCGAGTTCAATTTTGCCGCTTATCTGGTTTTTTTGACTCAATATCTTGATGCTGCGATTGGGACAGGCTTTCTCACATATCCTGCAGGCCATACAGCGATGATAGCCGTCTTCTTCGAAAATCAAATGCAGCATTGAACGATATCGCTGCGGAAATTTCAGTGTTTTGCGATTTTCAGGATATTGCCTTGTAACTATTTTCCATGGGCGGACAAAATAACCAAGTGTAAGAAGCATTCCTTTAACCAGTCCCGCCAGAGCTGATGGTATTGGAGCAGGCGTGTCACGCGGCATTACAACCGCTACAGACACTTTTCTGCCGCCGATGATGCGTTCTTCTTTTTTAACCGCTTTTATATTATTGGAAGCCATTAAAAACACACTGGTTTACTCCGGGAAAAAATAAAACTTCTGGATGACAATCACTGCCGCTGCTATGAGATTAATAAATCCAATCGGCATTAATATTTTCCATTCCAGCCGCATAAGCTGGTCTACTCGCAGGCGAGGGAATGTCCATCGAAACCACATAAATATAAAAATTAAAAATGCGGTCTTGCCGGCAAACCACATACTTGGCGGAATAATTGTCATCACGCGGTTAAAATGCTCAAATCCGCCGATATAGAACGGCATCCAGCCGCCCAGAAAAATCGTGACGGCTATGGCGGATGCCACGAACATATTTATAAATTCGGCCAGGAAAAAGAACGCAAAACGCAGGCCCGAATACTCGGTGTGAAATCCGCCCGTGAGTTCCGATTCGCCCTCGGCGATATCGAAGGGGGTCCTGTTGATTTCGGCGGTCGAGGCAATAATGAATATCAAAAAGGAAATGATTCCCACACCGTGCATTCGCCAGAGCCACCAGCCCGCCTGCTGGCTTTGCACAATTCCCGCCAGCGACAAGGTGCCTGAAAACATAACTACGACAAGCACCGCAAGCGTTGCTGATATTTCATAGGATATCACCTGTGCCGCCGAGCGCATTCCACCAATCAGCGACCATTTATTATTTGAGCTCCAACCCCCCAGTAAAATACCCATTACACTAAGCCCGCTTATCGCGGTGACATAAAGGATTCCTATATTTGGATTGGCCACCTGTAAAATCGGGCTATACGGCACAACCGCAAGTATCAGCACAGTTGCGCTTAATGCCAGGAAAGGCGCCACAAGGTGCATAATTTTGTCGCTCTGCGCGGGGATTATATCTTCTTTAAGAAGAAGTTTTATAGTATCTGCCACTGTCTGTAAAATTCCGTGAGGCCCGACGCGCATCGGACCAAGCCGGCACTGAAAACGTGCCGCAATTTTTCTCTCTGCGTAAATTAATCCCATACCCAGGAACGCTACCAGCGCCCCTATCGCAACCAGGGCGATAAGCATAAACCAAAGCGAAAGCCAGATATTAGATTCTAAAACGCCCGCTGCCCGCTGCGCAACCGTGACCACTTTCACAGTGGTGGTTATTCCTGCTAAAACTGTTGTCGGTATTATTACTGTATTCACTCTCATTACCTCAACGGTCGATATCCGGAATCACAAGGTCCAGGCTTGATTGAATCGCAATAAGGTCCGCAATACGCCAACCCGGTACTATTTGTGTAACTGTCCAAAGATTATTAAAACTTGGCGAGCGGAAATGCATCCGATATGGCGTCTCATTTTTCCCGTCCGAAACGATAAATACCCCAAGGACGCCCCTCGCCGTTTCTATCTGTCCATAATAAGTGCCCTCAGGCAGAACGATTTTATAGTTGATTTTAGCAACTGAATGCGGCCCTTCAGGGATGTTGTCAATAAGCTGCTCAATTATTTTCAGCGATTGCCTCATCTCCTCGATGCGCACATAGTAGCGGTCCCAGCAATCGCCTTTTGTGCCTATTACGACGTCGAAATCCACCTTGTCATACGCGCCATAAGGTTCGAGTTTTCGCAGGTCGTATGGGATGCCGCTTCCTCGCAGCACAGGCCCGGTGCAGCCGAGACCTATTGCTTTTTCAGCTTTAAGTATGCCGATATTACGGAGCCGCTCCTGGGTAATCACGTTGCCTGAGAGTAGCGTATCATATTCTTCAATGATTGGCTTAAGGTAGGCGATAAGTTTTTTGACCTTGCTCACAAAATCAGGGAGGATGTCATACATCAGGCCGCCCGGCTGAATATAATTCATCGTCAACCTTGCGCCTATCGTTTCCTCGAAAATCTCCCCGATGATTTCCCTGTCTCTGAATGCATACATAAACGCGGTGAACGCGCCGAGATCCATCCCTAATACACCCCACCAAAGAACGTGGCTTTGCAATCGCTGGAGCTCAGCCATAATTGTTCTAATGGTTTCGATTCTGCCGTTTGTCTCGATGCCGGCGGCTTTTTCAACCGTCTTTGAGACCGCCCAGTTATTCATCAGGGCGGAAAGGTAATCCATCCTGTCGGTAAGGTGAATGATTTGCCGGTAACCAAGATGTTCACACATTTTCTCAATGCCCCTGTGCACAAATCCTGGCACGGGAATCACCTTCCGGACTGTTTCACCATCCATAAGCAGAACGAGCTTGAGCGACCCATGTGCAATAGGATGCTGCGGTCCCATGTTCAGAAAATACTCCTCCGTTGACAGAGACCTGTTTGTTTCTGTCGGCGAGGTCAAAAGTTCATCGAGTGTCTTTATTGCAGCGGTCATTTTTCAAATTCCAGCATATCAGGGTCGCTGTAGTCCTTTCTTAGCGGATAGCCCTTCCAGTCGTCATCGAGGAAAATTCTTCTCAGGTCGGTATGCCCGTCGTACAGGACGCCGAACAGGTCAAACACCTCTCGTTCCTGCCAGTGCGCTATGGGCCATATGCTGCTCACTGTCGGTACAATGGGCTTTCCCCTGTCTATGAGACAGCTAACCATAAGGTAATGGGCGTGTTCGGTGGAATAGAGATTATATACCAGTTCGAACTTTCCTTCTCCAATACGGTCGATGGCCGTATGGTCGAGCAGCATATCAAAGGAAAACCGGTCGTTTTGGCTTAATTGCCGCATCAGGTTCTGGAGATTCTCCGCAGGCACTTCGACGGCCGCCCTGTCTGCTTTGCCTCGACTGTGTGCTTTTGGTTCAAGAGTTATTACGGATTTTTCGAGGTTTTCTCTATCCATTCCTCTACCTTGGCCGACCAGGTTTTTTGGCTTGCGGCTTTTAGAACATCGACGGTGTTTTCCTGCTCCAGGAGATCTCTTATTTGCTGGTGAATGTCCTCGATTTTGATTCCCTGCGGCAGCATTGCCAGCACGGGTTTTTTTCGAATATTGGGATGCCGTATCGATTCGCCCTGTTTTATCATTTTCTGGAGTGTCAGTAATCCCCAGAAGAATGCCTCCGGTCGAGGCGGGCAGCCCGGCACATACACATCTACGGGGACGATTTCATCGGCCCCCCGCACGATGGTGTACGAGTTATACATAAACGGCCCGCCTGAGATGGCACAGGAACCTGTTGCCATAACATACCTCGGTTCAGCCATCTGCTCATAAAGCAATCGCATCCGCAATGCCATCTTTTTTACAATTGCACCGGCAATTACCATCAGGTCCGCTTGTCGAGGTGTCTGTCGTGCAACTTCGGCCCCAAAACGTGAAGTGTCCTGGTGAGGAGCGCCGGTTGCCATGAGCATTTCAATTGCGCAGCACTTTGTTCCAAACGCTAAGGGCCAGAGGCTATTGGCCCGAGAGTGGTTAATAATCGCGTCGATAGATGTGATTAAGATGGAACCGCCGGGCACATGCTCAACATAACCCGGCAGCTTGTCCGTTATCAGACCCATTCGAGAACGCCCTTTCTCCACGCATACACAAGACCCAATATCAGCACGAGGAGAAAAATTGCAATTTCTACGAGTCCTGAAACACCCACTATTTTCAGCACTACAGCCCAGGGATAAAGAAATGCCGCCTCGACGTCAAATACTAAAAATAAAAGCGCGAAAAGGTAGTAACCGACGTTGAACTGCACAAGTGCCTGTCCCACGGGTATCTCGCCACACTCATAGGGCGAATTTTTCAATTTATTTGGCCGGTGCGGTGCTATAAGGTACGAAAACAAAAGCCCTCCGCAAACAAATACAACGACAAGCCCCATGAACAGTAATATGAAAAAGTAGTCCATATCGTCAACCCTATAATGTAACTTGTCTTAAAAGCAAAGCCCTAACAAATTTGATAGGCAGCGTCAAGAAATACCCGCTATTTCCATCTGAGCACTAACTGCCCATATATTTGTGGTGAGTAATGTTACCAAAAGCATGTTTTTGGGGCTACAATATTGTTGCTTATTTCATAATAATAAGTTATACTCATATCACATTATTGTAGATTAATGAGCCGAATGCCGTTTAGCAGCGTATAAATGGGGTGTAGAAAAGCAAAAATGATTGAAAATGCAGTATAAGGTGTGCTAATACAATAGAAAAGCATTATGAATAAACAAGCCATCAAGATATATGTTTTTTACTGTTCCAATGGTATCGAGCCAGAACAGATGGCCGCGGGTATCAGCAAACTGGACGGTGTTGGGGTTAAGACGATAAGCTTGCCATGTTCGGGGAAAATCGATGTCCCGTATTTGGTAAAAGCATTCGAGACCGGAGCGGACGGAGCGGTCATCGTTACCTGTAAACAGAATGAATGTCAGCATCTCGAAGGAAATTTGCGGGCTAATAAACGCGCCGAGGCCGTCGAGTCGCTGCTGGAAGAAATCGGAATGACGAAAGGGCGAATGGCGGTCATTATGCTAAAGGATGGCGGCGTCGAACAGGCTGTTGGAGAAATCAGGAGTTTCATTAACAAGGTTAAAAATTTGCCTCAGACCCCAAAAAGCTCTGTGAACGTATAGGAGAGTTGGAATTATATGAAAGTTGAGAGTAAACTTGCGAAAAAACTGACAAGCGGGGAATTTGTTGTTACCGTGGAGTTTCTGCCGAAGGTTGGTTCTGAGGCATCGGCAACTGAAGCAGCCCTGAAGGCAATGGGTAACGGATTCACAGCGGTCAACGTAGCTGATAACTGCCATAATATAGGTATGTCATCGATAGCGGCATCGGTCGCTGCGCTCAAAGTCGGCGCGGAGCCGATTTGCCAGATGGTTACACGCGACAGGAACCGCATCGCGATTCAATCGGATTTGCTCGGAGCCGCGTATCTTGGGATTAAGAACCTGCTGTGCCTTTCGGGTTATCATCAGACGTTAGCGACCTGCCCGGAGTCAGCCAATGTTTACGATATTGATTCTACGCAGCTTATCGAGATGGTTACGAATATGGGGGAGAAAGGTGTTTTGGCTGACGGGGCAAAGATTGAAGGACAATTTTCAATGCTTGTGGGAGCGGTCGCCAATCCGTTTTTGAAACCGGTGGAATTAAATATGCTCCGTCTGCAAAAGAAGGTTGATGCAGGCGCAAAATTTATTCAGACAAGTGCTGTATTTGATATAGAAACATTCGGCCAGTGGTTAAACGCAGCGATAAGCGAAGGCATCACCGCCAAGGCGGCGATTCTGGCGGGCGTATTAGCTTTGGATAGTGCCGCTGAAGCGGAGAGATTGCGTAATACCTACACGGACTATTCAATTCCGGACAGCATTATTGACCGGCTGAAAAAAGCGGGTGATGAAACTGCACAGAAAAAAGAAGGATTGAATATCTGCATTGAGACAATCAAAAAACTTAAAAATATGAAGGGCCTGAGGGGCATACATATTCATTGCGGCTGCAAAGGACACGCTTCGGGCCTCGCTTCGAGCAAAGTATCGCCGGAAGTTGTCGCGGCGGCCTTAGCGTAACGGGAATCGAATATGCCTGAAAAATATCACATTAAAACACAACCTGTGCCGCCCATAGGCCCGCGAATCGGCAAATACGGTATGGTCGATTGGCGGGAGGATTGCGCACGCTGTCACAATTGCGTCAAGAAGGCCTGCGTTTACGACCGTTACAGGCAGGAGGCGGATTATATTCGCAATCTCAGCGACGTGAACGCCCTGTTTTTCGATTGCATGGGATGTTTTTCGTGCGTTCAGGACTGCACCAAAGGCCTTTTGTGTATGTCCATCAATCCTGAATATCAGAAAATGGGAAACAGCTACTGGACTCCCGATATTATCAAAACGACATGGCTCCAGGCGGAAACAGCGAAGATTCCGGTTTCCGGCGCGGGTTATCGCGGGCCGTTTAGCGGCCATGGTTTTGATTCGATGTGGACGGATATGTCCGAAATCGTTCGCCCCACACGCGATGGAATCCACGGGCGTGAATATATCAGCACCGCGGTCGATATCGGGAGGAAACTGCCTTATCTCGCTTTTAATGGTAACAAGACCGGTGCAAGCGCTTCGCCGCTGGTTTCGATTCCGATGCCGATGATAATTGATATGACATCTCCTGCGCATACTCTGCCGCAGCTTAATCCTATTATTGCTCAGGCGGCTGTAAACACTGGAATAATAGCGATTATTGATTCGCGCCAGTGGCAGGGCAGCGACAGTCAGCTCGAAAACATCTCGTTTTATATCGCCGATGGTCAGGATATTCCAAAAGACGCATTGAAGAAAACCCGGCTGGTGGAAATACCCGATGGGTTGAAGGTAATAGATCGCATAAAAGAAATTAAAAAGATTCATCCGGCGATAGTCATCGCAATAAGAGTTGAGCTGACATCAGCGGGTGTTGAACGAGCGATTAAACTCGCCGAACTAAAAGAAGTTGAAGTAATACATATCGTGGCGGACGCGAATGGCAATGAGATTAGCGCAAGCAAGCCGCGATTTATCAAGGATATGACGCGTCAGATTCACACGGCGCTGATAGAAAAAGGATGCAGGGATTCGATTACGCTTATGGCCGGCGGCGGGATAGCGCTCCCTGAGCACATGGCAAAAGAAATTATATGCGGAGCGGATTTGATAACAATCAATCTGCCGCTTCTTATAGCTTTGGAATGTCATCTTTGTAACAGTTGCAAGCCGGGTATGGTATGTCCGGCCAAACTTGAAAAAATAGATTTTGATTATGGCGTTGGCCGAATGACCAATCTTATCGCCGCCTGGCACGACCAGTTGATAGAGGTTATGGGCGCGATGGGAATGCGTGAGGTTCGTCGTCTTCGTGGCGACGTCGGCCGCGCGATGTTCTTCGAGAATCTTGAGGAGGAAACCTTTGGCAAGCTTTTCGGTTCCAGAAAAAACAATTAAAGATATCCTTCCTGAAAACACGCTCAAGACGCTTGTGCCGCAGGAAGATGTGACACGCGTCGTTAAGACGGCGCCATCCCGCTATCGCAATGAGATTGCGAAGTTCATTGTCCATCGAAACGCCAATTGCAAACGATGCGGCAAATGCGCTGAGGTGTGCCAGTACGGAGTTCACGTGTTAAAACCCGGCTACAAGTATTTCGGCGAGCCGAAAAATCATTTATGTATTGGCCCATCCTGCGAAAAGACCGGCAATTTCTGCGTTGTGAAGTGTCCGAACGGCGCGTTGCAGCTTAAAGAAAACCCGTTATTTAAGGCGCTGGGCGATTATCGCTGGCCGGGGGATTTGATTTTAGCGACGTGGAAAATGGCGGAAACCGGCGATGTCCCGAATGCGGAATATGGTTACGAATACGAGTGCGGCAATTCGGGCGGCGGATTTGACCGGCTGAGGTTCAAATTTCCCGACAAGCCGCCCGTAAAAATAGACGCCGACAAAATAGACACAAGCATATCGCTCAATAAACGAGGCGATGGTCGGCCCGAAATCAAAATAGACGTTCCCTGGTACGGCGGCGGCATGTCATTCGGGTCGGTCAGCAATGTGACTCAATTATCAAAAGCCAGGGCCGCCAAGGCATGGAACACCTTTACCTGCACGGGCGAAGGCGGTTATATGGAACGGATGAGACCCTATGATGACCACGTGATTACGCAGGTCGCAACGGGGCTTTTCGGCGTGCGTGAGGAAACGATTCAGCGTGTGCCGATAGTGGAATTCAAATATGCCCAGGGCGCAAAGCCGGGTCTGGGCGGTCACTTGTTAGGCGACAAGAACACCCCCGCTGTTTCCAAGATGCGCGAGGCGGTTGTTGGTATATCGCTGTTTTCGCCGTTCCCGTTCCACAGCGTTTATTCTATCGAAGACCATCAAAAACACCTTGACTGGATAAAGCATATTAACAGGCGGGCCTTAATATCGACGAAGGTATCGACGCCGACGGATGTTGATATGGTAGCCGTCGGAAGTTACTCGGCGGGGACTCATATCGTCCACATAGACGGCGGTTACGGCGGAACCGGTGCCGCTCCTGATATCGCGAAAAAGAATATAGCGATGCCTATCGAATACGCTATCGGAAGGGTCCACAAGTTCCTGGCCGACGAGGGCGTTCGTGACAAGGTAACTCTCATCGCCAGCGGCGGAATACGCTCGGCGCACGACGTAGCCAAGGCCATTGCTCTTGGCGCAGACGGAGTCGTGATAGGAACCTCGGAATTAGTCGCGCTTGGATGCGTGCGATGCAGCCGATGCGAGAGCGGAAGGGGCTGCCCTCGCGGTATCGCCACTACCGACACAGAACTTTCACAGAAAATGAATATCGAGTGGGGTACACAGCGGGTGATTAACCTTTACAACGCCTGGCGTAAGGTGCTTGTCGGTATCTTGCAGCGGTTCGGTATGAAAAGCGTCACGGAATTACGCGGACGGACAGACCTGCTTATGCATCTTGATTACACCAACGATGTTGGAGCCAAAAAATGAGCAATGAAATTATAAAACGGCTTGCGGATTCGAGAAAACAGTTAGCCGACAGATTGAATTATTCTTCCGAAATCAGACACGCTTCGAGCCCCGCTTCGGGAAAAGAAGCGGAAGAAGGCGGCTGCGGCGTCGTTGGTTTTTGCTGCAGTGAGCCGGTGCCGGGTAAGCATATTTATGAGCCGTCAAAGCAGATGCATAACCGCGGCAACGGTAAAGGCGGCGGTATCGCTGCTGTCGGATTTGTGCCGGAACAATTAGGCGTAAGCAGAGAAGTTCTGGAAAATCATTATATGCTTCACGTCGCATTTCTGGATGACAAGGTCCAGCCGGAGATAGAAAAACAGTTTATCACGCCTAATTTCGATATCATGAAATCGACCCAGCTCGATAAGGTTAGCGACTGGAAAACCGTGCCCGGACTGGAAGTAAAGCCGCCTGATGTTTGCAGATACTTTGTTCGGGTAAAGCCGAAGGTGCTCGAAGCCTTCATCGCCAAAAACAACCTGCAAAAACTTGACCGCAGTGAGGCGGAAGACGAATTTATCAGCCAGAACAGCTTCAGCTTGAATCAGAAATACTACGCGTCGCTTGGCGAGAAGAGGGCCTTTGTGCTTTCGCACGGCAAAAATATTATGATACTTAAAGTCGTCGGCTTTGCGGAAGCAATTGTAAAGTATTACAAAATCGAAGACCTTTGTGCCCACGAATGGATTGCCCATCAGCGTTTCCCGACCAAGGGTCGTGTGTGGCATCCCGGCGGGGCGCATCCTTTCGCAGCAATTGATATGGCGCTTGTGCACAACGGCGACTTTGCGAATTATCATTCGGTAACCGAATATCTCAAGCAGCGTAATATTTATCCGCAGTTCCTCACTGATACAGAGGTCTCCGCACTTTTATTCGATTTACTCAGCAGGACATATCACTATCCGCTCGAATACATTATTGAGGCGCTTGCGCCGACTACCGAGCTGGATTTTGACCGGCTGGATGAACAGAAGCAGAAAATTTACCGTGACATTCAGGCAACCCACATTCACGGCTCGCCTGACGGCCCGTGGTTTTTCATTATCGCCCGCAACATCGTCCGTGAGAAAAAATTGCAGCTTATGGGCATAACCGATACGGCTATGCTTCGGCCGCAGGTGTTCGCCTTCTGCGACGGCGAGGTGCAGGTGGGCTTGATTTGCTCTGAAAAGCAGGCCATCGACGCTACGCTGCACAGTTTATCCAAAGACGACAAGAGGATATGCCCTGTGGCGGATAAATACTGGAACGCACGGGGCGGCTCTCATACCGACGGCGGGTCGTTTATATTTAATCTTGAGAAAAATTCAGCCGGCAAAATGCGGATTTCGTGTACCGACAAATTCGGCACGATGGTGCCAATGCCCCAGGCGACTGAAAGCTGCGATTTCTCGCAGGAGCCGTCTCTCGATTCGGAATCGGAAGATGATATACAGACGTTACTCGGTGAAAGATTTGTACCCGGGAATGGGATGGCGATTTTCGAGATGATTCGAGACGCTGTGTACGGATGGACATTCGACGAGTTTCGTTTCGCCTGCTCGCAAATCGTAAATGCGGCGAAAGACCATAATAAGGTGAACCTCGCGATAGAGGTTTTGACGCTGCTTAATGACCGGCGATATTCGACCGGCACCAAAAAACGCAGTCATATCCTTCACATTATCCGAAGCGAATTGAACAGGTTATTTCTTAATATCCCAAGGATAGGCGTGAAGAATTATTATGAGTGGGGATATCGGCTTATAGATTTCGAAACGCGGGGTGATTTGCGTGTACCGCAGAATAACGAGACGACTCTTGTAATCGACGCCGCCAATTTTGCGCCCGAAGGGAGCACCTGCGACGCGGCGCTTCTGGTGGATGCGTATATAAAGGGCTGGCGGCACTTCATCAGCTTCAATTGCATTGGTCAGCGGTTCATTGGATGCGGTCTTGGGCCGGATACCGATGAGGGGACAATAGATGTTTACGGAAGCAGCGGCGATTATCTTGCCTCCGGCCTTGACGGGCTTACTATAAACGTCCACGGCAACGCGCAGGACCAGTTAGGCCAAATCATAAAAAGAGGCAAACTTGTCATCCACGGCGACGTGGGCCAGACGTTTATGTATGGCGCAAAAGGAGGCTCCATATATGTAATGGGTAACGCCGCGGGAAGGCCTCTTATCAACTCCGTAGGCAGGCCCAAGGTGGTGATAAATGGTACGTGCCTTGACTTTCTGGCTGAGTCATTTATGGCGGGCGACCCGCATAACGGCGGCGGCTTTGTCATATTAAACGGCGTAAAGTTCGACGACGGGGGCATGTTAGTGACATTATCGCAGCCATATCCCGGCAGCAACATATTCTCGCTGGCTTCCGGCGGGGCGATTTTTGTCCGCGACCCGAACAGAACGCTTGTTGACCAGCAGTTAAACGGCGGCCAGTTCGCAAAGATTACGGACGCGGACTGGGACCTGATGCTTCCGTACCTCGAAGAAAATCAGAAACTTTTCGGAATAACGATAGAGCAGCTTTTGACCGTGGATAATGAGCGATGCGAACCGGCGGAGGTTTATCGCAAAGTTATTCCAGGCAGCGTTCCAATTCCTGCCGAGGAGACCGACGATACGGATGAAGTTGTGGAAGAACTGGCGGAGACACGCTTCGGGCCTCACTTCGAGCAATAGGGAAAGGTAGTTTCAGTGATAACAATTAAAAAATCCAAAACCGGCGAGGCACTTAAAAACGCTGTCGAAAAAATAGCGGGTGTTGACCTGAGCATTTGTCTTCAGTGCAGGAAGTGCTCGAGCGGCTGCCCGGTAGGTAAACTCGCGAAGACCCGGCCCTCGGAGATTATGCGCCGGCTGCATCTCAACGCCGGCAATGAGCTGCTTGAAAGTGACATCCTATGGATGTGCGTTTCGTGCGAAACGTGCTCGACACGATGCCCGATGGGTATTGATGTGGCGGGCATAATGGACGCATTGAGGAAACTTGCTTTGGAGCGAGGTGCGTCGAAACAGCAGGGCAATGTGCCGTTGTTTAACAAAGCATTTTTGAAAACGGTCGAGGTCTTCGGCCGGACTTATGAAATGGCGATGATAACCGCTTACAAGTTAGGCAGCGGCAAACTGATGAACGATACGGAAAAGTTTCCGACTATGATAAGAAAAGGCAAAATATCGCTTTTGCCTTCGCTTGGCGGGGACAGGAAAACGGTGAAACGCATATTCAAAAAAACGAAACAGAATAAAGGGGCCGGAATATGAGATACGCCTACTACCCCGGATGTTCAGCGGAATCGACGGCCCGCGATATGCACCAGTCAACTTTGGCAGTAGCGGCGGCGCTTGGAATCGAAATGATTGAGCCGAAGGGCTGGACGTGCTGCGGCGCGACCGCCGGTCACCAGACCAACCGCGTGCTGGCAGCGGCGTTACCCGCCGCGAACCTGGCGAAGATTAAGGATATGGGGCTTGATTGCGTCGTGAATTGCGCGGCCTGCTATAACAGGATGAAAGTGGCGAATCACGAAATCGCAACCGAATCGGAAATCCGTCGCGATGTCTGCGACGCGATTGGCCGGGATTACGACGGCTCAGTTAAAATCAGGCATTTTATCGAGGTGCTTCTCGAAGATGTCGGCCTGAAAAAAATCAGCAGCGCAATCAAACAGCCGTTAAAAGGCCTGAAGGTTGCCTGTTATTACGGATGTCTGCTTGTTCGTCCGCCGAAGGTCGTGAATTTTGATGACCCGGAAAACCCGAAGTCGCTCGATAAGCTGGTTAAAGCGATAGGCGGCGAATCAATCGAATGGCCATACAAGGTCGAATGCTGCGGCGGCGGATTGTCGCTTTCGAGAACGGATGTCGTGGTCAATCTTACGGATTCGATTCTCGGAATGGCAAAAAGCTCCGGTGCGGATTGTATCGCGGTTAGCTGCCCGATGTGCCAGGTTAATCTCGATTTGAGGCAGCAGGACATTAAAAAAGAAACCGGCAGGGATTATCAAATGCCGGTTTTGTATATCACACAGCTTCTGGGGCTTGGTCTTGGCATCAGCTCGAAGAAACTCGGATTCAGTAAGCTAATGGTTCCTGCTTCAAATGTTTTGGAGAAAGTGGAAGTGAGCAGCCATGGGTAAATACAGCAAAGCATCCCTTACGGGAGAAGACAAAAAAATAGGCGCGGTCCTTGTTCAGGGCGGCGGTATTGCCGGCGTTCAGGCGTCGCTCGATTTGGCCAACAGCGGCTTCAAGGTTTACTTAGTCGAGCGCGACGCCGCGATAGGCGGTATGATGGCCCACTTGGATAAGACCTTCCCGACGGGCGATTGCGCGACGTGCATCGTCTCGCCGAAGCTCGTTGAATGCGCACGAAATCTGAATATCGAAATTTTGACGCTTTCGGAGCTGGTTGACCTCGAAGGAGAACCCGGCAATTTCAAGGCAACCGTCAAACGGCATCCGCGATATGTTGACGAAGATAAATGCACCGGTTGCAGCGAATGCACGCAGGTTTGCCCGGTCGATGTGCCGGATGAATTCAACCGCTGCCTGGGTACAAGAAAAGGCATCGCAAAACTTTACGCGCAGGCGACTCCCAACATATTCGGCATTTTGAAAAACGGCCACTCGCCCTGCAAGATGGCGTGCCCGGCGAAGGTAAACGTCCAGGGTTACGTCCAGCTCATAAAGAAAAAAGAATACGTCAAGGCGGTCAACCTTATCCGCCAGAGAAACCCTCTTTCAGCGATATGCGGGAGGGTTTGTACGCATCCCTGCGAAGCCGAATGCACACGAGGTAATGCCGATGACCCGATTGCCATACGGTTGTTGAAAAAATTCGCGTCAGATAAAGAAATGGAAATGCTTGAAGCGGGACAGATTACTTTGCCCGAGGAGAAGAAACCTTCCGCTGACGCGAAGAAAGTCGCCATAATCGGCGCAGGTCCTGCGGGACTTACCGCGGCGGGAGACCTTGCCGACGCGGGCTTCGCCGTTACGGTATATGAATCGCAAAGCAAGGCGGGCGGTATGCTTCGCTGGGGTATTCCGGAATACCGGCTGCCCAAGAAGGTGCTCGACCACGAAATAGAAATTATCCGCCGAAAGGGCGTTAAATTTGTTTATAACTGTCTTGTCGGAAAAGACATTACGATTCAGAAGCTTCGTAACGATAACGAGGCGGTTTTCATCGCCGCAGGCGCACATAAAAGCCGTAAGCTCGGCATACCGGGCGAACAGCTCAAGAGCGTCGTCCACGGCGTAGAATTCCTTCGCGAAGCCGCATCACCCAGAAAACCGGCAGTGAAAGATAAAGTTATAGTCATCGGCGGCGGCAACGTTGCGGTTGATGTCGCGAGAACCGCCCTTCGTCTCGGCGCAAAACAGGTCGAAATGGTCTGCCTCGAAGGCGCAAACGAAATGCCAGCCTACAAGGAAGAAATCGAAGCGACTCTGGCTGAAGGCATCAAGATTCGTAATGGTTGGGGACCCAAACGCATTTTGGGCGACAGCGAAGTAAAAGGGATAGAATTCAAACGCTGCACGAAGGTCTTCGACGACCAGAAACGTTTCAGGCCGGTATTTAACGAAAATGAACTCATAACGGTTGATGCGGACCAGATTATCATTGCCATCGGCCAGATGACTGATGAGCAGTTTGTCGGCCATATCGGCGTAGAAAGCGAACGCGGGTATTTCAAGGCCGACCCGATAACCGGTCAAACCTCGGTAGAAGGCGTTTTTGCCGGCGGCGACAATGCCTCAGGTCCGGCGGCGGTTATTGACGCCGTCGCGGCGGGCAAACGAGTCGCCGAATCCATCGGACGATACTTAAATGACAAGGAAATGGTGACCGGTCGTTTCGAGGAGAACTTGAAGCCCCTTTCCGAAGATTTGCTTCCTGATACGGAGGACGTGGAGAAAAAGGCACGTCCCCATCCCGAAGAATTAGCGCCGGCGAAACGGCTGCGAACTTTCGAAGAGGTCGAAAAAGGACTCACCGAGGCGCAGGCCTTGGCGGAAGCTGAAAGATGCCTGAATTGCGCCCTTTGCTCGGAATGCAATCAGTGCGTCGATGCATGCGAGCAGCACGCAATCGACCACGCTATGAAAGAGCGGATAGTCAAATTGCAAGTCGGCTCGGTCCTGCTGACCCCGGGCTTTGAAGAATTCGACGCGACCCGAAAAGGCGAATATGGCTACGGGCGATATTCGAATGTCGTAACAAGCGTTCAATTCGAGCGAATGCTTTCCGCGGCTGGTCCGTTCGAGGGGCATCTTATTCGTCTTTCGGACGGCAAACCCGCCAGACGCATCGCGTGGATTCAGTGCGTCGGCTCGCGTGACTCCGAATGCGGCAACGATTACTGTTCCTCGATTTGCTGTATGATGGCAACCAAACAAGCGATGGTCGCAGGCGACCACGTCGATGGACTTGACGCGACCATCTTTTATATGGATATACGCGCGTTCGGCAAGGATTTCGACCAGTATTACGAGCGTGCCAAGGCGCAGAAAAACATACATTACATCAAGAGTATCCCCTCGCGGGTAATTCAGCTCCCCGGCAGCAATGACCTTCGCCTGAATTACTACGACCAGAGTAATGATATTCAGCACAAAGATTTTGACCTCGTTGTGCTTTCCGTGGGGATGGAGCCGCCTGCTTCTATGGCGGAGATTGCATCTCGTCTTGATATAAAACTTAACGAGTTTGGTTTTTGCAAGACAGACAGATTGTCTCCTCTGACGACTTCCATGCCGGGAGTATTTGTCGGCGGGGCGTTCCAGGAACCCAAAGACATCCCGGAAACCGTAACACAGGCAAGCGCCGCTGCCTCTATGGCGATGGAGCTGCTGGCGCCGGTTCGCAATACCCTTATTACCAAAAAGAACTACCCCACGGAGCACGACGTTAGCGATGAAGACCCGCGCATAGGCGTATTTGTATGTCACTGCGGTATGAATATCGGCTCGGTTGTGGACGTTGAGCAGGTTGTTAAGAATATCGAGAATATGCCCGACGTTATTTTCGCGTCTCATACGATGTTCACCTGCTCCGATACGAGCTTGTCGAACATAAAAGATATGATACGCGAACATCGGCTCAATCGAATCGTGGTTGCCTCCTGCACGCCGCGAACGCACGAGCCGTTGTTCCGCGAAACGCTGCGTGAAGCGGGCCTCAATCCGTACCTGTTCGAGATGGCCAACATTCGAGACCAGTGTTCCTGGGTACATTCGGCTGTCCCTCAATCAGCTACCGAAAAAGCCACCGACCTGGTGAAAATGGCAATCAGCAGGGCGAGGTTCCTTTCGCCTCTTGAAAGCGGCACGCTGGCCGTTGACCAGACGGGCCTTGTCATTGGCGGCGGACTTAGCGGTATGACTTCCGCACTTGCGCTGGCCAACCAGGGATTCAAGGTTCATCTGATAGAAAAGGCCGATCGCCTGGGCGGAACACTTCACGATATTTATCACACCTTTGAGCACGACAATATCTCCGGATTTACAACCGACCTGATAAAACAGGTTGAAAAGCATCCCAACATAAAACTTTATTTAGGCACGGAAATCGCCGGCATCGCGGGTCACATAGGCAAATTCAAAATATCGCTTGCCAAAAACGGCTCGAAGTCCGAAGTCACGGGCGGCACAATAATCGTCGCCACAGGCGCACGAAAGGCCCAGACAACTGAATTTATGTATGGGTCAAAAGGTGTCCTGACGCAGGTCGAACTGGAAAAACAACTGCACGATAAAACATATCCAGCGAAAGCGCAAAATGTCGTGATGATTCAGTGCGTTGGCTCACGCAACGAGGCACATCCGTATTGCAGCAGAATCTGCTGCTCGATGGCAATCAAAAACGCGATTGAAATCAAAAAACTCGATCCGAACGCAAATGTCTTTGTGCTTTACAGGGATGTCCGCACTTACGGCTTCAGAGAAACATATTTCAAAGAGGCACGCGAGGCAGGTGTCGTATTTATCCGCTATACACCTGAGGCGGCCCCGGTAGTTAGCCAGAACAATGGTCTTGTAGTAACGGTTAATAGCCCCGACCTGCCTGAGCCAATCAGTATCGAAGCGGACAACGTTGTGCTTAGCACTGGCGTTGAGACCGATAAAGAAAACAACAAGCGAATCTCGGATATGCTCAAAGTGCCGCTTAACGCCGACGGGTTCTATGTCGAGGCACATATGAAACTGCGTCCCGTGGATTTCACCACCGAAGGCATTTTCCTCTGCGGGCTTGCGCATTCGCCGAAGTTTATCGATGAGAATATCTCACAGGCGCGGGCCGCGGCGGCAAGAGCGGCGACGGTGCTTTCCAAGACGCAACTCGACGTCAGCGCACAGGTCTCGTACGTTGACCAGCAGAAGTGTATATCCTGTATGACCTGCGTTAATTCCTGTCCGTATTCTGCGCCGTTCTGCAACAAGGACGGGAAGGGCCAGATTGAGGCCGCCAAATGTATGGGTTGCGGGATTTGCGTTTCGGAATGCCCGGCCAGAGCAATACAACTGCATCATTTCGAGACGGACCAGTTCAACGTGATGATTAAGCAACTGTTCGCGGGCGGCAACGGTGAGATATTCGCACAAACAGCATCGAAAATAAACGAGTTAACGGAAAAAGTATAAGCTATGAAACCAGAAACGTTCGAACCTAAGATTTTGGCCTTCTGCTGCCACTACTGCGCGTATTCGTCAGCGGATTTGGCGGGGTCAATGCGTATTCAGTATCCGCCGAACGTGCGAATAATACGCACGCCATGCACGGGCCGGCTGGAGACAGAATATTTTATGAAGGCGCTGGAAAACGGCGCGGACGGCGTGCTTATAGCGGGCTGTCTCGAAGGCGGATGTCACTTTGTCGAGGGCAACCTCTGCGCGAAACGCCGAGTCAATTACACAAGAGAAATGCTCGAAGAAATCGGAATCGAAAAGGAACGCCTGCGCATGGTAAACGTTTCCGCCGCGATGGCCAGACCTCTTGCCGATACGATTATCGATATGGTTGAAACCGTTCGCAAACTGGGCCCAAGCCCTATAAGACAATCCGCCGCGGCGGATAAAAATGGTTCGTTAAAATAGGAGTGCCGCTTAATGATAGTTGCTCAAAGAAAAAATATCCCTGACCTGCTGGAAATCGTAAAGAGTCACAAAAAGATTCTCGTGCTCGGCTGCGGCACATGTGTCACCGTATGCCTTGCCGGCGGACAGCGAGAGGTCAGCATAATAGCTTCAGCGTTACGAATGTCGGCAAAACTTAAAGGCCTGCCGCTTCAGGTCGAAGAGTTGACTATAGAGCGCCAGTGCGACAATGTCTTTCTCGAGCAGGCCGCCGAAGCGATAGGCAGAAATGATGCTGTTCTTTCGCTTGGTTGCGGCGCCGGCGTTCAGGCCCTTGCCGAACGTTATTCGACTAAACCTGTTTACGCAGGATTGGATACGACTTTCATCGGCATCCTCGAGGAAAGAGGCGTCTGGACCGAAAAATGCGCCGCCTGCGGATCGTGCGTACTTCACGAATACGGTGGTATTTGCCCGGTTACTCGCTGTGCCAAACATATGCTCAACGGCCCGTGCAGCGGCTCGCGCGAAGACCGTTGCGAAGTCAATCCCGAACGCCAGTGCGCCTGGCAACTTATTTACAAACGTCTAAAAGACATAAGCCAGCTCGACCGGCTCAAAAAAATTAAACCGCCTAAAAGCTGGAACAGGAGTCAATCCGGCGGCTATCGCACAATTATCCGCGAAGACCACAGAGTTTGATATCCCAAGGGAAAACATGAGGATATTAATGCGCAATGGAAAGCCTGGTAAGGCAGACTAAATTGAAGTCGGAGCTTGAGCCAGAGACACCTGTTGCAGCAATTGGGTATTGCAAACGAGCCTAAGTTTTTGGCCGAGATGCGGATTGTTCATCGTTCATATTCACCACCATTGTGCAATATAATCACGAATATACCGAACTAATCGCAGTTATGCAGGAAAAATCCAGGGAGTTGGCAAAAGTTTAACTTTTCGAATTAATCACGTAGAGTGCAAATATTCCTCCCGATAGTAGTTTGCAGAGATAACTTGCCCGGTTAGCGGGGGGCAACTGACACTTTTTAACTCTCTAAGACATTTCAGATATTGGCAAAATAAGCAGGAAGTTGTTATACTACGGCCGCTTGGGAAATTGCGCCCGTAGCTCAGCTGGATAGAGCAACGGATTTCTAATCCAAAATGGTGGTTGTAAGTATGGTGTTAGCAATGGGTTGCCCCCGTTTTTTGGTGTCAAAATGAGGATTACAAGTGATTAACTAATCGTTTACAAGTGAACTTACAGTGGCAAACCACTGGCGACTGACACTTTTTTGACACCAAATTTACCATAAGTTATCTTGCCCGACCTCGTATGATTAGGAGGAAGAAGTTATCAATTTATTATTGGCAGGTGAAATGCAAAAGACGTTCCAAATGTTATACCACCCCCTGGGACGAATTGCCTGTGGTGATATAGAGTTAAGGATGTTTTTTGTAAAGCGAGCCATTCCGCAAAATTTTCCGATGTGGGTTTGCACAGGTTAACACCGATCCTCTCCTAATTAACTGTTCTACTCTCTATTTTCTCACCCCGGGCTTGATAGTTAAAGGGGTTGGGGGAGAATGGGTAGGCAAGATTTTGTTTTATAGATGAATCAGCATTGGAAAAGGCGAAAATATTCATAAATATTGCCTGTTTATCATCAACATTAACCATTCCAGAAACGCCTTTATTTGTGGGTTTTGTTAATAGCGGAGAGGTTCTGCGCATATAGCGGGTGATAGGGTAGGCGGGTAGGATTGAATAACGTGACAAGTTAGATATTTATAAACAGATATTTATGAAAATTATGTTGACAATTCCAGTGCAGTTGTTATTAAGAGAAAACAAAATAGCTCTTTCTTAAAAAGAACACCCGTTTTTATGAAAGGCAACACACTTGAGAACACACTCTATCAGGAGTAGGGCCTGCAATTCAGGAATTTACTGGAACAATGAATGTCTGCGCATATTTTTTCAATTCCGCCACAGGCGGACAATTTCAGGAGGTCAGGACAATGATTAAGAAGGTTCTTTTGGTATCGTTGGTTTTGTTTGGCATTATGTCTTTCCAAATAGCAGGCGACTGTTTCGCAGCTACGGGAGATACACTAGACCAGGCGAAACAGAATGTCATTTCTCTTACCGATGCGGGTCAATACGCGACGGCTGAATCGGCGACGAATAAACTGGTCTCCGATTTTTCAGGCAATAAGGGTTTGCCCGAGGCCCTTTACTGGATAGCGGAAAGATTTGAGCGTTTCGACAAATTCGAAGAATCAAATCAAATTAACCGGCAAATAATACAAAACTACACCAACAATCCCTGGGCCAGGAAAGCTACACTGAGTATTTCGAGGGCGAATGTCAAGTCGCTTATCGCCTCGAATAAATACGAATCAGCCAAGACGGCCCTTAACAAATTTATCGCCGACTTTGCCGGCAACCCCGATTTGCCTGAGGCTATTTTCTGGATTGCCGAACGGTTCCAGCGGTTTGACAGGTTTGAAGACGCGAAAGAGAATTACCAGCGTATAATAAAAGGTTTCCCCGACAGCCCCTTGGCCGCCAAATCAAAATTCTGGTTTGCAAGAGTTAATGTTTTATCTCTTATTAAATCGCAGGACTACGACGGTGCAAAATCAACCCTCGACGAATTTATTTCTAACTTTGCGGGCGATTCGGATTATGCCGAATCGCTTTACTGGATTGCGGAACAATATAAATGGCTAAAGCAATATAAAGAAGCAAATGCGGTTTATCAGCAGATAACACAACGGTTTCCGGGCAGCAAATGGGCCCTAAAAGCAGCGTTTGGCGCTTCAAAAGCGGAGGTACTGTCTCTTATCAAGTCGCAGGACTATGACAGAGCCCAATCGGCCGTTGATAAATTATCTTCCGATTTTGCAGGAAATCCTGATTTGCCTGAGACGCTCTACTGGATTGCGTGGGAATATAACTGGTCAAAACGGTTTAAAGATGCAACCGGCATCTATCAGCAGATAATAGAGAAATACCCGAATAATGCGTTGGCGGAAAAGGCAAAATTGAGCGCTGCAAGGATAGAGGTTTTTTCGCTTATTGACTCACAGAATTACAAAGGGGCCGAGTCGGCCGTTGATAAATTATCTTCCGATTTTGCAGGAAATCCTGATTTACCTGAGACGCTCTACTGGATTGCAGACAGTTACAGATGGTCAAATAATTTCGCACAGGCAAAGAATATCTGCCAGCAAGTAATACAAAAAGACGTTAGTGGTGTCTGGGCCGGCAACGCAAAGTTCGTTATGGCACACTCAGATGCACTGGCGCTTTTAATGTCCGGGGACTACGACCGGGCAGAAGAATCGTTGAATAAACTGGCTTCTGATTTTGCCGGCAATCCGGATCTGGCGAGAGTGACAATAATTGCAGGCGAGCAATTTTATAAGGAAGGACTTGCCAAAGACAGGAAAGGCCTTGAAGACGAGGCCAAATCGCTTTTTGAGAGGGCTGTTAAAATCTGGGACAGGGCAATCAATACATATCCGAATTCCATTTTGATTCCGGAGGCGTGTTGCCTGGCGGGCGATTGTTATCAGAAATTAGGCAGATATGAAGAATCCATCAAGCATTTTCAAATAGTAGTTAATAGTTACCCCCAGTACGAGTACGCCTGGCACGCTCAATCAACAATTGGCTCGTCTTACCAGCTTATGAAAGGTATGGGGCATATTTCCGAGTCGGAGGCCGACTCGAAGACAAAAGCGGCTTATCAAAAAGTTGTTTCCAAGTGGCCCGGCTGTGGAGCCGCAGAGCAAGCACAAACCTGGTTAAATGAGCACAAATCCAATTGAGGGACCTAAAAATGAAGAGGAAAATTGTATCTACGTTTGCGATGTTGATGATTTTATCGACAATCGGTCTTATTGTATTGAGTCTGACGAAAAGTTATGCCTGTTATAACCCTCCATGCGGCGGCAGTTGCGGCGAATGTCAGAGCTGTGACGGGATCAGTTGTAAGGACGATTGCGAGAAAGGATTTATCTGTCCTCAATGCCTGCGAAGCGGACCCGGCATCGGGGCCAACGGTACGGTCGACAACAACCAGGTACGTAAAGATAGTAACCAGAGCACGGTTCCGACAACGAAAGCTGACCCTGTGATTCAGGGAACGGGTGAGTACCATTTAACAGTCAGGGACTTTGTTATCCCGGGACGGGTGTTTCCAATTGAGATAGTCAGGACGTATAGAAACCAGAGCAAGTTTGATTCGCCTTACGGTTATGGGTGGGACATCAATTATAACAAGAGAATCATAAAGATGCCGGAAAACAATGCGATTATTCTGAGCGGCGGTCACGGCAGCGCTCTGGAATATAGTCGCGTGGAGACAGGCAACCCTAATGTATATGTTTCTCCAAAAGGGTATTTCAACAGCATTTTGGAATATGCCGACGGCAACAGCATATTAGTCGAGAAGTATGGGGAAAAGTCATTATTTGCTTCCAACGGTACGCTGACGGAAATTCAGGACAGGACGGGCAACAACATGATGACATTTACATACGACACCAAGGGACGACTCGAGACGATTAAAAACGACCTTGGACGCACGGTGACTCTTTCCTATTATAACAACCGCTGGACGATAACTGATTTTGACAGCAGGATGTGGGTCTATTACTACAACGGCACCAGCCACTCCAGTAGTGACCTGTGGAAAGTAACCGATCCCAACGGACAGATTACCACATACAGTTATACCTCACACAATCTAACATCGATAACAGACCCGATGGGGCAGGCCTGGATTGTGAATTATTACGATGCCAACGACAGGGTAAAGACGCAACAATACGGCGACCCCTGTAATAATTTCCGCTTTGTATACGACCCCTGCAACAGCCGGACAACCGTTACCGACCGCAGGGACGTGAATACCATTACCGTTTACAACGCCGCCGATCTGGTTTTAAGCGAAACGACATATACATTCAACCCGAAGCTCAGGCCCGATGACCCAGCCTCTTATACGACCAGCTATGAATATGACTCTGCCATGAATATGTCAAAGAAGATTCTGCCGAAAGGTAACTATTTAAGCTACGACTACGACGCCAACGGCAACATCACAACCGCTGCAATTGAACCTAATTACGGGGGACAGCCGAGCATATCGGCACAATTCACATATAATCAGAAGTTCAATTTTGTCGAGACGGCGGAGGACGCGAGGGGCAATGTAACCACGTACCAATACAATAATACGACAGGGAACCTTGAGAGTATCACGTATCCGGAGGTTAATGTAGTCAACAGCAGCGGAACGCTGGTTCAAGACAGCCCCGTTGTAACATTTACATATAACAGTTACGGCCAGGTTGAGACGATGACGGCCCCGGATGACATCGTTACGAAATATGAATACTACGGCGGCAGCTCATCTGATCCAAACTATGGCCGGCTCAAAAAGGTCATCGTGGACAACACCACAGGCGGTCTTAATATCGCCACGGAGTATAAGTACGATATCCTCGGCAACGTCATTGAGGTCAATGACCCCAACGGCAACGTCACAAAATTTGCCTATAATGTTCTTGGCAAAATCAGGCAGATTACCACCCCCTGTAATTACATAACGAATTTTTCCTATGATAAAAACAAGCAGCTTTCCCTTATTCAGAGACCCATCGGAAATACCAACCAGATTACCAGCTTCAATTATGACATATTAGACCACGTTAAAGAGATAAATAACCCGTTAGGTTACGTAACCAAGTTCAGCTATGACAAGGAAGATAACCGTTCCGACGTGAACGACGCCGAAGAAAACAACACACATTCCGAATACGATGAAAGAGGACTTTTGTGGAAGGTTGCCGACGCCAACGGCGGCGTAACTACGTTTGGCTATACGCTTAACGGCGACCTCAACGACATCAGCGACGCGAAGGGCAACAAAACCCAATACACATACGACCGATACGGCCGGCTGACAACAATCACTTACCCGGACAACAGCACCGAGCAGTTTGGTTACGATACAAGCTCCAATGTAACGAGCCATACAAATCGAAACAATCAGACGATTACGTATAAGTACGATGCCTTGAATCGTCTGGTTGACAAGAAAAGACCGAATGAGCCGAACATCGTATTCAGATATGACATCGCGGGGCGATTAGTTGACGTTAATGACGGCAGGGCAGTATCAGAGGGCGGAGGAATCACAAAATACAAATACGACCGCATCGGTCGCGTCAGCGAAGTGAACGACATCGAAGGCAGTACCATAAAATACGAATATGACAGTCGCGGACTGCGCACAAAGTCGACCTATCCCGACAACAGCTACGTGAATTACACGTATGACGCAATGTCGCGTTTGACCAAGGTCAAATACAATGGCTTAACCGTGGCCTCGTATTATTATGATGAGCTATCGAGAAGAATCCTGCTTATCTACGGCAGCGGCGCTAATGTTGTGTACCAATACGACGTTGGCAATCAGTTAAGACGCCTGACAAATAACATCGACGATTCCGATATAATCGACTTTAACTACGCCGATTACGATAAAGTGGGTAATCGAACGAGTATGAAAGTTAATACTGCCAATACCCAGATTTACAGCTACGACAAGCTGTATGAGCTTACCGGCGTTGATTACAATGACGGCAACAAGGCCTGGTATGATTATGACAAGCTTGGCAACAGAACTAAAATGACCTACAACACAACAGATACTTTCTATGACAGCAACGCTCTGAATCAGTACAAGACCGTCGGCGGAACGAGTTATACTCATGATAAAAACGGCAACTTGACTTACGACGGCACATATACATACTACTACGATATGGAAAACCGCCTGACCGAGGCCAATAATACAAGCAATCAGCGTGTGGCCACGTATAAATACGACTTCGCCGGCAAAAGGAAGAACGGGATTGCCGGCAGTTCCACAACTAAGTATTGTTACGATGGCGGCCAGATCATAGCGGAATACGATGGCAGCGGGAATCTGCTGCGCAAATACGTCTTTGGGCCGGGAATTGATGAGCCAATTTGTATGATTGCCTCGGGAAACACCTATTATTACCATTATGATGGCTTAGGCAATGTTGTTGCATTGAGCAACGGAGGCGACTCTGTTGCCAATACCTTTACTGCTATAGCAGCAGGATATTACTTATCGCTTGCCATCAAATCCGATGGTTCCATTATCGGCTGGGGCGACAATTCTTATGGTCAGGCCACACCGCCTGTGGGGAATGATTTTAATGCCATTGCATCGGGGCTGTACCACTCGCTTGCCCTAAAGAAAGATGGCTCTATCGTTTGCTGGGGCGACAACTATTATGGTCAAACTACGCCTCCTGAAGGGAATGATTTTGTTGCCATCACGGCAGGACTTTGCGATTCACTTGCTCTCAAAAGTGACGGCACCATTGTCGGCTGGGGTTATGATGAATACGGTCAGGCCACGCCTCCTGAAGGAAACGACTTTGTTGCCATTACAGCAGGATTGGGCCACTCGGTTGCCCTGAAGAGAGATGGCTCTATTATCAGCTGGGGCCACAATGATTTTGGTCAGACCGCGACACCTGAGGGTAACGACTTTGTCGCTATTGCGGCGGGAGGGTGGCATTCGCTTGCCCTCAAGCGCGACGGTTCTATTGTTGGCTGGGGTTCCAATTGGTATGGTGAGACCACGCCGCCTGCCGGTAACGACTTCGTTGCTATCGCAGCGGGTGGGGCTCACTCACTTGCTCTTAAATCTAATGGTTCCGTTGTCGCCTGGGGTGTTAATTGGTATGGTCAGGCCACGCCTCCTTCCGGTAACGACTTTGTCGCTATTTCTGCAGGAATATATCACTCTCTTGCCCTCACATCCGATGGCTTCATTGTCGCTTGGGGCGACAATGAGTATGGTCAGACAACACCGCCGGTAACGGCGAGTATTGTCGAGCGGTATTCGTATGATGTATATGGCAGGCCGACAATCAAAAATGCCGGCGGCACAGTTCTAACAACCAGCGCTGTCGGCAATCGGTTTATGTTCACAGGCAGAGAATACGACACCGAGACCGGCAATTACTATTACCGTGCTCGTTACTATTCGCCGACGATTGGAAGATTCCTGCAAACAGACCCGGTTGGTTACTACGACTCGATGAATCTATACCAGTATTGTGGGAATAATCCATTGAACGAGATAGACCCGTGGGGATTGTGCAAGGAAGGCGGAAGTTGGTTTGATAAAGTTCAAACTGTATTAGATATTATAGGTGTTGCTGACCCAACTGGTATTGTTGACTTGATTAATGGGGGTGTTTATGGGGTACGAGGGCAGTGGGGTAATGCGGCTATATCTGCTGCTGGGATAATTCCGTATATTGGTGATACTGCCAAGGGGGGTAAGTATGCCGCAAAAGGGATTAAAGCGGCGAGAGCAGCCGAAGCAGCTAAAGTAGCTAATAAGGTGGGACACCATCCTTGGGCCAAGTACCTTGGCGGACCAGTACAACAAGAACTGGAGAAATTAGGGCCTAAGTTTCATGATAAATACCACGGTGGCCTGGATAGAATGCTGCCTAGGGGGTATGGTTCGGAATATTACCGAAATCTATCGCCCGTTGAGCAGGCGGAAAACTTCGAGAAGTTGCGCGAGTACACTCAAGCCTTTGACAAGGCGAATGGGACTAATCTATGGGAAGCCATTAAGAAGGTGGCTTCTGCTGAATGAGGAATTGATTATGAAAAAGTGGATTCTATATGAAAGATTAACCCTGAATGATGTGGCGGATCATCCTGTTTGGGAATACGTCAATGACGAAGCAAAAGCACCAGAAACGGCTGTCCGTCCGGTCGAGCAACTTCCCGTGAAGCACTTGGCTGGACGATTTGTTGGAACCAGGGTCAGGTTGCACAATGGTTCGTATCAATGGGCGATGCTCAGCAACATATCTCTTGGTAATCTGCGCTTAACCAAACATTTCCTGTGTGTCGGAATTGAAAAGGATGGTCGGTGGTTTGAATTAGCCCGATATCATGACGTGGATTTTGAACGACGTAGCCCCACGGAGCTTGCTAAGTTCCTTGGGCTTTTGGTTTCAGAGGTTTTTCCGATCGAATATGACATCAGCCAATTTGCTATTGGTCTGCCGGCTATTCTCAGAGGAACGATTCCAGAAACGCCAGAAGAACGGCTGAGCAAGGACGAGCTACTCAAGTTGGCACTGGAGGATACTCAGTAAGAGTTGTGTACTGTATTGATTCAGCATTTCTCTGAAAAGTGAAATTTTGTAGCTATTTCGGCGGGAGGGTGGCATTCGATTGCTTTGAAGAGAGATGGCTCCATTGTCTGCTGGGGCTGGGATGTCCAGGGTGAGCTCTCGTCGCCTGCCGGTAACGACTTTATCGCTACCGAGGCAGGATGGATCTACTCACTTGCTATCAAATCCGACGGCACAATTGGCGGCTGGGGCTGGAATGGATATGGTCAGGCAACGCCCCCTTCCGGTAACGATTTTGCGGCTGTTGCGGCAGGAGCGTTTCACTCTCTTGCTCTCACATCCGATGGCTTCATCGTCGCCTGGGGCGACAATAATGGTCAGACAACACCGCCGGCAACGGCGAGTATTGTCGAGCGGTATTCGTATGATGTATATGGCAGGCCGACAATCAAAAATGCCAGCGGCACAGTCCTTACGACCAGCGCTGTCGGCAATCGGTTTATGTTCACAGGCAGAGAATACGACACCGAGACCGGCAATTACTACTACCGTGCCCGTTACTATTCGCCGACGATTGGAAGATTCCTGCAAACAGACCCGGTTGGTTACTACGACTCGATGAATCTATACCAGTACTGTGGGAATAATCCATTGAACGAGATAGACCCGTGGGGCTTGGCTGTTGGGGCACCAGGAACATGGGAAGGGATGATCCCAATATGGGGTTCGGGACGGGCCTCAATTAACGATTTCCAAGAAGGGCATTATATTTGGGGGACTATAAATGGCGCTGTAGCGATATCGGATGTTTTCTTGGTAAAATCCATCGCTACTGGGATTGGTAAAGGAGCGTGGAGACTTGGGGGCCACTCATGGAGAGCTACACGGAGATGGCTTGGCGAGACCGGCCGGGCGGTTGAGAAGCAACCAGTACATCATTGGCTTATCGAGCAGAATAGCAGGATAGGAAAGAATGTGCCCAACGCGATTAAGAATCAACCGTGGAATACGATGCCAATGGCTTCTAAGGAATTGCATGATGCAGTACACGGTAAAGGCTCCTTGGAGTTGAATTTAGCTAAACGCCTTTGGTACGGAACACCACAATGGTTTAAAGCTCTTATCGGTTCGGTAACCGGGCGGGCAGTAAACTCAGAGAAGAATTCAGATGGAAACAAATGAACTTAAATATCTGATTCCGTACTTTAGTCAATATAAAGCTGTTTTCGGTAATATGCATTCGGTTGTTGTTTACTGTGTTACCGGCATAGTATATGTGAGCTATGATTAGTTAAAAGGGGTGTTGCAGAGCGGAGATAACAAAGTGGAACAAAATAATAATCCGAATGTGCCAGACGAATTATTAATCTCCAAAAGAGGTCTTCGATATGAAATGTTCTGGGGCAGAAAACCGGATTTGATTCTTCATCCCATCGAACCCATGCATCCGCACATTGATATATATCGCTTTCCTTCTGTCGAAACGAAATGGTTTTTTCAAAAATGGTTTAAGCCGATGAGTCATCAATACGTTTACATTTCAGGGGGGATGTCTGATATACAAATTCCGGCAGTGAAATTTGAAAAGTCTGACTTGTCCCGAGTAGAACTGACAGCTTTTTCGAATGAGGTCTACAAGAATAGCTCAGGCGATATGGACATGACCTCATGGTGGCTCTCATTTTTAGCTTATATGCCTTTTAGACTTACAAACGATAATGTTTTTTTTGCCCCTGGACATACCATTTCCGCTGGAGAACCAATAATCCCGAATTCCGCGATGTCAGCATTTTTCTTTGGAATTACACCATCAGTTGAAATTAAACGTTTATGTCGTGCAAGTATAAATGCACAGCTTATGTTACAGGTCGTTCCCATAAGCGAGAGTGAAAGAAAACTGGCAGAACAAAAGGGACCGGAAGATTTGATAAATTACTTCGAAGAAAATGGTATTGAGCCTATTTTTGATTTAAAAAGAAAACCGTTTATTTAGTAAACAATTTTAATATCGTGTGACTTGTGGGGTTTGTAGTAACAATAGCCAAGTGGACGATTAACATCATATTGATAATGATGTTAGTATGGTTGTTTGTGTGGATAGCCAAATTTGTTTTTTTTATTTTCTGGGACAAAAAGCGCATGGATGCTATTGGTAAAAAGGTGAATGGAGAAATGGTTGTTGAAATGAAACTCCCCATAGAAGAGGCATGGAAGTCAGCAGAGGCAGTGCTTCGAGAAAGAGCGCAATGCGAAGAATGGGGCGGGCCCCCTCCACAGGAAATTACGAATATAATCGGTAAGCTGGACCCCAGCGTGCGAGACTTATTTGTAAGGTACAAAAAAATATGGTTCAGCGATAATGGGACATTGATCAGCGCAGATTGCTTATTAGAAGACACACATTCTGTTGGAGAATATATGGTTGGAAAAAACGACTGGATGCATGATATTTTATTGATTCATAGCGATGGTCCACACATATATGAAGTATATGATGCTACTATCAGAGAAATCTATCCGAGTTTAATACACTACATAGCATTTATCGAAAATGAGCAATATTGGGATTGAACGGAATCGACCTTGTGTAATGGTTCAGGTCTTTGATTGTTCTCTGAAAAGTGAAATTTTGTAGCTATTTCGGCGGGAGGGTGGCATTCGATTGCTTTGAAGAGAGATGGCTCCATTGTCTGCTGGGGGCTGGGATATCCAGGATGAGCTTTCGCCGCTCCGCGATTACCAACTGGGCCAAAAAATTACCTATACAGGTGGTGCAGTAACTGGCGGGACATTCTGCCATCACGACAACAAGGCATGTGTGACCAGAAGGCTGGGCTTCTGCCAGCGAATTATTGAACAGCATTTTAGCCCAAACATGGGTTGACTGACACTTTTTAACTCTCTAATACATTTCAGATATTGGCAAAATAAGCAGGAAGTTGTTATACTACGGCCGCTTGGGAAATTGCGCCCGTAGCTCAGCTGGATAGAGCAACGGATTTCTAATCCGTAGGTCACAGGTTCGAATCCTGTCGGGCGTATTGCTGTAACTTTTTGTAACTCTGTTGATTTACAAGTGGTTACATTTTTTTTGTCTTCGTTTGGGCAAACCTCATCTTTGCTGGATTTTGCTGTATCTTTGTGAGTTTTAATGGGGTTTCCACTAAAATTCCTACTAAAATTTTCAGGCACGTCAGCAGTCCCAGTTTTAGCTTGCCTTTGCCTCTCAATAAAAATTGTCGGTAATTTGTTGACTGCTGTTGATTTCTCTTGAAAACCTATATGGGTGTATATGCCCATCGTCAAGTTTATGTCGCTATGACGCATAAGTTTCTGTGCGTCCTGTGGCAATACGCCTGATTTGGCAAGCTGTGTGCCGAAGGTATGTCGCAAGCTGTGAAAGTCCACAATGCCTTCGTCTGTTTTGTAATCAATCTCTGCAAGTTTCAAATCCTCACGCAGCATTTCCGCACCTGCGTCTTTCCACATACCCGAAAACGCTTTAGTATGAGGCAGGGCGGGATAATCTTTGAAATAACATTCTAAATCTTTGGCGAGTTCCGATTTCAGCGGCAGGGTATCAGCTTTTCTGTTTTTGGCATTACCGGCCTGAACGGTTACTTTGGGTTCACTGCCAAGAACAATATCTCTGCGTTGCAAAGTGTAAATTTCGTTGTATCGAAGGCCAGTTTCCAAGGCAAGCCGGTAAACGAGAGTTCTTTCGTATCCCGTTAAGCCGTGATGCTTGTCTGCGTCAATCGTGGCAGTTATCAGCTTGTTTATTTCTTCTGTGGTCAAAGCTCTGCGTGGACGTTGCCTGCCAAGTATCTTCAATGGTGAAAGGATTAGCGTAGGGTCTTGTGATATACGGCCTGTTTTTAACAACCATCGGGTAAATCTTTTGAAGCAGTTCAGATAGGTGTTGTAACAGTCGATGGACTTTCCTTTGGTTCGTAAATCCGACAGCCAGTTATTGATTTTCTCTCCGTCAATATCAGAGGGAACAACCAATTTGCAACCCTCAATGACTTTCGCAACTTTAGCGACGGATTCTGTTATATGGTGGGGGCTTCGCTCGTTTGCTTCTATGCTTTTTTGCCATTGATACAAGTGACCGCCTGTAATGTCATATTTCTCAATTTTTGAGTTCTTGGCTTTTACTTTTACATAAACCATTAACGGCTCAAATCCTGCGTTGGTGTTAGCGTCCAAAATGCCCCAACTATTTAATCTCTCACGCAGCTTGCTTGGCTGGCTCTCGATGAATTTTCTTAATTCAGGCGTTAATGGCTGATTGCTCGTTTTCAGTGAAACAATCGCAGCGATATTTTTGGCAATATATTCGCTTGTTGACTTGTCAGGCGTTGTGGCAATTCTACGCTCGATTTGTAAATGGTCTCGGAAATAGATATTCCACCTTAAAGATTCTTTGAGCGTGCCTGTGTTCTTATCCCAGCGAGGATGTTTGTTGATTCTGTATTGGTCTCTTGGCCGTCCCATTATGCCACCGCCTTTCCCTGCGTTTGTAGCCATTTAGCACGAGGAGGACAGCCAGCGGCAATCCATTCAACGATTTCTTTTCTCCGCCATTGTATAGTTCCACCGATACGAACAGGCAGGGGTAATAGTCCCTTTTTGTCTCGCTCGCGCACTACACTTTCGCCCCAACCTAATAATCGTGCCACTTGTGGGACTGTCAGTAATTCCGCATCATCGGGAATTATTGAATTATCAGGGGGCTTTTCAATTGCGTGGATAATTTTAGGTATGGTTTCGATTCTTTTCTTAAGTCGCATCATTGGTATTGATTTTCGTGAGAATAGCAAGCGAGGGTCATCGTCTGTTACCAATAAATCCCGACACAAACTACCATCGAAACCATAATCATCTGCAAGTCGGGCTGCACGTTCATCATCAGTGTCTATAACTGACCCATCATCAGAACTTTGCTGAAAATCACTTTCGTCTAAGTAACAAGTGAACGCTTTATAAAGGTATTGTGATTTTTTTAGATATGCCGTTAAGAACTCAGTATCTTTTTTTTGTGCCATTGTCTGACCTTTTATTCTACCTGACCTGCCTAACCGAAAGTCAAAAAGAGGGCGGTTTGACTGCCGGTCAGGCAAAGCAGTCCATTTTTTAGGAGCTACCCAAAAAACGCACCGCCCGTTGTTATATTATACAGATATGTTGGATACATAACAACCATATTTAGCAAAAAATCTCACATCATACGTTAAGATACGTCTTTACAACGTTAAATAAGCTGTCTAACCCACGTCCAGAACGACAATCCTTTGTTTTTAGAGCAAAGCGTCGTGTTCGCTCAAGAAAACAGTTTATAACCCGTTTTGCTTGGGCTCTATCTTATTATAACAAAAACCATAAAGTGTCATCAAAGAATCCCCCACCTTTTTCCTGAAAAGCAAAAATATCTCGGAAAATCTCGAAAAAAGGTCTGAGGTAGGAGAAAACCCCAGACCTTCAATAAAAAGTTTCCTGCCGCCACAAACGGCAGGTGGAAAAAGAAATCTTTCAAAATACTTCTCTATTAAATCATTGTTGGTATCGTCAGCGGCTCGTTATCTGTGTTACTGGCTGTTTTATGCTCGTTTTCTGGCTTACCAAAATTCATCACAGGGGCAACTAAAGGCCCATCCTCATCGTTGCTTTCTATCGGTGCAGGATCGCCTTGCCCAGAAAAATCAAGCGTTGGCGCTACTAACGGCTCGACATCTTCACATATCGAGTCTGTAAGCTCAAAAGCATTCGTGACCGGCCTGTTTTCATCCTCGACCACAGCATACGTATTTTGCGGCCATATCGCTTTTTGTAACTTCATAAAAAATCCTTTCTGATTTAAAAACCTAAATTTTAATTTCTTCTATTTCAGCCATAGCATTAGCGGCTTTTTGCCGATTCTGCTCACAAGCCACGTCCCGCACCGTCAAACGTTCTGGCTTGTTGTTTTCAACTGCTTCTCTCGCCTTATTTAAGCGTTTTTGCCAGCAAAGTACCTTTTTCCTCAGCTCTTTCAGTTTTTCGACGGCCTCTTTGCTGGGCGGTTGTGTCGGTCGATTGCAGTTTCCCTGCTCGGCGATGACCCGGCACTGGGTCGTTAGGTTCTGCTTGTGAACCTGAAATTCCTCCCTCGCCAAGTTCATTTTTGCCTCGCAGAAATTCAATATAATTTTGCTACATTTACAATCATCTAACGGCGGCTCACACATAGCGCCCCAAGGATTCACCTCACGTTGTGCCCCGTCTTCGTAGAGTATCCAGCCATCGACGACCACAAAATCGCCGTGAGCATCGTCAAATTTTTTGATTCGTTGTGGCGGACTCAAACCTTCTAAATCCATTGCGCTCAATCTCATCTTCGTATCCTTTCAAATATAATTTTTATCACCATCGAAACGTCCCGACAGCCATTCTTCTCTTACTGCATATTCCTGATACCCCTGAAACCACGTTGGCAAGGTCGTCGTGTCCTCCTTGCGGATGGTCCACAATATCTTTGCCGCCGCTTCTGCATCTTCTTTCGAGGTTGGCAAACTGGGTGATTAAAGTTTCATCATCAAGCAACTCAACCAGACCGCTGCCCAGTCTTGGCAGAAATTCAAGATACAACTGGCTCTTTGGGAACTCCGACCTCTCATATCTGATACCGTTCGATTCAAACGCCTGCTTAACGAATTCGGCACTGTAATTGTCTCCTGTGCAAACTCGGAGTCCAAAGCGTTTTAACTCCTCGGCCATAAGTCCGATTACCTGATAAGGGCTATGAGGTGACTTGTATCGACGCAGAACGTCTATTACGGCTTTCTGCATCTTCGATTTGTGGCCGACTGCAAGAGCAGCATCGTCGTTGCGTCCCCCTGAACAATCACAAAAGGCAAAATACCTTTCTCTTTGGTCCGGCAATAATTCTTTGCGTCCCCTGATAACGCACACCTCAATCAACTCCCGTGGTAGGTATGCAGAAATATCATCCCTGAACTCGCCCAAATACTCTGACTTTGCGGCTGCGAGGTCTTCCGCAAGAGCTTCATCGACAACTGATTGAGCCAGCGTCGGGTTCATCGTTCGGCTTGGGCAATTCCAAACCAAAGTTTTAGCTGAATTATTCCCGAAACATTTTTCATACTGTTTGAACGACCAGCCGCGTTTTGAATAGGGGGACGATATACAAATTATTTTTCCTTTTACTGTTGCAAGAGACGGCTTCAATGCGGTTATAAGTTCCGTATCGTTTTTTACGAAACTTTCGGCATCCAATCCGAAGAAGCAAATCTCATCGACTATGGCAGCCAACAACGTATAACCCCTGACAGCACGCCAGTCGCCGACAAGTATTTCAATCAGGACACCGTTTGACAGCAAAAACCCTTCCGCTGTCTCGCTCACTATCTCATTTTGAAGCATTGGCGTTTCAGCAAATATCGCCCGCAGGTAATTTTTACAAATTCTTCCCTGCTTTTTCGTCGGGGCCAGTATGGCAACCATCCCTTGCTCGCCTTTGGCAAGGAGCTTTTCCCGGCCTGATAATGCTGCCTCAAAAGCGCCTACAACTGCCGAGATACGGGACTTTCCTGACCTACGCCCGGTCAAAAATAAAGCTGTGTCGAATCCGGACGCTGGCAACAACGCGGGATTTCTGCCCGTACATTGTTTAATAAGTGCAAGGCAATCTGCGATTTGTGGCCGACGGCCATATAGGCCATATAGGCAACGCAAGGCAACAAGCCAGTTCTGCCAACTGCTTATCTTTCCATCCTTGCTTTGCAGGAAGGGGCGAAACAGGTTTTTGTCTTTTATAGCGTCGATGATGTTCATTGTTTGCGTTCCTTGATATACGTCTGCAAGTTAGCAATCTTCTTCGCCCTGCGTTCAAGACCGATAGTTTTTGCCAGACCTGTAAGCGAATTCAGGGCTTGTATCCACCTGCTGAGTATCGTTTCGGATTTTTTGGGATTTTCTGCAATTTGTCGCTCAAGCCCCCGCAGGACAAACTCCAAGAACGTGAACCTTTCAGCCAGACACAATTGCACGTGGGATAGATTCTCAGCACCGCCACAGTCCGACGTTATCTCATCATAAGCAGTTTTAAGCAGTTGAAAAATTTCCGTTCGCTTGTCAAGCTTGGCCAGAAAGCCCGTCTCAAACCGTTTAGGTGGCTTCTTAAAGGTTCTGGGAGCATTGTCGGGGTCTTCTTCATACTCCGGCTTGTGCCAATTCTCTGTTGTTTCTTCAACTTCCTTTTCCTTGTGGTGCTTCTTCATAACGTCCTGCAATTATTATTACTCAATTATAATTTTGTAATAGGAGTTCCCATTAAACAGCGAAGCCCTTGAAACTCGGTTGAGTCAAGGGCTTCGATTAAAGCCATATTGTTTAATTGTTTCTTTTTACGTTTCATATATTAACTCACGATGGTTTATGCCTTCTCTTTTCAAGGTGTTATAAATTGCCTGTTTTGTCTTGCTCAGCTTGTCTGATACGTCTGCTATTGATAGACCACCTTGCAACAAAGGCACAATATCTTTTGCAAACAACATCGGTCGTTTGCCCAATTTAACGCCTCTTGCCTTCGCCGCTGCCAGACCTCGTTTAGTATTCTCTCGTAAATTCTCTCTTTCCATTTGAGCAACAGCGAACAAGACGCTGGCGATTAACTGACCGACAGGCCCGGAAAAATCTAACTGCTGGGTAGTAGCTATGACACGGGTACCCTTTTCCAGCCACTCAGTAAGAACGTTAATACCGTCTTTCAGTGAACGGCTTAACCTGTCCAGCTTCCAGCACACTACAACACTGACCTTGCCAGCAAATATATCACGCTGTAACTTATTGAACGCTGGGCGGTCTATCTGTGAACCTGTCAAAATGTCTCTATACCAAATCAAATCAGTAAATCCGTGATTATCACAATAATCCTTTAACGAGTTCTCTTGCGATTTTAAGCCTTTCTCTTGGTCAAACGTCGATACTCTGCAATACACTGCCACGGTCTTTCTGCCTTTCTTTGTCTGAATCATTGGATAAATTATAGCCTGTATTATATAAATGTCAAGTATAACGTACAATAAAATTAAATTATTTTTAGTGACCAGAAGCCGCGTTTTTAAGCGAAATATAAAGATAGTTGAAAGACCCTTATAATTTACTCTATTTCAAGAGTATCATATTACTGCATTACCGGTATCTGCTTTGTATTCGTTATGTTTTTGTAAAGCAGTATCAGCGTTTTGCCTTTTTGGATTTGATTGAACTGCTTGTTTGAAAATTAAGAGCGTAGTATGAGGTGAGGGATAAATACGGTATAGGGGCAAAAATCCATTTTATATGTGAGGCAAGATTATCAAGATGTATGAAAATCACTTCCTAAAATTATCCTCCAATATGCCTTTGCGGAACCAATTTGCCCTTTATTCATAAAATCTAAAGCTTTTTGAGCGTATGAAATATGCTGTCTAATTTTCAACTTGACACTTTCCAACGTTAAAGGATTATCGTAGAGATACTGGTCAACATAAACACCACTCCGACCTGGCTCTTGCACAAATGGAGTATAGTTATATCCGAACAGATAACTTGTTCTTGCGAAGAATGCCCAAACACCTTGCACATAATCCTCAATTTTGTCATTATCAAACGCCATTCTGGTAAGCATTTCAAGATGAAAAGAACGTATCGGGATGTGATGCGTGTCTCGCCATCGCTTAATCATTTTTATCGTTGGTATAAACAATCCTTCTGATTTTTTGTTTTCTTCAGTCATCCAGTTATCTGGTATCTTTGGGTATGTTTCTTGCCATTCAGTTCCTTTATCATTAGGTATCAAAAACAAATTATCATTCCCTTGAACACCGAAGGATGGAGCTATTTCAAAATGACAATACTTGAACTGAACTCTAATACAAGGAGGCATTACTTTGACAGGAGACAACGGGTACGCTTTAGAAAGAACTTTGCGGATTTTGTTCAAGAGCACCAGCGGTGTATCATTCTTGTGGACTCTGTAATACATCTGGACAAAAAAATCTACATCCTTTAATGGTCTTATCATAGTTTGGCGGGCATAAGAACCTGTCAAGAAACTATCTACGACGGTGATTTCAGTCGAATTATCCAGAATGTCACGTATTTTATTATGACTTGCTGAAATACCGCTTTTCTCTGCCTCAGTAGGTTCTACCCTTCCGCGAAAATTCTCAAATTCTTCAAGAACACTTTGTTTTGCTCTATTCATACGTATGGCCAAAATCATTAAATTTTTAAGAATACTCTTCTTCTCCATTCGCAATTCCCTTTTTGGCGTCCTCATAATCTTTATTTGAGGTAACTGGTTCGTCCCTTTGAATATCCATCACCTTTTGAGATAACCTCTCCAGTTCTTTCTGAACTTCATCCAATGTCTTACTACCGTCATTATAGTATGATAACAATCTCTTTGCTTCTTTCATTAACCACAGGTATCTATCTGCTGTAACTTTATGGTTTAATGCCCTTTTTTCAAAGTTAAAATAAGTTTGTAATGATACGAGAATTGCTATTAGTACCGTCAAAATACCCACCACAACCTTTGCGGATACAACCTCACTTGCAGATAGCGAGTAATAAACTGAAGTTCCCATAAAAGTAGTTAATACGACAATTACAATACCAAGAAATCTATGGTAACTCGCATATCTATGACTGGCGTTATAATGTTTTTTCTTGCCATACATACAATCAATTCTAAATTGGTCAACTTCTTGAATTGTATTTTTGCCCTTTTCCATTTTACTCCTACCCTTTCACCCAAAAAACATCTGGAACTTCTCACGCTGAAATAGCTCTATTATCCTAACAACAATCTGGGCGTTTGGATAACCAAATCTTGAGGTTTGATTTTTTAGCATATATCGCTGTCTGAATCTGCTCACACAAGCTGTGCCGTTCGTTCATAACCGCCGTAGGAACGTCAAACCCTCAAAATCTTAGTAATTACACGCTCTGAGCAAGGATAACTGTTGTAGGGTGCTTTCGCTCTTGACAATAGCGGGGACAACGAATACCTATTATTGCGAGGTTAATAATTTATCAGGAGAATCGAAATGGAAAAACATATACGTGCCAATGTCGTCATTCTTGTGTCAATCCCTATAACCATAATCGTAATTGCGATTTTTATATGGGCCTTACGGGCAAACGCAGGGATTGTTGAGAAGAATGTGCAACTAACAAAAGAAGTTCAGACTTTGAAGGCCGAAGTTGAGAAGAACGTTCAACTAACAAAAGTAGTTCAGACTTTAACAGAAGAAGGTAATACGTTGAAGGCCGAAATTGACCGTTTAAAAAATGAACCTCAAATTCTTTTTTTAAAAGCTAACGAAGACAAAAAAGCAAATAAGCATGATTCTGCGTTAGCTATTTTGAAGAATATACGGCAGAGATACCCTGATTTTCAGCCAGACAAGGTTTCGGCTGCGATAGAGGATTTCACGCTTGCAAAAGCCAACTTCCTGAAAGAACAAGAGGAAAAGAAACGAATTCAAGAATTGGATAATGAGCGAATTGCACGTGAAAGAGAAAAAGCAATTGAAGAAACTATGAAAAATCTTGTCAAATCGAGAGACGAGATGAAAGAAATAGATTTTTATAACGACAAATCTTTTGATGATACAAGACATGGTAGAGACTATATTAATGCTTATATCGCAAAGAAGGACTACTCTGTATGGCTACGCTTTAAGATGTATCACGCCGGGGACTTGCTGTTAATTAAATCCGTCTTATTCAAAGTAGATGGGGAGGACTTCAAATTGCCATATGACCTTTTTGATGATTGGAAAAGAGATACTAACGGTTCCATATACTGGGAATGGAAGGATGTCTTGGTTGATAAGTATATATGGAATCTTATCAACAAGATTGCAAAGTCAGAAAAAACAATGATGCGATACGAAGGACAGCAGTATCATTTCGACCGGGATGTAAGCCCAGTAGAAAAAGAGGCTCTCAAGAATATTCTATTGACATACCAAGCTATGGGTGGGAAGCCACCAACAGAATAAAACCTACTGTTTCCTTTAAGCTCGCTCGTCTTTAATTGATACATAAGGAATTTAGATATATTGTGCCGTACAAAGATACTGTTTGTGAATCATTGTGCAGATATTTTATAACATGAAAATATATTACGGTTTTTGGCTGTCTCTGTATTTCTAAAACAAAGTGAAACCCTGCTTTGCCCCATGTATAAAGCGTTTTTAAGTTTTTAGAAAACATAAAAACCGTTAATATATATCTACCCCCTCATATTCCGTTATCCAATCGTTAATCGTGCTTCGTTTAACACCTGTTTGTCGCACAATCTTACATATAGCTATTCCCTGCTTATGCAGTCGAATCACTTGCTCCAGCTTCCTAAGACGCCGTTTTTTCTTATATCCCTGCTCTCTCTTTTCTGGCCGTCCGCCCTTGTGGCCTTTATATTCCTGCCCCCATTTCGTTTGATAACTCCTTACCTCTCTTGGTGGCATATCAGGGTCAAGTAACGTTACAAGAGGAACACCACAGGTCAACTCTATCAGCTTATCAAACTCTGCTTCAGTCGGCAGTAAGTCCGGCTTATCAGTGGTGAAGTATGTATTTCGTAAAAAACGGTCTGTCGATGCAGTCACGATAGCTACCTTTATTCCTTTTCTGATGAGCTTTTTCGCCTGCTCTACAGCGTTCATCAATGCCCATCTATCTTCATTTAATATCCAACCAGAACTAATTTCACAGTGGCAGCCCACAACGGGTATTCCGCGTTTCTTAAGCTCGCTAAGTAAAAGCTCTTTGTATGTGTCAAGGTTGCGCCTTGTATATCCTTGCATACCTGCTGACACTCGGCAATACAGAATCGCTTGCATATCAGGGTGTTGCTTGTGGTAATCGTCAAGTGGGTGTATATACTTACTCGCTTTGCCCAAAGGCGATTTCGGGGGGCATCTTTTTCGTAGTTTCATCGTTGCTTCCTTTCAACGCTTTATGGCTTAATCTTCGCTTATCAAAAACAAAATGGCCTGCTTCACCTTTTTAGGGAGTGCAGGCCAGCGATTGATGATTTTTTCCAAATCCTTTTGTATTTTGCTGTAGTTTTCGCTAAAATTCTTACTAAACGGGTTTTCGGGCTGTTTGTAACTTATTGGATTTGCGTTAGTTACATTTTCCGGCTTACGGATTTCTAATCCGTAGGTCACAGGTTCGAATCCTGTCGGGCGTAGTTTGCTTTATCGGCGGTTATTGAAAGGTATCGAAAAATGGGGAAGGTAAAGACCGGCATTGTTTGCCTGGTGATAACAATCGGGCTGTTAAACGGCTGCACAAATCAGATGTGCTGCAAGAAACCACAGGGCGACAAAACTAAGCAGGCTTTTACGGCGGACTGGGATTCGCTCAAGAAACGTAATCCTGCGCCCGAGTGGTTCCGGGACGCGAAATTCGGCATATATTTTCACTGGGGTGTTTACAGCGTGCCTGCGTTCGCCAACGAATGGTATCCGCGGAATATGTATGACGTAAGTTCATCGGAATATAAACACCACGTCAAAACATACGGCGAGCCGAACAAGTTCGGGTATCCCGATTTTGTGCCGATGTTCAAAGCGGAAAAGTTCAACGCTGATGAATGGGCGGACCTCTTCAAAAAAACGGGTGCGCAGTTTGCCGGGCCGGTGGCGGAGCATCACGACGGCTTTTCGATGTGGGCGAGCAAACTTACCCCTTGGAACGCGAAGGATATGGGGCCTCACCGTGACATCGTCGGCGAATTGGAGAAGGCCATTCGTAAACGAGATATGCGTTTCGTAACGACGTTTCACCACGAGCGCAACGGCCTTTACGAAATCACAAAGGACGGCAAAACTTACTGGACAGGCCACTACGAATTCGTGAAAAAGTATTTTCCGGAATTGCTCAACGACCCCCGTCGCGCGATTATGTATGGCTATATGCCCGCCGACAAATTCTACCAGATGTGGGAAGACAAACTCATCGAGGTCATCGACCGTTATCATCCCGACCTGATATATTTCGATTCGTGGCTGGAGGAAATCCCGGACAAATACAAAATGGAATATCTGGCGCACTATTTTAACGACGCGAGCCGGTTGAATAAAGAAGTCGTCGTAACATACAAGCAGGAAGACCTCCCTCGCGAAGTGGGCATGGTGGATTATGAAAAGGGCAGGGCGGACAAGCTCACCGATTATGTCTGGCTCACCGATGATACAATCAGCAGGGGTTCATGGTGCTATACGCAGAACCTCGGGATAAAGAGGTCACTGGAGATTGTCCGGACGATGGCGGATATCGTCAGCAAGAACGGCCAACTGATGCTCAACATATCGCCCATGGCCGACGGGACAATTCCGGACAATCAGAAAAAAGTGCTGCTCGAAATCGGCGACTGGATGAAGCAAAACGGCGAGGCGATTTACGGCACAAGGCCCTTTGTCGAATACGGCGAAGGCCCTGCGAAAATGGAGTCAGGCGGTATGTTCGCCAAAATGAAGGGGGGCTACACCGCAAAGGACATCCGCTATACCCGTAAGGGTAACACCGTTTACGCGATAGCGCTGGGCTGGCCGGGCGAAAATGCGCAGGTGACGATGACGATGTTCGGCAAGGGCAATAAGGCCGAGAACATAAAGGTCAAAGGCGTTTCGATGTTAGGTACAAAAGAAAAAATCAAGTGGGAGCGAACCGACGCCGGCCTTGTGGTTACCATGCCCGCGAAAAATGTCAGCGATTTGGCGATTGTGTTTAAACTGGCAACGGAAAAATGAGTTTTGAGTGTTAGTTTGGTTGTTTGATGTGGAGCGGTATATTTCCGTTTCAGATTTACTTTGCGGCGGTATTAAATATTCTTCCCCGCAAAATTAATCCCGTGGTAGTGGCCTTAATCATTGTCGCCAGGGGAAGAAAACACCGTGCTCGTTCCTCGTCAATTTGCTCACGTGCGAATACTATTAGTACGATGAATGTGGCCTCCTGAACGTAACCTCCGCCGATACCGAACACGGTCCTGACGTTGTATTTGGTCACAAAATCCTGTGCTGCGATTATCTTTCGCCCTTTCTCGTCAACAGCGGTTCTTGCTTCCGGCACATAGAAGAGTCCCGCCATCTTGCCCATAGTGCTTTGTGTAATCCCCGTGCCATTGCCGGAAAGCCAGCCCAAAGAAAGCCCCAGTGACTTCAATAAGCGCGACATCATTGGAATCTCGTCGATGAAATCCGCTGAAATCAATGGAATGCCGATATGCCCGTGCGATTTGTGACGGTCGTTCCACGTATCTTCCTGGCCGCTGGTTCCCATCAGTGAGAGTATCGGCGTCTGGCTGTTGAGCAGCGAGGTCAGCCCCTTCGTGTCCGTCAGGTTTCTGACAAACTCCTTGTTCGAAGCCGGAAGCATCCCAAAAGGGACGGTTGCGAAAAGCCGAGCCAGTACGACAGAGTCCTTAAACTCCGCATACATCGAATCCGTGACCTTTTGCGCCGCATCTTCGAGACATCCGCATCCCGTGATGCTTTTTCCCACACTTGCTACGAAGGAAGGAATATTGATATTGATTATGCTTGTCTTGTCCGACATAGCTTAATCCTCATACTGAATCGAAGTTAGAATACACCATTAGATATTATCGGGTGGATTACCGCAAAAGATAAGGGAAAGTCCGGCGTCAATTTGTGCCTATACGCGGTTAAAAACAGTTCTAAAAATATTTACGACAACCTTTTGTCTGCCTGCCGACAGTATGGAAGTTAAACCAAATCGCAGGCGTCAGGCGGCATCCAGTGGGCATCTTTGCCGTCCCACTTTACGTTGCAGCCAATCGGGTTTGTCATCGGCGTAGTTGCCTTTTTGCCCGTGGTAATTTCCGCCAGCGCGTTATCGAGGTCATTTACGGTCATTTTGCTTGTGTCACGCGGATTATCCACGCCCCGGCCGGTATAAACGAGCTTTCTTTTTTCATCGAAGACAAAAAAGTGAGGCGTTCGCAATGCGCCGTAAGCCCGCGCGATATCCTGTGTATCGTCGTAAAGATACGTCCATGGGAATTTTTGCTCTTTCATGCGTTTGACCATATTATCAAACGAATCTTCCGCGTAGGTATTGGGGCTGTTGGAGTTTATGCCGACGAATTTCACGCCTTTGGGCTCGAACGACTTGGCGGTCTGTCTTGTCACTTCATCCGACCCGGTCACATAGGGACAGTGATTGCAGGTGAAAAAGACGACTAAGATTTTAGCATCCGCGAAATCTTTGAGTGAATACGTTTTGCCGTCGGTGGCCCGAAGCGAAAAGTTCGGTGCCGCTGAACCAATTGACAGTGTAAAGGCCATATTGCATCCCCTGAATAAGTTTTCTCAATTTTTCGTAATCCATTTTGCTTTGTAGAAAAATATAGTTGTCATTTCGACTGAAGCGATGCACAGCATCGCTGAGCGGAGACACGAAGCAAAGCTTCGTGCCCCGAAGGGCAATCTGCTCAGAATAAGCAGATTCCTCGACTCGCTTCGCTCGCTCGGAATGACACCACACGAAAAAGCCATTCTCACTTTACGGCTGCTCGTATTCTATTGTTCAGCCGATTTAATTAACAGCCCAAATTTCAGCGGCCATTTTTGGTACCCCTTCGACTCCGCCCAATCTCATTCCTTACCTGATTAAAATGCTCATAGTCCTTTTGACTAATCAAAAGGACTATGGCCTTATCTGACGACGAAGGGCGAAAAGTTGCCTGCCTGTCCTCCCTGCCCTCACGGCTATCCCTAAGGTGTGCGTGTGTGGGGCTAAAAATAAAATCCGTGTAATCCGTGTAATCTGTGGCTAATAACCTTCGTTTCGTTATTCATATTGAAACAGCGTGCGATAAAGATTAAACTGCCGCCTCAATCTTAAAATTGAAAGGATAGCAATGAAAAGTTGGCTGACAGTCGCGGCGGTTGTTTCGCTGGTCGTTATAATTGGCGGTTGTGCGGGATCTGAGACGGCAAAAGAGCCGGCAAAGATGAGCGAGGATATCCGCCTCAATTCGCTGGGCTTTCTGCCCGCGGCGCAGAAAAAGGCGACAATTATAAGCAGGTGCTCGAATTTTGCCGTGAAGGAGGCCTCGAACGGCAATGCCGTTTATTCCGGCAAGGTTACCGGGCCATTCACCCAGGCCGACGTCAGCCAGACCGCATGGATTGCCGATTTCTCGAAGGTCAATAAGCCGGGGAAATATTATCTGGAAGTGACTGGCCTCGGCCGCTCAATCGATTTTGAGATAGGCAAAAAAGTTTACGATTTCGCATTTTATACCAGTATGCGGGCGTTTTACCTCTGGCGTTGCGGGACCGAGGTCAACGCCATATATAACGGCAGCCGGTTTTATCACGCCGCCTGCCACACCGATGATGCCTGGCTGGATTACATCTCCGACCTCGACCCCCAGTATCTCAGCTCGCTGCCTCCAAACTCTCAGGCCGCCGATGCTCGCGATCCCAATGCTCGCGGCATCCACGCTCGCCGCGACGGCACCGGCGGCTGGCATGACGCGGGGGACTATAATAAATATGTAGTCAACGCGGGGGTAACGATAGGGGCGATGTTCTGGGCGTGGGAACAGTTCGGCGACAAGCTCAAAAATATCAAACTCGACATACCCGATACCGCGCCGGGATATCCGGATTACCTCAAGGAGCTGAAGTGGGAAACCGACTGGCTCTTGAAGATGCAATACCCGGATGGTTCGGGAAAAGTGTCGCATAAGGTCAGCACACTGCGATTCGGAGGGTTCATACTGCCTGAAGAGGAAACCGAGCAGAGGTATTTCACGAACTACAGCACGGCGGCGACGGCGGATTTTGTCGCGATGACCGCTATGGCCGCGCGATATTTTAAACCTTACGACGAAAAATACGCGCAAGTATGTCTTGACGCGGCGAAGAAAAGTTTCGTATTTCTGCAGAAAAACCGCGAAAACAAAATGGCGGACCTGACCGGCTTTCGGACCGGCTCGTACCCGACTACCGACCAGGATGACCGGGCCTGGGCGGCAGTTGAGCTTTGGGAGACAACCGGCGACCCCAATTATCTCGCGGCTTTTGAGAGGGGGACATGGGGATTCGAGGACAAAATCGACTTTTACTGGGACTGGGGCAGCATCAAAAACCTCGCGATGTTCACTTATCTATTGAGCAAAAGGGAAGGCAAAAGAGACAACCTTGTCGAAGACGTAAAGCGGGACCTGGTAAGAATAGCCGACTCGATTGTCTCGGAACACAAAAAGGATATTTACGGCAGATGCCTTGGCGGGGCGTACAAATGGGGCTGCAACGGCACGGTCGCAAGAGAGGTACTGACGCTGCAAATGGCGAACAAGATTTCGCCGAACCAGGAATATATAGATACATCGCTTGACGCAATAAGTCATTTGTTCGGGCGTAATTACTACGGCAGGTCGTTTGTTACGGGGCTGGGTTACAAGCCGCCGATGAATCCGCACGACAGGCGTTCTGGCGGCGACAGGGTCCGCGACCCGTGGCCCGGCTATATCGTCGGCGGCGGACATTCCGCTGCGGGCTGGCAGGATATCGAGCCGGACGCCAGGACCAATGAAATTTGCATCAACTGGCAAGGCGCGCTTGTTTACGCCCTCGCGGGATTTACAAGCGGCAACTGATTTTAACCACAGATTACACTGATTTATTTTAGACGCTGATTACGCTGATTACGCTGGTTACGCTGTTTTTTAGCCACAGATAGACACAGATTAACACTGCTCTTGCTCGGCTTGCGTACTCAACAAACCCTGCTCTTTAAGCGAGCTTAGACGCAGGATTCGTTTTCGTCCGCCGCCCCTAAGGGGCATTTATAAGCCAAGCAAAAGACACAGATTAATTGACGATTGACGAATGTCGATTGACGCCCGCCTTCGTTAACCCTCCGCCGCATAGTGTGCTATGTAGGGCAGGAACTACGGCGGGTAAAATTTTGGGATGAGGAAAAGGTCGGTTTTTAAGCTAAAAAACTACTGTACCCCGGATCGGAGTACCAGAGGATGTGGGGCTCAGCATTTGCTGGGATCTTCGCTACGCTTCGAAGGTCTGCGTTTCACTACGGACGGCTATCTCCATTATTACGAAAAACGGTTGCTGTTTCCGGTTTTCCGTGGAGAATGGTTGTTTTACATACTTTTTTAAGCCATATTATATGCCGGTTGCCCGAAGCGGGGCTCGAAGCGTGTCATTTTTTTAAGTTTGGAGATATAGTGATGAAGAAGAGAAGATTGCTCGAAGCGAGGCCCGAAGCGTGTGCCGAGACCATCATCGTTTCCAGAAGCTGGGCTCGAAGCGTGTCTCGAAGCGAGGCCCGAAGCGTGTCCCGAAGCGCGGCCCGAAGCGTGTGCGTGATGTTGTGTATGGCGATGCCGACTATAAGCTTTGCCACCTCGAACCGCATCCACTATAACAATCAGGACTTGTTCCTCAACGGAAGTAACCTGGCATGGCAAAATTTTGCCGACGACATCGGCCCCGATCCCAACACGCCGGATATGAACTTCTTTGACGATGTTTTCAGCAAGTTTGCGGCCAACGGCGGCAACTGTATGCGGCTGTGGCTGCATACCAACGGCCGTTACACTCCGGAATGGAGCGGCTATACGGTAACCGGTCCGGGAACAAACACTATCGCAGATTTAAAGACCATTCTGGACGATGCATGGTCACACAAAGTAGGCGTGATATGCTGCCTGTGGTCATTTGATATGCTGCGTCCGCAATATGGCAGCACCATCACCGACCGTGCAAAGACAATCCTGACAGATGACCCCTGCCAGCAGTCGTATATTGACAACTGCCTGATTCCAATGGTGCAGGGGCTCAAGGGGCATCCGGCTATCATCGCCTGGGAAATTTTCAACGAGCCCGAGGGTATGACCACCGAGTTCGGCTGGAAGGACGTCAATCGCGTGCCGATGGCGAGTATTCAGAAATTTATTAACAGGTGTGCCGGCGCGATTCACCGGACCGACCCGAATGCCAAGGTGACCAACGGTGCGGTTACCTTCGCCACTACCGCCGACGTGGGATCCGGAAACAAAAATTACTATACCGATGCCCGGCTAATCACCGCCGGCGGAGACCCGAACGGATATCTGGATTTTTATACTGTCCACTTCTACGACTGGGTGGGCACGCCGCGTTCACCATTCACCCATCCATGTTCCTACTGGAAACTCGACAAACCCTTAGTCGTTGCCGAGTTCCTTCCGCCACCTGGCTGCAAGGGCTGCGGAACAACTCCGTACGAAACCCTCTATAAGAACGGCTATGCCGGGGCGCTAACATGGGCCTGGACGGAAAGGGACAGCAACCATCCCGCTATACTGGGGCAGATGAAAGCTATGCGAACCGCCCATCAGTCGGATGTCGAGATTATCAAAAAGCAATAACTGCTCCGTCTTCGCTGCGCTACTCCCGTAAGGGACACCTAACGGTGGCCGGGGCAGGCTTAACGCAGGATGCGGTTTTCTGTCCGCTATACGCTACCCGCTGTCCGCTGATTCCGGAAAGTTCAAACCTGCGATTGGCGACACACAGCCAAAACACCTGCAATAAACAAAACAAAAGGGCAGGATGCAGCTCGCAGTATCGCGGGGTATCGTTTGACAGAAAGAGGAAGTATTGGAATGTGCAGGTTGTACTCGAAGGGAAATATGTGTTTTTCGGCAGATACAAGAGCGAGATTGAGGCGGCGAAGGCATACGACGAGGCGGCGAGGAAATATCACGGCGAATTCGCACGATTAAACTTTCCGGAATCAGCGGACAGCGTGCAGCGTGCAGCGTATAGGACAGAGAGCAAAGACGCAAGACCACAGACGTAAGGCGGAAAGCAGTTTTGAGTGTTTAGTTTTGAGTTGGAGGAGATTGCTTCGTTTCGCTCGCAATGACAGAGAGCAAAAAACAGTGTAAATCTGTGTTAATCAGTGTCTAAAAAAACAGCGTAAATCTGCGCAATCAGTGTCAAAAACGCGGTGGAAATTAAAGCGATTTATACGAAATCGGCTTCTTGACAGTCGGGGGGGCTTGCGAATATAGTAATCGATTCCACACAATTGTTAATGGTCGGATTTTGAAAGGATAAAGATATGAAACTCGACCGGAAGTTGAGGATGGGAATGGTTGGGGGCGGCCCCGGCGCATTTATCGGGGACGTGCATCGCAAGGCATCACGTTTGGACGGCGAAATCAAGCTTGTAGCAGGGGCATTCGACATCAATCCTGAAAAATCCGAGCAAATGGGCAGAGAGCTTGCGCTCGACCAGGCAAGGGTTTACGGCACTTATACCGATATGATAAAGTCGGAATTGAAGCTGCCCGAAAGCGAGCGGATTGATTTCGTCTCGGTAACTACGCCGAATAACTGGCATTTTCCGATAGCGAGGGATTTTCTCAAGGCGGGATTCCACGTTATGTGCGAAAAGCCGATGACGATTACCTCCGCTGAGGCAAAGCAATTGCAGGCGATTGTCAAAAAGACGGGCAAGGTCTTTGGCCTGATGCACAACTACACGGGATATCCGATGGTGAAGCTGGCGAAGGATATGGTGAAGAAGGGTGATATGGGCGCGATTCGCAAGGTTGTTGTGCAGTATCCGCAGGGGTGGCTTGCGACGGCTTTGGAAAAAACCGGCAGTATGCAGGCTGGTTGGAGAACAGACCCCAAGCAGAGCGGCGCGGGCGGATGCGTCGGCGATATCGGAACTCATGCGGCCAACCTCGCAGAATACATCACCGGAAATAAAATCACACATATCTGCGCGGAGCTTACGGCGTTCGTCAAGGGACGCCTGCTCGATGACGACTGCAACTGCCTGCTCAAGTTCGATAACGGGGCAAAGGGCATTTTGCACGCCAGCCAGATTGCGATTGGCGAAGAAAATAATCTCGCTATATGGGTACATGGCGAAAAGGGCAGTTTGGAATGGCACCAGGAGCATCCAAACTACTTATATACAAGGGCGATGAACGCGCCGGAGCAGGTTTGGAAGCGCGGCAATGGGTACATTGGCGAATACAGCGCAGCGGCCGGCCGCGGCACGAGATTGCCATTCGGGCATCCGGAGGCGTTTTTCGAGGCCTTCGCGAACAATTACCGCAACTTCGCGGAAACCGTAAAGTGCGCGATTGCGGGCGACAAGCCCAGTGAGCTTGAGAAGGATTTCCCGGGCGTCAACGAGGGCGTCAGAGGCATATTGTTTATCGAAACAGTTGTCGCAAGCGCAAAAAGCTCGAAAAAGTGGACGCCAATGAAGAAATAAACAGCGTTCAGCGGACAGCGTACAGCGGACAGTAAAAGGTTTCAGTGAAATCTGTGTAATCTGTGGTTAAGGAGATGAAGCAATGGCAAGACCGGTAACTTTATTCACGGGACAATGGGCTGACCTTCCTCTTGCAGTTCTGGCGGAGAAGGCGGCGAGCTGGGGATATGACGGGCTGGAATTGGCCTGCTGGGGCGACCATTTCGACGTTGACCAGGCGCTGGCGGACGATAAATATTGTGATGCAAAGCGCAAATTACTGAAAAAGCATGGCCTTGAGGTTTACGCGATATCATCGCATTTGGTAGGCCAGGCGATTTGCGACAATATCGACGGGCGGCACAAGTCGATACTGCCCGCGGACGTCTGGGGCGACGGCGACCCGGAAGGCGTTCGCAAAAGGGCGGCGCAGAAGCTTTGCGATACCGCCAAAGCCGCGAAAAAGCTCGGCGTCAAAGTCGTCAATGGCTTTACCGGCAGCTCGATATGGCACTATGTTTATTCGTTCCCGCCGGTTTCGGCGGATATGATAAAGGCGGGGTATAAGGATTTTGCGAAACGGTTTACGCCGATTCTCAATGTTTTCAAGAGCCAGGGCGTAAAATTCGCGCTGGAAGTTCACCCGACGGAGATTGCGTTTGATATCGCGTCGGCACAGAGGGCGCTTGAGGCGGTGAAGAACCACCCGGCGTTCGGATTTAATTATGACCCGAGCCATTTTGGGTATCAGGGCGTTGATTACGTGAAGTTCATCCGGACGTTCCCGGGTCGGATATTCCACACACATATGAAAGACGCGTGGTGGGGACATGGGGACGGGACGGTCGGGGTATTCGGGGGACATACGGAGTTTGCGGACGCCAGAAGGTTCTGGGATTTCCGCTCAATCGGTCACGGTGATATAAACTTCGAGGAAATTATCGTGGCGCTGAATGATATCGGTTATCAGGGGCCGCTTTCAGTTGAATGGGAAGACAGCCGGATGGACCGGGAGCATGGGGCGAAAGAGGCGTGCGAATATATCAAGAAGGCGGACTTCAAGCCGTCGCAGTTGGCGTTCGACGCGCAGTTTGATAAATAAGACGAAAAATATCAGGGGAAAAGGGTCAGACCCCTTTTCCTCTTTCTTTAACAGTCAGTATATCAGATAATATTTGACGGGGGTTGAAGATGGCAAACGTGAAGCGAACAGATGGTTTCAATCGCAGGGGATTTTTGAAAAAAGCGGCGTCAGCTGCGGCGGGGGCGATGGCGATTCCTTATATTGTGCCTTCGTCGGTATTCGGAGCCGACGGCGCGGTCGCGCCGAGCAATAAGCTGCTCGTAGGGATGATTGGCGTGGGCAGCCAGGGGACGTGGGATATGCGCGGATTCATGGATAAACCCGAGGCGCTGGTTGCGGCGGTCTGCGATATTGATGTGAAACGTCTAAAGACAGCCAAGGCGGAGGTTGACACCAAATACGGCAACAGCGACTGCAAGATGTACGGTGATTTTCGCGATATGATTGCGAGAAGCGATATAGATATAATAGGGACGGCGATTCCTGACCACTGGCATTCGATACCTGTTATTATGGCTGCGCAGGCGGGCAAGGATATTCACGGGCAAAAGCCGCTGGCGAGGACGATTAAAGAGGGCAGGGCGATATGCGACGCGGTCAAACAGTATGGGAGGATTTGGCAGACGGGCAGCTGGCAGCGGTCGGTGCAGAATTTCAGACGGGCGTGCGAGCTGGTTCGCAACGGCAGGATAGGCAAGGTTCATACGGTTGAGGTTGGATTGCCTACCGGAGGCCAACGCGGCATTGAATCGATTAAGCCGGTGCCTGAAGGGGTTGACTGGGATATGTGGTTAGGGCCTGCACCGTGGGTTCCATACAGGGGAATTTTGCACTGGGACTGGCGATGGATAATGGATTATTCCGGCGGACAGATGACGGACTGGGCGGGGCATCATATTGATATCGCGCACTGGGCGCTGGATTTGGAGCGGACGGGGCCGGTGGAAATAGAGGGCAAAGGGACGTATCCGCTTGACGGGATGTTTAACGTTCCTTATCAGTACAAGGTTACGACGAAATACGCGAATGGACTAAAGATGATAATCGCCAACGACAGGCAGCTGCCGCACGGGATGGGGACATGCTGGTACGGGGAAAACGGCAAATGGCTGCACGTAACGCGCGATGAGCCGATACACGCGAATCCTAAAAGCGTTGTGGATGAGGTAATAGGGCCCAACGAGATTCATTTATACGAGAGCAAGGAACATCATCAGAATTTCCTGGACTGCGTCAAAAGCAGGCGAGAGACGATTACGCCCGCGGAAGTTGCGCACCGGTCGCTGACGCCGGCGCTATTGGGTGAAATAGCGATGCTTACGGGCAGGAAGCTGAAATGGGACCCGGAAAAAGAGGTCATCATCGGTGATGAAGAGGCCAGCAGGATGTTGTCACGGCCTATGAGAAGCCCGTGGCATTTGTATATGTAAGAATTTTTTGAGAATCGAGTGATGTCGCGTAAAGGCAAGATAAACAGGCGTGAGTTTATAAAAGGCGTCAGCGGTGCGGTCGCGGGCGCGATGGCGATTCCTTATATTGTGCCTTCGTCGGTATTCGGGGCTGACGGCGCGGTTGCGCCGAGCGAACAGATTGTGATGGGCTGCATAGGCGTCGGGCAGCAGGGTACCGGCATTATGAACGCTTTTATGCGTATTCCTGAAGTGCAGGTTGCGGCTGTCTGCGATATAGACAAAGGGTATGCAAACGATGGCGGCGGGAGTTGGTTCGGCAGAGAACCAGCGAAGGCGCTTGTGAACAGTTATTACGCACAACAAAATACGACGGGGACATATAAGGGCTGCGCCGCTTACAGCGATTTTCGTGAACTTCTCGCACGCGGCGACATAGACGCGGTGACAGTTTGCACCCCTGACCACTGGCACGGGACAATCAGCGCAGCGGCGGCGCAAGCGGGCAAGGATATTTATTGCGAGAAACCGCTCGTGAATACCATCGCGGAGGGCATAGCAGTCCGCGACGCGGTAGGCCGGTATAAGAGGGTTCTGCAAACCGGCAGCCACGAGCGTTCGAATGACAGTGTGAGGTTTGCCTGTGAATTAGTGCGAAACGGGCGAATCGGCAAATTGCACACAATCACGGTCAATATGCCGAACAATGACTCTCACCATCTTCAAATCATGAGGACGAATCAGCCGCAGCCGATAATGCCTGTGCCTGAGGGGCTTGATTATGATATGTGGCTTGGGCCGACGCCCAAAGCGGAATATACGAAAAGAAGGTCGCATTTCTGGTGGCGGTTCATATTAGATTACGGCGGCGGGGAAATGACGGACCGCGGCGCGCATATAATAGACTTGGCGCAGTTTATCAACAACACGGACAGTACGGGGCCTGTTGAAATTTCAGGAGCGGGGAAAACGGCTCCGGGCGGCGGGTTGTTCAACGCATTTATGGAATATAATTTTGAGTGCAGATATGCCAACGGCGTCCGGTTAGTGGGAACGAGCAAGGAGCCGAGAGGGCTTAAAATCGAAGGCAGCGACGGCTGGATATTTATTCACATTCACGGCGGACGGCTTGAAGCTTCTTCTGAGTCGCTGCTGCATGAACAAATAGGCCCCGGGGAGATTCACGTGGGCCGCAGCCGAAGTCATCATCAGAATTTTATCGACGCGGTCAGGACGAGGCAGCAGCCGTTCGCGTCGGTGGAAATTGGTCATCGCACCGCCACGATTTGTCATCTGGTAAATATAGCGATGCTGACAGGCAGGAAGTTGAAATGGGACCCCGCGGCGGAGCGTTTCATAGGAGACGGCGAGGCGGACAGGATGTTAAGCAGGCCGATGCGAAGCCCATGGAAACTTGTATAGAAATAAAATGCGGGAAAAGATATTACAATTTGGCGCACGAATTTACGGGCTGACTCTGACGGCAGCGCTGAGCGTTATTTTGCTGCAGAGCGTGAGCATAGCCAAGAATCCGCCACCACCGCGAGACCGGGCGGCAGTCGAAGCGGTGATTTCAAAAGCTGTGCCATATCAGTCATCAAAGGCATTCTGCCCGAAAATCGTATTGCTGGCGGACGTTAAAGACCACGGCGATAACGAGCACGATTACCCGTTGTGGCAAAAACGCTGGGCGCTGCTGCTTGGCGGAAAGAATGTCGGGGATTTTAACGAGACACAGGTGAATCTTTTTGGGCCCGCGGCGGGAAATTATAATGCACCAGATGCGAACAAACCATACGCCCAGGTGGAAACCGCGTGGGAGTGGCCGAACGAGGAGCAGTTTAAGACGGCTGATGTTATTGTCGCTTTTTGTTATTTGAACTGGAACACTGAGCGGATAAAGCAGGTTGAGAGATATTTGTCCGCTGGCAAAGGGCTTGTTGTGGTTCACCCGGCATCGTGGACAAAGCCGGAACCTTCGCCTGAGGTTGCAAAGCTGATTGGAATAAGCGGGTATAAACTTTACAGGCATGGGATAGTTGATTTGAAGATTACAGCACCGGCCAATCCGATATGTCTTGGTCTGCCTGAGAAAATCCGGTTCGATGACGAGGCGTACTGGCCTGCCGGAATACAGACGGAGATAGAAGTTCTGGGGACATCGGATGAGCGAGTTGGCGGGGACTCAAATGAGGTAAAACCGCAGACGATTTTCTGGACGCACAGCTTCGGCAAAGGACGGGTTTTTGGCTGTTTACCGGGTCATAACAACTGGACGTTTGACGACCCGTATTTTCGGATAATATTGTTGCGCGGCATTGCCTGGGCAGGCGGAGGGTCAACTTATCATTTTGATTCGCTCGCTCTTCGGGGAGCTGCACTAAAAGAAAAGGAGTAAAAAATGAATCGTGGCGCTATGGGAATTGGAATAACGATAGCTGTTATCATGGTGTTATTTGTTGTAATGGGATCTTTTGTCCGCGACAGCAGGGCGGAAGGTTCGCCGAAGGAGCTGAAGCCGGTATCGGATGAAATAGCGGCCAAAATAGAGGCGGCTGCGCCGGCAAAAGCGACGGCCCAGCCCGCCAAGGCGAGAAAGATATTAGTGTTCTGGCTTTGCAAGGGATTCTTTCACGAGAGCATTCCGGTTGCGAACAAAGCGATTGGGGTTATAGGCAAAAAGACCGGCGCGTATGATGTTGTTTTCAGCGACGATATGAATATGTTTGACGCGAAAAAGCTGGCGGGATTTGACGCGATATTGTTTAACAATACGACGAAGCTGGATTTTAATCAGCCGGGGCAGAAAGAGGCGCTGATGGATTTTGTAAAAAGCGGCAAGGGAATTATCGGGTTACACGCTGCGACGGATAATTTTTATAACTGGCCTGAGGCGGCTGAAATGATGGGGGGGTTGTTTGTCTCGCATCCGTGGACATCGGGCGGGGTATGGGCGGTAAAGAATTATGAGCCGAATCATCCGCTGAACGCGGCTTTTAAGGGAGAGGGCTTTAAGATAAAGGATGAGATTTATCGCCAGAAAAAGCTGAGCGCGGTTGAGAACCGTCGTATTCTGCTGACGCTCGATATGGATGACCCGGCGACGAAGAACGCAAAAGGAGCGATGGAGAGTGACCGCGATATGCCGGTGAGCTGGCTAAGAGATTACGGCAAGGGTAGGGTATTTTTCTGCGGGCTTGGTCATAATAATGAGGTATTTTGCCGTCCTGCCGTATTGCAGCATGTGCTTGACGGAATACAATTTGCGCTTGGTGATTTGAAAGTTGACGCAACGCCTGTTAAAGAGGTCAAATAAGAAAGGAAGAAAATATGAATCGCCTGTTGAAAATCATAACCGTTATAACCGTTATTTTCTGTGGCAGTTGTGAAACCGCCAATGTGAGCAAAGTGACGCCGGCACCGGCAGCGAGCAATGCTTTTGGCGAATTGTTAGGCAAGATTAAGACGTATGGCTTTAATCAAAGCCGGGCGGACCTTGTCAAAATCAGCGATATGATTCGTGACGCGAGCGGTAAGCCCGAAATGAAGGCGATGGAAAAGCAGCTCGATGATTTTCTCAAATCGGACGCCAGTTATGCGGCGAAGGATTTTGTATGCAGAGAGCTGAGCGTTGCGGGGACAGAGGCGTCGGTTCCTGCGCTGGCCTCGATGCTGACCGATGAGAAGGTTTCGGATATTGCGCGTTATGCTTTGGAGCGGATACAGGGTCCGGCCGTGGATGATGCGCTGCGAAGCGCATTGTCGAAGGCCAAAGGCAACGCGAAGGTCGGAATAATAAACACGCTGGGGGTTCGCGGGGACAAGAAAGCGGTCGATGCGCTGTCAAAGCTGACCGGCGATTCCAACGAGACGGTTGCGGTTGCGGCAGTGGCTGCATTAGGCAGGATAGACGACCGAATGGCAACACTGGCGATTGCTATGGCCAAGGACAAGGCGACGGGCGCGGTTAAAACGACGGCGCTTGACGCGTATCTGCGTTGCGCTGACCGGCTTGCGGCCAAAGGAGACAAAGTCGCGGCGTGGGCGATTTATAAACAGTTATACGCGGCGGGCGAGCCGATGATTATCCGCGTAGCGGCGGCGAGAGGTATGCTTATTACCGCAGGCAACAAAACCGGCGAAGTGATTGTTGAGATGCTGAAATCATCCGACAAGCCGATTCAGACGGTTGCGATAGCGACGCTGAAAGATGTCGCAAAGACGGATGTGATAAAGTCGGCGGCTGAGCAGTTGCCGAATCTTGCTGCTGAACAGCAGGCACAGCTTATTTCGGCCCTGGCGGATTGCGGGGACAAGGTTGCGCTGCCGGCGGTTCTGGCGGCGACAAAGAACTCACACGATTATGTCCGGGTTGCGGCTTTGAGGGCGATGGCAATATTAGGTGATGTATCGTCCGTTGATGCGCTTGTCGCGGCGGCGATTTCGAGCGGGGGCGAGGAGCAAAAGGCCGCTCAAGAGAGTTTGTATCGGCTAAAAGGCGATGATGTTGACGAGGCAATTTTGAAAAAGCTGCCAGACGCCGAGCCGAAGGCGAAGGCCGAGCTTGTTCGCAGTTGCGAACAACGAGATATAAAGAAATCGGTGCCCGTGCTGATGAAGACGGCCAGGGACGCGGACGCGAAGGTGAGAATCGAATCAATCAAGGCGATGCGAGCACTGGCGGGGCCGCAGGATATACCGGCACTTATTGAACTGCAATTGGCAGCTACGGGTAATGACAGAGGCGAGCTTGAAAAGACGGTAGTAGTTGCGGCTCACAAAATAGCAGAGGACAAGGGGCAGGGACAAGCGGTTCTTGCGGCGTTGCCTTCTGCGAAGGACGTGGACGCGAGATGTTCGCTGTTGAGCGTTCTGGGTAAGATCGGCGACGAGGCGGGGTTGCTGGTTCTGCGGGATGCGCTTGGCGATAAAGATGACAAGGTAAAAGACGCGGCGGTCAGGGCGCTTTCGGACTGGCCTACGGCGGCGCCGGCGGCAGATTTGCTTAAGGTCGCCCAGACGTCGGAAAACCAGGTGCACAAGACATTGGCTCTTCGCGGCTACGTCCGGCTGGCGGGATTGAAAAGCAACAGACCTTCTGAAGAGACGATGAAGATGTATAAGGACGCGATGGCGCTTGCCGCAGATGTTTCAGAGAAAAAGATGGTGCTGTCGGGTCTTGGGAGCACGGACAGCTTTGAGGCGATGGAAATGGCGTCGAGCTATCTTAGTGACAAGGAACTGAAAGATGAGGCGGAAGCGGCTGTGGTGAAGATAGCCGAAGAGAGAGTAAAGAACTCTCCAAGGGTTTCAGCACAGACAAAAGATATGCTGCAGAAGGTTATCGACGGCACGACTAATGAATCGGTGCGTGAACAGGCGCAGAAACTGCTTAAGCAGGGCAGATAACGGTTTTATACGCGATATTAAACGGAGATATTATTATGACTAATGAAAACGTCGGCAAAGAAAAGCAAAACGGTATTTCACGGAGGCAGCTGCTGGGTTCGGCGGTCGCGGCGGGGGCGTTTACGATTGTCCCGAGTTATGTGCTGGGCGCAAGTGTCAGCGGCAAGAAGCCGCCCAGCGAGAAGCTGAATATCGCCACAATAGGCGTTGGCGGTATGGGAGGCAGCAATACCCGCAAATGTGCGGACGCTGGCGAAAACATAGTTGCGCTTTGCGACGTTGATGAGAATTATTCGGGGACGATAAAGGCTTTCAACGAGCATCCCAACGCAAAGAAGTATAAAGATTTTCGCAAGATGCTCGAAGAGATGAAGAACATCGACGCGGTGATAGTCGCGACGCCGGACCATACGCACACGGTAGCCGCGATGATGGCGATGAAGATGGGTAAGCACGTATATGTGCAAAAACCATTAACACGGACGGTTTATGAGGCGAGGATACTGACGGAGACGGCCAAAAAGTATAAGGTCGTCAGCCAGATGGGTAACCAGGGACATTCGGGCGAGGGTATTCGCCTGATGTGTGAGTGGATATGGGACGGGGCGATTGGGCCGATTCGCGAGGCTCACGCGTGGACAAACAGGCCAGTGTGGGCGCAGGGAATAGACAGGCCGAAAGAAACTCCTCCTGTGCCGGAAGGCATGGACTGGGACCTTTGGCTTGGGCCTGCTCCGGAGAGACCGTATAACCCGGCGTATCATCCTTTTGCGTGGAGGGCGTGGGTTGATTTCGGAGGCGGGGCTTTAGCTGATATGGCCTGCCATATTCTTGACCCGGCGTTCTGGGCGTTGAAGCTGAAATACCCGACAAGCGTCGAGGCGTGTTTATCAACGAGAATGTCGGGCGAGGGCTGGGGCAAGGTTGGCGTGCGTGAGACATATCCGCAGGCGAGTATCGTTCGTTATAAATTCCCCGCCAGAGGCAATATGCCGGAAGTGAAAATTAACTGGTACGACGGCGGGCTTATGCCGGCCAGACCCGATGAGCTGGAGCCGGGCCGGATGATGGGAGACGATGACGGCGGCATGCTCTTTATCGGGGACAAGGGCATACTGATGTGCGGGTGTTACGGAAGCAACCCGCGCCTGATACCGGAAAGCAAGATGGAAAAGTACAAGAGGCCGAAGAAGACGCTGCCGAGAATTAAAGACGGCATCGACGGGCACGAGAAGAACTGGATTGAGGCCTGCAAGGCCGGCGACCCGTCCGCGGCATGCGGTAATTTCGACTATTCGGGGCCGTTTACAGAGACGGTTGTGATGGGCAATCTTGCGATGCTGAACCCGTATAAGGTGCTCGAATGGGACGGCGAAAATATGAAGTTTACGAATGACGAGACAGCCAATGAGTTCGTCAATCCGCCGTATCGGGCCGGGTGGACACTATAAAAAACTGAGGATTGATTTATGAAAAGTAATGGTATTTCACGCAGGGATTTCGTGGCGGGAACCGCGTCGGCGATTGCCGGGTTTACGATTTTGCCGAGGTTTGTTCTGGGCGGGGCGGGTTTCAAGCCGCCAAGCGAAAAGCTCAATATCGCGGCGGTCGGAATCGGCGGTCAGGGCAAGGCGAACCTGAAGGCATGCGAGGGCGAGAATATCGTTGCGCTTTGCGATGTTGACTGGCATTACGCGGGGCCGGTTTTTCAGAGCTATCCGAACGCGAAGAAATACAAAGATTTTCGCAAGATGTTAGACGAGGTGAAGGATATTGACGCGGTGGTTATCGCGACGCCCGACCATACGCACGCGACGATTGCAATGGCGGCTATCAAAATGGGCAAGCATGTGTATGTGCAGAAGCCATTGACGTGGTCGGTTGAAGAGGCGCGTAAGCTGACGGTGGCGGCGAGAGAGGCGAAGATCGCCACCCAGATGGGCAACCAGGGACATTCGGGCGAAGAGATTCGCATGCTGTGTGAAATGATATGGTCTGGCGCGATAGGTCAGGTTCGTGAGGTTCACGCATGGACGGACAGGCCACTCTGGGCGCAAGGTATAGCTCGGCCGGCTGATTTGCCGGCGATGCCTGAGGGGCTGGACTGGGACAACTGGGTGGGGCCTGCGCCGGTTCGGCCTTATCATCCTGTTTATCATCCGTTCGCCTGGCGCGGCTGGCTGGATTTCGGATGCGGCGCTCTCGGTGATATGGGCTGTCATATAATTGACCACGCGTATTGGGCTCTGAAGCTGGACAGGCCGACTGCCGTTGAGGCGAGCGTTTCTTCGCGTGTAATTAAGGATTGGACAAAGATTGAAAACAAAGAGACCTACCCGGATGCTTCAATTGTTCGTTATGAGTTTCCTGAACGCAAGGGTATGGCTCCTGTGAACCTGATGTGGTATGACGGCGGATTGAAGCCGCCTCGCCCGGCGGAACTGGAAAAGGAACGAAACCTTGGCGCCAACGGCACAATATTCGTCGGCGATAAGGGAACGATAGTGGAAGGGCGACTTGTCCCTGAGTCGCGAATGAAAAATTACCGGATGCCGCGTAAAACCATCCCGAGAATTACCGGCACACACGAGCAGAACTGGATTGATGCCTGCAAGGGCGGGCCTGCGGCGTGCTCTAATTTTGAATACGCAGGGCCATTGACGGAAGCCGTTCTGCTGGGCAATGTCGCAATACGCGCGGGTAATCGGATTGAGTGGGACGGCCCCAATATGAAGATTACAAATGTTCCGGAGGCCAACGAGTTTCTCGGCCGCAAGTACCGCGAGGGCTGGACTTTGTAGAGGTGAAACGCTTGTGAAGCCGAAGACGAGAGCCGGACAGGACAAGGGGACATCGCGGCGTGATTTTCTCAAATACGTCGGCGGAGTCGCCGTATTCAATATAGTGCCGCGGTACGCATTTGGCGGCGCCGGTAATATCCCGCCCAGCGAGAAGCTCAACATTGCCTGTATCGGAGTCGGCGACCAGGGAACGCGGGTGATGGCCGAGTATTTGAAGATGCCGGAGGTTCAAATTGTCGCCGTATGCGACGTCAACCAGTCAGGCAAATATCCCGGAAAACAAATCAAGGGGCGCGAGCCGGCGAGGCAGGCCGTCGAGAATTTTTACGCAGAGCAAAGCTCCACAGGCGCATACAAAGGTTGCGCGGCTTACAGCGATTTCCGCGAGATGCTTGCCAAACAGAAGGATTTTGACGCGGTATTGGTCGCCACCCCGGACCATTCACACGCAGTTGTCTCGATGGCGGCAATGCAGGCGGGAAAGCACGTTCATTGTCAGAAACCCCTGACGCATTCTGTTTATGAGGCGAGACGGCTTGCTGAGGCGGTAAAAAAATACAAAGTGGCGACGCAGGTTTTTACCTCCATTCAGGCGTCGGAATCAACGCGGCAGTTGAGCGAGTGGATATTGGCAGGCGCGATAGGCCCGGTGCGTGAAGTTCATAACTGGTCAAATCGTCCTGTCTGGCCTCAGGGCATTGAGCGGCCGACGGATACGCCGCCTGTTCCGGAAGGTTTTGACTGGGATATGTGGCTTGGGCCCGCTCCGTATAGGCCTTATCATCCTGCTTATCATCCGTTTAATTGGCGCGGCTGGCTGGACTTCGGAACAGGCGCTTTGGGCGATATGGGCTGTTACAGTTTCGATACGATTTTCCGCGTTTTGAAGCTTAAGGCCCCGGGTACAGTCAAGGCAAGCTCAAGCGGAATTAACAGCGAAACTTATCCCCGCGCATCGGTAGTCACATACGAATTTCCCGCAAGGGGCGATATGCCGCCTGTAACGCTTACCTGGTACGACGGCAATCGCAAGCCACCCAGACCCGCAGAGCTTGAGGCGGGCACAGCTATGGGCGACGGCAATGGCGGCATACTGTTTGTGGGCGATAACGGAAAGATTCTGTGCGATTTCCAGGGAAGTAATCCGAGAATCATACCCGACTCGAAAATGCAGGCATATAAACAGCCGCCGCAGACGCTGCCAAGGTCGATTGGCCATGACAAGGAATGGTTTAGGGCGTGCAAAGGGGGGCAGCCGGGGGGAGCGAATTTCGAGGTGTCCGGGCTTATTACAGAGGCCCTTTTGCTGGGAAACGTCGCGTTGCGTTTCAAAGAGCCATTGGAGTGGGACAGCGGTTCGTTGAAGGTGCTGAATATCCCGGAGGCCAACGAGTTTCTCGGCCGCAAGTACCGAGATGGCTGGATTTTGTAGTTGCCACGGGGGCCTGATTTGGGTATTATTTAGCTGTGTTATTGTGGCTTGGCCATCCCTTTGCCGTTGGGCATCCCTTACGGGAACGGGAGGCGTGGTTGAAGTGTGTTTGGTCAGATTTTGAAAAGGGCTACGAATGAGCAAAAATAAGGCAGCAATGGGGATTAACAGGCGGCAATTCATTCGTTCGACAGCAGCGGCAGGGGCTGGGCTTATTTTTTCGCCTATGGTCCTGGGAGAAACGACAAGCGGGGCTGTCGCCAAATCAGATGATATTAACGTTGCAATCATAGGCGTAGGCGACCAGGGCAAGACGCTGCTCGAAGCGGCTGTGAAAATCAAGGGGCTTCGCTTCAAGGCGTTGTGCGATATATGGACCGCGTGGAATCAGCAGAACGCGTCGAGATTTCTGAAGGCCTACAAGCAAGAGCATAACGTCTATACCGATTACAAAGAGATGCTCGATAAGGAGAAGGATTTGCAGGCGGTCATTATCGCGACGCCTGATTTCTGGCATTCAGAGCATACGGTTGCATGTCTGAAAGCCGGATTGCATGTTTACTGCGAAAAGGAGATGTCGAACACGCTCGATGGCGCCCGCAAAATGGTCGCGGCGGCGAAGGAAACGGGCAAGCTGCTGCAAATAGGTCATCAGCGACGAAGCAATCCGCGATATATTCACTGTAAAGACAAGCTTTTGAATGAGGCGGCTATCCTCGGTCGTATTACGACGATCAATGGTCAGTGGAATCGCTCGGTTCAGCCGGTGCAGGGTTTCCCCCAGGGCAAAGGTATTGAAGAGGCCACGCTGACAAAATACGGCTTCAAGTCGATGGAGCAATTCCGCAACTGGCGATGGTATAAGGGGCTTGGCGGCGGGCCGATAGTTGACCTCGGTTCGCACCAGATTGATATTTACAACTGGTTCCTCGATGCGACGCCGAAAGTTGTTATTGCCAGCGGCGGGACAGATTACTACGACAAGAAAGACCACGAGTGGTATGACAACGTAATGGCTGTTTATACCTACGATACACCAAAGGGGCCTGTCCGGGCGTATTACCAGACAATTACCACCAATAGTTGTCAGGGTTTCTACGAGACATTTATGGGCGACCAGGGCACGCTGGTGATTTCTGAGGCGGGCAGCAGGGGCGAGGCGTATCGTGAGTCAACGGCTCCGCAGTGGGACAAGTGGGTTAAGAGCGGTATCGTGCTTGCACCGCCTGAGAAGAAGGAAGAGAAATCCGATTCGGGCGCATTAGTTGACGTGCGTGAATCGGCGGCTCCGGATATGTATAAAATCGGCGTCGAGTTCAAGGAACTGTATCACAAGCCGCATTTGGAGAATTTCTTCAACGCTGTCCGCGGCAAAGGAAAACTGAACTGCCCGGCCGAGGTCGGCTATGAAAGCGCGGTAAGCGTTCTTAAGGTCAACGAGGCGATAGAAGCGGGCTGCAAACTCGAATTCAAGCCGGAAGAATTTAAGGTTTAACTGTTCAAGGGACTGATCGAACATTGCGAAACGGATTGATTGCCAAGGCGTTGTTTTTAGTAATCGTACTGGCGACAGGAATGGCTGCCGGTGTGGAGATAAAGCTTGGCGATACTCCCGACGGCAGCAGGAGCAATTTCGTTCATTTAATATCGCTGCTTTCAGAACCATTGCCGGGCAAAGAGCCGGACCAGATTCATCCGGATGCCGACCCGGTGCTGCCGTTCTCGACCAAGGCGACATGCGGGGCTTGTCACAGTTACGACAAAATCAGCGCCGGCTGGCATTTCAACGCGATTGACCCAAATGTTAAACCGGGCCGAAAGGGACAGCCGTGGATATTCGCGGACCCGACAAGCGCGACTCAAATACCACTGTCATACCGTCAATGGCCGGGGACATTCAGACCTGAGCAGATAGGCCTGACGCCGATGGCGTTTTTGGAGTCATTCGGCAGGCAGATGCCGGGGGGCGGCATCGGCGAAATGGTCGATAAAAGCGATAATCCCGAAGAGACCCTGCGTTCGGATGTTACAGGCAAGCTGGAGATAAATTGCCTCGCCTGCCACGACGGCAGCGCGGGGATGGATATGGGCGGGGCGAGCGGGTATTCGATACTGGTAATCCGGGGCAATTACCGCTGGGCGGCGACGGCATCCTGTGAGTTCGCTTATGTTACCCGCTCAATAGGCAAATTGCCCAATGAATACGATTTCAGGGCGCCTTATGTGTCCGCTGATTCGAAGGTCAAGCCGCCGGTTGTGGAATACCGAAAAGGGGCATTTGGCCACAATGACGGGGTGAACTTCGATATCCGCAGAGAAGGGCCGAAGCAGCGATGTTATTTCTGCCATTCCAATGTTGACGTCCGCGACGGCAAAACGGAAAAATGGTTTGCGGATGAGGACGTTCATTTGGCCGCGGGATTGACATGTGTGGATTGTCACCGTAACGGACTTGAGCATGATATTATACGCGGGTACGCAGTCGAGTCGCGGGACAGCAATAATCCTTTAACGACTATATCTTCATGCGAGGGTTGTCACCTCGGTAAGAACGGCGACAAACCAGTTGCCGGACGATTTGCCGCGCCGACGCCTAAACACGCTGGCGTCCCGCCGACCCATTTTGAAAAGCTAAGCTGCACAGCGTGTCATTCAGGCCCATGGCCTGCGAATGAGACGATTAATACAAAGACCGCCAGGGCTCATGCGCTTGGTATTGCAGGCGCAAACAAGTCTGGAGAGGTATTGCCTCATTTGCTCTATCCTGTTTTCGCAAAGGGGCAGGACGGGAAAATAGGCGTATTCAAGCTCTTATGGCCCGCTTATTGGGCGACGATGGCGGATGGCAATATAATGCCTCTGGCGATGGAGACCGTCAAATCGGCCACTTCAAGAGCAATCACGAAGACGGCGTTCTCAAAGACAGGCAGCTGGCCTGATTTGAAAGAAGAGGATATTGCCAGGATACTGACTTTGCTTGGTGAGAAGGTTGACGCGGGCGCAAAAGTGGTTTATGTCACAGGCGGCAAACTTTATTCGCTGGATGAGGGCGGGAAGCTTGTTTCTGCGGATAATAAAATGGCGGAGCCGTATATGTGGCCGATTGCTCATGATATCAGGCCTGCCGCTCAATCGTTGGGCGTTCGCAACTGTCAGGATTGCCATACGACCAATTCGCCGTTTTTATTCGGGTCGGTTTCGGCGGATTCGCCTTTGAAAAATCTTGCAGGCAGGGAAATGGTTGCTTTCCAGGACCTGCCGCGTTTTTATACCAAGGCATTCGCGTTCTCATTTGTGTTCAGGCCCTGGCTGAAAGTTGTTGCGATTTTGTCATCGCTGGTTATTCTCGGCGTACTGGTACTGTATGCCTTGAAGGCGCTTGGTTTTGCGGCTAAGGTCGTTGTTGGAGACGAGCAGTGAGCTGGTTGATGGACGTCAGTATGTTTCGCACGGCGGCTGTTGCCGGATTCGCGGCGGCGGTCGCGGCGATACTGCTGCATTTTGTCGTGTCAAAGCCGAAGTTCGACGATGTGTTCGGCAAAGACAGGCCGCTTCGCATCCTTGACCCTCTGCGCCTCGTGATTTTCTTCATTACGCTCCTTTTCGTCGAGCAGAAATGGAGTTTGATTGGGGCGTTGAGGAAACTGGTTTTTCTGCTCGCGATTTTGTGTTTTCTTATTCTTGTTGTAACGGGTTTTGTTCCCCGCGTCGTATTCGGAACGGTGATATCGAGCTGGTGGCTGATGATTCACGCGACGGCTGCGCCGGTTTTCGCGGGCTGCGTAGCTGTTCTCGCGGTGCTTTGGGCGGACAGGAATAGATTGGATAAAAACTACTGGCCTTTACTTAACAGGATGTTAAAACGTCAGCCACAAAGCACAGCGGCCCCGGAGAAGCACGAGTTGAAATTGCGGATTTGCTTCTGGGTGGTTTTGACTATGTCGCTGCCGGTGATTTTATCAGCGGTAGTGAGTATGTTCCCGCTGTTCGGCACGCACGGTCAGGACGTGCTGCTCCAGATTCACCGTTACTGCACGTTACTCTTGTCATTATTTGCGATTATATATCTGTATCTTGCGGCACTGATTGAGATGAACAGAACCGCGGCTAAGTGATTCATTGATAGACGCGAATGTCCCCGGCTGGTTTGTCGGGTTATGCAAATATGAATTTATAGTTAGGAGAACAGATTATGAGTAACGCAATGCTGCCAAATTACCTGAGCATGGCAAAACCAAACCCCGCCGACAAGCGAGCGCCGTGGTTTAAGGGCACAGCGCCTGTTTACGCGGGCATCTTCCTGTGGGTCGTCTTTTATATGAATATAGCCGACGGGACGCTGTCGAAAGCGGGTCTGGGCTTAAGCTTGCTCGGTTTGGTTGTTGGCGCCCTGATATGTTATTTCCTGTTTTATCTTGTCCCGGGTCTTTTGGGAATGAAGACGGGTTATCCGCTTTACGTCGTGGGTTCCTCGACGTATGGCACAGTGGGCGGTTTTTTAATGCCCGGTTTGCTGATGGGGCTTTTGCAGTTCGGCTGGCTGGCTGTTAATTCAGCCGTATCGACAACTTTCATTCTCAAGGCGTGTGACGCCGATGCCACGCCGGGAACGCCTACGTTCATAATCGTAGCAATAATCTGGACGATTCTCGCTGTGTTTGTCGCGCTTAAGGGAATCCAGTATGTCGGCAAGGTCTCGACATTCCTGCCGATTGTCCCATTGGTTATGATTGTGCTTGTATTTTTCACCAACGTCGGTTCGGCGGGCAATTTTAAGCCGACACTTGGCGCAGACGCGTCTGAAGGGTTTCTCACGATAATAACTATTGTCGTTGGCTTCTTCGCTACCGCGGGCGCGGCGGGCGTCGATTTCGGTATGGGCAATCGCAATGCAAAAGACGTTCAGCTTGGCGGAGTTGTGGGCATAATGCTGGCGATAATAGTCGCGGGCGGTTTGCCTCTGATAGCCATAGCGGGTGCTCACGCGGCCAACCCGACGATGACGAGTTTCACTTTTGACTCTGTAATTAGCGCACAGGGCGGGCTTTTAGCAAAGTCGATGTTCATACTGTTTGCGATAGCGAGTTTTGCTCCCGCGTGTTTCAGCACATTTATAGCCGCCAACAGTATCGGCACGATGTTTCCCAAGGCCAACAAGGTTGTAGCTGTATCGATAGGCGGAATTGTGGCTATCATACTTGCCGCGACCGGCTGGGCGCTGAATCTTATCTGGGTTTTCAGTATTATCGGTGCGTCGTTCGGGCCGATTTGCGGGGCGATGGTAGCGGATTATTTCCTGAGCGGAAAGAAATGGGCCGGGCCTCGCAGTGGAGTCAATCTGGCTGGGTATATTTCCTGGGCCATAGGATTTATCGTTGCGATACTGCCGACGATAAATGCCGAAAAGTTCGGTTTTATCAGTCCGGCCCCGGTCATCGCGTTCTTCATCGGTCTTATTGTTTACGCGGTGCTTGCCAAGGCAGGTTTACAGCCGCCCACTGTTGAGATGGCGCAGAACAAGTAGTTGTCGACGCTTGTTCTTATGAGCTGATTATACGGCAGAGGCCTTGGACTTCGGGTCTCTGCCGTTTTATTTTAACGCGGCGAAAACTATGAATGAAAAAAAATACAGGTTATCAAGACGGGCTTTTCTGCGGAAAGGGTTTGCCGCAGGCGCGGTCTGCGCGTTGCCTGTTATCGTTCCATTTTCAGTTTTCGGCGAAGATGCGCCAAGCAACAGAATCACCGTAGGCATAATCGGCACGGGCGGCCAGGGTATATTGAATCTCAAGGCCCTTTTGCATAAGCCGGCTGCGCAGGTAGTAGCTGTTTGTGATGTCGATTTCGCGCATCGTGAGCAGGCGAGGAAGATAGGTCGGCTGCCTGAAAGTGCGTCGTATGATGATTTCCGCGAGCTATTGGCGAGGCCGGATATTGACGCGGTTGTGGTTTGCACACCAGACCAGTGGCATGCGCCGATATCCATCATCGCGGCAAAAGCGGGCAAAGACATCTATTGCGAAAAACCGCTCGCCTTTAATGTCGCGGAAGGAAGGATGCTGTGCGATACGGTAAAACAATACGAGCGAGTTTTACAAACGGGGTCACATCAGAGGTCTGACAATAACTTCCGTCTGGCCTGCGAGCTTGTTCGCAACGGCTGTATCGGCAAGCTCCACACAATAAAAGTCGAAATCCCTGAAAACAGCAGGCCCAATCCGCTTACATGGAAAGTTGAATCGCCGCCTGCGGGTTTGGATTATGACCTGTGGCTGGGGCCCGCGCAATACAGGCCTTATATCCAGCAGGGATGTCATTACAACTGGCATTTTATCTGCGATTTCGGATGGGGACAAATTACAAACTGGGGAGCGCATGTGTTCGATATCGCCCAGTGGGGTAACGGCACGGATTTGACCGGCCCCGTGGAGGTCAGCGGGACAGGCGAGTTTCCTAAAGAAGGATTGTTCGAGACGCCGCTGAGTTATGATATAGAATATAAATATGCTAATGGTGTTCGCCTTTTATGCACAACGGGCAAAGCAGGAATCCAGGAGTCACCTGTCCGCTTTGAGGGGACGGAGGGGTGGGTATTTGTAAGCAGGTCAAGCTTCATATCGCAGCCGGCTTCGATTATTCAGTCAACGATAGGGCCGGATGAAATTCATCTTTACCGCAGCAGGGACCATCATCAAAATTTTATTGATTGTATCAGGCAGCGGACAAAGCCGGTGGCGGATGTGGAAACGGGGCATCGTTCTGCCACAGTTTGCCACTTGGGCGGTATCGCGGTCCGGCTTGGCAGGAAACTGCGATGGGACCCGGTAAATGAGCACTTTATAAATGATGCACAGGCGGATAAAATGCTGGCCCGGCCGATGAGGTCGCCGTGGCGTTTGTGAAATAACCATATTTGTAAAGGAGTGAGTTAATGGCATTATTACTGGGATATGACATAGGCAGCTCGTCGATAAAAGCGACGCTGATGGAAGCGGAAACGGGCAAAGTTCTTGCGTCGGCGACGGTGCCGGACAGGGAGATGGAAATCATCGCGAAAAAGCCCGGCTGGGCGGAGCAGCACCCGCAAACCTGGTG
>Ga0209593_10000031_pt1 | contig 81768 bp, 76 predicted proteins | sample PPLLaktember2015_3_FD_187260 | JGI IMG/M metagenome (GOLD analysis project Ga0209593, IMG submission 187260) | Freshwater sediment microbial communities from Prairie Pothole Lake near Jamestown, North Dakota, USA - PPLs Lake P7 Core (6) Depth... | ecosystem: Environmental > Aquatic > Freshwater...
TGGGTTGTAGGTTGTAGGTTGTAGGTTGTAGGTTGTAGGTTATAGGCTGTAGGCTGTAGGCTATAGGCCTGCCTGCCTGGTTAGGGCTTAGCGTTAGCAGGCAGGCTAAAAGCTGACCGCTGAAACCTGAAACAATCCTAACACCGAATACTGATTACCGATTACCGATTACTGATTACCGATTACTGATTACCGATTACTGATTACCGATTACTGATTACCGATTACTGACATAAACATGGACTCTGTTAATTGGTCTGCCGTACGGGCAAAATTCCCGGTATGCAGCCGGATGGTTTATCTGAATGCTGCCGGGGGGTCACCCATGTGTGTTAATTCTTCAGTTGAGGGGAAACGGTATTTCGATGAGATGCTGTTATACGGAGATACCTGCTGGGACGAATGGATTGAAAGAACTGAGACGATCAGGGAAAAAACCGCCAGGTTCATAGGTGCTGAAAAGGAGGAAATTGCTTTTGTTTCAAATACCTCCACAGGCATGGGTATTCTGGCACAGCTTCTCCGCGGGAAGGGCAGAATTCTTACCATGGAGGATGAGTTTCCGTCTTCCACCATTCCGTGGCTGAATTTGGGATTTGAGGTTGATTTTGTCAAGCCTGAAAAGGGCATCTATTCTGCAGGATGCATCAGGAGATCCATTACCCCGCAGCATAAAATACTGGTAACCAGTTATGTGCAATATAAAACGGGTTTCAGGCACGCGCTGGGAGAACTTGGCGATTTATGCAGGTCCTCCAACCTGCTTTTCATCGTAAATGCGACCCAGGCAATGGGCATATTTCCATTGGATACCCATACCGATAAAATCGACTTCCTGGTTTTTTCCGGCTTAAAATGGGCATGTGCAGGTTACGGTGCAGCGGCCATTTTCATAGATAAAAAATGGCTTGGCCGGGATATTCCAATAGCAGGATGGCGAAGTGTTCCATCACCGGAACAGATGAATAATATATCCCGGGATATCAATCCGGAAGCTTCTTCTCTGGAAGCAGGCAGTCCCTCCTTTCCGGCTATATTTTCACTCGGAGGTGCACTTGACATGCTTATTGAGACCGGCAGACAGCCTTGCCTTGACAGGGTATTATACCTCAGCCGGTATCTTGAATCCGGATTGAAGGATAATCATTTTCCCGTGATACCGTCTCCGGGTGAGGCCAGCAGGTCCGGAATCGTTATGATGAAAACGGCACAGGCCCAAAGGATTGTACGTGAACTGCACCGGAAAAATATTATTGTATCCGCACGGGGAGAAGGCTTAAGGATATCGGTAAATATTTACAACAATGAGCAGGATATCGTGAAACTGATATCTGCCCTAGGTTCTCTTCGTGATATGATCTGATGATCTGTGCGGAATCAACTGAAATCTATCATGGCTTTCATAACGCTGTCCTCATAACCGGCTACCAATTCAAAGGCCTGGGGCGCATTGGAAAATGAAAAGCGGTGAGTTGCCATTGAACTGACATCGATTTTGCCGGAGGACATATACTGTAAGGCTTGCTCAGCACAATCTACCTGCCTCCGGATATTCTGCAGCGTAATTTCCTTACGGCGAATGATGTCAGCCGGGATACGCCAGTGATCAAACTCCGGTATTCCTACAATTACGATCTTTCCTCCCGGTTTTACAAGTTCAATAGCCTGGTCAAGTGCCTCCTGCTTACCGCAACATTCAAATACGGCATCCAGCATCAGGGGTTCCTGTTGAAGTATTTGGCGTGTAATATCCTCTGTATCAATATTTCCGGTGTAATGAGCTCCAGCCTGCTTAACACATTGAAGCCGGCCATCCAACCTGTCAGTCATATATACTTTTGAACAACCCTCCGCCTTAGCAGCAAGCAAAACACTCATGCCGATTGGTCCGGAACCCAGAATGGCTATTTTGGATCCAGGCATGGGAATTGACTTTTTTACTGAATATATCCCTATTGCCAACGGTTCAGAAATGGCAGCTTCATCCAGGGAAAGCTTTTTTTCAATTGGAAGACAACTGGTCTCAGGCATTACGATATATTCAGTCAAACACCCGTCGGCTTGTCCCGGACAGCCCAGGAACCTTAGTTTCCTGCATGTATGGTGTCTTCCGGCCTTGCATTGATCACATTCCCAGCATGGCATGGCAGGTTCAATGGCAATCCTGTCGCCGGGTTTTACATGTGTAACGGTACGTCCTGTCTCGATTACCAGGCCTGCACCTTCATGGCCCACCGGAAAGGGGTATTTAACAACCTGGCTTCCGATCTTGCCGGACAGGTAATAATGTATGTCAGATCCGCAAACGCCCACAACTGACATTTTTATTTTAACATCATTGTCACGGGTAAGAACCGGATCAGGGATTTCTTTCATTTCCATCTTCCTGATTCCGGTTAACATCATGGCTTTCATTCCAAACGGGGATTAAATTGGAACAAATATAATTCTTTATGCGGTATTTTTCGGAGGAAGGATAAATTTGAACTTTGAACCCAGGCCTGGTTTGCTTTCGACCCAGATCTTACCCCCATGTAAATCTATGAAGTTCTTGCATAAACACAAACCCAGCCCCATGCCTTGTTCCATATTGGTACCCTCGCAGGTGACCGGAGAATTTGAAAACAGGGTGGCAAGGTCTTCCTTAAGTATGCCGGTTCCGTTATCCGCAACCTCAAACTTAACCCCCCGGGAAATGTTTTTTGCCGATATTGAAATTTTTCCACCTGTCCGGCTGAATTTTATACCGTTGGTAATCAGGTTTATCATAATTGTCCTGACCATATTGATGTCGCCATAAACCATCAGCCCGGGTTCTACTTTTGATTTTAATTTTATATGTTTTGATTGAGCCTGAAAATCAATAAACCGGATAATTTCCTCCAGGATGCCTTCACATACGAATAATTCCGGGCTGTATTTTAACTGCCCCTGTTGCAGACGTCCCCAATCCAGTAGTGCATTCAAAAGTCCCAGGGTTTTCTGTGCAGCATCATGAATAGTCTGAATGTACTTTATGGCTTTTTCGGGCTCGTTATCCCTGATACTTAAAGTAAGGAGTTCACAATAACCCAGGATCGTATTAAACGGACTTCTGAGATCATGCGATATGACAGCAAAAATGTTGCTTTCAATATTTCCTGTAACAGAATCTTTATTTTTTTTAACCGGATCCATAATATTACTTTCATGTTGGCCTGTTATGCCTGAAAAATAGGTACAGCCGGCTTTTGTTTGTTAAAACGGTGCTGGATCAGTCAGATTGGGTATAATCCAGCTTCTCCTTCAGAATTCCTCTCGAATTTGATTTTAATGTATCCAAAACAATGTTGTAAAAATGATGATGATTTAATGGTTTTGTTAAAACGGCCTCAATTCCCAGCTTTTTTGCCATATACAAATAATAGGGTTTGCCTCCGCTAATGGCAATTATTTTTAAGTCCGGACATTTCTTTTTTGCTTCCATGATCATTTCAATTCCTTCCATTTCCGGCATGATAATATCCGTGATTACAAGATCGTAACAGTTCCGGAATATTTTTTCAAGACCTTTCCGTCCGTCATCTGCTTCATCGAATTCAAGATTTTCATCCGAAAACAGGTTTATGATCAGTCGTCTCATCATAACGTTATCATCTACCACCAATATTTTATTCATGAGATCCATTTTTTTAAACCATATTTCCGGAAATTTCTCCGAAAAACAGGCGGATTGTTAATAAGTTAACGTGTATTGAAATTATTGGTTTGGAATAATATAGCAATGCACCACAGTAATTGACCAATGGTTCATTTCAGGGGGTAAAAGTAATACAGGGGGTAAAAATCAATTCCGGTGAGGTCTAAATTCAGGTCCCTGGTTTGGACTTCTTCAGTAAATTATTAACCTGATCAACCAGATTTTGAATATCAACAGGCTTCCGGATGAAATCAGCTGCACCTTCTTTCAATATTCTGTTTATGCTGTCTTCATCCGTAATGGCAGAAACTACGATAACCGGAATGGATCTGGTTTTTTCATCCGACTTAAGCTGCTCAAGGAATTGGAATCCACTTATTTTGGGCATAAGTAAATCGAGTAGGATCAAATCAGGTATTTTCTTTTCAATACAAATAATGGCTTCTTTCACGCTTAATGCAGTATTGGTTTGGTAGCCAAACTGCTCCATTATGGCAACAAGCAATACATTATTTGTGGTGGAATCATCAATTACCAGAATATTGTATTGTTTCATAAAAATGGTACTTTCGCTAAAACATCACCGAATTTAGCAAAAATGCACTACTTTCTGTTATACATGATTTCGGGCATTTAGATAAAATGATCACTCCAAAATGAAAAGAATTCTGGTAACAGGAGGAGCTGGTTTTATTGGATCTCACTTATGCGAGAGGCTTTTATTTGAAGGAAACGATGTTATATGTCTTGATAATTATTTTACAGGAACCAAAGAGAATATCGACCATTTGCTGGACAACCATTTTTTTGAGATGGTAAGGCATGATGTCACCACACCTTATTTCGCTGAAGTGGATGAAATCTATAACCTGGCTTGTCCGGCCTCACCGGTCCACTACCAGTACAATTCAATAAAGACGATCAAGACCTCCGTAATGGGGGCTATTAATATGCTTGGTCTGGCAAAGCGGGTTAAGGCCAGGATTTTACAGGCATCGAGCAGCGAGGTATACGGAGATCCGGAAGTCCACCCCCAATATGAGAGTTACTGGGGCCATGTTAATCCGATCGGCATCAGGTCATGTTATGATGAGGGAAAGAGGTGCGCTGAGTCCCTTTTTATGAATTATCATTTCCAGAATGGCGTAAGGATAAAAATTGTCCGGATCTTTAATACATACGGGCCACGCATGCATCCCAATGACGGAAGGGTCGTTTCCAATTTTATTGTTCAGGCGCTGCACAATCAGGATATAACGATTTTTGGCAGCGGAAATCAAACTCGCAGTTTTCAATATATCAGTGACCTGGTCGACGGGATGATCTGCATGATGAATAGCCGTGATGAGTTTACAGGACCTGTCAATATTGGTAATCCAGACGAATTTACGATCCGTGAACTGGCAGAAAAGGTGATCGGACTCACCGGGTCAAAATCTAGGATCGTATATTTACCTTTGCCCCAGGATGATCCCGTGCAGCGTCAGCCCGATATAAAGCTGGCACAAAAGGAGCTCAATAAATGGTTACCCAAAGTAAATCTGGATGCAGGATTACAGCAAACCATTGATTATTTCCGGAAAAAGCTGAACATCTGACATGTAACTTTTTCAGTGAAAAATATTAATGCATTCATTATAAGGTATTTATTGCTTTTATTTAATTGACCGGTCAGGGTTATCCTTATATTTTCTATATTCGGACTTCTGTTTAATCTCATAAAATCATGTTTGGTAAAAAACTTGCCGGATACTTAATAATCATAACACTGCCCTTAACATTCGCTGCCTGTGATATGAGGCTGAAGGAAGGGACAATAACCTATGCAGGAATGCAGAATGCTTCGAAATTCTGGAAACCTTATGAGGTCAAAATGAATGACAGCATTGTAATCCTCGAAAAACAAAATGCCCGCCTTGTATCAAAATTCAGCCTAAGGAATTTTATTGCCACAATAAATCTTAAGACTACAGGAGGAGCCTGGGGTTATGTGATGTTTCATACATCAGGGAATAGCGATAGCGCTGTAAAAGGATACAAGGTATTAATCAACAATACGGATTACCGGAACGGGAATCCTCAAAAGACCGGCAGCCTGTGCTTAATGCGCAATAATTTTGTGCGGACGGTAACGGAAGATACATGGTTTGAACTCCAGGTCACCGTCAGGGCAAATCATATTACGGTTAAGGTTAACCAAAATCTTATAAGTGAATATATCGAACCCGATAACCCGGAAAGGATCGATGGGCTTGAAGGAATGATCCTTTCGTCGGGGTATATTATTCTTCAGAAGAGCAGCGATATGGGCCAGTTTCAGGTGGGAGAGATCAATATTGAAGCACTTTCTGCGGATATTGCCGGAGAAGAGACAGATCCCTCCTCACCAGACCTGACGGCAAAAGCACTCGATGAACTTAATCAACGGGGTTTCCCCCTGATCGATTTTCATGGGCATCTGAAAGGGGGATTGACCGTTGAGGAAGTTTGCAGGCACGGACGCCTCCATGGGTACAACTATGGTATTTCACCCAATTGCGGGCTTAATTTTCCGGTAACAAATGATTCTGCCTTACTTGATTATTTCAACGTTATGAAAAACGAGCCTGTATTAAAAGCAATGCAATGTGAGGGGAGGGAATGGATCACTTTGTTCACTCCTGTCGCCATCAGCAATTTCGATTATATTTTTACCGATGCGATGACTTGGACCGATCATAAAGGAAGGCGAATGCGGTTGTGGATACCGGAAGAGACTTTTGTGGACAATGAGCAGCAATTTATGGAAATGCTGGTGGGTAAGATAGAGGCCATCTTGAACCAGGAACCTGTTGATATCCATGTAAATCCAACCTACCTGCCCGGTATTATTGCCGCGGACTATCAGCGTCTTTGGACTCCGGAACGTATGGACCGGGTTATTAAGGCCTTAAAAGACAATGATGTGGCACTGGAAATTAATGCACGGTTTAAGATACCCAGCATTGAATTTATTAAAAGAGCCCGGAAGGCCGGGGTAAAATTTACATTTGGAACAAACAATGCCGGTAACAACGATCTCAATCGTCTTGAATATTGCCTGGAGGCTATCAGGGAAGCGGGCCTCACTCCGGAAGACATATTTCTTCCCAGGCCGGCCGGGGATAAGAAGGTACTCAAAAAAGGACTGCCGTCAAAAATTACAGGCTAAATTGAGCGTTGCCTTGTATTTTTTATGCATTTTTGCAGCAAAATCGGGAAACGCAATAAATAGCTGCAGCAATGAGAAAATGGCGCATCGAAGACTCTGCCGAATTGTATAACATACTCGGATGGGGTGTCAACTATTTTTCTATTAATGAGAAAGGAAATGTTGTGGTATCACCCCGTAAAGACGGGGTCGAAATTGATTTGCGAATGCTGGTGGATGAATTGCTGCTCAGGGACGTATCAGCTCCAATGCTCATCAGGTTCCCGGATATCCTGGACAACCGCATTGAAAAAATGGCCAGGTGCTTTGAAGTGGCTGCTGAAGCTTATAAGTACAAGGCCCAGAATTTTATAATTTATCCGATAAAGGTTAACCAGATGCGGCCGGTGGTTGAGGAAATTGTAAGCCATGGAAAAAAATTCAATATCGGACTGGAAGCAGGTTCGAAACCTGAATTGCACGCGGTTATTGGCATAAATGCCGACAGTGATTCGCTGATCATTTGCAATGGTTATAAGGATGAAGATTATATTGAACTGGCTCTCCTCGCACAGAAAATGGGCAAAAGGATCTATCTTGTCGTTGAGAAGCTTAATGAGCTAAAATTAATTGCCAATATTTCCCGGAGGCTGAAAATCAAACCGAACATGGGCATTCGGATTAAGCTTGCCAGCACAGGAAGCGGCAAATGGGAAGATTCGGGTGGTGATGTAAGCAAATTTGGATTGACTTCAAGTGAAGTATTGGAAGCGATGGATTTCCTTGAACGGAATAAAATGAAAGATTGCCTGCACCTTGTGCATTTTCATATCGGAAGTCAGGTTACCAAAATACGCCGGATAAAAACAGCCTTAAGAGAAGCTTCTCAGTTTTATGTTCAATTGTGCAAGAATGGTTATAAGATCGATTTTGTCGATATCGGAGGCGGACTTGGAGTGGATTATGACGGGACCCGGTCAGCAAACAGTGAAAGCAGTGTGAACTACAGTCTGCAGGAATATGTGAATGATTCGATCTATACCATGGTGGATGCAAGTGATAAAAATGGTCTTCCTCATCCCAATATTATCACTGAATCGGGTCGTTCCCTTACGGCTCATCATTCCGTATTGATATTTGAAGTATTGGAGGCCACCACTTTACCCGAATGGGGAGAGGACGATCAGCCCGGAAACAATGACCATGAACTGGTACAGGAATTATATTCCTTGTGGGACAGGCTGAATCAGCCCGGAATGCTTGAAACCTGGCATGACGCACAGCAGATAAGGGAGGAAGCACTCGATCGGTTCAGCCTGGGATTACTCGATCTGAAAACCAGGGCACAGATTGAACGTTTATTCTGGTCCATAGCAAGGGAACTTTACCAGATGACCAATGAAACCAAACATATTCCCGAAGAGCTCAGACATCTGCCGAAAATATTGTCTGACAAATATTTCTGCAATTTTTCCTTGTTCCAATCCATGCCTGATTCCTGGGCTATTGACCAGATATTTCCCATCATGCCCCTGCAGAGGCTGGATGAAAAACCAGTCAGGGCTGCTACCCTGCAGGATATAACATGTGATTCCGATGGCAAGATCGATAATTTTATTTCCACCCGGAATTTCTCCTATTACCTGCCTGTTCATGGAATTAAACCCAAAGAATCCTATTACCTGGGTGTATTTCTGGTGGGAGCCTACCAGGAGATATTGGGTGATCTTCATAACCTTTTTGGGGATACCAATGCGGTTCATGTTTCGGTAACCGATGACGGATATGAAATTGACCAGATCATTGATGGTGAAACCGTTGCCGAAGTGCTGGATTATGTGCAGTATAATGCAAAAAAACTTGTAAGGACAGTCGAAAGCTGGGTAACCTCGGCAGTTAAGTCAGAGATTATCACCGCCGAAGAGGGTAAAGAATTCCTTTCCACGTACCGTTCGGGACTTTACGGATATACCTACCTGGAATGAGAAGGGCTTGTTAAACGATCAAAGCCGGGTATTAGTCTCCAATGATCTTTACGAGAACCCTTTTCCTTCTTTTTCCGTCGAACTCCCCGTAAAATATCTGTTCCCAGGGACCAAAATCAAGCCTTCCCTCAGTGATGGCTACAACAACCTCACGGCCCATTACCGTTCGTTTCAGATGGGCATCTGCATTATCTTCCGAACCGTTATGGTGATATTGTGCATACGGCTTCTCAGGGGCCAGTTTTTCAAGCCAGACTTCAAAATCATGGTGAAGACCGGACTCATCATCATTGATAAATACACTGCTGGTTATATGCATGGCGTTGCATAGCACCATTCCCTCTTTTACCCCGCTTTCTCTCAGGCATTGTTCCACCTGTGATGTAATATTGATAAACTGCCGTCGGTTTGGCAGGTTGAACCATAATTCTTTACGGTACGATTTCATGGGATTATTTCTATTTAAGCTTCAGATCTTTCACAATATTTTCAACTCGTTTGTCAAGTTCCGCATTTACTTTATCAAATTCCTGCACTGATTTCAGTGTTTTTTTTACACCGAAGTAAAATTTGATCTTTGGTTCCGTTCCGGAAGGTCTGATGGAGATTTTACTACCGTCGGCCGTGAAAAACTGAAGTACATCCGAACGCGGAATAGAAATGCCCTCGTTTTTTCGGTTAATTTTTTCCAGACTTTCAGGATTCAGGTAATCCATGGTCTCAACCAGGGGAGACCCGTTGATTTTTACAGGGGGATTTGTTCTAAATCCGGCCATCATCCTTTGAATTTCTTCCTGCCCGGATTTACCTTTCCTTTCCACCGAGATCAGTTTTTCTTTATATAACCCGAACTCTTTATATATGTCGAGCAGTTGTTCGTACAATGTTTTTCCATGATCCCGAGCATATGCGCAGGCTTCTGCTATGAGTGCGCAGGACATTACGGCGTCTTTATCACGGACAAAGTCTCCCACAAGGTATCCATAGCTCTCTTCCCCTCCTCCGATGAATGTTTTCTGCCCCTCAAAAGTCTTGATCACATCGGCTATATACTTGAAGCCCGTAAGCACCTCATAGCATGTCACCTTATATTTTAAGGCAATTGCTGACAGCAGATCCGTGGTTACAATCGTTTTGACAATATATTCGCGGCCTGTAAGTTTATTGTTCTCATTCCATTTTACAAGCAGGTAATGGATCAGGATTGTAGCGGCCTGGTTTCCGTTTAAAATAACATACCGGCCTTCCTGGTTACGCACGGCAATGCCAACCCTGTCTGCATCAGGGTCGGTCGCCATAACAAGGTCCGCATCTTTTTCCTCTGCCTTTTTGATGGCCATGGCAAGTGCAGCACTCTCTTCCGGATTTGGGGAACGCACCGTGGGAAAATTGCCATCGGAAACATCCTGTTCAGGAATGCTTATTATGTTATTAAAACCGAATTTCTTCAATACCTGGGGTACCAGTTTAACACCGGATCCATGAAGCGGCGTGTATACGATCTTTATCTGGCTTTGCCGCCGTATCACCTCATGTGACAGGGACAAGCCGGTGATCTGGTTTGTATAAATGTCATCAATTTCAGCACCGATTGATTCAATATTTTCAGGCCGGGGATCCATTCTGACATCATCAAGCGACTGGATTTTCTGAACTTCCTCAATAATCAGGCGGTCATGCGGAGCAATGATCTGTCCGCCATCATCCCAATAAGCCTTATAACCATTGTATTCCCTGGGATTATGTGAAGCGGTAACCACCACGCCGCTCTGGCACTTATAATATCGGATTGCAAAGGATAGCTCGGGAGTGGGTCTGAGTGCGTCAAAGAGGTATACCTTAAATCCGTTGGCCGAAAATATATTCGCTACCGTTTCAGCAAAGAGCCGGCTGTTATTCCTTGAATCGTGGGCAATGGCAACTTTAATCTGTGCTATTTTGCTGAACTCCCTTTTCAGGTAATTGCTTAATCCCTGGGTTGCCATGGATACCGTATATATATTCATGCGGTTAGTGCCAACACCCATGATACCGCGCAATCCCCCCGTACCGAATTCCAGATCACGATAAAAGCATTCAATCAGTTCCGTCTCGTTATGATCCATCATTTCCCTGACTTTTTTCCGGGTTTCAGAATCATAGGGTTCATTGAGCCATTGACTGGCCCGTTTTCTGACACGGATCATCAGATCTTTATTTTCCATAATTCTGGTTGTAATGGTATTGTCAAATTTCCTTATTTTTTTCCAGATTTTCGAGTGCTTTCAGCAAACTGTCTTTCCAATAGGGGATGCGGATTGAGAAAGCCTCCCTGATTTTCCTTTTGTCCATAACGCTATAGGCCGGCCTGATCGCCGGAAGAGGGTAATCACAGGTACGGATAGGCTTTACAATGCAGTCCTTCCGGCCCTGTTTCATTATTTCTGTGGCAAAATCAAACCAGGAGCATACACCTTCATTGGAATAGTTGAAAATTCCCGGAACGAAACCATTCTGATCTGACCGCGAAATAATTTCCATCAGAGCATAGGCCAGGTCTTCCCCGTATGTGGGAGTTCCGGTCTGATCAAATACGACCCCCACTTCTTTTCTTGAGCTTCCGATCCTGAGCATGCCGGTAAGAAAGTTATTCCCAAATTCGCTGTACAGCCAGGACGTCCGCACTATGATCACGAACGGATTATCCTTCAGCATCAGATCACCATCACTTTTGCTCCTGGCATAAACCGAAACCGGGGCTGGTTCCTCTTCTTCAAGGTGGGGCAGGGAAAGTCTCCCGTCATAAATGTAATCGGTTGAGATATGAAACAGGTGTATTTTCATTGTCAAGGCAATCTCACCCAGTATCCCGGGTATGCCAGCATTGACCCTGAAGGCTGTCTCAGCCTCCTTTTCTGCCATGTCAACCGCGGTATAAGCCGCACAATTGATGATATAATCAGGGGGATTCCGGGTAAAAAAACCGGAAACAGCCCTGGGATCGGTCAGATCAAGATCATCGAGATCGATAAACCGGAAGCTGTATTTGTCATATAACCCGGTTGTCTTTCTAAGGCATCTGCCCAGCTGGCCATTGCCTCCCGTGACCAGGATTTGCTTCATATATTAAAAATTAAACTCCGCCTCCTGAAAACGCATAAGCTGCATGTCCCGCCCGGACACAATGCAATCTTCGGATTTAAGCAGCCAGTCAATATTCAGAAAATCATCGTTGAATATTATCCCTCTTTCGGATTCACTGTTATAAAAATCATCGGTTTTATACAGGACCAGGGCTCTTTCGGACAATGTGGAAAAACCATGTGCAAATCCGCGGGGAACCAGCAACTGGAGTTTATTATCACCTGAAAGAACGATGCCATACCATTTGCCAAATGTAGCTGAGTCTCTCCGGAGGTCCACTACCACATCATAAACGCTGCCTTCCAAAACCCTCACAAGCTTTGTCTGGGCGTGGGGTGCAAGCTGATAATGCAGTCCCCGGATTACACCTTTCTTCGATTCTGACTGGTTATCCTGCACAAAATCATATTGTATGCCTGCCTGTTTATAGGTCCGGAGGTTATAACTTTCATAAAAGTAGCCCCTTGAATCTTCAAAAATCCTTGGTCCGATTATGAGAAGACCTTCAAATTCGGTTCTGGTAACTTCCATCAGATATCCTCTGCATTAAAATTATATATTTTCTCTTCGGCAATTTTAAGCAGGTATTTGCCATATTGGTTTTTGCAAAGGGGTTTAGCCAGCTCGAGTAATTGTTCCTGGCTTATATAACCCTTTTTATAGGCTATTTCCTCAATACATGATATCTTCAGTCCCTGGCGTTCTTCAATGGTTTGTATATAAACTGAAGCCTGTAGCAATGTTTCATGCGTCCCCGTATCAAGCCATGCCATACCCCTTCCGAGTATCCTGATTTTCAACCTGTTTTCATCAAGGTAAAGCCTGTTAAGGTCTGTAATCTCCAATTCCCCTCTTCGCGAAGGCCGCAGTGATTTAGCCTTTTGAACCACGTCATTTCCATAGAAATACAGGCCTGTAATTGCATAATTGGATTTCGGTTCGTGCGGTTTCTCTTCCAGGCTGATTACCTTGCCATTGCCATCAAATTCCACAACACCATATCGCTCGGGATCATTGACATAATATCCGAAAACCACGGCACCCTCCTGTAATTTTGATGTTTGAGCCAACACATTTCCAAAGCCATGCCCATAGAAAATATTGTCCCCCAGGATCATACATACAGAGGAGTCACCAATGAATTTTTCACCGATAATAAATGCCTGTGCGAGTCCCTCCGGTGCCGGCTGTACGGCATAGGAAAGTTGTAATCCCAACTGGTTGCCGTCACCCAAAAGGTCTTCATAAAGATGAATGTCCTTTGGAGTGGATATGATCAGGATCTCCCGGATTTCCGCCAGTAGCAGCACTGCCAGCGGATAATATATCATGGGCTTATCATAAACCGGTATGATCTGCTTTGAAATGCTTTTGGTAATGGGGTACAGACGTGTGCCCGATCCACCGGCCAGAATAATTCCTTTCATTTCGCTGTATTTAAGGGTGAACTTTCCTGCCGATTCCAAAATAGGTAAACCCATTCTCCGCCATTTCAATGGGATCATAAATATTCCGCCCGTCGAATATTACTTTTTCCTTCATGATCCTGCCCAGAAGTTTGAAATTCGGAATCCGGAATTCCGGCCATTCCGTTACAAGTATCATTGCATTGGCATTGATCAGGACATCGTATACATCCTTACCGAATTCCACCCTGTCACCGGTCAACTTCCGCGTTTCTTCCATTGCAACCGGATCATAGGCTTTGACTACTGCACCGGCCTCCAGCAGTTTTTTGATTATTGTAAGGGATGGAGCTTCCCGGATATCATCTGTATTTGGTTTGAATGATAATCCCCAGACCCCGAATACCTTGTCCTTCAGATCGCCCTTGAAATAGGTGAGGATCTTGTTGATTATTACTTCCTTCTGCCTGATATTGACGTTTTCTACAGCCTGAACAACCTCCAGATTATAACCTTTATCCCCTGCCGTTTTGATCAATGCCCTTACATCCTTTGGAAAGCACGAACCTCCATAGCCAACTCCTGCAAAAATGAACTTGTTGCCTATTCTCGGATCACTTCCTATCCCTTTTCGAACAGCATTAATATCAGCACCCACAAGCTCACACAGATTGGCCAGATCATTCATGAAGCTGATTTTTGTTGCCAGCATGCAGTTTGCGGCATATTTTGTCATTTCAGCCGAGGGGATATCCATATAAATAATAGGATGGCCATTCAGCAAAAAAGGATGATACAGGCGATTCATTATCTTGCGGGCCTGTTCGGATTCTATGCCAAGTATGATCCGGTTGGGTTTGAGGAAATCCTCAACCGCAGCTCCCTCTTTGAGGAATTCAGGGTTCGAGGCTACGTCAAATTCAATGGATACCCCGCGCGTATTGAGTTCGGACTGGATCATTTCCTTTACTTTCCGGGATGTGCCGATGGGCACTGTACTTTTGGTCACCACTACCATATAGGAATTCAAGTGTTTACCAATATCACGGGCTGCATTCAGAACATGCTTCAGGTCTGCGCTCCCATCCTCCCCGGGTGGTGTCCCCACCGCAATAAAAATGGCTTCAGCGTCATCCATATTTTCTTTAAGCTGGGTTGAGAATGTAAGCCTCTTTTTCTCCAGGTTCCTTTTCACCATGGGTTCAAGGCCGGGCTCATAAATCGGGATTATACCATTCTTAAGATTTTCTATTTTACGGTGGTCGATATCAATACAGACAACGTCAATTCCCGTTTCGGCAAAACAGGTGCCTGTGACAAGTCCGACATAACCCGTACCAATGATTACAGTTTTCATGAAAGGCATTTTTGTGTGCTAAAAACTTTAAAAATACAGTTTACAATCATAATTTAATGAAAGAGTTTTCAAAAGTTTCAACACACACCTGAAATTACAAAGATATATGTTTTGCATGTTTCAACAATGATTTGGGAATCAGGGTAAAATTGTCGGCAAGATTTTATTTTTTTCTTATCTTTAGTTTTTTAAGCTGGAAAATTATAGTTTTGCAGCTCGATTTTAACAACATAATGTCTAACTTACTAAATTTTAATTTAATAATTTAATGGTTGATAATAACGAAAAAAACCTGGAGCAGCCTGAAGAGCAGATTGAAAGCATTGATAATCAATTACAACAGGAATCAGAACCGGTAGAGATGCCAGGCATCCCTGCTGCCCCAAATCAGGTTGTTGATGTAAACCTTGAATCTGATCCGGCATTTGACTGGACCAAATACGAAGAAGGTGATTACCAGACCGAATTCAAAAAAACCGACCTTGAAAAAATGTATAACGATACCCTCAGTGCCATAAAGGTAAATGAAGTGGTTGAAGGTACCGTTATTTCAATGAATAAGCGTGAGGTAGTGGTTAATATAGGCTATAAATCCGAAGGTGTCGTGAGCCTGAATGAATTCAGGTATAATCCTGAGCTGGCTGCGGGTGATAAGGTTGAAGTTTACATAGAAAGCCAGGAAGACAAAAAAGGTCAGCTTGTCCTATCGCACAAAAAGGCCAGGGCTTTAAAATCCTGGGACAGGGTTAACGAGTCGCTCGAAAAGGATGAAATTATTAAGGGATATATTAAGTGCCGGACAAAAGGCGGAATGATCGTGGATGTTTTTGGCATTGAAGCATTTCTTCCCGGGTCACAGATCGATGTTAAACCGATCAGGGATTATGATATTTATGTTGGAAAAACCATGGAATTCAAGGTTGTTAAGATCAACCATGAATTCAAGAATGTGGTGGTTTCTCACAAAGCACTTATTGAAGCCGAACTTGAACAGCAAAAGAAAGAAATCATTGCCAAACTTGAGAAAGGTCAGATCCTGGAAGGAACTGTAAAGAACATAACCTCTTACGGCGTATTTATTGACCTCGGCGGTGTGGATGGTCTCATTCATATAACGGACCTTTCATGGGGCCGTATCAACCATCCCGAGGAAATCGTCCAGCTTGATCAGAAGCTTCAGGTGGTAATCCTTGATTTTGACGATGAAAAGAAGCGGATTGCCCTTGGATTGAAGCAGCTTACACCCCATCCGTGGGATTCACTTGATTCTGGAATAAACGTTGGTGACAAGGTTAAAGGACGGGTTGTTGTAATGGCCGATTATGGTGCATTCATAGAAATTGCCCCCGGGGTGGAAGGACTGATCCACGTGTCTGAAATGTCGTGGTCGCAGCATCTTCGCAGTGCCCAGGAATTCCTCAAAGTAGGCGACGAGGTTGAGGCTGTTATCCTGACGCTGGACCGTGATGAACGGAAAATGTCCCTGGGTATGAAACAGCTTAAAACTGATCCATGGGAAAAGATTGAAGAAAAGTATCCCCTTGGAAGTAAACATAGCGCAAAAGTTCGTAACTTTACGAACTTCGGTGTATTCGTTGAAATAGAAGAAGGCGTTGACGGTTTGATCCATATTTCAGACCTTTCATGGACCAAAAAAATCAAGCATCCGGCTGAATTTACCAATATTGGTGAAAACATCGATGTTGTCGTGCTTGAAATTGACAAGGAAAACAGGAGACTGAGCTTGGGTCACAAACAATTGGAAGAGAATCCGTGGGATGTCTTTGAAACGATTTTTACCGGCGATTCGGTTCATGAAGGAACCATTGTTGAAGTGACGGATAAAGGAGCTATTGTTGCTCTGCCTTATGGTGTTGAAGGATTTGTAACTCCGAAGCACCTGATCAAGGAGGATGGTAAGCCTGCCAAACTGGATGAAAAACTGCCATTTAAAGTTATTGAGTTTTCGAAGGGAGCCAAGAAAATTATAGTTTCACACAGTCGGGTCCATGAAGATGCCAAACGCGCAGCCTTCGACAGCGAGCGCAAAGCAAGTTCCGATTCGTCACACAAGGGCGCTAAGAAAATAAAGACGAACATGGAAAAGACCACGCTTGGTGATATTACAGATCTGGCTGCTATAAAGTCTGAAATGGAAAAGAAGGAATCAAAGCGGAAAAAGACAGAAAAGAAGGTTAAGGAAGAAGATGAAAACCAGGCTGAAAATGAATAACACATAATATATAAATTTTTTCATCATGGAATTCAAGATCGAAAAGCTCAAAAACTATACTTTTATTCAGGTTTTAGAGGAAAAACTTGATACCCACATTGCACCGACGTTAAAATCTGAACTGGTGCTGGTCTCAGGTAATGGTGAGAAAAACATAGTGCTTGATTTAAGCAAATGCAGATATTGTGATTCTTCGGGTCTTAGCGCGATTCTTGTTGCTAACCGCCTGTGTAAAAATGCCAACGGAACATTTGTGTTAACAGGATTAAACGATGCTGTTGAAAGGTTAATTACAATATCCCAGCTTGATACGGTACTGAATATTGCAGGTTCCATGGATGATGCAGTGAAAATTTTCAATGAACAATAATATACTGTTTTAATTGAACGATGTCATTTTCGTTGACGGTACTGGGAAGTAGTTCGGCAATTCCCACGACCAAAAGGTTTCCTACCGCTCAGGTACTGAATGTACATGAGCGGTTTTTTTTGATCGACTGCGGAGAGGGAGCACAACACCAGATGCGTCGATTCTCTATCAACATGTCCAGAATAAACCATGTTTTCATCAGCCATTTACATGGTGATCACCTGTTTGGGCTCTTCGGCCTGTTGTCCTCTTATAATCTTATGGGACGAAAATCTGACCTGCATATCCATGCCCACCGTGACTTTGGTGTAACTCTGGATCACTTTAAAAATCAATTCCTCAAGGACCTTTCCTACAATCTGTTTTTCCATCCGTTTACTGCGGATAAATCCTGTCGGATCCTGGATGACAGGCACATTACCGTTGAAACTTTGCCTTTACGGCATAGCGTGCCGGTGGCAGGATTTATATTCCGTGAAAAACAAAAACTGCTGAATATCAGAAAAGAGGCAATTCAGCAATATAACCTGGAGATAAAGGACATAAAAAGGATAAAGGAAGGCCATGACCACTTTCTGGCAAATGGTGCTGTCCTGCCAAACAGGGATCTTACACTTCCACCCCTAAAACCCCGATCCTATGCATTTTGTACGGATACCACCTGTTTTCCGAGGCTTATAGAAAGCCTTAAAAATATTGATCTTCTATATTTTGAAGCGACCTTTGCGGACAAGGACAGAAAACTGGCTAAGACTACAGGTCATTCAACATCAGTGCAGGCTGCCATGCTGGCTAAAAAAGCAAACGTTGGCAAACTCCTTATCGGTCATTTTTCCAACAGGTACAAAAACGTTGCTGAACTGGTAAATGAAGCTTCGGCCATTTTTCCTTCCACGATTGCGGTTGAGGACGGCGATGTTTTCACAATCCCGCAGGTTCATTTAAGACAGGAAAGGCCATGACGGGAGATGTTTCATCATCAGGTTTGATCATTACCCTTGGTTCAATGGCCATAAAAGATGTATATTTGCGCATTATTTCCGGCAAAAATTATCCCGGTGGAAGAGAAAATTATTATACTTGATTTTGGCTCACAGTATACACAGCTTATTGCGCGGCGGGTAAGGGAACTTAATGTATATTCTGAAATAAGGCCTTACAATTCGGAAAAACGGATCGACCCTTCGGTTAAGGGGGTGATTTTGTCCGGAAGCCCATTTTCTGTCAGGGATAGCAATGCCCCTATAGTGGATTTGTCCCAAATAAAGGGCAAAATTCCGGTGCTCGGCATCTGTTACGGTGCCCAGCTTTTGGCTCACTCCTCCGGAGGTGAAGTTACTCCTTCAAAAAACCGCGAATACGGAAGGGCAAGCCTTGAAATAACCGATAACACCAGCAATCTTTTGCGGGATATTTCCAATGGATCCCAGGTTTGGATGTCCCATGCGGATACCATAATAAAAATACCCCGGGAATATAAAATTCTTGGCAGTACGAACGACGTAAAGATCGGGGCTTTTGTCGTTGACGGGGAACAGACTTTTGGAATACAATTTCATCCCGAAGTATACCATACAAAAGAAGGACTAAAGCTGCTGAAAAATTTTGTAGTCGACATATGTGGCTGCAAACAGAACTGGACACCTGAATCTTTTATCAGCGGTACAATCAGTTTCCTGCAAACGACACTTCAACAGGACAAGGTTGTTTTGGGCCTATCCGGCGGGGTTGATTCATCTGTAGCCGCGGTATTGCTGCATAAAGCCATAGGAACACAACTTACCTGCCTTTTTGTGGATAACGGATTGCTCCGTAAAGATGAATTTAGCCGTGTTCTTGCTTCCTATCAGAATATGGGACTGAATGTTCACGGAATTGATGCCAGGGAATTATTTCTCAATGATCTTAAGGGTATTTCCGACCCGGAAATGAAAAGAAAAAGCATTGGCAGGGACTTTATCACCGTATTTGAAAGGGAGGCCGGAAAACTTAAAGATGTCAAATGGCTTGCTCAGGGCACTATTTATCCGGATGTTATTGAATCAGTATCCGTAAACGGACCATCAGCTACCATCAAATCACACCATAATGTAGGGGGCTTGCCTGAAAAAATGCACCTTAAAGTCATTGAGCCTTTAAAACTCCTGTTCAAAGATGAAGTGCGGCGCGTAGGTAAGGCCCTTCAGATTGATTCCCTGATACTTAACCGGCACCCATTTCCGGGTCCCGGACTGGCGATCCGTATTATTGGTGATATTACACCGGAAAAGGTTAAGATCCTTCAGGATGTTGATGATATATTCATACAGGGACTGAGGGAATTCGGCCTTTATGATGAGGTTTGGCAGGCCGGTGCAATCCTTTTACCTGTACAATCGGTCGGTGTTATGGGAGATGAACGCACCTATGAAAATGTGGTTGCCTTGCGCGCAGTTACATCAACGGATGGAATGACGGCAGATTGGTCACACCTGCCCTATGAATTCCTTGGGCAAATTTCAAGCCGGATCATTAACAGGGTGAGAGGAATCAACCGGGTTGTTTATGATATAAGTTCAAAACCTCCTGCCACAATTGAATGGGAATAGGTAGAATATATTTATTGTTGAACGGTAAATTAAATAGCTGACTTATGAACGGGACTTTCAGAATGGGATTAGTAATGTGCTGTATTCTCTCGGTGATGGGACTTAAGGCACAAGTGCTTTATGAACAGACGTTTAAGTTTGGAAAAGTACTGGAATGGATTGACAAGTACTATGTTGATTCGGTCAACCAACAGTTATTGGTGGAAAATGCTATTTCTGAGGTACTTAAAGAACTGGATCCGCATTCTTCATATCTTACCCGCGAAGAAGTGGCGCAATTAAATGAACCCTTGCAGGGAAATTTTGAAGGCATAGGAATATCTTTCAATATTCTGAATGATACGGTTTATGTTATTTCACCCATTTCCGGCGGGCCTTCTGAAAAGGTGGGTATTATGGCCGGGGACCGGATTATCAGCGTTGACGGGAAGAATATTGCCGGGATTGGAATATCAAATGAACTGGTATATAATCTGCTGAAAGGAAAAAAGGGAACAAAAGTCAACCTTGGTGTTTTAAGAAAGGGCGATGGCCTCACAGAATATACTGTTTCAAGGGATAAAATTCCGATTTTTAGCATTGACGCCAGTTACAAGGTAGGTAAAGATATAGGCTACGTAAAAATCAACCGGTTTTCAATGACCACCATGGGTGAATTTCAGGAAGCAATTAAGAAACTGAAAGATGCAAACGTTAAGGATCTTATCCTTGATCTTACCGGTAATGGAGGAGGCTACCTCGAAGTTGCCATCAGCCTCGCTGATCAGTTTCTTGATGATGGCAAGCTGGTATTGTACACACAGGGAATTAACAGTCCCAAGAAACTTTACCATTCCTCACGTGATGGCAGTTTTGAAAAGGGTCACCTTATAATTCTCATCGATGAAGGCTCTGCATCTGCCAGTGAAATAGTGGCAGGAGCCGTACAGGATTGGGACCGGGGGATCATAGTCGGACGGCGTTCCTATGGTAAAGGCCTTGTTCAAAAGCCATTGCCGCTTCCGGACCAATCAATGATCAGGCTGACAGTGGCCAAGTATTATACTCCTACCGGCAGGCTGATCCAAAAGCCATATAAGGTAAACAGGGAGGATTATGATAAGGATCTGATAAAGCGGTATATGAATGGGGAGATGGCACACCGTGACAGCATCCATTTTCCGGATTCCCTGAAATATTATACGCTTAAGAATACCAGGCTGGTTTATGGCGGGGGTGGAATAATGCCTGATTATTTTGTTTCAATCGATACAAGTTATTATTCCGATTATTACAGGCAACTGGTAAGGAAAGGCCTCATTAACCGTTTTGTTCTCGAATATGTTGATTCGCACAGAAAAGAATTACAGAAAACCTATCCCGATTTTGCTGATTTCAGGGATAAATTCTCAATCGATGACATGATGATGGGGCGGTTTATTCAGTTTGCATCCCAAAACGGCGTTGAGAAAGATGATATGGATTTTGCCCTGTCAGGAAGTCAGCTGCAGGTATTGCTCAAATCATATTTTGCGCGCGACCTCTGGTCAAACAACGAATTTTATGAAATAGCCAATGAAAAGGATCCCAAGTTCGAAACTGCTGTGACAATTCTTTCAAACTGGGACAAGTATGAGGCAATGTTGTTGAATTCCAAATAACCTGCCGGAGCATAAAACAACTGTCATTAAAATTTTTATGCGTATTATTTGTGATCTGGCATTATGAATATGCATTGGATACAACTGCATTTTATCGAAATATTGGCCACTCTGACCGGTTTGCTCTATATTTTATTTACAATTCGTGAAAACATCCTGTTATGGCTTTTCGGAATAATATCCTCCGGCCTTTTTATTTGGGTTTTCTACAGATCTGGAATTTATGCTTATGCGGTCTTGTATGTTTATTATGTTTTAATTGGTTTTTATGGCTGGTATAACTGGTCACGGCCAACCAGCATTGAAAACAGGAAGTCATCCGGGATTTCAATTCATCGGATATCACCGCCAGGCCTTGCAGGGTGTATAGCAGTTTCCCTTTTGTTCGCTCTTCCTGTGTACTTTCTTCTGGTAAAGTATTCTGAATCCGAGGTGGCATGGCTGGATGCTCTGCTTACAAGCTCAGGTATGGTAGCCACATGGATGCTTACCCAGAAAATGATTGAGCAATGGATATTCTGGATCGTCATTGATTTGTTTTCGTGCAGTCTTATGATATATAAGGGCTTATATCCAAGTTCCCTGTTGTTTCTGGCTTATGCTTTGCTCGCAGTGAAAGGATTTATAGAATGGAAAAAAGTACTGGTGAATCCGGAAATAAAATAACCCGCATTGTCCTTACGGGTCCTGAATGCACCGGAAAATCAACATTGGCTGCAGAGCTTGCCACGCATTACAATACCGTTTACATTCCTGAATATGCCAGAGAATATATTTCCGGACTCTCCCGGCCTTATACCCTCAATGACGTGCAACACATCGCGGAGATCCAGATCCGGCAGAAGGAGGAGTTTTCAGCCCTGGATTCAGTCCGGGCATCCGGAATACTTTTTATGGATACATATCTGATTATCACAAAAGTATGGTTTGAACTTGTTTATCATCAGTGTCCCGGATGGATCACAAGTGAATTGGCACGGAACGATATTGATCTGTATCTCCTGTGTAATACCGATATACCCTGGGTACCTGATCCGGTAAGGGAAAACGGAGGAAGCAAGCGTGAATACCTGCTGAAGTTATACAAAAAGGAACTGATAAATTACGCTTGCAACTACAGGATCGTCTATGGAACTGGTATGGCACGATTGCAGAATGCCATCAGTCATGTGGAACATTTTATTCACAATGATAATGGTGTATCATCAATAAATTAAAAAAACAGCCTATGTTCAGCATGGTCGCAAAAACGCTTTTCGGCATAGAGGCAGTTCTGGCAGATGACCTGGCGGCACTGGGCGCAAGCGATATCAAGCCGCTCAATAGGGCGGTGTCCTTCACAGGTGACACGCGGCTGCTGTATCGTTCTAATTTTCATCTCAGAACCGCTTTGAAAATACTCATTCCAATCCATGAGTCTGAACTTAAGGACGAAAATCAGTTGTATGATTACATCCGCAGCATTTCATGGGAAAAGTATTTGGGAGTGGATGATACCCTCGCAATCGAAGTCGCTTTGAAATCTGATCTATATACTCACTCCCAGTTTGTGGCACAAAAAATCAAAGATGCTGTTGTAGACCAGTTTCGCGATAAATACGGACGTAGGCCTTCGGTGGATCTCGAATCACCCCATGTCAGAATCAATGCTTACATCCGAAACAAAACCATTACATTGTCGCTCGACAGCAGCGGGGATCCGCTTTACAGGAGAGGCTACCGTTTCAGGCAGGGTCCGGCTCCGCTTAATGAGGTCCTTGCTGCCGGACTAATAAAGCTTACTGGTTGGAAATCAGTTCCTCTCGTTGATTTTATGTGCGGTTCAGGGACGATTCCGGTTGAAGCAGCCATGATGGCTGCGGAAATTCCTCCCGGTGCACTGGGTCGCGGTTATGGTTTTCAAAAGTGGAGGGATTATGATAAGGATCTTTTTCAGGAAATTGCCCATGAAAAAAAATGGTACTCCAATAAAACGCGGCTTCCGGTGTATGCTTCTGATATCTCACCGGAAACGATCAGGCTGGCAATGAGTCATGCCCGGAATGCCAGGGTAGTGGATCAGATCAATTTTCAAACCTGTCATTTCAATGATTATGTTCCGCCTTCGGAACCCGGAATAGTGCTGATCAATCCACCCTATGGCGAAAGGATCATTCCTGATGATATCAATTCATTATATGCCGAAATCGGGGACAAGCTTAAGAAGAGTTTTCAGGGATATACGGCCTGGATATTCAGTGGAAATCCCGATGCATTAAAAAATGTGGGACTGAAACCAGGCAAAAAAATACCCATGTTTAACGGACAGTTGGCGTGCCGGTTCATTAGCTATTCACTGTATTCAGGTTCAAAAAAATCGCATATACCTGACCGTTCGTAACCTCCTGCGTGGATTTGGTCACCTGATTCCCTGCGATTAAGTAAATTCCGTGCATCTGTGAAACACTTGTTTACAAATATTCGTTGAGTAGTAGTGGAAGTAATTTAAAAATAGTTAAATTTAAATTACGGAATGCCAATCCTGGGATGGGCAGATTCCTGAAATATAACCCTTGATTATATCAAGAGATTTTTTTTTATATATTTGTTGATCAATGGATTTTTTGGTTAAAAAGCAACCAGCCCTTTATGAGCTTTAATTTAGCAGAATATTACTCAAATCTAAGCAAGGGTGATGTATTACTCGCATACAAGGGCAGTATCACCTCCGATCTTATTAATGACATCCTGGAAGCTGTTGAAAAAAGGCTCGAAGAGGCCAATGCCGAAAGCAGGCTGAGAAAGAAAATTTATAACGTACTTGTTGAAAGCCTTCAGAACCTGTTTCACCATATTGAGACCGTGCATGAAGGAATTAAAGAGGATCTTGATCCCAAATTTGGTGTATTGGTTATTGAACGGGAAGGAGATTTTTATAAAGTAACCACAGGCAATTTCGTGAATGCCAAGCGAATAAAGTTTTTGAAGGAAAAAATTGATAAGATCAATTCTCTTACCCGGGATGAATTGAAGGATATGTATAAGTTCATCCTGAACCACCAGAAATTGTCAGCAAAAGGTGGCGGAGGTCTTGGCCTGGTAGATATTGCCAGGAAATCTGGGAATAAGCTTGAATATGAATTCTTTGTCTATAATGAAAACTATTCCTTTTTCAATCTAACGATCAGGGTTTAACAAACTTTTCCGGAAAATCTTTTGCATATGGAACCAATTAATATAGAAGGAACTCCTAAGACTCCATCCATAAAATTCGATCCCGAAAAGGGAATTCTTGAAATAAAAGGCCGATCGATCCCGGAGAATTCAATTGAGTTTTACAAACCGTTGGTCGACTGGCTGGATGATTATTCCAGAAATCCCTTGGCAAAAACTCAGGTTAACATCCACCTTGAATATTTTAACACCAGCTCTTCCAAATGTATCCTTGACGTATTCAAGAAACTTGAGGCCATTCACAAAGCCAAGCACGACGTTATGATCAATTGGTATTATGAGGAGGATGATGAAGACATGCTTGAGGCCGGAGAGGATTATGAATCTATTATCAGAATTCCATTCAAAATGTTTGAAATCGTCGACTAAGACTGATTTGACCACTTTGAGCTCAGCTGTTCCAGAAAGTCCAGGAGTCTTTTAAGCAGTCTGAAATACAGTACAAGATACAGGAAAATTGAAAAACACCAGATTACGATAGCATTTACTGCGAAAGTGCTGTAATATTTTCCAAAAACCTTTTTACGGGGTGCATAAAAGTGAGCCTTGATCAAAACAGGCTCGGGGTCAAGGTAAATCGGATCGATTTTTTGATAAAGCCTTCCCTTATATTCGATGATTCGGATCAGTTCATTGTTGTTTTCTACAAATTCCGTCAGTTTTTCATTGTGATATTTTCTTTTCAGCTCCAGAAAACTGTTTTTTTCCGCAGGTGTTTTTTGAAGCGCCCTGATCAGGTTATCCTTATTATCGTTGGCATTATTGTAGATCCTGATATAGATCTTATTGAGGAGTTTAATAAAATCACGTGTGTGGTCCAGCACAGTAGAATTGACCATTTCAGGGGTTAATGAATCAAGTGCATGAAATTCAATTCTTTGAATGTGGCTAACCGGTATTTTCCTTATGACAGGCAATTCCCGCAGGAGTTCATTTCTTAACAATGTCAGGCTGTTCCTGTATTTTTCCGGATTATCCTGGTTTTGAAGCCTGGATTCTATATAATCGATCTTATTTTCCAGGTTCTTTATCCAGTAATTTTTTCTGTATTCTGCAATGCTCATCGCCTTGTTAATGCTATAAAACTCGGCATCATACCTGTTATTCATAAACTGCTCTACAGCAAGGGCTTCGTATCCCCATCTGGCTGTCATGATTTCCCCGTATACCGGAATATTGCCCGGGGAGGAAATTTTCGGATTCAGCTTGTCGTATTTGACAATGACCCCACTGAGTATGATCTGGGGAATAATAAGGAAAGGAATCAGGATATAAATGGTCACCACGGTTTTAAAGCTGTCGGAGATTACCAGTCCCATGAGGTTTGAGGTGACCCATGCACTGAAGAGAATCAGCCAGTAATTAAAGATCATGCCTTTAATCTCCAGTACTGAATTTCCTATCAGTACAAAAGATAGTGCCTGGATGGCCGAAATGGAAAGCAATACCAACACCTTTGACAATAAATATCCCGACCAGCTGAGATTGAGAAAAGCTTCCCTTTTCAGAATCTTCCTGTCCTTAATAATCTCTTCAGCGCTGGACGTCAATCCCATGAAAGTGGCCACAATCACTGACATGAACAGGTATACGGGAAGATTGCTGTTCTCCATGAAAGTGTATCCGCTTTCACTTGTTTCGCTGACATTGAAATATTTAATGATATACGACAGGATAAATGCAAGGACCGGAGCTTCCAGAAATGTTACAATAAGATACTGGGTATTGGAAATTTTTGAAAGGACATCCCGCGTAATAAATACCCACAATTGTTTTAAAAGTCCCGGAATCTTGAATGCAACGGACGGCAATAAAGTATGATCCGCAACTTTACTTTGTTGAACCTTTTCATTCCGGTTCATATGCACATACCATTCACCCGGCGAGATTTTTCTTGTACGCGTTTCCTTTCCGTATTCATCAATTACCAGTGATTCAACAATATTGAAGATTTGCTCCGGATTTACGTTTCCACAGGAATGACACTCACTGTCGGACCAGTTGGCATGATGAATCTTTGATTTGAAATATACGATCGAATCAACGGGATTTCCATTATAAATGAGATACCCGCCGGTGTCAAGTATCAGGAGATTATCAAACATTTTGAAAATTTCGGAGGAAGGCTGATGGATCACCACAAAAATCAGTTTCCCCTTTAATGTCAGGTCCTTCAGCATGTCCAGGATGTTTTCGGAATCCCTGGAGGAAAGCCCTGATGTTGGTTCATCTAAAAATAAGATCGCCGGTTCCCGTATCAGTTCAAGGGCAATATTAAGCCTTTTGCGCTGTCCGCCGCTTATTTTCTTATTGAGCGGTGTTCCCACCTGTATGTTCCTGATATCATACAAACCTAAACTGTGAAGCATCGTGTTCACCGCCAGCTGAATCTGTTCCTCTGAATAGTCGTTGAAACACAGCCTGGCATTGTAGTACAGATTCTGATAAACTGTCAGTTCTTCGATCAGAAGATCATCCTGCGAAACATGTCCTATCAGGCCCCTTACCTTATCTTTATCTTTATGAATGTCGATCCCGTTAATTAAAACACGTCCCCCGGATGGCGCTACCGATCCGTTGAGAATATTCAGAAGTGTGGATTTTCCTGCACCACTTGACCCCATAATACCTACCAGCCTGCCTGATTGCTCACTGAAGCTTACCCGGAAGAGCCCATTTTTCCCGCTTTTAAAACGGTATGTAACTTCTTCCGATTCGAAGCATATGACAGGCAATTCCTGGTCCTCTTTAAAGGAGCTTACTATGTCGCTGAAATATAACGGTTTAACATGATGATTCCGGATTGAGGTTCCTGTATTTAACACGTAAACCTTGTCTTCCTGAATAATTTGTCCGTTTAGATAGAGTTCGCTGTCACCCAAATAGCGGAAGAAATACATTCCGGCTGAAACAATATGCGCAACCAGTACACGGCCTGTGAGAAATTCGGAATAAATATGTTTATTTTCTCCGTAAGAGTTGCTTTTACTGCTGTCTATCTGCAAAAGATGACGGCATTTATACATGTTATTGAAGTTGCCAAGCGTAAAATCACGGATAAGCATATACTCATCCGCTGGAATATAAAACGAATCGGATACCGCTGTAATAAATGCAAATTCCTGTTCAGTAATGGAATCTCCGTCTGATTTAACGAATTCGAACAATTGAACTAAAACTATGACTTTTTGCTTTTGGGCAAGTTCTTTATTAATATCATTGCAAATACGCAATACCTTAACTGAATCGGCCCCGATTCGTTTTTCCCCTCTTTCTCCCAAAAGGGTTTGGTGCCTTGAAAAATATTCATCGAAAATTGCAAGGTAATCCTTTACCAGCTCCTGATTTAATTGTCTTTTAAGAAAGGAATGCACAACAGTTCGCCGGTCCTTCCCGTTGCATTCGGGACTGGCGATTATTGCAAACAATTCCATTAAAGCTTTGAGTATCTTCTCACTCATTGCGCATGTCCGTTTTTCTGAAACACTTTCGCATAATGTTCATAGTTATTTCTACGTAATTAAAAGACACGGGTTTCATGTTAATTGTTGTCAATAAGTCAGGAATATACAACAGGCCGACAAACTGTCAGAATTATAGTAAAGTCGGGGACAAAATGACGCATTTTGTCGATTTAAGCTGGTTGGTTCATTAATTGATCCACCGATAAAAAGCTTTATTATGAATCTGGAGAATTTTACAGTGCGGTCACAGGAAGTAATTCAACAGGCTTTTTCTTATGCCAGGGATCTTCAGCATCAGGCAGTGGAAACGGGGCACCTGTTGAAAGCACTTTTGAATTCGGGAGACGGAGTTGCAGAGCAGCTTCTGAAAAAAGCCGGTGCGGATACCCGTGAAATGTCATCAAAACTTGACCGGATATTAGCATCATATCCGAAGGTTACCGGAGGGGAAACTTATCTTTCAGACTCCTCGAACAAGGCTCTGCAGAAAGCGATGGAAAGCTCCAGGAATATGAAAGACCAGTTCATTTCGGTGGAACATATACTGATCGGCCTTATTGCAGGGGGCGACTATATCAGCCAGCTAATCAGGGAATTTAAATTAAATGAAAAGGACTTAACTTCTTTGATTATGGAATTCAGAAAAGGTAAAAAAGCAGATAGCCAGTCGGCTGAAGATACATATAATTCACTTAACCGGTATGCGGTGAACCTGAATGAACAAGCCCGTAACGGTAAACTTGATCCGATAATCGGCAGGGATGAGGAAATAAGGAGGGTACTGCAAATACTGTCCAGGCGGACCAAAAATAATCCCTTGTTGATCGGTGAACCCGGTGTTGGTAAAACGGCCATTGCCGAAGGTCTGGCCCACCGGATCATTGCCGGTGATGTTCCTGAGAATCTTAAATCCTGGCAGATATTTTCTCTCGATATGGGTGCCTTGATCGCAGGGGCAAAATATAAGGGAGAATTTGAAGAAAGGCTTAAATCCGTCATCAAGGAAGTAGTAGCCGCTGAAGGTGAGGTGATCCTGTTTATTGATGAGATACACACACTGGTTGGTGCGGGCCAGAGCGAGGGTGCAATGGACGCGGCCAATATATTAAAGCCTGCCCTGGCAAGGGGCGAACTCAGGGCGATTGGGGCAACTACCCTGGGGGAATACCAGAAGTATTTTGAGAAGGATAAAGCACTGGAAAGAAGATTTCAGGTCGTGATGATCAATGAGCCTGATACATTAAGTGCCATATCCATACTCAGGGGCCTCCGTGAACGCTATGAAAATCATCATAAAGTCAGGATCCGCGATGAGGCCATTGTAGCCTCTGTCGAACTTTCACAGCGGTATATCACAGGCAGGTTTTTGCCCGATAAGGCCATTGACCTTATGGACGAAGCCGCTTCAAGATTACGCCTGGAAATGAATTCCGTTCCTCAGGAAATTGATAGCCTGGAACGTAAAATTCAGCAGCTTGAAATTGAAAGGGAAGCATTAAAAAGGGAAGACGATGATGTTAAGGTTTCTGAAATAGCAAAAGTAATCAGCGGGCTGAATGAAGAACGAACCAAGCTCAGGGCCAAGTGGCAATCTGAAAAAAAGCTTGTGGACGAGATTCAATCTGAAAAACAGAAGATCGAAAATCTGAAAACGGAAGCTGATCAGGCTGAGAGAGTAGGGGATTATGGCAAGGTTGCAGAGATCAGGTATGGAAGGATCAGGGAGTCGGAAAAAAGAACCGATGAACTGAAGGAAAAACTGGCCGTCATGCAGCAGAATTCTGCATTGATAAATGAAGAGATTACAGCTGAAGATATTGCCTCCATTGTATCGAAATGGACTGGCATACCTGTAAGCCGGATGCTGCAGGCCGAACGTGAAAAACTGCTTAACCTGGAAGCCGAACTCCATAAACGGGTTGTTGGGCAACAGGAAGCAATCGAATCGGTTGCCGATGCGGTGAGGAGAAGCAGGTCAGGTTTGCAGGACCCAAAGAGACCGATCGGTTCATTCCTTTTCCTGGGTACGACGGGTGTCGGAAAAACCGAGCTGGCCAAGGCGCTGGCAGAGCTTTTATTCAATGATGAAAATTCAATGACCCGAATTGACATGTCGGAATATCAGGAGAGGCATACGGTATCACGGCTGATTGGTGCTCCCCCGGGTTATATTGGTTATGAGGAAGGGGGTCAGCTTACCGAGGCAGTTCGGATGAAACCATATTCCGTCATTCTGCTTGATGAAATTGAAAAAGCACATTCTGACGTATTTAATGTGCTGTTACAGGTTCTCGACGACGGCCGGCTGACGGATAATAAGGGCAGGGTGGTAAATTTCAAAAATACCTTGATTATAATGACCTCAAATATAGGTTCATATTTAATTCAGCAGAATTTATCACATTTAAGTGATTCAAATCGGGATCAAATCCTGGAAAATACAAGAAATCAGGTATTTGAAGAAGTTAAGAAAACATTCAGACCCGAATTCCTGAACAGGATCGATGAGCTTATCATGTTCACACCCTTATCCCGCAGTGAAATCAAGGAAATTGTGAGATTACAGTTTAACCAGATCATGCAGAAAATGGCTGACAATGAAATCAGGATCAGGATCACGGATCAGGCCATAGATCTTCTTGCCGACCAGGGATTTGATCCTCAGTATGGCGCGCGTCCGATAAAAAGAATGATTCAGAAGATAGTGCTCAACGAACTATCCAGGGAAATACTGGCTGGCAAAATCAGGAAGAACCAGGAAGTTGTTGTTGACAGGGAGAATAACAGGATCAGGATCTCAAATGTTGATTAAGCCCCGTTTGAAAAGCTTTCCAGGCAATCATCCAAATTATCATATAGTTTAAAAACATTATGAAGCTGAAGCAATTTAAACAGTTCCATAACCTCCGGACCGATATTGCATAACCGGAACTGGCCCTTGTTGTTGGCTGCAGTTTTTAAAATGGAAAGGAATACCCCGAAACCCGAACTGTCAATGTATTTTATACCTTCAAGATTAAGGATCATGCGGGCTCCCGGACTGTTGAAAAAGCCTTTGAGATCTTCCTTAACTGGTTCTGTAATGAGGGCGTTAAACCTGTCAATGTTATCGAACCGGACAACCGCTATATTATTGATTTTCTCTGTCTTTAACATATGATTTGTTTTAGAAATATAGTTCGATGTTATCACTGATCACGGCCAATTCTTTTACAGCCTCGGCAGTTTCCTGTTTGAATTTTGCAATAATACCGGCATAACTGTCTGTTTTTTCTTTTTCACGGGCCATGTTTTCGAGATTTTTAAGGTCAACAGCAAGATCCTGAAGTCCCATGATGGATACCGATGACTTTGCCTTATGGGCTAATTTTCCCAACAGTTCATATTCGTGGTTTTTAAGATGCTGATCCATTTCATTTGAGAACTCTGCCATCTGGTCTTTGAAAATGCTTATCATCTCCAGAACCAGTTCCTTATTTCCGCCTGACATTTCTCTCAGGTATGATAAATCAGTCTTCATTCACCTGTCGCTATTGATTCTCAATCGTGTATCCGGAATTTTGTATAAATATATAGCAATTTTTGCTCAATTGAATGATTGCTTTCACAGTAATTTCAACAGAAAGTTAATAACACGGTTTTATCTCCTCTGTCATGCTGAACGAAGGCGAAGCATGAGTGAAGGTGAAGTATGGTAAAAATCATGTTTACCTCTGCGATTTTATGGTATTTTTGAAGATTCCGTTATTCCTGACTATAATGAAAAAGACTGCCTTTAACGTAAAACATCATCAGGCTGGCGCCCGCATGGTAGAATTTGCAGGCTTTGAAATGCCCGTCGAGTATACAGGCATTAACAATGAACACATGGCCGTAAGAAATTCTGCCGGCATATTTGATGTATCCCATATGGGAGAGATATGGGTGAAAGGCCCGAAAGCAAGGGGCTTACTCAGTTACATGCTGTCCAATGATCCCGGAATACTCGTCCCGGGTAAAGCCCAATATACCTGCTTTCCAAATGGTCAGGGCGGTATAGTGGATGACCTGATCATTCATATGTTCGACGAGGAGAAATTCCTGCTCGTTGTGAATGCATCCAATATTCAAAAGGACTGGCAATGGCTGCAGGAAAATAATCATGAAGGAGCTGTCCTGGAAAATGTATCGGATAGCTATTCACAGCTTGCCATCCAGGGTCCGGATGCTACTTCTCTGCTGCAGGAGATTACGAACATAAGGCTTGATAAAATTCCTTCTTTTGGATTTGTGACAGGCGAAATCGGTGGCTTTAAGGATGTAATCATTGCAGCCACCGGATATACAGGATCAGGTGGTTTTGAACTATACCTGGATCATCCACACCCGGTACCACTATGGGATTGTATAATCAACACCGGAAAAAAATACGATCTTGCCACCGTTGGTCTTGCTGCCAGGGATACCCTGAGGCTTGAGATGGGGTATTGCCTGTATGGCAATGATATTGACAGTACCACTTCCCCCATTGAAGCCGGTTTAGGCTGGATCACCAGGTTTTCTGAAAACAGGAATTTCATCGACAGGCAGCTATTATTCCGCCAGAAGACCAATGGGGTTGCCCGTAAGCTTGTCGGATTTGAAATGATTGACCGTGGAATTCCGCGGCAGCACTATTCCCTGTTCAACGGGCATTCAGTAAGGATTGGCGAAGTGACATCCGGTACAATGTCGCCCGCTCTGAAAAAAGGGATCGGTATGGGATATGTTGAAACAGGTTATTCCGCTACCGGAAGTGAGATTTTTGTTGGTATACGGGATAAAATGCTTCTGGCTACAGTCGTTAGAATGCCATTTTACAGCAAAAGAATTACGGACGGCGATTAACACTGTTGATAAGACCAGCCTGCCGGCATATTCTCTCTCGCAATCCTGTAATTTGACGCTAACCCTTTATCACGGGATCCGGATTTTCCCCATCCGATTCAATTTGTCCATCGAGAAGCCGAATGATCCGTTTTGTATGCCTGGCAATATTTTCTTCATGGGTCACCAGTATAATGGTATTTCCCTTTATATGGATTTCATGAAACAGGGACAATATATCGATCGAGGTTTTTGAGTCAAGGTTGCCGGTTGGTTCATCAGCCAGAATAATTGCCGGATTGTTGACCAGGGCTCTTGCGACGGAAACACGTTGTCTTTGTCCGCCCGATAATTCATTGGGTTTATGCTCAATCCGGTCAGCCAGACCCACGCTATCGAGAGCTGCCCTGGCTCTTTGGATTCTTTCAGTCCGGGGAACACCCGCATACACCAGGGGTAACATTACATTTTCGAGGGCTGAATAGCGGGGGAGAAGGTTAAATGTCTGAAATACAAATCCGATTTCCCGGTTTCTGATTTCTGCCAGTTGGTTATCATCCAGTTTACTGGCATCCTGGCTGTTAAGAATGTATGTGCCCGAAGTGGGGGTATCCAGGCAGCCTATTATATTCATCAGCGTGGATTTACCTGAACCGGAGGGACCCATTATCGCCACATATTCGTTTTTGTTGATCTCAAGTGAAACAGAACGGAGCGCATTTACGGTTTCCAATCCCGGATAATAATTTTTCACGATCGATTCGAGATGTATGATGGGAGCCATAACTTCCTGAATTGATGTGATAAAAATAGTATTAATAAATGATTGCTAATAAATCATTCTTACAAATTGGAGGGGTGAATTTATATTGCCAAAATAAATTCCCATGAAAAACAAGTCAACGATTATTCCTTCAGAAGCCTGATGTCTTATTTTTTTCCAGGCACATCGCATTCCTGCGGACCAATTGATATCATCGAGGACAATAATCGGCATCTTTCCCCGGTCCGCGGTAAAGGATGAAAAATAATGCAAGGTTGATTCCTCTCTATGATTACCATCGATAAATACAAGGGAATCAGGCGACAGGTTTACGACAATTTGAGGCAATACCTCATCAAATGACTTGTTCAGAATGGTAATGTTTTTTATGTTCGCGGTTTTGAAATTATTCTCTGCAATTGCGGCAAGCCCGGGATTTCCCTCCACGGTAATTACCTTTGCCGCCGGATATCCGCACGCCAGGTACATTGTGCTGATCCCTGTTGCCGTTCCGAACTCAATGATCTGAGATGGCTTGTAATAACTGGCCAACCGGTAGAGAAGTCTGCCATATTCTGCATTTACCGAAGATATCCTGGTGATCCGGCCGATGGTCCTTTTTTTGCCGGATCGCCTGCTCCCGGCACCAAAACCATTCATCTCCATAAGTGAAGGATCATACAATGAAGATGATCTTGTTTTTTCAATTCTTTCAAAATCAGGATGAAACGCAGGTTTCCGTAAAATATTTCTTTTAAAATCATGAATAAATGCATCCGAATGGTTTCCTGCTAGGGAAGAAATCCGGTGTACCAAATAATTTAAGATCAATTTATACGATTTCATGGCACAAAAATACCTGAAGAATGCATTACAGGTGCAAATCTTTTTCCAAACTTCATCAAACTTTTGCGATATTTACGCATCTCGTTATCAACATGAATGATATACTTGATCAGGAAATCAAATACCTCAAGGGTGTCGGGCCCAGGCGGGCTGAACTGCTTGAAAAGGAATTGAGTGTATTTACATTCAGGGATATCCTGTATTATTTCCCCTATAAATACATTGACCGGTCCAAAATCTATAAGATCAGTGAAATTGATATCACCCAGGCTTATATACAATTGCGGGGAAAGATCAGCCACTTCAGGATGGAAGGGCAACGTAACAGGCAAAGACTGGTCGGTGTTTTTAATGATGGCACAGGTACAGTTGAACTGGTTTGGTTTCAGGGTCTTCAGTGGATTACCCGGAATTACAAACTAAATGAGGAGTATATTGCTTTTGGACGTCCCGCCTTATTTGGCAATAAGCTTACAATCGCTCATCCGGAACTCGATACAGTAGATAAGGACGATACCACATTAAACTCTCCACTGCAGGCGCAATATAGCCTTACGGAAAAACTCAGGAACAATTTCATTACTTCAAAAACCATCCACAGAATGATCGGGCAGGTTATTTCGCAAGTGAGCAGTTTTCAGGAAACGATACCCATTTCGCTGGTAAAAAGTCTGAAATTCATGGAGTTGGGAGAAGCCATCCGGAATGTACACTTTCCGGAAAATAATGACAAGCTCAGGAAAGCAACATACCGCCTGAAATTTGAGGAATTGTTCTATATCCAGCTCCATATACTCGCCAGGAAAAATAAACGAATCGAAATTACGCAGGGCATTGTTTTTTCAAAAGTGGGTGATAATCTCAATAATTTCTATAAACAACGGTTGAATTTTGAGCTTACAGGTGCCCAAAAAAAAGTGATCCGGGAAATCCGGAGAGATATGGGATCGGGAAAGCAGATGAACAGATTGCTTCAGGGAGATGTTGGAAGTGGTAAAACCCTCGTTGCATTGATGGCAATGCTTATTGCCCTGGATAATGGTTTTCAGGCCTGCCTCATGGCCCCGACTGAATTACTGGCAAATCAGCACTTTAAAACCATTGATGGTTTTCTCAGGGAGATGGGGATCAGTGTACTGCTGCTGACTGGTTCCACAAGGAAAAGTGAAAGGGAATTGTTACATGAGCAATTGCGGAGTGGGGAACTCCACCTTCTTATTGGCACCCATGCATTGCTTGAGGATGCTGTTCAATTCAATAACCTGGGATTAGTTATAATTGATGAACAGCACAGGTTTGGTGTTGCACAGCGGGCCCGGCTCTGGAAAAAAGGAACCCGGTTGCCGCATGTGCTGGTGATGACGGCGACCCCGATCCCCCGTACATTGGCTATGACGGTATATGGCGATCTGGATGTATCAGTAATAGATGAATTGCCACCTGGCCGCAAACCAATACAAACAATTCATTACTATGAATCAAAGCGTCTCGTTTTGTTTGGATTTATGCGAAATCAGATTGCAGCCGGAAAACAGATATATATTGTGTATCCCCTCATCCGGGAATCCGAAAAGATGGACTATGTAGCGCTCGAGGTGGGTTATGAAGCTGTTGTCCGTGCATTTCCTCCGCCGCAATACAGTGTTGTATGCGTGCACGGACGGATGAAGCCGGAAGAAAGGGAAGAAGGAATGCAGCTATTCATCAGCAAACGGGCCCATATCATGGTTGCAACGACGGTAATCGAAGTGGGGGTGGATATCCCCAACGCCTCAGTGATGGTGATTGAAAACGCCGAAAGATTTGGCCTTTCACAGCTTCACCAGTTGAGGGGACGGGTTGGACGTGGAGCCAGCCAGAGTTATTGTATCCTGATGAGTTCCTATAAGCTTACGCGTGAAGCGCGTAAACGGCTGGAAATAATGGTACAGACCAATGACGGATTCGAAATTGCGGAGACAGATCTTAAATTACGTGGACCGGGTGACATGGAAGGAACCCAGCAAAGCGGGATGCCCTTTGACCTGAAGATAGCGAGCCTCACTCAGGATGGCCAGTTGCTGCAATATGCAAGGGATATTGCCGGACAGGTACTGAAGGAAGATCCGGAAATTCTGAAGCCGGAAAACAAGATCCTGAAGATACAGCTGCGCCGGTTACTAAAATCGGATATTGACTGGAGTGCAATCAGTTAAAAACGGGGAGACAAATAATCAGGCTGCTGATCAGTGACCTGATTGAAATAAGGAACGGAATCTATAACCCCAGGACTTCGGTTCCCTGTTCAAATACAATATCTACCGGGATATTCTTATTCTCTATACGTTTGAGGGACTCCTTTAAACCGGCATCCATTACCCCATATTGTTTAAGCATTTCGGAAGCCCGTTCATAATCCCCGTCGCCCTGAATCGTAAGGATCAGGTTTGACAGGGTTTCAATAGCCCCGTTCATCTTTTCCATATCTACCCTGTATTTACCGGCAGCATCCACTATGAACGCTCCTTTTTCCTTAAAATAATTGAACCGGATGAGGTTTGCCTTTCCGTGGGCGCTTGAAGCACCGAAACGAATTGATCTGAAAATACCGGCAAGGAAGGTCACATATTCATTTGTCAGGTCGATATCAAGTTCTCCCATCTCCTTGAGCCTGGCTTCAAGGAATAAACCGAGTATATCTGCCTTTCCTTCCTCGAGTGTGGTATATTGCTCCCTCAGGGCTGACTGTACTGAACCTTTATTGTTAATGGTATTCATTGATCCGAGACCATGGGCAACTTCATGGAACATTGTATTGGAAAAGAAAGCATCAAAAGTAACATGCTTCAGTTGGTCTTCGGGAATAAGTTCTCCTGCAATCGGAATAAGGATCTTATCGAACTTAGCCCGCATGGCGTTTTTAAGCTGAAGTCTCCGGCTGCCTTTTGCCAGCTGCACCCGGTTGTCATTCGGCAGGTTTATGGCGATGGTCTTGCTGCCTGCGTTGCAATCCCCGGCATAATAAATAACATCATAGGCCCCCAGGTCCGAATTCCCTCCGGGCATTTCGGATTTATACTTCTGATCAACGGGCAGGTCTTTCTGCAGTTTTGGCAACAGGGTGCCATACCGGTTAAGCTTATTGCTCCATTCAACATCTTTAACAAGAATATATGCTTCATGCGAAGCCTTATAACCATATAGCTGATCTTCATAAGTTTCGATGGGTCCTATTACAAAATCAATGATGTTATTTTTCATATCCATCCAGGCCATATCACTTTTCAGGAAATCATCGTCTAAAAATGCCCTGGAGCGAAGTTCAAGGTATTTTTTCAGTCCGGGATCATCTGCATACCTGGAAGCATCCATCAGTAGCGATGAAGCCTTTTTATGCTGTTCAGCGAAAGCCTGATGATATGGCACCACTATAAGGCTGCCTTGTTCATCCCTTCTGATCAGTGAATACAATCCGGTCTTATTGGTATCTGCAAGTTTGTTGAATTCATCCTGAGACATGTCCTGCGGATAATAGTTGGCCCCGGCGGGTTTGGGACCTATTCCCTCAACAAACGGTTCATTGTTTTCAAGTCTCTGCCAGGGTCCGTAATTAATTAGCGCCAGTTGTTTTTCGGCATCAGATTTCAGGCTGTTAAGCAGTTCATCCTTATCCCCATATGCTTCCATCCAGAAAATGTCATCCATAACTTTTGCCGCTTCAATGAGGAGGGGGATCATTTCTTTTTCATTATCAGTAAGTTTACTTAAGTCGGTAGTAAGTTTAAAAGAAGCAAAATCGTCAAGTTTCATCATAGTGGAATCGGGTTTTGTAACGGAACCGGTGTGGCTTTGCCTGCATGCCCCCGTCAAAATTAATTCGCTTAAAATCAGTAAAATCAATGCAATTTTTCTCATATAGTTTGTTTTTGAAATCCACAATTCCGAACCCTCAGCCCTGAACCGGTGGTTTGTAAATATATAAAAAAAAGAACTGTTTTGTATTCTTAATGGTTAACGATTTTTAGTACCTGCCTCTTGTCTTGCAGCTGGATATCAGCAAAGTAAATGCCTTTCTGCGGTAAGTGAAAGGTGAACTCATGCCTGCCGGCGGAACGCCTTTCGTTTACAACAGTGGTAATTAATGTGCCGGTAATATCATATAATTTTACTGACAGAACGGAAGCCGTTTCCAACTCAACCCTCAGGATACCGGATATTGTAAACGGATTTGGATATACCGATGCAAATACCATATTTGCCTCTATAGCAGGATTTAAACCGGTTTGAAGGGTATCAGCCCAGGAGGAGGCTGTCAGAACAGGAGATCCTTCCATGGGCAGGAAGTCAGGATCTTCAAGGTTAAACGGATCGGCTATTTGCAGATCACTGTTTTCTGCCAAAGCCATATTTTTATATTCAGCAGTTACAAAGTAAGCGCTGTCAAATGCATCACCGTAAAAATCTTCAGCGCCTGCAAGATAGGTATGCATGATCCTGAGATCGCCTGCCGTAGCGTTTGCCTGAGTGGCAGTACCCTCAATGAATAATCCTGTGACATAGCCTGCCAGGATGGAATTGTACAGGTTCAATTTTGTATTCCTCCTGAGGTGCATGGCCCGCTTGTAGTTTGAATTGACCGATGTTCCAGTGGACACAAGAGGTCCAAATGCACTGAAATTGCTGAATAATGGCTGGGTGATCGGAGTCTGATCCGTTCCTGTTCCGTCATTATCTGATTCAAAAGTATTGGAACCCGAACCCGGATCCGCTACATCAGGGTCCCTGAGGGATACACCGAACTGAACCATACCCCGGTAACCATAATCAGTGTCAAAATCATCATCCCAACCACGGTATGCGATCAGGTGTTTCGCATTTACCGTGCCGCCAAACAATTCATAAGAATCATCGCCACTAAAGGAAACCTGGATATATTCAACTTCTGTTCCGCTGCCAACTCCCCCAAAGGTGAGGCCGTTGATTTCCTTGTCAGGTTGAAATGCAATTCCAGGAAATTCTATCCTAACATATTTGATAATTCCAGAAGTATCGGTATCGCTATTGCCACCATAGGTAGAGGTTGGGCCTCCTTCTATGATCGGATCAATTTTATTCACCAGGGCATTACCCAGAATAATAACACCTCCCCAATCACCATAACCACGTGAACCTGCGTCCTGGTTTGACGTAAATACAATGGGATTGTCGGATGTTCCTTCTGCAAGTATCCTTGCACCCTTTTCTATAATAAGGGCGCCCTTGTTTGCCTTGCTGCCCCGGATTATGGTTCCGGGCTCTATTGTAAGGATTACACCGGCCTTTACGTAAACCCATCCATCCAGCAAATATACCTTGTCTGCTGTAAGCACAGTGTTTGTTGTGATGTCACCTGCCTCTATAACATCAGTGACAGCAGGGTAGTCCTCAGTCTGTGGGGTCCAATTGCTCCATCCATCAGTCCAGTCCTGATCTCCAAAGGCCCCGATATAATCCACCATATCAAAGAATGGATCATCAATTGTTTTTTGGGCTATTACCGGCAGTGTAATGAGCACGAACAATAACTGCCCCAATAAATTAAAGTGCATTTTTTTCATTGATTAAAGGTTTTGGTTTAACTATAAAAGTAATTTCGGGATATGACGAATATGTTAAGTCAGTATTATGCTCCGGTTAATTTTTGAATATACCGAAGCCTACCCTAAAAATTCACAGAAACACCGAGGGAATACGCTGGACTTGGCTTATAAATCTGGGTTCGCTGGCGCCTGTCGACATTGCTTTCCGAATTTCCCGGTATGAGCTGGATCCGCTCATTTTGTCGCAATTCAACGGGTTGATTGAAAAGGTCCTTTATACCGGCTTTTACCGTGATATATTTTCCGATCTTCTTATTCAACGATATATCAATCAGATTACGCGGCATCTGGAGAATATGAGGCTCATCAATATCCCCGACGAACATGATCCGGGGCCCGATTATGTTATAAAGAACGCCGATCATGAAGCCATTATCTTTATTGTCGAAATACATACCGGTATTCAAAATATAGGGTGACTGTCCCTGCATTCTCCGCACATTTTCCCTCGCATGTGGATCGGTTGAACGTAATTCGCTTTTGATTAAGGCGCCGTTGAATACAATAATAATATGCCGCAATGCTCTTAGAATGTTATCGCTATTTTCGAAATTGGTGAATGACTTTCGCATTTCCAGTTCCAAACCATAGCTCTTAGCTGATTCCGCATTGCCAAACGTATAATTTCTTCCGGATCCGGCTTCCAGAATATGCGCTTCAATGGGATTTTCAAAATTTTTATAAAATACGCCAAAAGTGATAATGTCTCCATTGATGTAGAAATGCTCAAACCTTACATCAATATTTTGAACGTAGCTGTTGCTGAGTAGGATATCACCGTATATTGTTGCCTTTTCTTCAAAATCATAGTATGACTGAAGAGAAATTTCCCTGAATTCGGGCCTGTTGATGGTACGACCGTAAGCAAGTCTCAATAACGAATTTTCACTAAGGTTATAAGATAGGTTCAAAGATGGAAAAAGGTCTGTGAAATCATTGATAATTGAAACCGGAACACCCGTACGATCATGACTTTCAAGAGTCTGGATGTTCTTTTCAACCCTTAGACCTGCATATATTTTGAATTTGTAAAATGGGAGAATGATACCTGCATATGCAGCATAGAGGTTGTTACCCGCGGTGTAAGCGTCGGTCGGATCAGTGGACTCATCCACCTTGATTCCGGTAGAGGAGTTGATGTATTTATCCTGAAAAACACTATCAATAGAGAGGCTCAACAGACTTCGGTCAAATACCAGGGAACTCCTTACGAATCCAATATTGCGTGCAATAAAATCGCGGTTTTTCTGCTCTATCAATAAGCCGGTTTTTAATTCGGGTATAAATTCCCCGAGGTGGAACTTTTGAGAATAGTTGAGTGCGCCCACATAAATATGCTCATGATTGATCAGGGTAAGCCTTCCAATCATTTTAGGATCGGCGCTATTATTTAAAGCAAGGGTATATTTTCCCGTTCTTTCATCCAATATCCTTTCAACTCTTCTGATATCCGGCTGTATCTTGTCCGTATAGCTGTATCCCAGTGTCCAATCGATATTAATAAGATTCCGTTTAAAATTGAAATTTCCACCCAGCTGACCCGAATAAATTGATCGGGACTGGAAACTCAATTCCGTGGCCGACTTAAAACTGCCGCCATAAAAATCGCGGCCAGACCTGAGTATGGTTTGTTTATCACTGATCTGGTTGAAAAAATTCCGGAATTCGATCTTCTGGTTGTTACCGAAAACAAACAAACAGTTAAAGAGCCCGTTCAGTCGGGTCTTTGTTGAATATGCATCATCATTGAAATAAAAGGAAGTATCCGGTGTATCCTTTATAACATCGTATGCCTGATATCCGGCCCTGAAAATTTCACGGTACTGATTGCCGGTGCTATAACCCAGAGACAGGGTATTGCCTGCAGAAATCTTTCCGAGCAGATACTTCCTATTTATGGTCAGACCGAAGGACTGATCAGGGATGGCTTTAACAGGATAAGCGGTCCAGGTTTTGTTAAATGCTCTTCCAAGTTCGGTTATTCTGGCTTTGTCTGCCTGATCCGGCTGGTCTGTCAGGTCCTTAAATCCGACGGCAGATGGAAATCCTGCCGGAAGAGAACGGGTACCGTCGTCAAATCCCAACCAGTCATATTTTCCTCCCTTATAAGTATAAAAATCCCTGAAAGTAGTATTTGGCCTGAAACCGGTATTATAGGTAACTTCTGTGCTGTTGGCATCCACAGTATTCTTGGTTTGGATCTGAACTACAGCCCCGGCAAAGTCGGCTGGTAATTCCGGCGCAGGTGTTTTATAAACAATCATGTTATCGATGAGGGAACTGGGAAGCATATCGAATGAAAATGCTCTCCTGTCGGCTTCCGAACTGGGAACACCGACCCCGTTCAGCCATACTACATTGTATCGCTCATCCAGCCCCCTTACATTGATAAATCTTCCATCCCTCACTGTGACGCCGGGAACCCGGGTTATTACTTCAGATGCGTCTTTATCCAGTGACCTGGATATTTGCTGACGGGAAATGCCATTTACCGAAAGACTTGCGCTCCTGATGGTGTTAATCATTGACATTTCAGTATCTGTCCTCCTGTTTGCCGTGACTTTGACTTCACCAAGCTCCGTAGAAGAAGGATTAAGCATAATATCGAGCACGACATTTTCCTTATCCTTTATTTCAATCTTTTGTATTTGCTGTTCATAGGACACATAACTGATCACGAGATTATAGTTGCCTTTCTGAACATTATTCAGAAAATAATCCCCATCCAGGTTAGTAATGGCGCCTTTGGTGGTACCCTGAATCAGTATGCTAGCTCCGATAAGGCCTTCACCTGTTGAAGCATCCCGAATTCTGCCACTGACTGAGCCTTCCTGGGCTGTCGCACTTTCGGAAATGATAATGGAAACAAGGATCAGGGAAATCAAAAGGAATATCGAAACGGGGAATTTTACAAGGAGTATAGGTTTGATCATGGTCGCTGATAATAAATTTATCATTCGACCACAAAATTAGAGGGGCAACCTTACAGTATTGTTATGACCAGGGTAAGTTTGTGTTAAGTTAATATGAAAGCAATGTTAAGATTTCCGTACCTGTCAGGTAAATATCCTGAATCTGAACATTCCGGTTTTCTGCAGCAGATAGCTTATGGAAACGCCCAATACACCCAGTCCATACTTAATACTCCTGGAAATATTGATGGAGGAGGCATCATCGAAATACCGGGTTGGACAGGTAATTTCAGCAATCTCAAAGCCGGCATGAAAAATTTGCGCAAGCATCTGGTTGTCAAATACAAAATCATCTGAATTCAACCGATACTTCACACTCCTGAGAACATTGCCTGAGAATGCCCGGTAACCGGTATGATATTCGGACAATTTCTGATTCATAAGTACATTCTGGGACAAGGTCAGAAACCTGTTGGCGATATATTTATATATTGGCATTCCCCCCTTTATGGCTCCCTTTCCAAGGATTCTTGACCCCAGAACCACTTCATAAACACCGTTTGCAATAAGGTAACACATGGAATGGATAAGAAGTGGTGAATATTGATAGTCGGGATGCAACATGACCACTATATCTGAATTCAGTTCAAGAGCTTTATCATAGCAGGATTTCTGATTTCCGCCATACCCTTTATTCTCGCTATGCCGGATTACGTGATGAATACCGAGTTCCCTTGCGACCTGTAATGTCCTGTCGCTGCTTTTGTCATCCACAAGTATGATATGATCAACGATATCAAGCGGTATTTCCCGGTATGTTTTCTCAAGGGTTTTTTCAGCATTATATGCCGGCAGGACCACAGTAATCGTTTTATTTTTAATCATGGCAGAGAATTTGGAATTCGTTTGAAAAAAACATAACCATTTTTTTTATACAGGAGTACGAGATCGGGATATTGCAACCGGTATTCTTCTATTTTGTGAGATTTGGCTGCAATATAGACCGGCTTATCCACTTCACCGGTCAAAAGCCATTTTTCATCCCGGGATTTTATATTCTTTTGGATGGTTGCTCTTCCATAAAATAAATGTGCATAGCTTTTATATCCCAATGTCAGGAGGTAAGCATCCTCCCCGCTGACCGACTTAAAAAATTCGACAGCCGGACGCTGTGAATATGTTTCAATGCGGGGTGCGACCATAAACATGGAAAGGAACACAAATGCCGAAACGAGGCCACACAGCATAAATACTGATTTGAACCTGTCCCGGTTCCAATATAGTGAAAATAATATCAATCCGGTTGTCAAAACCAGGGCTGTCAGCCACTCGTATCCCCGCCATCCTGCATCTGCAGCAAGGCATGCAACAGCAAATGGATCCCGGATATAACCATTACCTATGGCAGCATCCTTAAAATAATCTATACCCGTCAGGGACGCAATGACCACAGTGAGAAGAACACCTGCAGCAATTATCAATGTCCTCACAATCCTCTTCGGGCGGGATGAAACATCGCTGGTGTGACTGATCCACCAAGCTGCGACAAATGTCAGGGGAAAATAACACAGGGAGGAATAGTGCACAATCTTGGTTCTCACAATCGTAAAAAGGATGAGGACTGTCCAAAAAAGAATGAGCATCCAGGAAAGAAATTTCCCATTGGACCCATCCCTTTCCCTGGTACCGAACAATACCGGAAGAGCCAGGAGGGAAGCCGGAAAAACCCCAATCAGCAGGACAACAAAATGATATAGTAAAAATCCCCTGTGGCCCGCACCGTGGGTGCTGAACAATCTTACCTGGTATTCAATGAAATCACGGATGATTCCAAAATTTCCACCAAAAACCTGTAAAATAAACCAAAAACCACCGACAAGTATCAACACGGAAAAAAATGCCACAATATCAACAAACCGGATATTGATTCTGAACTTATGGATGACAAGGTGCACTCCGGCGGTAATAAAAAATATAAGCAAGGCCACCGGACCTTTTGTCAGAATGGCAAGTCCTATAAACACAGCCGATCCTGTTATATTGAGTGATCTTTTGTTTTCGGATGTAAGGAAACAGAAGAAATGATATATGCCAAGAAAAATGAAAAGGTTAAACCAGGGATCTATAATACCCGATTTGAAATAAATGAAGGGCAGGACTGATCCTCCAAACAGGGCAGCCCATAATAAGCCGAATCGTTTGCCTGCCAGTTTGTTACCAATATTGAACAGTATCAGGAGGGTAATTACCCCGCAAAGGGCATTGGGAAACCGGGCGGCAAATTCATTGATCCCGAATAACTTCATGGACAGTACCTGCATCCAAATGAAAAGAGGAGGTTTCTCCCAAAAAGGAATATAGTTGATTTGCACGGTAAGATAGTCACCGCTTGTAATCATTTCCCTTGCGGATTCAGCAAAATTAATCTCGTCCCAATCGAACAGGTGTACCTGGCCAAGAAAGGGAACGAACAGCAATGCCGAAATGATCAGGATGCCCACGTTATAGACTGCCGCATCGGGTTTAGCGGTCCTGTTCATACCGTTTTAAGGATTTCAGCGACCAATTGTGCCATTTCAGATCGTTATTATAAAATATCGGGTATATGGCAAGGGTACCCAGGGTTCCGATCATGGATCCTGCAATTACATCCACCAGAAAATGATGGGACAGGTACACTCTTGAATATGCCGTCAGGCATGCAATAATGAAGCAAAACACCTGAACATACCTGCTCCTGCCTATTATTGCAAGGCCCAGAAATATGACAAAGGCAGTTGTGGCATGACCTGAGGGGAAGCTGTGAGCTGTAAGCACCGGTACGCCATTTACCAGGTGCAATGGTGCCAGATCCTGCAAATATTTTACCGGACGAAGGTAATCCTCAAATATAAACCTTTTTAATACCTGGATAACAATGCCCGTGGAAAGATACGCCGTAACGAGAAAGACAACAGAACGCAATGAGTAAAAGAGGAGCAGCAAGGCAAGGAACAGAAGAAAAATGCCGTCTCCCAGGAATGTGATATGCCTGAAAAACCAATCAAAAAAATCTGAATGATGGCGGTTAAGCCAAATATGAATATCTGCTTTTGAAAAAAGCACCAGGAATGGCGAAATTATCAGCATTGTGCTTAAATAGGGAAGTAGAAAGAAGATATTATTTTTCAGCACTTTATACACCATTCACCGTATTGCGTGCGGTCAAAAGTAATTCAAAATTCTTTTAAAATCTACTTAACAATTCCTGAAAAACCCATGAATGCAAGGGAGAGTAATCCGGCAGTGACAAGAGACAGCGGAAAACCTTTCATGCCTCTTGGCGTATCGGCCAACGCCAATTGTTCACGTATTCCGGCCATCAATAACATGGCCAATGTAAAACCGGCGGCAATGCTGGCAGCATATAGGACACTCATAACCAGACTAAAGTCTTTCTGAACAGCCAGAATCGCAATTCCCAGCACAGCGCAATTGGTGGTAATAAGCGGCAGATATATTCCCAATGCCTGGTACAAGGCCGGTGCAGACTTTTTAAGGATAATTTCAACTACCTGGACAAGAAAGGCGATGACAAATATAAACGTGATGGTCTGCATGAATTCTATATGGAGAGGAACCAGCACATAGTTCTGGATAAGATAGGTTACCAGGTTGGCGAGGGCCATCACGAAAATAACAGCCACTCCCATACCAATTGAGGTTTCGGTTTTATTTGACACGCCCAGGAAAGGACAAATGCCAAGAAACTGAACCAGTACCACATTGTTGACCAGAACTGCCGATATGATCAGAAGTATATATTCCATAACCTGTGATTTAAATGTTGAATTTCAGCTTTATCCGGTTCATGATGGCGATCAGGAATCCATAGGTCACAAAAGCACCGGGTGGCAGCACAAAAATGAGTATGTTGCTCGCATTTTCATTCATCAGCCTGATATTGAAAATGGAACCGTTTCCCAGCAATTCACGGATCGATCCGATCAATGTAATGGCCAGGGTAAAACCCAGGCCCATTCCAAGACCGTCGAGAACGGAAGGCAATACCTCGTTTTTCTGAGCGAAAGCCTCTGCGCGGCCCAGAATAATACAATTCACCACTATGAGGGGAATAAATATACCAAGGGCTTTGTACAGGTCAGGGGTATAGGCTTTCATCACGAGGTCCACTATCGTAACAAATGTGGCGATTACAACTATAAAAGCCGCAATCCTCACCTTGTCCGGAATATAATTCTTCAGCAGTGCGATAAAAAGATTGGAGAACACCAGCACAAATGTGGTTGCGGTCCCCATTCCCAATCCATTGGCTGCAGCCGTTGTTATGGCAAGAGTCGGGCATGTTCCCAAAACCATCACAAAAGTGGGATTTTCCTTGAGAAGTCCATTGGTAAAAAATCTGAGGTTTCCCATATGTTTGGAAAATATGTTTTTATTTGATTGAGATTGTATCACGAATTGTTTTCAGCTGGTCTGACGCCCGCTGAAGAGCATCGCAATAAGCTCTCGAGCTTATTGTAGCCGCTGTTATGGCATCAACCTGTCCGCCATCCTTCTTAACAAGGAGCTTGAAACTATCCGGATTCTTTCCCAGAAATTGCCGGCTGAATTTGAGATCTGTCATTTTTGTCCCCAGGCCGGGTGTTTCTTTATGGTCGAGAACTGTCACCTTATAAATGGAACCGTCAGGCAGGAATCCGGCCATGATTTCCACATGCCCGCCAAAACCTTTGTCCGTATAAGATTTCACTGCATATCCTACCGGAACATTCTCTTTTGATAACCGATAGATCACGATGCCATCCTTTTCGTTCTTGGATGAAGCCGGATCATTATCAAATTCAGGCATTACCTGTTCAACTGCATTGGTCTCCTTTTGCCTTGCAGCCGCTTCAATAGGCCCTTTCGTTTTCATATAAACAAAGGCAAGTGCGGCTGACATTCCCATTGAAATAAAAACAAGGGAGAGAATCATATTCTTCAGGGTGGATTCCAGTTTTTTAGCCATGTTTTACCTCCTTCCCGAACCTTGAAGGTTTGATATATTTATTGATCAGCGGTACAAATGCGTTCATGATCAGGATTGCAAATGAAACGCCTTCAGGATACGATCCGAATACCCGAATAATGACTGTAATGATCCCGATACCGGAAGCAAAAATGATCATACCTGCCCTGGTCATGGGTGATGTAACCAGGTCAGTTGCCATAAATATCGCCCCCAGCAAAACACCTCCGGTCAAAATATGGAAAAGTGGCGGTGCATAAAGGGATGGATCGATCACCCATAAAATGCCTGTGAAGATAAAAACGGTCGCAATCATGGAAACCGGGATGTGCCATGTGATAATTTTTTTGTACAGAAGCCATATAAAGCCCAAAATAAGTGCAATGGCTGAAACCTCACCAAGAGAACCCCCGACATTGCCCATAAACAATTGCATATTATCCGGCAATTGTTTCATTATTTCGGGAATTTGTTCTCCATTTCTCACTGATTCCTTCAGAAATCCCAAAGGTGTTGCGCCTGTAACCGCATCAAGGTATTGATGCCTGGCGGCCACAGGAACCGGCCAGCTTGTCATTTGAACAGGAAATGAGATTAACAGGAATACCCTGCCAATCAGGGCGGGATTGAACGGATTGTTCCCAAGTCCCCCGTAAGTCATTTTTCCTACACCGATTGCAAAAAAAGCTCCCAGTGCAATCATCCACCATGGCAGATTGGAAGGCAGGTTAAAGGCCAGGAGCAATCCGGTCACTATGGCAGAACCGTCACTGATGCGGACAGCAGTTTTAAGTATATATTTCTGGATAGCCAATTCGAAAATCACACAGGTTGCAATCGAAAAGATTGTGACAAAAAGTGCACCCAGGCCAAACAAATAAAGGGAAACCAAAAATGCCGGAACAAGGGCCAGCACCACTCCAAACATGAGCTTTTTAACGGACTGGCCCGCACTGATGTGCGGTGAAAGGGAAACAGTAAGTAATTGATCCATTATTTTTTTCTTGATCTTATAATTTTTCCAACATTTGACTTGCCCAGCCTTATGTAGTCGAGAAGGGGCCTGTCTGCCGGACAGGTATAGCTGCATGAACCGCATTCCATGCAGTCCATAACATGTTCAACCTCAAGTCTGTCGAAATTTTTCTGCTCTGTAAGCGGCATCAGCAGATAAGGTTCAAGGCCCATCGGACAAACCGAAACACATTTGCCACAACGCACACAGGGTTGCATTTTATTCCGGGCAGATTCACCCGAGGGTATGAGTAATATCCCTGAAGAACCTTTCATAACCGGCACATCCGCATTTATCAATGCTTTACCCATCATCGGTCCGCCGGAAATGATCTTTCCTGTATCCTCAGGAATACCGCCGGAAGCCTGGATCAATGATGATATGGGTGTACCGATTCGTACCCTGTAATTGGCGGGTTGCCTGACGGATTTTCCGGTTATGGTAACGATCCTCTCAAACAGGGGTTTATTTTTCTGGACAGCTTCATACACTGCAAATGCAGTGCCCACATTGAAAACCACCACTCCGACATCTACCGGTAATCCACCCGAAAGTACCTCCCTGTTCAGAATTGCTTTTATCAGTTGCTTTTCACCGCCCTGGGGATATTTTACCTTTAATGCGTGAATTTCAATGCCTTTATGGGATACCGTAAGTTTTCTCATCAACCTTATGGCATCGGGCTTGTTGTTCTCGATTCCGATATGGGCAATTTTAACATCCATCGCTCTTTTAAGTAATTCCACACCTACCAGAATCTCTTCACCTTTTTCAAGCATGAGCCTGTGATCGGAAGTCAGGTAAGGCTCGCATTCGACTCCGTTGATAACCAGGCAGTCGACTTTTTTTCCGCGTGGTACGGAAATTTTAACCTGCGTCGGGAATGTGGCTCCCCCCAATCCGACAATTCCGGAATCGGCGATTTTTTTTAGTATTTCTTCACCAGTCAGTTTTATCTCCCTGTCCAGGAATTCATTGCGTACAATGGATTCAAGCCAGTCGTCTCCGGCGACATTTATAACAATTGCCTGCCTTCTGTAACCGCTTATATCGGTAACATCCTCTATTTTGGCAACATTTCCCGAAACGGAGGCATGAACATTGCTTGATACAAATCCATTTCCCTTTGCGATCAACTGACCTGTTTTAACGTAGTCTCCTTTGGCCACAACCGGGATTGCAGGAGCCCCCAGGTGCTGGGAAACAGGGATTATGGCGGTTGCCGGTAAAGGCAACGACTGAATACAGGTATGGGCTGTTAACTTTCGGTCAGGTGGATGGATACCTCCTTTGGTGAATGTTTTAAGCACGTTTTACTACTTTAGAATTGAACTATGAAATGACTGCTTTTTCATCACTTAGTGTCTTCTTTACGGGGAAACCAATTTCCAGGATCGAATTTGTGGGACATTCCGTGACACATTTTCTGCAAAGGCGGCATTTGTCGGAATCAATAAAAGCCAGATAATTATGCATCGTAATGGCTTCGAAAGGACAAATCTTAAAGCATTTGCTGCATCCGATACATGCCACCTTGCAATTCCTGCTGGCAACAGGACCTCTGTCCTCGTTCAAGCAGGCTACATATATTTTCTTTTCACCCTTCCACCTTTTTCTCAATTCAAACAGGTTTTTGGGACATGCTTTCACACAAGCGCCGCAGGCAGTGCATTTTGCATCATCCACCACCGGCAGTCCTGTTACCGGGTCCATGTGCAGGGCATCAAAGCTGCAAACCAAAGTGCAATCACCACAACCGACACAGCCGTAAGTGCATCCTGTTTCTCCGCCGTACATTGCCGATACCATGGCACATGATGCGACACCATCGTAATGATTGGTGATCGGTCTGAATTCACAGGAACCGTTACACCTGAGGACAGCAATCCGGGGATCCTGTATGACTGCCTGTCGGCCAAGAATGACTGCTATTTTGGACATGACTGCATTTCCCCCGACCGGGCAAAACAAACCTTCCATGGTTTCAGCCTTAACCAGGTTTTCCGCCAGATTCCTGCAACCGGCAAAACCGCATCCCCCGCAATTGGCAGCGGGCAATTCTGCCTCCACCAGGTCGATCCGCGGATCTTCATATACCTTGAACCGCTGAGCCACAAAATACAATATTACAGCTGATATTGCCCCCAAAAGGCTAAGTGAGATAATCGTATATAATATGGTGACACTCATATCAACCTATTTTATGAATTGAGAATGAAAAGGTCTTTTTCAATTTTTCGCGGAATAAATACAATACGGCAAAATAAGGAACCAAAACCAGAAGAGAAATTAAACCTGCCTGCCATTCAGGAAGGGTGAACGAGGTAAGGATCAATAAGGTTGCAATCAAAAGAATAAACGGAATGAAATATCCCAGCAACACAGCCATATTACCCGTTTTTCTGGTTATTGTTATTCCGACCCATTCGCCCACAGAAAAAGAGTGTGAAAAATTGCTTATCTCAATGGTCCGTTCAGACATGTCAGCGATATTGCAAATGCCGCTTGCATTACAATGCGCGCATGAAGTTTCACGATCTATTCTGATCCGGATCAGGTGGTGGTTTATTGATTCGATAATACCCTTCTGTTCAAAGCAGACAGAGGCATTCATGTATTTATTCCTGTCGTTCAACGGGCGCAAAAATAATAAGGTAATAATTATAAAGTATGCGCATAAATCAATTTTATGCAATTTAGGTTGATTTTAAATAAGAGAACTATGCATTGTGAATAACATTTTGGCTTTTTTTTGAGTTTATTCTTGGCACTTCTTTATTTTAGCAGCGCTTTGAAAGAAATGGCACAATGGCAAAAAAAAACAATACGGAAGAAAATAAAAAAAGCAATTCCAAACCAGGATCCCTTGTACGGGATGACCGTTTCAAGGTTGCACTGGGTATACTAGTTTCAGGATTTGGCATATTGCTGTTTATTTCATTTATTTCTTATTTATTTACCTGGAAATCAGATCAGAGTTTTGAATGGTCCAGAGTCTTTTCAGAACCCGATTACCGGGTAGAAAACTGGTCTGGTAAGCTGGGTGCCTATTTTTCAAATCTGTTTATAAACCGTTGGTTCGGGGTTTCCTCCCTGGCTGTTCCCTTTTTGCTTTTCCTGATCGGGTTGAGGCTGATGAAGGTAAAAATAGGCAATTTATTCAGGACGATCAGGATTACCGTGATCGGCATACTTTTGGTTTCAATATGGACAGGATTTATCCTGGGAAATCTGAATGGTATGCTGGGAAGCGGTCTGGGCGGCAAACACGGATTATATGTGAGCAAATGGCTTATCGCATTCGCGGGTATCATCGGGGCATTTTTGATTCTGTTTTCAACAACGATGATCTGGTTGGTATTTTCATACCGCAACACCCTGAATTGGATAAGCCGTATTTTCTCCGTAAGCCTGTCAAAAAAACCGGTAATTGATCCAAACATAATAAATCAGGCAGACGGAAGACCTGTGATGGCAGGAGCCGAGGGATTCAGTGACCTTGTTTTCGAAACGGAATTCAACCGCCATGAGCGTCAGGGGAAGACAATGAATATTCCGGGGGATGTATCCGTGGAAGATGATGTGGAATTGTTGGTGGAAAAACCGGATGAAAATAGCCCGAAACAGGAAGAAATTCCTGAAAAGTTCGAAATGCTGGAGGACTATGATCCCACTCTTGATCTGCCGCATTACCAGATGCCCACCATTGAGCTCCTTGAAAAACACGATAAGGAAAATTCCACTGTGACGAATGAGGAACTCGTAAGCAACAAGAACAAGATCGTGGAGACCCTGTCGAATTATAAGATCCAGATTGACAAAATCAAGGCCACCATCGGTCCTACGGTAACACTCTATGAGATAGTTCCGGCACCGGGTGTAAGGATTTCCAGAATTAAAAGTCTGGAGGATGACATCGCACTCAGCCTTGCTGCGCTGGGAATCCGGATCATTGCACCTATGCCCGGCAAGGGAACCATAGGGATTGAAGTTCCAAACCAGAATCCTGAAATCGTATCCATGAGATCGGTTTTAAGTTCCAGAAAATTCCAGGATAACAATTTTGAACTGCCGGTTGCAATGGGGAAGACCATTTCAAACGAGACCTATGTTTTTGATCTTGCCAAAATGCCCCATTTACTGCTGGCTGGTGCCACAGGACAGGGCAAATCCGTGGGCCTGAACTGCATAATAACTTCCCTTTTATACAAAAAGCACCCTTCACAACTTAAATTCGTACTCATTGATCCGAAAAGGGTTGAACTTACGGCCTATACAACACTCGAGAAACATTACCTCGCCAAGATCCCGGATGCAGAAGAGGTGATCATTACTGACACAAAGAAGGTTATATATACTCTTAATTCACTGACAATTGAAATGGATCAGCGGTATCAGCTTCTTGAAAAAGCTGCCGTGAGGAATATCCGGGAGTATAACCATAAATTCATCAAGCGTCAGCTGAATCCTGAAAAAGGTCACCGTTATCTTCCCTATATAGTGGTTATTGTGGATGAATTTGCCGACCTGATCATGACTGCCGGCAAGGAAGTGGAAACTCCCCTGGCGCGACTGGCACAGCTGGCCAGGGCCATCGGTATTCATCTGGTAATTGCGACACAGCGTCCTACAACCAATATCATCACTGGGGTGATAAAAGCTAATTTTCCAGCCCGCATTGCCTTCAGGGTTACATCCATGATCGATTCGCGCACAATTCTGGACTCTCCCGGCGCCAACCAGCTTGTTGGCCGGGGTGATATGCTGTTCGCGCCCGGCAGCGACATGATCCGGATACAGTGTGCCTTTATTGACGTACCAGAAACCGATGCCATAACCCGATTTATATCCGCACAGCGCGGATTTACAACTGCACTTTACCTGCCTGAATTTGTGGATGAAAATAGCAATGCCGAAATAGGTGAAATCGACCTTTCCAAAAAAGACAACCTTTTTAATGATGCTGCCAGGCTTGTCGTTATTCATCAGCAGGGATCCACTTCCCTGATCCAGAGAAAGTTCTCCATTGGTTATAATCGTGCGGGCCGTATCATGGATCAGCTCGAAGCTGCAGGGATCGTGGGACCTCCCGATGGAAGCAAACCGAGACAGGTTTACTTTCCCGATGAATATAACCTGGAACAGTTTTTGAGCAGCCTGAATAAATAACTGTCACTTCTAATCCGCAGAAAATATGTTCCGACTCATATTAACATTGTTCTCCGGTTTATCATTTGTGTTTGCCCTGGCCCAGGAAGATCAGGATCCTGCGGCAAAGGACGTTTTGGACCGGGTAGCAGCAAAGGCCAGACAGATGAATTCAATTGGCGTTGATTTTGAGCTGGTTATTGAGGACAGGAAAGAAAATACGAAAAACAGTTCGGTGGGTAGCCTTTTGATCCGGCAGGACAAATATAAGATCACCACGAAAGAAAGTGTAGTTTACTTTGATGGCAGGACCATGTGGACTTATGTTGAAGCAAACCGGGAGGTTACAGTAACGGAACCTGATAATAACAATGAAGAATTCCTGAACAATCCTGCAAAGATTTTCAGTTTATATAACAGGGATTTTAAATACCGTTATGTGAATGAATCCACGCTTAACGGGGCTAAATATCACGAAATTGACCTTTTTCCAAAAAATCTGAACCAGCCCTATTCCCGTATCAAGATATTTGTCAGCCTTAAAAATGAAATGCCGGAAAAACTTAGGTCCGTTGGCAAAGACGGGGTTGATTATACGGTTAACCTCAGCAATTTCCGATTTGACAATGTAATAAACGATCAGACCTTCGTTTTCGACCCCTCAAAACACAAAAAAGTAGAAGTGATTGATATGAGAGGGGTGAAGTAAGCGAAGTTGCAACTATTCTCACGAGCGTCAGCGAGTAAACTTCGCTTAGCGGGGGGAGAATGGGTTACTGCTTCACCGGAATGTTCTTCAGGGTTTCGCATAAAAAATCCCAGAACTTGCCGACACTCGCAATATGGACTTTTTCATCCGGCGAATGAGGATGTCTGATTGTGGGGCCAAAAGAGATCATGTCAAGTCCCGGATAAACGCCGCCGATAATCCCGCATTCCAATCCGGCATGTACGGCCTTAACCTCGGGTTCCTTCCCATACATGTTCTTATAAACCTTTTCCATGGTTTTCAGGATTGGTGAGTCCATATTGGGTTTCCAACCTGGATATGAACCGGTAAATCCTACTTTTGATCCGGCCATTTCAAACAAGGCTTTCATTTTGTCTGCCAGGTTTTCCTTTGATGTCTCAACAGAACTTCTTAAAAGGCAATGTATCCTTATTTCGTTGTCAACAGTTTTGACAATAGCCAGGTTGGTTGAGGTTTCGACCAGGCCAGGTATTCCGTCGCTCATTCGGATCGTGCCATTGGGGCAGCTGTAAATGGCTGCCGTGACTTTTTTCTGTAGCTCAGGTTGCATCACCCTGGAAGGCATGCCAGTTCTTGTGCATTGGATGCTTAGGTCCGGTTCCGTTGCGGATAATTCCTTTTTTATGGCGGCGATAACCTTTCCCGACATGTCCAGAAAAACTTTCTCCCTGTCGGCAGGTATGATAACTGTGGCACTTGCTTCCCGCGGAATTGCATTTCGCATATTTCCTCCTTCTGCTTCACAAAGACGCAGTCCTGCCGAATCCGTTGCCTTATAGATCAGTCTGAAAAGCAACAGGTTGGAATTACCCCTGCCGAGGTTGATATCCAAACCGGAATGACCGCCTTTCAAACCCGAAACCAGGATCTGGTATGGCACATAGTTTTGAGGAACAGATTCCTTTTCATAGGGGAATATTATATTGGCATCCATGCCGCCGGCGCATCCCACATACAATTCACCCTCATCTTCCGAGTCAAGATTCAGCAGAATATTCCCTTTGAGCTGTCCCGATTTCAATGCGAAGGCCCCCGTCATACCTGTTTCTTCATCGATCGTGAACAAGGCTTCCACAGGACCATGAACCAGATCCCCGGCTTCGAGAATGGCCAGCATTGCTGCTACCCCAATACCATTGTCGGAACCAAGGGTTGTTCCGTTGGCTTTTACCCATTCACCGTCTATATATGCTTCAATGGGATCAATCAAAAAGTCATGCTTTTTATCGTTGTTTTTTTGGGGTACCATATCCAGGTGTGACTGAAGGATCACACCTTTGTGATTTTCCATTCCTTTTACAGCCGGTTTCCGGATCACCACATTTCCAGAGTCATCCACATGAGTTTCAAGGTTGAGCTTTTCACCAAACTCCCTGATAAACCGGATGATCCTTGTTTCATGTTTTGATGGCCTGGGTATCTGGGTAATACTTTTAAAATTTTTCCATATACGGACCGGGTCGAGGGATTCAATTTTATTGTTCATGGCTGAGTGTTTAATTCTAAAAATATAAAATTACTGATATTATGGCATTTCCGGCAGGATTTTTGTCATGGTTTTCACGTATACTCTGTCATTGCTCATTGATTAACATCAATAACAAATCATTTGGAACAAAATCGTAATTTTGGCGTTAGAATTATAAAACTTAACCATGATGAAAAGACTTATCATTATACTGTCTTGTATACTTATTTCAACCTCCGGTTATTCACAATCATTAATTAAGTGGTATTCCGTAGAGGAAGCCTTTGCCCTGACCAAAAAAGAGCCCAGGAAAATTCTGGTGGACGTATATACCGACTGGTGCAAGTGGTGTAAGGTTATGGACAATGACACATACAGCAATCCCATGATAGCAGATTATCTGAATAAGAATTTCTATCCTGTTAAGTTTAATGCTGAACAAAAAGCCGATGTTACGCTCAACGGAAAAACATATAAGTTCCTTGCAAGCGGAAGCCGCGGATACCATGAACTTGCCGCAGAAATGCTGAATGGCCAGCTGGGATATCCTTCTGTTGTTTTCCTGGACGAGCAAACCAAAATGATCCAGCCGGTGCAGGGTTATATCAAAGCCAGGCAGTTCGACGGAATCATGCGCTTCATCGGAGATGATTTGTACAAAACTAAAAAGTGGGAAGATTTTCAAGCCCAGTATATCTCTCCCATAGCAGAATAATCAGGCAATCTTTCTGTAACGCCAGGTGGCAAGGCTGATTGCAATAATCGCATATACTGCCATCCCTAGAAAATCAAGACTGATATCACTCCATCCTGATCCTTTCAGAAGGATCATTCGGATTACCCGCATAAAATAGGCAAGCGGATTTATGACGTTCACCTGTTGTGCCCAGTGAGGCATGCTTTCTGCAGGTGTAAAAATCCCGCTCATCAGAACAAAAGTGATCATAAAGAAGAAGTTCAGGAACATTGCCTGCTGCTGGGTCTGGGATAACGTTGAAACAAGCAGGCCCAGTCCCAGAATGGTAATGAGATAAAGCGCGGCAAAGGCAAATAAAAGCAGAAGGCTTCCTTCCATGGGAATATTGAACAGAAGCTTTCCAAGAAGCAATCCGAAACAGAGTTCAAATAATGCAATAATCCAAAATGGAATAAGCTTGCCCATAATAAACTGGTACTTACGTATCGGGGTCACATTGATCTGCTCAATTGTACCCATCTCTTTTTCCCTGACCAGGTTTAACGAGGCAAGGAACATGCTTATAATGGTTAATAAGATGACCAGGATTCCCGGCACCATATAAAATTTAAATTTCAGTTCACTGTTGTACCAGAAGCTGTAGTTTATTTCAATGTTTCGCGGCAAACCATTTATAAGCTGATTGCCTCCCCCTGAGGCAATGATCTCCCGGTTGAACCCACTGATAATCTGGGATGTATAGCTGCTTATCAGGCCGGCTGTCATCCCATTGATGGCATCAACCTGCAGTTGAAGGGTGGATAGCCCTTCACGATACAGTATTTTCTCAAAGTCTTCGGGAATAACCAGTATGAGATCTGTTTTATTGCCAAGCATGCTTTTTCCGGCTTCCTCAAGCGAGAAATCCGATCCTTTGAGGATAAAAAAAGGTGAATGGAGGAACTTGTCACCCAGTTGTCTTGAAAGAGTTGACAGATCCCGATCGATCAGGATCATTTTTATATGTTTCATGTCCAATGTTGCAGCATTCACCAGGATAAGAAGCTGAATAAATGGCAAAACAAAGATCAGGGGTAGCATTGTCCTGTTCCTGAATATCTGCCTGAATTCCTTTCGCAATATGATGCCGATTGTTCTCATGGAATACTTACTTATTTTCTATCTTACAGGATCACCTTATCACTGAAGCCGTTCCTTAAACCGTGCTGCACTTATTCCAAGGAATAATACCAGCATGCCTGCCATAATCCCTGTTTCCAACAATACTTCAGTCAATCCGGTTCCCTTTAACATTACGCTCCGGATCGTGGTGATGAAATATCTCGGCGGAATAACAGAACAAAGCCATTGCAGGACCCTGGGCATGTTTTCAATGGGAAAAATAAAACCGGACAGGAGCATGGTGGGAAGCATGAGCCCCATGGCGGAGATAAACATGGCCTGTTGCTGGCTGCTGCTTACGGTGGATATCATAATCCCAAGGGAAAGGGCGAGCGAAATGAACAGGATGGTTTCCCCAAAAAGAAGGATTATGCTTCCTCTGATGGGCAAATGAAATACAAAATAACCCAACAGGATGATGATGATGGCATTAATACAGGAAAGCAGAATATAAGGAAAAACCTTTCCTGCAATAATCTGGATTGGCTTAAGGGGAGAAACAAGAATTGCCTCAAGTGTACCTGTTTCTTTTTCCCTGGCTATGGAAATAGATGTCATCATGGCTGAGACCAGCATAAGGATCATGGCCATGGTGCCGGGAACAAACATAAAGGCACTTTTCAGGTCGGCATTATACATCATCCTGATCCTGGGCTCGATGATCAGGGGCCTTTCGGACCGGCGGTTCACCTCGGTAAGATAATTGGACACAATGCCCTGGGTGTACGACACAATCATCCTTGCCGAGTTTGGATCAGAAGCGTCGGCTATAATTTGCATATGCGCTGTTCCCTCTTTTTCCAGCCTTTCTCCAAAACGATCCTCAAAAATAACCGCCTCCCTTACCTTACCTTTTTTGAAAATACTTTCCAGCTGCTGCTGAGTTCCGGGATACCCGTCAATCCTGAAAAATCCGGATGCAAGCAGCCGTTCTGAAATTTCACGGGTGACGTTATCTTTTGATTCATCGAGTATGGCTATTTTCACATCCTGAATCTCATTGCGGATAACGTATCCGAAAATAAGAATTTGGGCAACCGGCAGGCCAAAAAGAATTATAAGGGTGCGGTAGTCCCTGAAAATATGAAGAAATTCCTTTTTGACAAATCCGATAAATTCTCTCATAACGTCAGTAAATTGATTTAATTATTACTTCCTCCGCTTTTTCTGGCTATCTTTAGAAATACCTCATCCATCGAAGCTGCATTGAATGCCTTTTTAAGATTTTCCGGTGTATCCATGGCTTCAATTCTGCCTTCCGCCATAATTGAGACTCGTTCACAGTATTCCGCTTCGTCCATGTAATGGGTAGTTACGAAAACAGTTATTCCCCGTGCCGCCGCATTGTAAATCTGTTCCCAGAATTGCCGGCGGGTAACCGGATCAACACCCCCTGTTGGTTCATCCAGGAATACTATCCTGGGATTATGGAATATAGCCACCGAAAAAGCCACCTTCTGCCTCCAGCCGAGCGGAATATCCCTTACCAGTTTCCCTGCTATGGGCGTTAATCCCATTTCACCGATCAGTTCTTCCGTTTTCCTCCGGATTTCGGACGACTTAAGACCGTAAATACCCGCATAGAACCTAATGTTTTCCCGGATGTCCAGGTCTTCATACAATGAAAATTTCTGACTCATATAGCCAATATTCCTTTTTATATATTCCCGCTGGGTATAAACGTCAAAACCAGCAATTTCGAGACTTCCTGATGTAGGGTAGGATAGTCCGCACAAAATTCGGATGGTTGTCGTTTTTCCGGCCCCATTGGCCCCCAGGAATCCAAAGATCTCTCCTTCATACACTGTGAAGGACAGATGGTCATTCGCAGTAAAGGCTCCGAATTTTTTAACAAGCTCATTTACCTGTATTATGGGTTTCCGTTTGTTCATACTTTTTTCCGGGTATGGGAATCTTCAACTGACTCGATAAAGCAATCTTCAAAATCGGCCACAACCGGGGTGATAATGCTATCTTCCATTCCCTGTCTTGCCAGTTGAGTGTGAAGCCAATCCTGACTTACAGAGCCGGATGACATGGTCAGATGTACGGACTGTCCGAACAGATAAGCACTTTTCACCTCCGGCATTGACCGGAGCAACTGTAAGAGCCCGAAATGATCCCCGGACTTTACCTCAAACAGTGAACTGCCAAATCCTTTCAGTATCCGGTCCGGTGAATCCGTTACCATGATTATTCCCTCCTGCATGAGTGATACTTTTTCACACCGGGCAGCTTCATCCATATAGGGTGTTGACACGAGAATTGTCATACCTGTTTCTTTAAGGAACTGAAGTGTATCCCAGAATTCCTTCCGGGATACGGCATCAACGCCTGTAGTAGGCTCATCCAGTACAAGTAGCCGCGGATTGTGAATCAAGGCGCAGGACAGCGCAAGTTTTTGTTTCATTCCCCCTGACAGGTTACGGGCCAGTCGGTCTTTATAAGGTTCCAGGAGCACGTACACGGGTTCAATCAGTTTGTAGTTCTTTTTAACAGTTGTGCCGAATATGGTTGCATAAAAGTCCAGGTTTTCCCGGACCGTCAGGTCAGGATAAAGGGAAAAGCGTCCGGGCATGTAACCCGTGAACTGGCGTATTTTACGATAGTCCTTTTTTGTGTCCAATCCAAAAACTTTGATATACCCTTCATCAGGCAGCAGCAGCGTGGTGACCATCCTGAAGAGAGTGGTTTTCCCGGCTCCGTCGGGTCCGATCAGGCCAAACAGGCAATTTTCAGGAATGTCAATATTGACCCTATCAACTGCCCTGATTTCGCCAAATGACTTGATGGTATTGTTTATTTCAAGACCTGTCATCATCGGAATTCAGTTTCACCAGATTTTCAAAATAGTTCAGAAACATGTTCATAAGCTTATTGTTTTCAGGCATGTATACCAATCCTGACGAAAGAGCCCCCTCATCCTGGACATATGGGCCGGGCACCAGTTCCCTGCCGGCATGATTGATCATCAGGCTGACATTTTCGGGTTTTATTTCACAATGGAACTGGAGTGCCAGGACATGATGACGGTATAAAAAGCCCTGAGACCTGGTAATTTCGGATGATGCCAGAGAAACAGAATCCCGGGGAAGATCAAATGTATCACCATGCCAGTGAAAGACTTTAATGCTTTCCGGCATATCCGGAAAATGGGAAGTGATTGCTTTTTTCCGGTTCATGGTGATCGGAAACCAGCCAATTTCCTTATATTTTCCCGGGTAGACCCTGCTTCCAAGAACAGAAGCAATAAGTTGGCTACCCAGGCAAATGCCAAGCAGGGGCTTACCCGATTCAATCCAATCCGAGATCAGGGCTTTTTCCTTTTCCAACCAGGGATAGTCGGCATCATCATGAATACCCATTGATCCTCCCATAATGATCAGCATATCAAAATCCTTCGCCGCCGGCAAAGGGGTGCCGGAATACAAATGAATTTCAGAGCAGACATGTCCTTTTTCTATGATCCAGTCTTCAATATATCCCAATTTTTCAAAGGGTACATGGAACAGGGCGGCGATTTTCATGACTTCTTGCTTTAGATCTTTCTTCTTATTTTGACTGAAAACCTTTTGTTTTTTTAAAGATCACCTCACCGGGCATTCCGATTTTCATTCTTCCATCATTCTTCACACCCACCTTTACTGCATAAACCATATTAATCCTTTCCTCCCGTGTTTGAATTATTTTGGGGGTAAACTCTACCTGCGATGAAATCCAGGTCACTACACCGGGTATTTTCTGCAAGCCGTCATCCAAACTGTCGATATATACATCCACGGGGTCACCAAGTGCTATTGAGGGCAATTGATTTCCACTTACAAAAACCTTGAGTTCCATATTATCAGTGTTGGCGATCTTGTACAGTGCTTTTCCGGGAGAAACCAGTTCATGCGCTTCAGCATATTTATCGAGGACGGTACCCATTATCGGGTTGATGATACGGCATTTCTCAAGCTGGTTCTTTACGTCTTCCAATTGCGCGGCCAGGACGGATCTGTCACCGGCAATAATGTTTTTCTGGCTTCTGATTGTTTCCGTCTGCATATCCAGAACCTTAAGCCTGCCCTGTATATCGTCATATTGTTGTTGCGTGGCAGCCCCGTCTTTCAGCAATTTCTCAATGCGGTTCACTTCCCGCACCAGGTTTGATCTTTGTTCTTCCTGAACCCTGAGCTGGTCATCCAGATTCCTTAATCTCGCACTGATCAGGACATCCTGTGCCATGAGCTGTTTCTTCCTGAGAATGGCCGGTGCCGAGTCTATTTTGCCAACCTGAACATCTTTTTCTAGCAATTTTCCTTCCTCAACATCCAGTGAAATGAGTATCCCCTGTGATTGGGCTGAAACGATGACTTCGATTGCTTCAAAATTTCCAAAGGCATCTGCCTCATGATCCTGATTTCCACAGGATGCTGCTGCAAATATGATAGAAGGAACAATGTACATTATTTGAGATAAAAAGTGATTTTTCATATTTGTCTGGTTATGGTTTAAATGAAAATGATTTACAAATTGCCTTGCAGGAGCAGGTAATTATACATGGCTTGCAATTTCAGAATCCTGTGGTTCTCAAACTGGAGTTTAGCACGCATTTCGTTATCCATTTCGGATAAGTAATCACTCGAGGTGATAATACCGTTTTTCAACTTTGCAAAGCTGGATGCGGTGATTGCCTTTCTCAACTTCACGATATCTTCATCCTTTTTTAACAATTCAGTGTATTTCATTTGATCTGCTATTTCTGCCGACAGCTGAATTTCCAGCTGATCATCGAATGCCTTTCTTTTAATATCCACAAGTTCTTTTTGTATTTCAAACACTTTTTTTTGTCTTCGGCTGTCGCCATAATTCAGAAAATTCCACTTCATGCCCAATCCGGCAGAATAAAAGGTATGAAACTTACTGCTAACTATGTTGTATCCAGGTCGGCCATATGCACCCTGGGTGAAAGCAAAAAATCTTGGCATATCGGCAGCAGCTGTAAGGGATTGATTTGCCTGCAACCCTTCTTTCTGTTTGTCAAAAAATAGATATTCCGGCCGTTCAATGGGCTGATCCTTGATTTCAGGTTCAACAGGCTGTTTTACAGAAGTATTTTCAGATATAGTTGTATCCATCAAAACGGAAAGCACCCGGATCAGTTGTTGCTGCGCTATGGTCAGTTCGAGTAATCCCTGGCGCAATTTAAGTTCCTCAGCATCCAGAGACATCAGGTTTTCTGCGAGCAATACTCCATTTTCAACACCTGACCGGATTACCTTTTTCCTTTCTCCCAGTTCTTCCAGGGAGACCTGCAGGATCTCCGCACTTTTGCCGGTAATGAGGAGACTGAAAAATACTTTGTTTACCTGTTGCTTTAAAACGAGAAGTTCCGCATCAGCCTGATGTATATCTGCCTCCCAGGAAGCCTTTTCAATTGACTTCCGGGCGTGTATTATTCCCCCGTCATACAATTGCTGATTGAGTTCCGCCCACACCTTATACTGGTCCAGGGGCAGGGAGGGTACCGAAACAGGCAAACCCTTCATAACATCTGAAAAATCAACAGTTTCGGAATTGTAACTTGCCTGGGCATTCAATCCTGCAGCTGGTAACCAGCCTGAACCCAGGTTCTTAAGTCTGAAAGCCATGGCTTCCCCTGACAAAGCTTTCCTGTCATTGAGGGGACTCCGGTATCCGGCAATCCTGATGCAGTCGTCCAGTTTCAGCGAATCCTCAGGTTGGCCATAAATGCCGGCATTATTTATTGCAATTCCAAGAATTAGGATTAAATTTCTCATATCAGGCTTGTATTGATTGAAGTAGTAAACCGGTAACAATATTTTTCCTTTCCTGTAAAAACAGCTGGTAAGCAGCCGCATCATTTGCAAAAAGTATCCTTTGCATCAATGGCCTTCCGGCAATGGGAAATACACAAAGTGAAATAAGATTGACAATAAAATGTTTCGGATCAATTGATTTGATCTTACCTTTTCTGATTTCCACTAAAAAATTGCTGATAAATAAGGTCGGATTCAGACCGCTATTCTGCATAAGATCATAGATCCGTCCCGGATTTCGGTTTATTTCATGCAAAATAAAGGCAGGAATTATCTCATTGTTCAGAAGCATTTCCATGTATTCTCCGACAATATTTTCAATTTTTGAGGAAAGCGGCAGATCAGAGGATAATATTTCCCTGATCTGGGGTACAAAATGGTGGAACGCATAGAGAAAAACCGAGGCAAACAGCTTTTCCTTGGTCCTGAAATAATAATGCAGTAAGGATTTGTTTATGCCTGCTTCATTCGCAATAAGCTGCATGCTTGTACCATCAAAACCATTGGTGATAAATACTTTCTTAGCAGCTTCGAGGATCCTGTTCTCGGTGGAGGAAGGTGCAAATTGAATAATATTGACCATTTAGTTAAATTAATTGGTTTAACCGATCGGTCAAAAGTACAAAAGTTTTATTTTTTTCACAATTTTTTTTAAAAAAATATTTCACCGTTAAAAACCTGAGAATTCATGGCTATCTTTGCTGACGATGTAAGATGCACTTAACAAAATTTAACCAATAATCGGGAACAAAACAGGCGGATAAAACGTAATTGTATATTGGAAATTAAACATCCACCCATTAATAAATATTAAAATGAAAATAACATCGATTCTTCTTGTATCATTTGCTTTTTTGCTTATCGGAATTTCAGGAACCGTAAATGCTCAGGATGAGGCCAAACCCGCTTCATCAATAGCCTGGACTTCAACCACCATTGATTTTGGAAAAATAGAACAGGGAAAACCCGTGTCCGCTGAATTTGAATTTAAGAATCCTTCAATGGTGCCTTTGATCATCAATTCTGTTCGGCCTACGTGCGGGTGCACCGTTGCCGATTATCCAAAAGAACCCATACAACCTGGAAAATCAGGTAAAATTTCCATTACTTACAATGCAGCAGCCAGTGGGTTTTTCCAGAAATCAATCGTTGTTACCACCAATGCAAGCGAAGGCAACACATCCTTGCTTATAAAGGGTGAGGTTATGCAGAAAGCAAAAGCATCCAAATAATTTATTCCGGCGGGATGAAATAAAAAAGCGGTATTTAATGAACCGCTTTTTTATTAAAGCTCCCTTGTATCGATGTTTCCCTTAAAAACAAAGGTGGCTGCCCCCTCCAGCCAAATATTACTGAAGGTGTTGTCGATGTAATTGGCTGAAACCATAAGTTGTCCCCCCATAGTCTTCACCGGAAGCTCAAAGTTTTCCTGATTCCGCCCGGCGCGGTAAATGGTGCAGAGGGCAGAAGCCACCACACCTGTTCCACAGGCCAGAGTTTCATTCTCAACCCCTCGTTCATAGGTGCGTACAAAAATATGGGTTCGACGGTCTTCCACAAAATTGACATTTGTACCCTGGGCTGCAAATCTTTCACTGTATCTTATTCTGCGTCCTTCGGTGAATACGTCCAGATCAGTGATCGAAGGCATAAACTTTACCAAATGAGGTGATCCGGTACTAAGGTAGTAAAAGTCATTACCGGATTCAATCGTTGTCACGTCGTTAAATCTGAGTCTCACATAATCGTTTTCCACCAGTACTGCCTGGTGTTCGCCATCCGAGGCCATGAAACTTGTCTTATCCTTTATGATACCCAGTTTCCATGCAAAAGCTGCTATGCATCTGCCTCCATTGCCGCACAAACTGCCTTCTTTTCCATCGGAATTATAATAGATCATGCCGAAGTCATATCCTGAACGCTGCCGGAGCAAAATCAATCCATCCGCACCAATTCCAAACCTGCGGTCACAAAGAAATTTCACCAAACCGGAATTTTGATAGGGAAATTTTACATCCCTATCGTCGATCATAATGAAATCATTGCCGGTACCCTGATATTTATAAAAAGCCAGTTCCATCAACGCTTACGTTAAATTATGTTAAACCAGTACACTAAGAGAACAATTGTTCTAATTTTGAGGTTAAAGTTGAAAAGTCAATGAAAAATTAGAATTGAGAAAATAAAAGTAAAGTTAAAATATTTACAAAAATGAAAAAGAGACAGATTTTAGTAATTATGCTGGTCTCAGTAATCAGTAGTTTGGTTGCTGTGTTGGTTTATTCAGCTATCCTTGATAAAAAAGAAAGGAATATTGTAACCATTGCAAAGGAACCGGTAAGTATGGTGAACCTGAAGGCCGGTCTTGACACTTCCACCGATTTTACATTTGCCGCTGAAAAAACAATCAATTGTGTCGTGAATGTCAAAACACAATCCACCATGTCCTACCGGAACCCAATTTATGATTTTTTCTATGGAGATCGATACCGTGGTGAAGAAGAACCTGTTATGGGGATTGGATCAGGTGTTATCATTTCAGCCGATGGATATATTGTTACGAATAATCATGTAATTGAAAACTCGGAAAAAGTATCCGTTACATTAAACAGTAAGCGTGAATTTACCGCAAAAGTGGTAGGAACGGATCATTCCACTGATCTTGCCCTATTGAAAGTGGATGCCGAAGATCTGCCTTATATTTCATTTGGTAATTCAGATGCTTTGAGGGTAGGGGAGTGGGTACTCGCTGTCGGAAATCCATTTAATATTACTTCCACGGTTACGGCGGGTATTGTCAGCGCCAAAGGCAGGAGTATGCAGATCATTGAAGATAATTACAGGATCGAATCCTTTATACAGACCGATGCTTCAGTTAACAGGGGAAACAGCGGCGGAGCCCTGGTTAACCTGAGGGGTGAAATGATCGGGATCAATACTGCCATTCTTTCTCCTTCGGGAGGTAACATCGGTATTTCCTTTGCCATACCATCAAGCATAGTTCAAAAGGTAGTCAGGGACCTGATAGAATTCGGTACAGTGCAACGTGCCATAATGGGCGTTAGCATTACGGACATTACCGCCGAACTTGCCAAAGAGAATAACCTGGAGGCGCTCACCGGCGTATATGTTTCAGATGTGAACGATAATAGTGCAGCTGAAGCAGCAGGTATTGAAAAAGGAGATGTAATTACGATGATCGATAACGTGGTTGTGAACAGTCCTTCTGAATTACAGGAGATGGTGGGAAGACACCGCCCGGGTGACAAAATCTCGGTCACCGTAAAAAGAAAGGGCAATTTGAAACAATTCAGTGTGACATTACGTAATCTACAAGGCGACACAAGTGTCGTTAAAGCAGGAAACTACGATACCATACTTGGAGCAAAGGTTGTAGATCTGGATGAACAGGAAAAGAGCAAACTCGGTATTAAAAACGGTGTAAAAGTTACCGAGGTTCAGGAAGGTAAACTGAAATCCGAGGGAGTAAAACCCGGATTTGTAATTGTTCAGATCAATAACAAACCGATCAATTCGGTTGAAGAGCTTGATAAAACCATTAAATCCATTAAGGGTGGCATTTACATAGAAGGTGTATATCAGAATGGTGTAGTAGCATATTATGCTTTTGGACTGTGATAGAAAGATGTTATTTTCAATCTATAAGGCTTGCAGTTCGCAGGCCTTTTTTTTTGAAATAATACAGGCAGTAATTTATATTGAATATAAATATAAAATAACATAAATTCGCACAAACTTTTTCGGGAAGATGAGACAATTAAAAATCACAAAATCAATTACCAACAGGGAGAGCGCTTCACTTGACAAGTATCTGCAAGAGATTGGTAAAGAAGAGCTGATTACAGTGGAAGAGGAAGTTGAGTTAGCCCAAAGGATCAAAAAAGGGGATAAAACCGCACTTGAAAAACTCACAAGGGCCAACTTAAGGTTTGTGGTATCTGTTGCAAAACAGTATCAAAACCAGGGATTAAGCCTTCCTGATTTAATCAATGAAGGTAACCTTGGATTAATCAAGGCAGCTGAGAAATTCGATGAAACAAGGGGATTCAAATTTATTTCCTATGCTGTATGGTGGATAAGGCAGTCTATATTGCAGGCATTGGCCGAGCAGTCAAGGATTGTCAGGCTTCCGCTTAACCAGGTGGGTTCATTGAATAAGATCAATAAGGCATTTTCAAAATTTGAACAGCAATTTGAACGCACGCCTACACCGGAAGAGCTGGCTGAAGCACTGGAATTGCCAAAGGAAAAGATTTCCGATACGCTGAAGGTTTCCGGCCGGCATGTATCCGTGGATGCCCCGTTTGCAGAAGGAGAGGACAACAGCCTGCTGGATATATTGATAAATCATGATTCACCGAAGGCAGACAAAAAGCTGATCAGTGAATCACTCATGAAGGAAATTGACAGGGCACTTGCCACACTTACTGAAAGGGAAAGGGATATAATCAAATTTTTCTTTGGTATCGGTGTCCAGGAAATGACGCTTGAAGAAATCGGCGAGAAATTTGATCTTACAAGGGAGCGGGTCAGGCAAATCAAGGAAAAAGCCATTCGACGACTCAGACATACATCCCGCAGTAAATTATTGAAGGGATATTTGGGGTAGATTTCACCTCTTACGTTGTTTTCATAGTCAGTTGAATCCTTTTTCTCGGTTCATCTACATCTATTACTTTTACCATCACATGCTGGTGGAGTTTTACGATATCCGCCGGATTGCTGACAAATTTGTCAGCCAGTTGTGAAATATGTATCAGGCCGTCCTGTTTTACGCCAATGTCAACGAAGGCCCCAAAATTCGTTATGTTCGTAACAATCCCCGGAAGTATCATTCCCGGTTTTACATCCCCGATTGAATGAATGTCAGGGGAAAACTCGAATACTTTAATCACTGACCGCGGATCGCGGCCGGGTTTTGCCAGTTCACTCATGATATCGGCAAGCGTTGGCAGACCCACTTTATCATCCAGAAATTTATTGATGTCAATGATTTTTTGCAGGGTTTCATCCCTGAGCATATCTTCCACTGGCCTGCCCAGACTTCCCGCCATTTTTTCTACAATATAGTAACTTTCAGGGTGGACTGCACTGTTATCCAGTGGATTACTTCCATTTCTTATTCTCAGAAATCCTGCTGATTGTTCAAAAGCCTTTGGTCCCATCCGGACGACTTTCCTGAGATCCTCACGTGATTTGAACATCCCGTGTTCACGGCGGTAATCGACGATATTACGCGCCAGTTGCGGACCCAATCCTGAAACATAAGTCAGCAGGTGCATGCTTGCGGTATTCAGATCCACCCCAACTGCATTTACGCAATTTTCCACCACCTGATCCAGCGAATCTTTCAGTTTTGCCTGGTCCACATCATGCTGGTATTGGCCTACACCAATTGATTTCGGATCTATTTTTACAAGTTCGGCCAAAGGATCCATCAGCCGCCTTCCAATTGATATGGCTCCCCTAACCGTAACATCATAATCGGGAAATTCGTCCCGTGCAATCCTGGAAGCAGAGTAGACCGAAGCACCAGCTTCGCTCACTATAAAAACCTTCAGATCACGGTCAAACCTGATGTGACGAACAAAATCTTCAGTCTCCCTGCTGGCAGTGCCGTTTCCGATCGCAATGGCTTCAATCTTATAGGAATTGACAAGGGTATTTATTTTCCTTGCTGCCAGGGAAGATTCCTGCTGGGGAGGATGGGGAAAAATTGTCTCGTTGTGAAGCAGGTTTCCCTGCGCATCGAGGCAAACCACCTTGCATCCGCTTTTAAATCCCGGATCAATGGCCAATACCCTTTTCTGACCCAAAGGGGCAGACATCAGGAGTTGCTTGAGATTCGCCGCAAAAACCTGAATGGAATGTTCATCCGCTTTTTCTTTTGCCCGGGAACGGAATTCTGTTTCAATCGCCGGACCGAGCAACCGTTTATATGAATCCCTTATTGCTGTTGATATTTGTTTTGCACATTCCCCCTTACTGGTAAGGAACTGTTTTTCAAGGATCTGAATGGCCATTTCCATATCCGGTTCAATGGACAACCGCAGAAATCCTTCTTCTTCGCCCCGGAACATGGCCAGTACCCGATGGGACGGACACCGTTTCAAGGATTCAGATGTATTGTGATAGTCAGCATACTTTATTCCTTCCTGCTCCTTTCCTTTAACCGGCCTTGAAAATACTAACCCCTCTTCTGAGAACAACCGCCTTGTTGAATTTCGTGCACGCTCGTCCTCGCTTATCCATTCGGCAATTATATCCCGGGCCCCCTGCAGTGCTTCATCGGCATCAGGGACCTTGTCATTCAGGAAAGGTCCGGCGCAATGAGCCAGATCCCTGACCGACTGACCCATTATCAGGGCAGCCAAGGGTTCAAGCCCCTTTTCCCTGGCAATGGAAGCCCGGGTTTTCTTTTTGGGTTTATACGGGAGATACAGGTCTTCCAACTCTGTCAATGAGGACGCCGTGAGCAACCTGTCTTTCAGGTTATCAGTCATAAGTCCTTGTTCCTCAATTGACTTAATAATTGCATTTCGTCGACTGTCCAGTTCAACGAGCCGGGCATACTGTTCTTTAACGGCCGCAATCAGAATTTCATCCAGGCTTCCGGTCATCTCCTTGCGGTAACGGCTTATGAATGGAACTGTGGCGCTCTGGCTTAATAATCGGAGGGTATTTTCTACCTGCCAGGGCAAAATACTTAAATTTTGCGCGATTGATCTGATATAATTATTTTCCATATTTCAAATTACAACCGGGATCGTAAAAATAGACAATTGTTGTTACATTCGCTTTCTCTAAATATTTGAATTAGGATCCGGAGTATTTAATTAATCATCTGTATGCTGCTGGCAGGATACCGCATATTCAGGGCTGAACCCCTGGCTGAAACATACCGGAGGGTTATGCGGGAGCAGATACAATTGGCCTTGGATTATTGCCGCAAGTCGGGGAAAGAGCCGGATCTGGCCACCCATGAGATCCGGAAATGCACCAAGAGGATCAGGGCGACAAACCGTCTTTTCAGGGAAGTTTTGGGAGAATCAGCATTCCGGCTTAGCCAGGACCGGTTTCGGAATATTAGTAGAATGCTTGCCTCACACCGGATCAGCAAAGTACATCTGGATGTCCTTTCTGATATAGCCCTTGCCAAACAGCGTCAGGAAGATATCTTAATTACCGGGAAGCTTAGGGATGAAATCCGTGCCAACCATAATAGGCTTACCAATGACATTATCAGGAAAGAAAAAGTATATCAGCAAGTCAGAATAATCCTTACTGATGAAATGAATCGAATACAGGCTGATCCCCTGGCTTCCTGCGACTTTGTTCTTTTACAGAATCAAATTAAAAAAACCTACAGTAAAGCGAAAAGAAATCTACAAATAATTCAAAATCAATATTCTGCAGAAAACCTGCATAATCTGAGGAAAACCGTAAAATCCCTCTGGAATCAGATTCTGCTTATAAGACCGGCGTGGCCATCTTATGTCGGGATGACTGTGCGTTACCTCGATTCTCTTGCGGAAAAGCTTGGTTATGACCATGATCTGGACGATCTTATGCATGATATTGCACAAAGAAATGAAGCAGGGGATCCGGAAAAGTACAAGGCGCTTACCGGCTATATTATTCTGAAAAGAAGACGGCTTGAAAAAAGCATCATTCCCCTGGCTGTCAGGATATTTTCAGAAAAGGCCGGGGATTTCAGCCGAAGGATGGCCGCATATTACATGACCTACCGGCAGGGTACAAGGTTATAATTCATTTTTTATTCACCGATCCTGCGCTGGAAGTATGGATTTCCCTGATCCTCGGCTCTCCCTTATAATCAATATCTCCTGCACTGCTTGACCGGAAACTGGCTTCTTCCGTGACAAAAACCTTCGCCTTGCCTGCACTGGAAACATTGATATCACCTTTTTTCGCCTCCAGGTCAAAGGCATTCAAATCGCCTGCACTGCTCAGATCTGCTTTCAGTATATTGGTTTTTCCCTTGAGATTGGCATTTCCGGCACTTGATATTGATATCCCGATTTCATCGGCCATTACCTCGAGGTGCAGATCACCGGCACTGCTCATGTCAATATCCAGTTTTTCAGTAATAAAGGGCGTTTCACCCGTAATATCGCCCGCACTGGAAATATCAATCTTGTCCAGGGTTTTACATGTGGCATATACCTTTTTTGATTTGGCAAACCGGATGCTCTTATCCGTAAAAATATGCAGAACTGATCCATTCACTTCCGTTCTGATCCAATCCTGGAGATTTTCATCGGCCTCCACTTCAAGATTGGGCGTGTCGCCTTGCGTCAGCAAAACATCAATACCACTACCGACTTTAATGCCGGTAAATTCAGGGACATCCCTCTTTTGTTTCACTACATTACCATTCCCTGTTATTGAATCCTGAATATTCACAACGCATCCTGACAACATTAGAACAAGGAATGCCGGCGCAAGCGATTTGAATGTTTTCATGTTTTATTGGATTTATTGGTTTATCCTATTCTGCTGAGCACATCAAGGAGATCCGTACTTTTGAGTACTACTTTTCTGTCTTCAATATCGATCAGCCTGTCATTCTTAAATTCAGTGAGAGTGCGGCTGATACTTTCCTTTGTGGAAGATACCAGTTCCGCAAGTTCCTGCCGTGAGACCGGAAGAGTGAAATTATTGCTGTTGTAAACCTCCTTGGAGAAAAAAAGCAGAATTTCGGCAATCCTTCCCGGGATCTGTTTCTGCGACAGATTAATCATTTTATCGATCAGCAAGATGCCTTCGAGGCTGAGCTGCTTAAGCATACGCAGTGCATATCCGCCATTTTCACGGATTATTTCCTTAAATACATTCAGACTGGTAAATATTGTTTCAGTATCCTCCAGGGCTGTGGCAGAGTGCTGGTACCGGTTCTCATAAAATGCTGAAATGATCCCCACAAAGCTGCCTGGTCCACTGATTTTCAAAATCAATATCTTCTCACCGTCTATTTCTTTGTATATCTTAACAAGACCTGATTGAATAAGCATGATATGGGAAATAGGCTGATCCTGCCTGAAAATTTTTTCTCCTTTTTTATGCTTTACCAGGTAACTGTTCTCATTGATCCTCCCAATCTGTTCAGAGGTAAGTTCGTTATAAGTGGGCAATAAACAATTAGCCGCATCCATCACTAGAAGCCCTTATTATTTTTTGGAAATTAAAGTTAACATAAAAAAAACATATAATACAAACAATACTGTGCATTTGCGGTCCAGTTGTCAATTATATACATTATTTTTACAAGCATGTATTTTTCTGATCGTTTTATGAATTGAGAATTTGAAGATGGAAACCAGAAAACAGATTCTTATTATTGATGATTCCAATACAGCCTTGCTTCTCATGGAGTATGCACTGAAAGAGGCAGGTTATGAAACAGTGGTTGCCTCCACAGCAAAAGAAGCCATTAGCATGATAGGCAGAAAAGTTCCTGATCTGATCCTCCTCGATCTCAGCATGCCGGAAATATCAGGATATGATTTTCTGAAAATGAAATCGGAACTTCATATTGAAAATGTGCCTGTTATTGTCGTTTCGGCTTACGATTCAACAGAGTCGGTTGAACTGACCCGGACACTCGGGGCCGTGGATTTCATGCCAAAGCCGATCAGGCTGGATTCCCTGATGGAAAAGATCAGGACCAACCTGCAGGCAAAATAATCCCATTATGTAGTTTCTTTTAGAAGGTATAGCTGAGGCCAATCCTGGCTATTGCCCCAAATCCATTTGTCCCCGAAATTTCTCCTGTCAAAGGGTCAGGAGCAGAGGGTTTTTTAATCGATCCGAGATATACACCATAACCGGCCTCTGATTTGAAATATACTGACGGACTTACTTTAAAGCGCAGGCCTATTCCAAGGTGGTGTTCCATGGAGGTATAAGTAACCATATCACCCTTTATTTCCTTATTCATCAATAATTCCCGCATGCTTGTCTTCCTGTATATAAGGTTGTAAAATGCATAAGGCACAATAGCCGGAACATGTCCCCTGTTGATTCTGATCAGAGATCTTTCATGATGGACGGTGAGACCAGAGATCTTTTTTACTTCGGGACAATAAAATATACCAATGGAGATCTGTTTCATTTGATCGGGAACAATGGAAAAATACGCTTCTGTTCCACTGCTGAAGCCGCTGCCTGTGAGGAACTGATTTACTTCTATACCATACCTGGTTTTTTTCTGGCTGCCGGGATGCTGGGCACATATGACCGATGCCCAAAGGATCATCAGAACGGATATAGACAGGGCTGTTTTCATGGTCTTGAGTTATGACTACTGATACGGTTTTTAATGTCGATTGTTGTTTGTAATATATTGATATATAGAACTATAAATCATGATATTGGTTTATCAAAATGATGATCCCCGTTTGCCTCCCAAATGATGAATATCAACGGCAAACCTGTCTGTCCGCAATTGAAAGAATCCAGACTTGGGATTCATTTTTTTTTCTTAATATTATCCGGATTATTAAATCATTGGATATGTCAAATAAAAAGCTTTCAACAGGTATCTTTATTGTAGTATTACTGGTAATTTCTGCCGGTATACTGTGGTTTTCAAAAGGCCGCATTTCTGATAAACATTGGGCCAAAGGGGATGAGTTGATGAAAAATGAAAATTACGCCGGAGCACTCCTCGAATTTAGAAAATCCTATAAATGGAATGGAAAATCTGCAAGGGCTCTTTTGGGTAAAGCCCGGGCTGAATACCATCTGTCGTATTATGATGAGGCAGGGGCAGATTTAAACAAGGCTATTTCAATAGACAGTTCCTATGCTGATGCTTTTTATTACCGTGGATTGGTGAATCTGAAGACGGATAATAAAAATGCCGCTGTTTCTGATTTTTCAAAGGTAATCATGATGGATACCTTATATGCCCGTGCTTACTATCAGCGTGGCATTGCCAGGGCAGCACTTTCTGATTTTGCCGGGGCTGTGACCGATTACCGAAAATCAATGGACCTTGATACGGAAAATGTTGAAGCTTATTTGAAAAGCATTGAGGTCCGGTCAGCCGCAGATGATTATAAGGGTGCAATTGCGGATTATGACCGTTTGCTCAATGTGGATCTGGACAATGGTGACGCCCTCGCCAGCAGAGGTTATTTAAAGCTGAATATTAATGACCTTGACGGTGCGATTTCCGATTTTAACAAGGCACTCACCCTGCTTCCGGATAATCCGGATATTATATATAACCGCGGCGCAGCATTTGCCAAAAAGGGGGATTTCCCATCTGCAGTGAAGGATTTCACAGTGGCCATCCACGGAAATCATAAGGTCAGCAACGCATATTACAACAGGGCACTGGCTTATGTCAACATGCGGAAACTTAATGAAGCCGTCAGTGACATAAAAACGGTTCTCAGGTCCGAAGCAGAAAATGCAAATGCCTATCTCATGCTGGGCGTGATTTCTTCGATCCGCCAGGATTTTAAGGGTTCTATTCCATACTATGACAAGGCGATCGCAATTAACCCGCAATTTGCCGAAGCTTATTTCAACCGGGGAGTTTCGAGGGGCAATCAGAATTTGCATAAAGAGGCAGTCCCGGATTACAACAAGGCCATTGAATTACGAAGCAATTATCCTGAAGCCTATTACAGCAGGGCAGTATCCGAGCTCAACCTTCAGCAGACCACTCCGGCATGTGAGGATCTCCATAAAGCCAGGGACCAGGGATTTAAAGGAGCAGATGAACTGTTGTCAATCCATTGCGGACAAACCGGTTCAAGTAATTAATTCAAAATCACGTAAAATAAAATGATGCGATCCATTCTTAAATTATCAGCTGTCATTTGCTGCGTATTCATGATACCCGGAAGGGGCCTTGCAGCGGATACTTTGAAAATACACCTGACTTATAAACACAAACTGGATGATGCAGGCAGAACCCAGGGATTTACCACAGTAAATCAGAAATTCTATACCCCCGATCAGGTTTTGTTCAGGGAGATCAACTACAGCGAACAAAACCACCAGATCGAAAGTTATATATTCTATTTTTACACGGGAGATAAACTTAGCACAGAGGAATGCTATAATCAGAAGGATAGCCTGCTCTTCATTCTGAAGCACGAGTATGATGAGGCCGGTAAGGAAAATCAGGTGCTAAGGTTTGCACCGGTGAATGGAAGCCTTGAGGTTACCAACCGGACAGTTAAATCCTATGATAATGCCGGTCATATCACCCGGCAGAAGGAATATTACGGAAAGAAACTGGGTACGTCCATCCTTTATGAATATAATAATTTGGGACTGGTTAACCGGGAGAACCATAAGTTCAAATCCATATCAAAAAATCCGCTGAAAAATAAGAGCAAGACATTTGTATATAACCCGGATAATTCGGTGAAGCAAATTATAATCAGGGGTAAAGATGCCGCAAATAATCCTCTCCGGGAAGCGGAGGACTTCACTTACAATGACAAGGGACTCCCTGCATCAGTTAAAGTAACGGGAACTGGTCAGCAGGCCGCAATGGTTAAAACATACAGTTACCTTGATTCGGGTTATCTCAGCCTGTACCAGGAAGTAAATGGGGAGGGAAAGATAAATACAATCCTGCAGTATGATTACAAAAAGCATTATATGGACAAGGGAAACCAGGTTAGTTATTTCTCACGTTCCAAATAAACTCCCGGATACGGCAGAATGGTAATTCTAATTGTTAACATCCTTAATTTGACATTATGAAGGTGTTTGCAGCAAACCAGATCCGTGAAATTGATGAATATACAATTCTTCACGAACCGGTGGCTTCGGTTGATCTGATGGAAAGGGCTGCATCGGGATGTGTCCAATGGCTTGTTTCAAATATAATGCCCGGCGAAAAGGTCATAATATTCTCAGGTCCGGGAAACAACGGCGGTGACGGATGGGCTGTTGCACGTTTGCTGGCTGAACGCGGATTTACCCGGATCAGTCTGTATTTATTACAAATCAGCAATATTATTTCACCGGATTCGGTCATTAACCGTCAAAGGCTGGAAGAACAGGGAAAGGTAGCTGTTCATGAGATCAGTTCCCGCTCTGATTTCCCGGATATTGAAACTCAATGTATTATCATCGATGCCTTATTCGGATCTGGGTTATCACGACCGCTTGAAGGACTTTCCGGATCTCTGGTGAGACATTTGAATGAATCCGGCAGCCGGATCATTTCCATAGATATTCCCAGCGGATTGCATGCGGATTCCGCTTTTGATCCAGGGGAAAACATCATCAAGGCTTCGGATACACTGAGTTTTGAATTTCCCAAAAGATCTTTTTTTTACGCTGAAAATGCAGTATTTACGGGCAACTGGCATATTATTCCGATCGGACTTCATAAGAAGGTTGTGGAAGAAATTCACACGCCTTTTCACTATCTGACGCGCAAGGATGTTCAGAACATATTCAGGCAAAGGCCGCGCTTTTCACACAAGGGGACATACGGACATGCAATGCTTGTTGCAGGTTCGTACGGTATGCTGGGTGCCGCGATATTATGCGGAAGGGCCTGTCTCAGGGCAGGAGTTGGTTTGCTGACCATACACACAACAGCAGATTGTTATCCTATCCTGCAGGGTGCTGTACCCGAATCTGTTTTTCAAATTTCGGATGGGGTATCTTCCGATCAGACTTTAAAAAAAGGATATTCCGCAGCCGGTATCGGACCCGGGATTGGTGTGACTGAAACCTCAATAAAGGCACTGGAGAGTCTTATAAAATCTTGCGAATGCCCCCTGGTGCTTGACGCAGATGCCCTGAATATCCTGGCAGCAAATCCCGGGATGCTGGGACTATTGCCCGGGAATACGATCCTGACACCGCATCCTGGTGAATTTGACCGGTTGGCAGGCCATTCGGCAAACGGAAAGGCAAGAAATCTGTTACAGCTGGAATTTGCCAGGAAATATAAAGCAATTGTTGTATTGAAGGGTGCCTATTCATCCATCGCCATGCCCGATGGTACCTGTCATTTCAACAGTACCGGCAATCCCGGGATGGCTACCCCGGGTAGCGGTGACGTACTAACTGGCGTAATTTTGTCGTTATTGGCGCAGGGATACAGGCCGGAACATGCGGCTCTTATGGGCACATGTATTCACGGGCTTGCGGGCGATATGGCGGCTTCAGAAATAAGCATGCAGGCTTTGATCGCCTCCGATATAATTGATAATCTTGGTGCAGTCTTTCTTAAATTTGAAAATTATGACACGCATAATTAGAAACAATTTCCCGATCCTGGTATTTATGACCATGCTGTTTGCCTGTGCGCCAACCGGTCAGATCTCGGTTACCAATATTAATGATTCAGGTTTCAAACAGTCGGGTTCCTTGTTGTATTCTTTGCCGCTTACCGTTGTGGACGTCCTGATACAGGCTGAAGAAACAGAAATTATCCCCGGACCCTACCGGCAATATGCCGAAAAATACCTGGGAATAAAAGATGTACCGGCAAAACCGGAATCTTACTGGACTGTCACACTGGCCAGGATCATGTGCCATTCTGAAACCGATCCGGATTATATCTATGCGGTGTCGGGCACGTATGATGCTGATTTGTTCCCGGGGCTGCCCGGACTGATTCGTGACAGCATGATCCAGGATTTGAGCAAGCTGATCTATAAGGATGAATTTTATAATATATTTCCTTCCAAACCGGTGGATCCTTATTTTACGGATCTGTCTGTAAAAAGAAATTTCGAATCCGAAAAGGATATTGAAGTCAGCAAAGTGATGCCGGATACCATATACCTCTCCAGGCCGGCATCAAAAAACAACCTTAGGGGAAAGACACTTGAGCAGAAAGCAGAAGAAGCAGCAAATTTTCTGATTAAATTAAAGAAACGCCGGTTTAAAATGGTGTCCGGACAACCTGACTCCATGCCTCAGGGGTCAGCTATGGCAGATGCCTTACAGGAATTATCCAGGATTGAGGAGGCCTATCTGTCGCTTTTCATTGGGAAAAGGACCACTTACCATCATCAGAGGACCTATCATTTTACACCGGCTGCCGGCAAAAAAACGGACAGGACAGTGCTTTTCAGGTTTTCTGAGAATGAAGGATTTCTTGATGCGGGCGAGACGCGGGGCAAACCTTTTTTACTCGATATATCCAGCGGCAATAAGATCAAGGGGCTTGAGCAATCCGAATCCCCTTTTAATACTTCTGTGAATACCATATTATATCGGGTTCCCGATCAGTCCGGTATAAAGTTGATATGGGGAGAATCGGTGATGGCAGAGGCTTTCTATCCGGTTTTCCAGGCCGGTGCCATAATCAGGATGAAGATATTGCCGGCTTCGCGGAAAAAGTAAATATTAACATATATTTATTTTACTATATTTGCTCACTTTTTTTAAACAATAAATATTATTTCCTGAATGTACGGGTATGAGCAGTGAATCAATTGTTCTTTTCTTTATTATAGGTATCATTCTGGTAGGCGGAGCGGTGGTATTCTCCACTTTTGTGGCACCATCATCTCTGAATCCTGCAAAATCCGAACCTTATGAATGCGGGATCCCTGTGCAAAGTCCTGCCTGGATTCAATTTAACGTGGGATATTATCTGTTTGCCATTATTTACCTGGTCTTTGATGTGGAAGCAGCCTTCATATTCCCCTGGGGTGTTGTAATGCGTGAAATCGGTATGCGGGCATTCGTTGAAATACTGATATTCTTTCTTGTTCTGGGACTCGGCCTGCTCTATGCCTGGAGAAAAAATGCATTGCGATGGGTGTAAAGATAAAATCGATGAAATACGAGGATTTCAAGGACAATGAAACCCTTGAGCTCCTCAACAAATCCGGCAGCAATATTCTATTAAGTACCATTGATAATATAATTAATTGGGGCAGGTCAAATTCCATCTGGCCGCTGACATTTGCCACAAGTTGCTGTGGTATAGAAATGATGGCTGCCGGTGCCCCCAGGCATGACTTTGCCAGGTTTGGAATGGAAGTCTACAGGGCTACGCCCAGGCAGGCCGATGTTATTGTGGTGGCCGGTACAATTGTCCACAAAATGGCACCGGTCCTCAAGCGCCTTTATGACCAGATGGCGGATCCCAAATATGTTATCGCCATGGGTGCATGTGCCATCAGCGGGGGTCCGTTTTATTATAACTCCTATACTATAGTCAGGGGTGTTAACCAGGTTATTCCAGTGGATGTATACATTCCCGGGTGTCCCCCGCGTCCTGAGGCTCTTTTATATGGAATCATGCAACTTCAGCGAAAAATATTAGGTGAACATCCGATGGAGGGTAAGACTGATGCACCCGTAACGCCCCCGGAGGAGAAAAATGCTTAGTTGGCAATGGATAACAGCACACTCAGACAACGCCTGGAAGAATTGACAGTTAACGCTGTTTACCCGGTTAATAAGCAATACACGGAAATTATTATTCCCGCGGAATCCTACCACGAATTCTGCAGCCTGCTGAAGAATTCACAGGATATGCTCTTCGACTACCTGATCAGCCTCACCGCAGTGGACTGGAAAGATCATTTCATGATCGTATGCCATATTACTTCTACCATACACCGCCACACAATTATAGTTAAAACACAACTCAGCGATTATGGAGATCCGGTTGCCGATACTGTTTCGGATATATGGAGAACCGCCGAATTCCATGAACGTGAGGTATTTGACCTTTTTGGCATCCGGTTCCGGCATCACCCTGATATGAGAAGATTATTCCTGGAGGATGACTTTGGATTCCCTTTAAGGAAAGATTTTACTGATGAATCCAGAATGATCGTAAAATAAGGGTATGCAGGAAGAAATAGTAAAAAACGTTATACTGGGCGAGGAGGATGATTATGTCATCAATATGGGACCCCAGCATCCCTCGACCCATGGTGTCCTGCGATTTGAAGTATCCCTGCAGGGTGAGACGATCAAAAAAGTAATTCCCTACTGCGGTTATATCCACCGGGGAATAGAAAAGATGTGCGAAAGGGATACCTATCCGCAGATCATACACCTGACGGACAGGATGGATTATCTCTCGGCTCATATTAACAATGAGGCCGTTTGCCTGTGTGTGGAAAAAGCGCTGGAAATTGAAATCCCGGAGCGTGTTTCCTACATCCGGACCATCCTGGACGAACTTAACCGGATTGCTTCCCACCAGCTCTGGTGGTGTGCTATGGGGATGGATATGGGGGCCCTTACCACATTTTTTTATGGATTGCGCGACCGCGAAAAAATTCTTGACATATTTGAGGAATCATTCGGTTCAAGACTGTTACATAGTTTTAATACACCAGGTGGCCTGATGCATGATGTGCATCCCGGATTTCAGAAACGGATCAAAGAATTCATCAGCTATTTCCGCAGGAAACTTCCTGAGTATGACCAGTTGCTTACGGACAATGTTATATTTAAAGAACGTTCGGTTGGTATTGG